>Ga0194121_10010240_pt1 | contig 11420 bp, 8 predicted proteins | sample TA2MahCa50mmetaG_FD_148609 | JGI IMG/M metagenome (GOLD analysis project Ga0194121, IMG submission 148609) | Freshwater microbial communities from Lake Tanganyika, Tanzania - TA2015020 Mahale Deep Cast 50m | ecosystem: Environmental > Aquatic > Freshwater > Lake | place: Tanzania: Lake...
ACTCGCGTTGGATTTATGTTTGGAACCATTCAAAGAAAAATGAACGCGCCGGACAAATCTGCAAAAACGCCCAATATTTCATCTTTTCGCAAATCAATTTCCTAACACCCTCTAGGATACGCCAAATAACTGATACCGGAAAAAAGGCCGCCAGAACTGAGACGCCCACCAAAATGTATCCCATGCTCTTATCAGCCAGAAAATAACTCTTAATGTTTTTTTGACCCTTCGCAAAATACAAGCCCACCAAAACTGTAACGGCGAGGTAAACCGTAAAAATCGCACAGTCGAGAAACGTAAAATGGTTGAGCGAGGGTGACAGCATAGAGTAGGTTTCGCGATTGGTCGGGCGCATTGAACTTTGAACTAGAATTTCTTCAAGCCGAAAACGAGTCGGTGACTGGTTTGCCATCGGTATGGGGTGATATGGTGATTTTCTTGTTGCCGACTGTCGGGATCCCGAGTCTCATCTTCGCGGGAATCAGTCATTTCGACCCAGAATTATAGCGATTTGTGGCTGCACAATGAAAATCACCGATGTTCGCACCGTCCTGCTGACAGGGCCTTCCACGAACGACCCTTTTCTGCGTGAGGTGAGGAAGTTTCGCAGCGCGGCGTTCATCGAGATAATCACGGACGGCCCGACCGGTCTGGGCGAAACTTACGCAGGGTATTTCTGCCCCGAAGCCGTTCCCGCCATCGTTGAATTCTTTCGTCCCATTCTAATCGGCCAAACGGCGGACGACATCCCGGCACTTTGGCAGCGCATGTATCATTGCGGTAATTTCTGGTGCCGGGTCGGGCTGGGTGCTGCGGTGCTGACGGGAATCGAAGCCGCGCTATGGGACCTGAAGGGCAAGTTATCCGGCCTGCCTGTCTATGAATTGCTCGGAGGCGCGAAACATGATCGGCTCCCGTGCTACGCCACCGGAGGGCCAAGCAATTATCCCAAGGACCGATTGGCCCGAAAAATAGATCACTATGTCGGGCTTGGCTTCCGGGGCTTTAAGCTGGCGACGGGCAGCTATTCGCCGGAACTCGGTTGGCACTTGCCGGACGCACCTGCCGCCGCAGCGGATTTCGAGGCAGACAAACTCGCATTTATCCGTTCACACGCAGGCACGGATGTTTGGGTCATGCTCGACGGTCACATGGGCAACAGTGTGGGGGCAACCTGGTCATTGGAGGTGGCGACCGCCGTCGCCCGCGCGCTGGAACCATATAATCTTTTCTTTTTTGAGGAGCCGCTGCATTACACTGATCCTTGGGGCTATGCCGAGTTGTGCCGTACGACGTCGGTGCCGATCGCCGGCGGCGAATGCCTCACTGCGGCATATGAGTGGCGGGTATTTGCTGAACAAGATTCCTTCGACATCGGCCAGCCGGACGCCTCGTTCATGGGCGGACTTGGCGAGTTTCTCGGCGTGGCCCGCATGTTTGAATCGCGCGGGCGCAGCATCGCGACTCATGCTTGGGGAGCAGCGGGATCACTCATGCAGAATATTCATTGCGGCTTCGCTGCGGCGAACACAAAGATGCTGGAAATCGCGCCCGACTTTGCCGGCTTGCACGCCAACCTGCTCGACGGCGCTTTCGTCATGAAAGACGGCTACGCGTTCCCGCCGAACCGACCGGGCCTGGGCATTGTTCTCACCGATGAAATTCGACGGCGATATCCCTTTATCCCCGGCAGCGGCGAGTACAACAGCGTGGTTGGAAAAATCCTCAAGGACTGAGATGAAGATCCTCGTTGACGTTCCTCTTTACCAGGCCGGCATCCAATTACTGCGAGGCGAAAAGAACCTAGAACTTGACTGCATCGAATCACCGGAAGATCGCCCTCGCGCTCTCGATCCCGTGCGGATTCGAGATGTCCATGTACTCTTCTGCTCTGTGCCACCTTCCAATTTCCAAGAGATGCGGGCTTTGCAGTGGATTCAAATCGCCTCGTCCGGTTACAGTCAGCTTTTCGGGCTTGATTTGCCCAGTCGTGGCATCCGCGCGACCAACTGTCGCGGTTGTCTCGATGTGCCCGTTGCTGAGTGGAATATTTCCATGATGGTGAATCTGCTTCGAGACATTCCGCAGTTGCTGCGCAATCAGGCGGCGACGGTGTGGGATCGCTCGGCCATTTTTCAACGCGAGATTCGCGGCCTGACCGTCGGGCTTTGGGGCTATGGCGGCATTGGCCGTGAAACCGCCCGCCTCGCGCGAAACATGGGACTACGCGTGCATGTTCTCACACGCAATGGCATTGGTTCGCGTAAAAATGATTATTACATTCCGGGCGCCGGCGATCCGGAGGGTGTGTTGCCCGATCGGGTATTTCGCGCCGGCGAAGAGATGGACTTCCTCAGAGGTTTGGACTTTCTCATTGTGTCCCTACCACTGACGCGCGCGACGGATGGTTTGATAGGCGAGCGTGAATTGCAGGCGCTGCCGCGCAGGGCTTTCTTGCTCAATCCGGCCCGGGGGCCGATCATTCAGGAAAGAGCGCTCCTCCGGGCCTTGGAGGAAAAATGGATTGCCGGTGCCGCCTTGGATACGCACTACCAGTATCCTCTGCCGATCGAACATCCGCTCTGGCGCATGCGCAACGTGATCCTTACACCGCATATCTCCGGCTCCAGCCTCAGCCCGCATTTTGCGGAAAGACTTTGGGACCTGTTTGGGCAGAATGTAAAACGCTTTACTAGCGGCGGTAAGCTCCTGAACGAACTTACAGCCACTCAGTTGGCGGGTGATTAAGACTATGGGAACCATGTCCAACATTGACGATCTGCTTACCCCGGCTGTCCTCATTGATCGCGGCCGCCTTGAGCAAAATATTCGCTTGATGCAGGCTGTTTGCGATTCGCATGGCGTCGAACTCCGTCCCCACGGCAAGACCCACAAAATGATTGCCGTGGCACGGCTCCAACTCGCCGCGGGTGCTCGTGGATTGACGTGTGCGAAACTCGGCGAGGCGGAAGCTCTCCTGCCTTCTGGGGTGCGGAGCGTCTTCATCGCTCATTCGCTGGTGGATTTGCGGCAAGTCCCGCGCGTTGCCGCCCTCGCCGACCAACTCTTGGATCTGCGGGTGGCGGGCACGAGCGAAGACCAAGTTGATGCGCTCGCCACGCTTGCCCGTCGCGCAGGTCGCCATCTCTGCGTGATGATGGCAGTGGATACCGGCCTTGGTCGCGAGGGTGTGCGGGATTGCGAATCTGCCCGAATCCTCGCCGCCAAGATCAAAAACAGCTCTCACTTGGAATTAAGCGGATTCTACACACACGAAGGACACCTCTATAGCGCACCTCCAGCGGAACAAGCAGCCCGCACGTGTAGTGTGATTGAGAAACTTATTGAAATTCGCGACGCCATTTCCCATTCGCTCCCGCTCTGGCCGGGGTGTAGTGTGAGCGCGCGACTCGCGGCGGGTTCGGGTCGGGTGCAGGCAGTGCGACCGGGCGCGTATGTGTTTGGCGACCTCTATCTCAGCAACATCTGCGGCGTGATGCAGCCGGATAATGTCGCCCTGCATGTGCTTGCGACCGTTGTGGACAAGCCCGAGCCTGGCTTGGCGCTCATTGACGCGGGCTCCAAGACATTCTCTTCCGACCGCACTTTAGAAGGCACTTTTGCCCTTGCGGCCGACGGCCGAGATCTCGCCGTCGTGCGCGTGAACGAGGAGCATGGCTACGTGCGCGGTTCTGCGGTTGAGGCGCTCGCCGGCGGCGAACGCGTGCGGTTCACACCGGCGCACGTCTGCCCGGTGGTCAATCTCACCGACGAGGTGATCGTGACGGAGAATGATCGCGTCCTCGAAACCTGGCAGGTCGAGGCGCGCGGCCGGACGCAATGATCGCATGCACTTCGGCCTGAATTCGGACGATTCAATAATCACGCTCGAATCATGAAATACGTTGAGACGTTGGATCAACGGGACCTCGAACTCGTCAGGTTAAGTCTTCGCGGCTTTATTCCTCCCGAAGTCTATGACATCCACGCGCACCCGTACGATCCGGCCTTCTTTGCACCGGGGACCTGGAGGTTTTTGGAGAACATCGGCGTACTGGGTTGTGCGGAACATCGCGCGGCTCTGCTGCGGTACCTGCCATCGCAAACGATCCACGGCCTCTATTTCGGTCTCCCGCACAAAGCCGCCAATCGCCTGGCGGAAAATGACTGGGTGGCGGAAGAAGTCAAAAGCAAGGGCACGTCTTTGAGCCGCGCGCTGTTGCTGGTGGCTCCAGAAGATGATCAGAGCCGGGTCGCGGCTGAACTGCGGAGTGGTCGTTATTGCGGCCTCAAGGTTTATCATTGTTATTCGAGCCGGCCAGACACGCTGAACGCACGGGTCACGGAATGTGCGCCCGAGTGGATGTGGGAATTGTTGCACGAAGTCTGTGGCCTGCTCATGCTGCACCTTGTGCGTGATGGCGCGATCGCCGACGCCAGCAACCAAGGAGAACTCCGGCGGCTCTGCCGGGCTTATCCGCGCGTGAGGCTGGTGCTGGCGCATGTGGCACGGAGCTTCAACTACCGCAATGCACGCAACGGACTGAGAGCCATAGCTGATTTGGACAATGCAGTTGTGGACACATCGGCGATCTGCGAGACGGAGGCATTTCGAGCCGCGCTCGAAATGCTTGGGCCGCGTCGGATTTTGTGGGGATCGGATTTTCCCATAAGCGAGGCGCGTGGCCGTTGTGTCACGACCGGTTCGTTCTTCCATTGGCTTCACCCTGAGTTGACCGGTCCCGGCCCGGCGGCGTCCGCTACCGAAATGACGCTGGTGGGAATCGAGTCGCTGTTGTCGCTGCGCGAGGCCTGCGAGGACGCCGGCCTGACGCCCGGCGATCTCGAAGATATTTTCCTCCAAAACGCATTCCGCGTGCTGTCACTGCATTCGCAGGAAAAAACCTCACCAACGGGAATGGAAGGACCGGTCTTATGGCAACGCGCGCGAGAAGTTATTTCATGCGGCACGGGGTTGCTTTCCAAGCGTGCAGAGATATTTGATGCGCGCAAGTGGCCGGCCTATTTTTCCCGTTGCTCGGGCTGCGAGGTGTGGGATATGTCAGGTCGGCGATATCTTGATTTTGCGGGCGGCATTGGCGCGGTATTGTTGGGATACGCCGATCCGGATGTGACAGCCGCAGTCAAACGGCGGCTGATGCTTGGAACGTATTGTTCACTGGTAAATCCGCAGGAGGTCGAACTCGCCGAGCGCCTCCTGGCGCTTCACCCTTGGGCGGGCAAAGTTCGATATGCGCGCGGCGGCGGTGAGGCGATGGTGATCGCGGTGCGCGTCGCGCGGGCAGCAACGGGCCGCAGCGGTGTGGCTTTTTGCGGTTATCACGGCTGGCATGATTGGTATCTGGCCGCAAATCTCGGTGGGAACGACGCGTTAAATGGCCACTTGCTGCCCGGCCTTGATCCGCGCGGTGTGCCGCAGGAATTGCGCGGCACCTCAGTGCCTTTCCGCTACAATGACCTGGCTTCCCTTGACGCTTCTCTTAATCAACTCGACGGCAATCTTGCTGCGGTCGTGATGGAACCGATGCGTTCGCAAATGCCCGAAGATGATTTTATAGCCAAGGCGGCGGAACGGTGTCGAGCTGCCGGCGCGATCTTTATCGTTGATGAAGTAACGAGCGGTTTGCGCTACGGTTTTCCTGGTGCACTCTCCCGGTTTCGAATCGAACCGGATTTGGTGGTGTACGCCAAGGCAATGAGCAATGGCTTTCCCTTCGGCGTGGTCATCGGCCGGGATGAAACCATGAAACGGTCGGACGCAAGCTTCATTTCATCGAGCTATTGGACGGATGGCGTTGGGCCGGTCGCCGCACTCGCGGTGTTGGAGAAAGCCCAACGGTTGAGGGTGCATGAACTTATTTGGGAGCGCGGGGCAAAGCTGCAAGAATCGTTAAAGGTAATTGCTGCGCGTCACCCGTTATGCCGGCTGGCGGTGGGCGGAATGCCAGCGACTCCTATCATAAGGTTTGATCTTGGCGCGGACGCGCCGCTGGCTCAGGTTCACTATGTGCGGAAGATGCGCGAGCGCGGGTTCCTGGTTTCGTCCATCTTTTACCTTATGCTAGCACATGAGCAAGAATGCATCGCGCAATTGCTGCACGCCGTCGAACTGGTGCTGGGCGAACTCGATCGTCTGATCGATTCGGGCAAACTGGCTGGGGAATCGGGAGTAGCCGGCTTGCAGTGCGGTTTCAGCAGATTGACCTGAATGACTCGAGTGTTTGCAAATCGTTGCGTCCACCCCACGCCAAAATGCCAACATGAGCTTCTTGAACTCTTAAACAAGGAAGCCAAGAGCACAATGATTCGATGCCCCCGCACAGGACCAGAATTTCGGCACTCGCCGAAGTCACTCACGGCAATAGCACTTCTGTACCAGTCTGCTGAGTGTGTTCAGCATCCTTGGTCCGGCGAACCAAGTTCTTGAGCGACTCCTCGAGCAGCAGCATTGGTTCACTTATGCATATGAAAGTGAATCCACGCTGTCGCAGGGCCGGTCCATCCCCGATCATCCACATGTTCTTACCAGAGGACCGGGCAGCCTTGCGGATTCGTTCGATGGCCTCCAAAAGTAACGGGTCTTGCGGCTGCCAGCAAACCCCCAAATGCGCCGACAAATCATACGGACCGATTGCCAACGCGGTTGTCAGCGGATGCGACGCAATCGCCTCGACGTTTTGCAAACCTTCTTTACTCTCAATTTGGGGTAGAATTATCACGTCATCTTCAACCTCAATTTTCCAGGTCAGGTATTGATAGTCCGGTACCCAGCGATTGCCAGGCCCGCCAGGGCGTCGCTTGCCGCGCGGGGGCATGTACACTCCTTCCTGAATATTATCCAGGACTGCCATATTATCTACCATAGGGAGGAGCAGCCCACAGGGTCCCTTGTCCATGGCAAGCCTGATCGTCGTAGGGTCAGTCGAAGGAGGACGCAGCAAAATTGGATAATCGAGCATTCTTCCGATCGCGCATACGTTGGCTACCAGGTCGTCATCGAATTTCTGGTGCTCTGTGTCCACGATCAAATAGTCCAACCCTGACTCGCGGGCGATTTCAACCAACCCTATCCACAGATGGAAGGTGACGATGGCGCCGAGCGTGGGAGTTTGGTTGTTTATCTTTTCCCGAAGTTGCCTGGCCGATTTCATATTGGGATAGAGTTCTAATTTCTGAGTTGAATTGTCTTATTCTTTGACGCGAAACGGACTGGTTTGCAGTAGTGATACACAGAGATACCCTCCGCCACCGGTGATTTGTTGCGCACAATGAATTCAATCCAATGCGGAGAATTAAAGGCGCTAAATGCCAACTCGAATCCTGCAATGAATTCATCCGGTTCTAGCGCGAAGTTCGGCAACAAGACCGGGCCGGTGTCCGTTTGGTAAATGTTGTCCCGTTCGTTCACGTTTATGGTTTTGATCGGGTAGACAATAGTCGCTTCGTAATGGCCGTCGCTAATTTTGGTTTGGCCGACCAAACGTCGATTGGCCAGCACCGCACCAACAATTGCCGCCTTTGTTTCCAACGCTTCTCCAGTCTCAAACACCAGGTCAATTCTCAAGCTATCGAATACTTCTTCAACCTGCCCGGTTTGTCGCTCGGACTGAACACCCAACGAGGGCGGATACAGCTTCACACCCTTATCGGCACGATCAAAGGTTTTGAGAATCAAGAACTGCTGCTTGGAGAAAATGGGGACAAAGTCCGCGTTCGGTTGAGTGAAAATATCAGCTTCAACCCCTACCAGTTCTGTCTTGCAGTTGGCACCCAGAACGAACGTTTGTGTTCCACCGGTGCTCTTTTCTTGGACCTCGCACAGGCATTCAATTGGAATCCGTGCGTTATTCAGGCTGAATGGTGGCTTATGAGTGACCGTGGTCGGCGGCTTTTTCAATGCATCAATCCGGAAGGTTAGGAACGAGCGGGAAAAATCGATGATTTGCATAATCAGGTTGCTGGCGAATCGATGCGACATTCAGCCGGGACCGATGGGGGACCGGTGCGGAGCAGCGCGGGAGGGTTCAACAACATTCCTGCCACCTGCTTCTCGGATGGGGGCGGAAACAGAAATCCGCACAGGTAGGAAACCGTCAGGCTGACAACGAATGAGGCAGGCATGATCCACATGAAGGAGATGCCCTGGTTCATTCCAAAAATCTCGCGGCTGAAGGAGACCAGGACGCTGGTCAGGAAACCGGCGCAAAAACCAATGACCGCGGCCTTGGCGGCCGTTCGCCGGAAAAAGATCCCGCTCAAAAACAACGCCCCTAAAGGGGCGACGAACAGGTGATTGACCCGCTCCATGAGATCCAACAGATTCCAAGGGCTGGACCGCATGAGCTCGTTGACCAGGAGTGCTGAAGCGATGCCGCCCAAGCCTGCCACGGAGGAAAAGTGACGCGCCAACTTCAGCTCGCGGGCAGGGTTGCGCTGGGTGCGGAATGGGATCCAGAAATCGTTGAGCAAAACCGTGGAGATGGAGTTCATTCCTGAGCTCAAACTGGACATGGCGGCGGCCAGCAACGCGGCGAGAAGCAATCCGGATAATCCGGTGGGCAATTCTGTGGCGATGAATTTGGGAAGAATACTGTCCGCAACGGACGCAATCTGCGATTGAAATTCCTGCAACGGGAGCGACGATGTTTTGAAGTAGAAAAAGAACAGCGACACGCCGCAAAACATCAGCAACGCGCTTAGGGCGACGTTTAGGATTGAAAAAACCCATACCGACCGTTGCGCAGCGCGCGGCGAAGATGTCGTTAAGTAGCGTTGCGCGGCCACCTGGTCCGCGCCGTGCGTGCACAAGTTCCAAAGAAAACTCAGGAGAATCATCCCGACCAGCGTGGTTCGCACCGTGGGGTCGAAACTGAATATCGGCACCTCGGCGCGGCCTGCTTGTCCGAAGGTTTCCCACCAGGTCAAGGGTCCGGCGCCGGTCCGGAAAGCGACATACAACGGGATAAAAATCGCGCCGCCGAACAGCAAAATGAACTGCACAAAGTCCGCCCAAATAACCGCGCCCACGCCGCCCATAGTGGTATAACAAATGGTGGTGATGCCGATTATCAGGGCAATGGCAGGCAGGTTCCAACCGGTCATCTGGGCGGTGGCGTACGCCGCGGTATAGATAATAAGCCCGATCCAAATCAACCGTGTGAACACGAACACTGCCGAGGCCAGTGTACGTGTGCCGGAGCTAAACCGTTTATCCAGATATTCGTACACGCTGGTGACCGGCAGGCGCATGAGGACGGGAATAATGATTAGCGTCACCGCCGGAATTACAAAGACATACGCCAGGTTCATGGAGAAGAACCCAATCCCGTTCTTGATCATCTCGCCCGGGGTAGCCAGATACGTGTTGGTTGAAACCAGCGTGGCCACGACGCTGATGCCAACCAGGAACCACGGCATCTTGCGATCGCCCAGATAATAACTTGCTTGGGACGTTTGCCGGCGGGAGAAATATACGCCCATTGCAATCAAACCCATGAAGTAGCCGGCGAGGACGATGAAGTCGAGTGCTGTCAGGTGCATAATATCACGGAAAACGGACCCAGATGGGTGAAGACCACGCCATGGCGACGTTTTCACGGACACGGTGCCGCTGGCGCACCCGGGCATAGTAAACAGCGTCGCCAGTAATCCCACCATCGGAGAATGACAAAACTATTTGCTCCTGCGAACGTGACTCGTCGCGAATGATTTGGAATCCAGGATAACCTTTGCGATGCCGCAGCACCTGGACGGAATCGATCAGATCGGTACCGACCGCGCGCAGACGGATCGAAACGGGGCCGGTGGCAGATAGCGTCCCTCCCATCGGCACTTGGTTGATGTCAAAATCGAGAATGATTCGCACTCCGGTGGTGCCATAAGTGCGGCGGTGGTACAACGCATCAAAGATGCCCTCGCGGGTCAGCGAGCCGGCGCGCACGGCGGCCAACCCCAATGCTGGCTGACCCGGCTGCGCCCGGTGATCGTCACTCGAAGCAATCGTGCTTAACTCATATCCATCAATCCACGCTCGTTGGGCCGACATCCCGGTTTTGGTTGTTGTACTGGGGTTGGTAAACAAACTCTGCTCGAAGGCGAGTGGATGAGTAGGGTCATACTCTTCATTCAGACCGTGGCCCGAGTAAATTTCGAAATTGCGCCGGAACTCTGGATTGTTGGCAGCGCTCCAGTCAATCGGATCAGGCATTTTCATAGTATGGTGAGGAGTAGTTAGCGCTTCACCTGACTTGAGTGCCTTCCACAGCTCTGGAAGAGTGACTGTGTCAGGATCGAGCAGCGGGCCTGGTTCGTCGCGAAAATAGACGTTGTGGTGTCCGTACGGCGCGTAAAAGGAAGCCTCGTAGGCATGGAGAGTCACGAACTGGCCGGGCAAATGATGACGTTCCGCCAAATCGCTGTATTCCTTCCACTCCTTTTGAGTCAGACGGCTCACCATGGTGTCCATCGGGCCACTGTGATCGGTCATCGCGTAAAAATCCAGTCCGGAAATGTGCCGGGCATATTCGTACGCGTCTTCAGGCCTGCCCACCGCATCGGACGCACTGAATCGCGTGTGGGAATGAAGGTCGCCCCAGTAGATCTGTTCCGGGGGTTGTAGCGAAGTCACCTCGATGGGATTGCTCAACGCCTGAAGTTTGCGGCTGGCCTCAAAAGCTTCAATGCGCAACAAATTGATTTGTCGCGACGTAAAGTTCGCTTCGGCCCAACCACGGCCCTCTTCGATCTTGACGGACGCTGGAACATCAGCGTGGCCAGTTTTTACTTTGAGAGTGACATTCCCGCTGAACGATGAGGCCGGATTTCCGAAACGATCCAGAACTGCGAGATGGAGCGGACTTGGCTTGCCAATCACCGATCCGGATCGAGCGGTCAATAGCATCTCTGTGGGTAGCCCTGCCTTGGATGTCAGGAATGGTGTGTCAGCATGCAGGCGAAACTGACCGCGGCCTTCGGTGTCCACAGCCACGAGGATTGGTTCGGGGCGGGTGCTGATGATTGCCGCGCGCATCCCTTTACTTCCGCCGGATTGATCTCCATAGACCACGGACAGCGTCTGACCTCCGCGAACTTCACCTTTCAAAACGACGATCCGAACAATAAACACATAGTAGCCCATGCGATGGGTCATGTTGCTGGGTTTGACACTCTTGACCAGGACAGCCGGGCTTTCGAATTCCACCGTGGTTTGGAGCACGACGTCGGGGTCGGAACACCGGGCGATAACATGATTGGGCTCCGCAGGCGCAGTGGCCTGAAGTCGATTGGCGGAATTACGCTGGCCCGCGTGCCACGCTTCCGGCAACTGCACGCGAATTCCACCCCCTGATTTGATCCTCATTCCCGTCTTGTAAGCAACGGTCCAGGTTCCATATTCACCC
>Ga0194121_10010242_pt1 | contig 11417 bp, 12 predicted proteins | sample TA2MahCa50mmetaG_FD_148609 | JGI IMG/M metagenome (GOLD analysis project Ga0194121, IMG submission 148609) | Freshwater microbial communities from Lake Tanganyika, Tanzania - TA2015020 Mahale Deep Cast 50m | ecosystem: Environmental > Aquatic > Freshwater > Lake | place: Tanzania: Lake...
GCCCGTGGCGACGCCCATCATCGTGTGGAAGGTGGACGGGCACCTGGACCGATTCTATTTGCCGGTCCAGCCCGCCGAGGGGCCGCCCGCTGGAGCGCCTGGATTTCGACGCCAAGAACTGTCTCGTCACCTACCGCTCGGACTCGCAGGGCCGCACCCGCCGCGTGCAAGCTCTCGACTTCATGGCCGATCTGTCGGTTCACATTCCCCGACCCGGGCGAGCACGGCGTGAGCTACCTGGGCCGTTGCAGCAACCGGTCGCGTGGCAGTCGGCGCAAGCGAGACACACTCGAACACCTCGGCATCCCGTGGCCTGCCCGCCAGACCCGCTAGGAACTCTGACCGCGCGGCAGAAGTGGTAGCCGAACGGTGCTACGGGCGCCGTCGGCTTCAGAAAGGAGCAATCGTCGTGCGGCACGGGCTTTTCATTCTCGCCGCTGTGTTCTGTTTGACCATCGCTCCCGCGCGGGCCGCCGATTATCCGTCGGTGGCCCACCTCAAGCCCTATAGCGCGGAAACCCGCTACATGTCGCTGCCAGGTTACCTCCGCTTTCTCGTGTACCAGCGTGAGGGGATCTGGATTACCCACTCGGCTTGCGCAACGCTCGTCGAGCGCCAACGTGCCGCGGGCCTGCCTCCACAGCCCAGCGCGGTGGAGCCGCCCCAACCGGCCAACACGCCCGCCGCCAGTGCCTATACCGTAGGCCCCGGCGAAGTCGGCCCGCCCATCCGCATGTTCCCAGCCCGGGACGGTCCGCAGTGGCCCGATCCCTGACCATCACGCGGCCCGGGGGATTACGGATTCCCCGGGCCGCGTGCGTTTACGCTGAGCCGCAACGTACCGAAGCGCCGACCAGCTACCCCTCGAGCGGGCGATTATACGCGGCCTGGCAAAGCGTCAGTCTCCGAGGCGACCTCTGGCTCGTAGCACGCCGATACGGAGTCTGGCGCGCGGATTCACCACCCGCTGCATGGATAACCGCGCATTGCACGGTAATATTACCACGCAATGCGTGGTTAACCGGATTTCGAGGTTGAGTAACCTCGACGTTCAGGGTGCTCGCCCGGGAAGGCACGCTCCTCGACCGCGACGGAGTCTTCAACCGCCTTCACGGCACCATCCGCACGCCCGAACAGCTTGGAGCGAGGGCGTCACCCTCGGGCAGGCGGAGACGGACAGGTACCACGACATCGCCGCTGCTTTGCCGGTCAAAGCGGGCGACGACTACTACATCGCGCTGGCCGAGCACGCCAACGGAACCGAGCGCGGCTTCTCGTGGTGCAGCACCGCCGACAGAACCTTCAAGATGTACGACGTGGGCGGCGCCATCACCGGACACCGGCGCGGTGTACGCGGTGGGTGGGCGAGAACGGCACGGTGCTGATGCTGGAGCCGCCGCTCGAGCCCGGCGAGCACGTGGAAGCGAACGTCGGCCCCAAAAATTTCTCATGGGCAAGCAGGGATCGCCAGCCCGGGGAAAGTAACTTTACATTACAAAGTAAATTTGGAGAACGCCATGGAAGTCGACCGCGCCCTGGCGCAGATCGCCGAGATCCACCGCCACCTGGACCGCACCGAGTGCTATCGCGGCTACCGTTCCGCGACAATGGCCCTCACCGCGGCGGTGGCCGTGGCGGGGGCCTTGCTGCAACCGAAGCTCCTCGGAGTTCACCCCACTCCGGTCGGGTTCGCCGCCTTCTGGCTGGTGCTGGCGGCAGTAAACGTGGCCCTGGTGGCGGGTGAGATCGCGGCCGACATCACGCTGCTCTCCCCTCGCTTGCAGCGCCTGACGTGGCGCGTGGTGTCCCAGTTTCTCCCCTGCCTGGCGGCGGGCGCGCTGATCCCCGTCGCCTTCGCGCAAACCTCGGTGGAATTGCTGCCCGGGACCTGGGCCGCGCTGTTTTCCCTCGGCGTGTTCGCGTCGCGCCCCTATCTTCCCCATGGCGTCGGCTGGGTAGGCCTGTACTACTTGATGGCCTCGGCCGGACTGTTCGCTCTGGGGGCCGGCGCGCTCCATCCCTGGGCCATGGGCACCTGCTTCGCGATCGGCCAGACCTACCTCGCCGGCGTGCTCTACTGGAACCTGGAAAGGGGGACTGGCGATGTCGTCTGAGAGCGCGGGACGGTTTGCCTACGACGGACTTGATCGCATTCTGCACGAAAAGGCGCGCCTGGGGATCATGGCCTCGCTGCTGTCTTATCCCTCCGGGCTGATGTTCACCGACCTGAAGGCGCTTTGCGCGCTGACCGACGGCAACCTGAGCCGTCACCTGCAGGTGCTCAGCGCCGCCGGATTGGTGGAAATCTGGAAGAGCCACGACCGCCGCCCGCAGACGCTGTGCCGCCTGTCCACGCACGGGCGGGAACGCTTCCTGGCCTACCTCGAGGAACTGGAGCGCGTGCTGAGCGACGCGTCGGCCTTGAAGGCCGTGCGGGTGCCGGACGTGGCGGCCGGCTGGGCGCCCGCATGAACCCGTTTTTTTGCCACAATACTTTGCATCGCAATGGAGAGAAACATGCGCGTGCTGGTTGCTGAACATCACGGCATGTGCTTCGGCGTGCGCGACGCCATCGCGCTGGCGCGCTCGCTGCCCACTCCGGACACAGTCACCGTGTACGGCGAGCTGGTGCACAACGAGCAGGTCAACGCCTCGCTGGCCGCCCGCGGGCTGGCCATTTCCAGTGAAGCCGGGCGGACCATCCCCGACACGCCCGCCGTCCTGGTGACCGCGCACGGCATCAGCGACCTCGAACGGGGACGCCTCCTCGCCTCGGGCAAGCGCATCGTGGACGCGACCTGTCCCCTGGTGCGGCGCGTGCACCTGATCGCGCACCGGCTGCGCGATCAGGGATGGTTCGTCGTCGTGCTGGGACAGGCCGGCCACGTGGAAGTGCGCGGCATCGTCGAGGATCTCTGGCGCTGGGCGGTCGTGGGAAGCATCGACGACGCGCGGCGGTGGGATGCCGACCGCATCGCGGTCATCTGCCAGACCACGACGCCGCCGGAACAGGCGGAACTGCTGGGCGCCGCGGTGGCGCGGGCCAATCCGCACGCCGAGATCCGCTTCGTGGACACGATCTGCGCGCCTACCCGGGAGCGGCAGCAAGCCCTGAGGTCCCTGCTGGGCGTGGTCGACGCGCTGGTCGTGGTCGTCGGACGCCACTCCAACAACACCCGCAAGCTGGCCGCGACGGCCGCCGCGCGCGGCATCCCGTGCACGCACGTGCAAACCGCCGCGGAGCTCGATGCCCGCTGGTGCGCGCAGTTCGGCACGGTGGGGCTGACCGCCGGAACGTCAACGCCGGACGAGACCATCCGCGCTGTGCACGAGCGGCTGATCCGCATCGGTCAGGAGGTGGCGTGATGAAGTGGCTGGGGGAGTATGAGGATCTTGCGTGGTTCGTCGCGGTAATCGCGGTGAGCGCCCTGCTCGCCTGCGCGGTGAATCGGATCCACCTGCCGGCGGATTATTCTTCCTCGTCCTCGACCTGCATCCCCAGCGCCAGCTCCGCCATCGCGCACTGCGCCATGGCGTCCTCGACAGCCTCGGCGGACTCCAGCAGGGAGTTGATCTCCTTTTTGCGCTTTTCCCCGGCGAGCCGCAGCTTCAGCCTGCGCCAGCGGCGCTTGAGCCCGCCGCGCACTTTCGGAGCCATCACGCGCCAGGACGGCCGCACGTAGTAATAGCGGACCTCGGTCTGGGCGCTGCGGGCCTGGGCGCGGCGCGCGCCACCCTCGCCTCTCTCTTTCGAGTCGGCCGGAGCCTTCCCGCTCGTGCTCTTGCGCGGCGGAGGCGTGTGGCTGGCCCATGCGCGGAGTCCACCGATTCCCATAATCGCTTCTCACGACCGGGGAAAGCCCCGACAATCCACAAGTGTTGCCGTTCTGTGAACGCCTGGACAATCCGCGCTGATGTCGTGATAAGCGGGTTGATGTTTGACAAGTTCAAGGGGATGTTCGGGTCCAAGGACAGTCTTGCCGGCGCCAGCGCCACCACGCTGGTCGCCGAAGCGCGGTTCGAGCAGAAGAACGGCGCTCTTGGCAAGGCCGCCTCATTGTTCGAGCAGGCGGTGCGGACCGACGAAGGCCACGCCGACGCGCATCGAGGACTGGCCGACCTGTACTTGCTGCAAGGCAAGGAGGACGACGCCCTGCGCCACTTCGAGCGGGCCGTCGCGCTGGAGCCCACCATGCAGGACGCGCACTACCAGATCGGGCGAATCTACCTGGGCCGCAAGGACGTGGTGAAGGCCACCCGCGCGTTCCAGAAAGAGCTAGAGGTGACACCGAAGTACGCGCGCGTGCACAACGATCTCGCCGTGGCGTATTTCCACCAGAAGGACTTCGCGCGGGCCATCCACCACGCCGATGAGGCGAAAGCCCTCGGCGAGCCGGTCCACGAGGGATTTCTGAAAGCGCTGGCGCCTTATCGACGTTGAAACAGTTCGGCAACATCTTTCGGGACTCCCCGTGATATGCTCCGCGATGAGCAACGAGGCACGTAACCCTGGGAGGACCAAAAGATGAACGTTCTGAGCACGTCCGCGATGCGGGGGCCGGTCCTGAGTGGACCGTTTACGCCGGCTGAGGAGACCACGCCCGCGCCTACCGACGAAGTCATTCTGGGCGGCACGCCGGACCCGGGACTCATCCCCCGCCCTGCCAACGCCGCGCGTGCGAACGGAACCGCCAGCGGATGGGTGGGCCGCAACTCGCTGTACGTATCCCTTGACCAGAACGGGGACTCCGCGGACGTCAACGGCACCGTGGGCGGCGCCTTCGTCAACCTGACCCAGCGCCAGAACGGCAGCTTTGGAAGAATCTCGGGGATGGTGGGGCACACTTTCGTGAACCTCAACGTCGCCCGCTACGACAGCGGCAACGGGCACCGCGACAGCACCGTGTCCGGCTTCGTCAACGGCCAGTATCTCAACATCCGCGAGAGCGGCGACGCGCGCTCGTCCTGGATCACCGGTCAGGTGGGCGGCCGCAGCCTGAACATCCACCGCAGCGGCTCGCCGAGCAACTCCTGGTATTCCGGCTTCGTTAGCGGCGTGCCCAACGGCAACGTGAGCGTCACCGTGAACATGAGCGGGGAGCAGACGCCGGCCGAAGTGTTTCTCCCGCTGCTGGCCGCCGCGAATTAACAACTTGTTTACGAACCGGTAACGTTGGCAACATCCGGCGTCTTTCTCATGGTACGGTCCCGTTCTATAGTGATGGGAAGCGGCGCATTTTGCGCCTTTCGAGGAGGGACCGATGGCCAGAGATCTCGTTTCCCATGTTGGGCGCGGCGCCACCAGCCAGGAAAGCAGCGACGCGGGCGCGCCGGGCGCAACCGGCGTCCACAGCGGTAACGCCGGGCGGCGCCTGAACGGCGCCCAGAACACCAGCACCCAGATCGACGCCGTGCAGTTCGAGGACGAAGAGGACGAGACGCCTGCGACGTCAGCGAACGACGAGCCCAAAAAGACCGAGGACCTGCCCGCGGACGATCCCGAGGCCGAGAAACGGCGCAAGATCGACGAACTGCAAAAGGAGATCGAGCGCAAGCAGCAGGCGCTCGACGAGGCGCTGGAGTCGGGCGACCGCGACAAGGCGGCGCGCATCTCCGACGAGATCCAGGGCCTGCAGCAGGAGCTTGAGGACCTCATCAGGCCGCCCGTGCCCGAAGGTGGCTCAGGCGGGGCGACGACCCCGGCTCCCGCCGTCGGGGGTGGCGCGCCGGGTGGATTTCCGGGCGGCGGCGGTGCCCCGGTGGGCGGCGGATTTCCGGCGGGCGCAGGATTTCCCGGTGGCTCTCCAGGCGGCGGCGGTTTCCCGGGCGGCGGCGTTCCCGGCGGGAGCGGCGGCGGCGGTGCGGTGCCCGCGAACCACGTGGGGCCGGACGTGCCGGCCGGGCCTCCCGGAAGCAAGGTTGCGCGCTTCATCGACGTCGCGAAGGCGCAGCAGGGCGATCCCTACGTGTTTGGCGCGGAGGGGCCCGACAAGTTCGACTGCTCCGGTCTGGTGGCGTACGCTCTGAAGGAGGCGGGGACCGGCATCGGGCGCACCACCGCCGCGGGCTACCAGGAAATGTTCAAGAACTCCGCCGTGGGCAAGGACCAGCTCAAGCCGGGCGACCTCGTCTTCTTCTGGTCCCCGAACAACCGCGGCATCCCGCCGGGCAAGGCGTCCCATGTGGAGATCTACCTCGGCAACGGCATGACCATGGGCACCGACAATCCCAGCGAGGGGGCGCGGATCGAGCCAATCAACTGGGACACCTTCATCGGCGGGGCCCGCGTGCCGCAGTTGTACGAGTAGCAGGAGTCGCGCGCGCCGCTCGAGGAATGAGCCGCTCGAACGGAGCATGATGATTGATTTAGAGCGGCGAACCCCTGGTGAGGGCGGAAGTCCACGGATGGAGACTCTTCACCGCCGATTTCGCGTGAACGGCGAGACCCTTGAGGTCGCCTTCGCGCCCCAAAGGACGCTGCTGGAGCTGCTTCGCGAAGACCTCGGGCTGACCGGCACCAAGCACGGCTGCGAGCTGGGCGAGTGCGGCACCTGCACGGTGCTGATCGACCACCTGCCCGTGCTGTCGTGCCTGGTGCTGGCCGCCGCGATCGACGAGGAGCAGGAGATCGCGACCGTTGAGGGCATGGCGGACGGCAAGGGGCTGCACCCCCTGCAAGAGGCGTTCGCCGATCTCGGCGCCGCGCAATGCGGCTATTGCACGCCCGGCTTTTTGCTGACCGCCGAAGCGCTGCTCGAGGAAAATCCCCGCCCGACGCGCGCGGAAATTCAGGACGCGCTCTCCGGAAATTTATGCCGCTGCACGGGGTACGTGAAAATCTACCAGGCGGTTGAGATGGCCGCCGCCAAAATGCGCGGCGAGCTGTTCGAGCTCAGCGAGGAGGCCCTCTGTGGCACTCGCTGACGGCAATCGTGGCCGCGTCGTCGGCCAGCCGCATCGCAAGGTGGACGGACCGGCCAAGGTGACCGGGCAGACAAAGTTCGCCGATGATCTTTCGATGCCGCGCATGCTGGCTTGCAAGCTGCTGCGCAGCACCATGCCGCACGCGCGGATTTTGCGCATTGACGCGTCGCGCGCGCTGGCCCTTCCGGGCGTGAAGGACGTGGTGACCGGCGCCGAGTTTCCCATCCCCTTCGGCATTTTACCGGTCAGCCAGGACGAGCACGCGCTGTGCCCGGACGTCGTGCGCTTCGTCGGGGATCCGGTGGCCGCCGTGGCCGCCATCGACGAGGACACCGCGTTCGAGGCCATGCAGTTGATTGAGGTGGAATATTCTCCCCTCCAGCAGATCGGGTCGATTGACGAAGCCCTCCAGACGCCGTCGCCACGTATTCACGACTACGGCGAGTGGGGAAACATCCACAAGACGGTCAGCCTGGAATTCGGCGACACCGACGCGGCGCTCGCCTCGGCCGACCACGTGCGCGAGGACGTGCTCTTTTTCGAGGGCAACACGCACCTGCCGATGGAGCAGCATGCGTCCCTGGCATACGTCGAGGCGGACGGTCGATTGACCATTCACAGCTCCACCCAGACGCCGCACTATCTGCACCGCGCGCTGGCCAAAGTGCTGGAGATGTCGCCGGCCCACATCCGCGTCATCGCCACGCCCAATGGCGGCGGCTTTGGCGGAAAAAGCGACCCGTTCAACCACGAGATCGTGGTGGCGAAGTTGGCCCAGCGCACCGGGCGGCCGGTGAAAATCTGCCTGACCCGCGAGGAGGTATTTTATTGCCACCGCGGTCGGCATCCGGTGCTCATGTGGATCAAGACCGGCTTCAAAAAAGACGGGGCGATGACCGGCATGCAGTTCCGCTCCTGGCTCGACGGCGGCGCTTACGGCTCGTACGGCGTCGCTTCCACGTATTATACCGGCGCGCTGCAAACGGTCACCTACCACGTGCCGGCCTATCGGTTCGAGGGGACGCGCCTGTTCACCAACAAGCCGCCCTGCGGGCCCAAACGGGGGCACGGCACGCCGCAGCCCCGCTTCGCGCTGGAAGTGCAGCTCGACAAGGCGGCGCACGACCTGGGCATCGATCCGGTGGAAATCCGCCGCAGGCATCTCGCGCCGGCCAACTCCGTCACCGCCAACTGGCTGCGCATCGGCAGCATGGGGCTGGGTGCGTGCATCGACAAGGTCGTCGAAGCGGCGCGCTGGTCCGAGCGTTATGGAAAATTGCCCCATGGCAAGGGCATTGGCTTCGCCTGCTCGTCCTATATCTGCGGCGCGGGGCTTCCCATCTACTGGAACAACATGCCGCACTCCGGCGTGCAGCTCAAGCTGGATCGCGGCGGCGGCGTGGCGGTATTTTGCGGCTCCACCGAAATCGGCCAGGGGTCCGACACGATCCTGGCCAGCGTCGTTTGCGAAGTGCTCGGCGTTTGGCCCCTTGACGTCCGCGTGATTACCGGCGACACGGATCTTACCCCGGTCGACCTGGGCTCCTACTCCAGCCGGGTCACGCTGATGACCGGCAACGCGGCGCTGCAGGCGGCGGAGCGCGCGAGAGACATGCTGGCCGAGGCGGTGTCGGCGAAGCTGGAATTTCCGGCCTCGCGGATGGTGTTCGCGGATCGACGGGTGTTTGACGCGTCCGATCCAGCACGGGGGATCTCCTTCGCGGAAGCCGTGCAGATCGCGGAGTCCCGCTTCGGCACCATCGGCACGGTGGGGTCGTACATGCCGCCCCGCTCACCGGGGCGCTTCCGCGGGGCCGGCGTGGGCCCGTCCCCGGCGTACAGCTATTCGGCTTGCGTGGCGGAGGTGGACGTGGATCCCGAGTCGGGAATCTACACCGTGCCGCGCATCTGGATCGCGCACGACGTGGGCCAGTGCATCAATCCCGTGCTGGTGGCCGGGCAGGTGGAAGGCAGCGTCTACATGGGGCTGGGCGAGGCGATGATGGAGGAGATGGCCTACCGCGAAAATCGCGGCGTGGTGCACAAGTTTCCCTCCCTGCTTGAGTATAAGTCGCCGACCACGATGGAGATGTGTGACGTGGTGTCGATTCTGGTCGAGGACCCGGACCCGAACGGGCCTTACGGGGCGAAGGAAGTCGGCCAGGGTCCCCTGCTGCCGGTGATGCCGGCGATTGCGAACGCGGTGTTTGACGCGGTCGGCGTGCGGATCGATGAAATTCCGGTGACGCCGGAGAAAATCTTCAAAGCGCTGCGGGGCACCGGCCGGGTGGGTCCGAAAAGTGTGCCGTCGGCGCATCCCGACTACTCGCCGCCGCCGATGACGCAGGTGCCGCCGCCCTGGAAAGGCGGCGACGGCAAAGCGCTGGAGCCCCGGGAGGTGTCCCGCGCATGATGCGTCTGCCGCGTTTCACGCTCCACACCGCCCGCTCGATTGAAGAAGCGATGGCGCGCATGTATTCCGCCGGCGACGACGGGATGTACGTCGCCGGTGGAACCGATTTATATCCGAACATGAAGCGGCGACAGATGACGCCGGGCACGGTCATCAACTTGATGCGGCTGGGCGAGCTGCGCGCGTCCTCGGGATCGCCGTCCGAGGGGATCCGCATGGGCGCCTGCCAGACGCTGACCGAGCTGGTGCGGGACAATCGCGTGGCGCGCCACTATCCCGCGCTGTCCGACGCGCTGCGGGTCATCTCCACGCCGCTGCTGCGCAACATGGGCACGCTGGGCGGCAACGTGCTGCTCGATACCCGCTGCAATTACTACGACCAGAACTGGGAGTGGCGGCGCGCCATCAACTTCTGCATGAAGAAGGACGGCGAGATCTGCTGGGTGGCGCCGTCCTCGCCGCGCTGCTGGGCGGTGCAGTCGAGCGATACGGTGCCGGTGCTGGTGGCGCTGGGGGCTCAGTTCCGGTTTCTCTCACCGGACGGCGAAAGGGTGGTTTCGGCGGAGGAATTTTATCGCGACGACGGCATCAAGTACATGGACAAATCGCCGCAGGAATTGCTGGCGGAGATCGTGTTGCCGCCGGCCGATCCCGACCTGCGCGGCACCTATCGGAAATTGCGCCGCCGTGGCGCGTTTGACTTCCCCGTGCTGGGCGTGGCCGCGACGCTGAAAATGGACGGAGACACCGTGGCGCAGGCGCGCATCGTGCTGGGCGCCCTGGGATCGGCGCCGATTGTGGCGGAGAAGGCGTCGAACGTCTTGCGGGGGCAACGACTCGACCAGGACGTGATCGAGGCCGCGGCGGACGCCGCTTACGGGCCGTCCAAGCCGCTTGACAACACGGACTTCGCGTACGCGTGGCGCAAGCAGATGGTGCGCAAGTTCGTGAAAGACGCGCTGCTGAATCTGAAATCGAAGTGAAGCGACTGGGCCTGATCGTCCTCGCGCTGGTTCTGTGCAGCCCGGCGGGATGGGCCGAGGCCCTGGTGCCGACTGTAACGAGGACGGTACGCGCCACGCTCGGGTTCTCGGTGAGCGCGCCCCAGGTGGTAAATCCGTCATGGGACGTGTTTCTGCCGCGCCCGCCGGAAATTCAGGGGCGCCAGGCGGTGATTTCCTCGACCCATCCCGCAGGGGCTGTCGTCGAGGCGCGGGGAAACGCGGTATATGAGATCAACGCCCGCGGTCAGGGTATTTCCGGAGCGCTGGAAATGGAGATTCGCCTGACCGGCGTCGAACTGGTGGAAGGGTGGCGGGCCTCGGCTGTCAGCGGGCTCACGCCAGGGGAGCGGGCCAGGTATCTGGCGGCGACCCGGCTGTATGACTTCCGGTCGGCGGAGTTTCGCTCGTGGATGAGGCAGCGCGACCTGCTGCGCAAGTCGGGCGAGGACGACGTGGCGCTAGGCCGCCGGATATTCTTGTTCATCAAGCGGGCCGGGCATTATGAGCATACCGCCGAAATGGACCGCATCTCAAGCCACGTGGCGCGGAGCTGCACGTCGGACTGCGGCGGGCTGCAAATCCTGTTCGGGTCGGTGATGCGGGCCAACGGGGTTCCGTTCCGCGCGCTGGTGGGGCGCTGGGCGCAAAGCGCGCGGCCGGATGTCGGGCAGTATCACGTGAAGGGCGAGTTCTACGCGGACCGGGTGGGCTGGGTGCCGGTGGATTTATCGTCGGCGGTGTTGTTCGATCGGTCGGAGGAAGGTTTGCGCTTCTTCGGCCAGGATCCGGGGAATTTTATCGTGCTGCACTTCGACCCGGAGGTCACGCTGGCAACGCGCTCGTTCGGGCCGCGGACGATCGACTGGCTGCAGGGCTTCGTGTACTGGGTCAACGGCGGCGGGACGCTGCAGGGCAGCAAGGCCGAGTCGACGTGGACGGTAAATGCCGCGGGGAATTAATTTGCGGACAAATTGGTCCTGCGCGGAACAACGAAGCACGGCAGAGCCCGTTCGCCGCGAACTGGGAGCGAACATTCACGACCAAAATACGTTCGCCGCGAATTGGGAGCGAACACC
>Ga0194121_10010244_pt1 | contig 11413 bp, 7 predicted proteins | sample TA2MahCa50mmetaG_FD_148609 | JGI IMG/M metagenome (GOLD analysis project Ga0194121, IMG submission 148609) | Freshwater microbial communities from Lake Tanganyika, Tanzania - TA2015020 Mahale Deep Cast 50m | ecosystem: Environmental > Aquatic > Freshwater > Lake | place: Tanzania: Lake...
ATGCGACATGGCATCGGAGCGGTTCGGGGTTAGGCCTACTTCAATCTGCCATTCACCCGGTTGCTCAGGAAAAAGAATAGCCATAGGAGTTCCTAAAGGCTGACTGAACGCCTGATCGTCTAACACCATGATGCCCGAAGAATCGTCACCCAAACCCGCCTCCTGAGCCGAGCACAGCATACCGAAGCTGTCTACCCCCCTCAGGCTAGCCGGTTGAATCAAAATGGGGTCACCGCCTGCGCGGTGCAAGGTCGTTCCAGGCAGGGCAACCACCACTTTTTGGTCCAAGGCCAAATTGGGCGCGCCACAAACGATTTGTCGCGGAGCCTGTTCCCCTACATCCACCAGGGCAATTCTCAGTCGGTCAGCCTTGGGATGCGGCATCACCTCCACTACTTTACCCAACACAAGACCCTGGGCGGGTTCGGGCCGATGACCTAAGCGTTGAACGCCATCGACTTCAAGGCCAAGATCCGTAAGGATGGCGCAAAGTTCATCGACCGGTAAGGGCTCAGGAAGAAATTCACATAACCAAGAATAGGAGAGCAGCATAGGCGATTGGTTATTGGCCGCTTATGAGCACACGAAACGGATGGTTAGCGCCCATCGCATCGGTCAATTGCACAAAATAAGGCGCTGTTGGGAGTCCGGTACAATCAAGGCTCAACGCACAGGCATCCGCAGTGGCGTTGCCCTCAAAAAATCTGATGCGACGACCCCGGGTGTCCATAATCCAGCCCGATACCGGTCCTTCCGGCAGACCTGCTATGCAGGCTAGGCCCTGGGTAGGATTGGGGTATAATACAGCTTGTGTTGAGATAGACTCCGAGCCGATTCCCGTGGCGGGGGTGGGATCATAGAAGAAAATGTCGTCGATCGCGGCCTCCACCAACGAAGCCGGTAAGTTGTCTTGGGCCACAAAGCGCATGCGTACACTGCCGAGGCTCGACAAAAGGTCGGTGAGGCGCACCACACCCCTGCGCCAGCTGGCATCGGCACGCCGGGTGCGTTCCACCAAAACAAACTGGGTGCCATTACCGGTGAGGGTTACCTCCCAATTGTCCTGTCCGGGGTTATCACCCAAATCATTGGAGAACCAGCGCATATAGCTCACCACGGGGTCGTTCCATGTCGATAAATCGAGGCTTGAGGTAAGCAGCGATGTTCGTCCACCGAGAACAGATGCTGTGGTGGGCGGATCGTTAGATGAAGCGGCATTTTGGGTGAAAGCCGCGCGAAATCCACCGGGCGTGCTGCCCGATGATGGTTGTACTTCTACCGGGCTTCCCGTACCGCTGAAGGTGAATGAGGGGACAGGTACACCAATTTCCCAAATTCCTTGGGTGGCGCGATCACCGCTGAACCCGATGGTAAAAAAAGCGTCTTGTGTTGCGTTCTCGAAATCGTATGCTTGGTGTCGGGTAAAGCCAATCAGCATATTGTAAGGCATATTGGGTCGGCCTGGGTCGTCGACATAGTCGGGTTTGGCAGAACCCAGTCCACCGATTTGGTCGGTGAGTGCCACATAATAATCGAGTACTGTGCCCCTGGGGTAGGCCGGAAGGCTACCGGTATAGTTATTGCTCCCGGCTGCCTGAAGCAATAGGGTGTCTGTATATTGGGGTTGGCGGCTGTTGACGCGGTAAACTACGCTAATTCCGTCGAGCAAAGCATTAAAAGGTGGATCGACAGTGGCTTGTACACTCAGCGGAATCGGACTTCCAGCCTGCGCGTCTGGGAATGGATTAAAGTTGAACGTGACATTGCGCAGCAGGGTGATGCCGTGGAAGGCGAATGCAGTCACAATTTGTGCAAAGTGTGGCGTACCATTGGATAAATTATTGTCGTTGTCGTCGGCCTGGAGCGCATCGATCAAAATATCGGTATAAAGCGTTCCCTCCATTCCATTGGGCGCATTGGGTAGGCCGTACATCGCTTCAGCCAGGATTTGCATCATCGTGTCGCGGTTGCCAATATTGCCCGCTGTGCGCCACCAGGCACCGCATATGATCTCACCATCGGCATGAACCTGTCCGACCAGATTCTGAGGATATTTTTTGGGATTCACGTCGTAGCGGCGCACAAAACGGTTGGGGTCCGTATTGCTGAATCCGATGCCCAATACCGGGTTGTTGGTGATGCTCAAGGCAAAAATGTCGCTATATCCCTCACCCATTGCGCCATTTTGAAAATTCTGCCCGAATGCATCATAAAAGTAATTGGTGATGGCATGGCCATATTCGTGGTAGATCACATCCGCCACCATCGACAAGGCATTGCAATCGGCTTGTGTGGTGTAGAAATTGATGGAATTGCCGTTGAAGTAGGCGTTGCAGCTGCCTGTGGTGATGTCGACCCGGGTGGTCAGGGGAATGTCGAGTGCGGTGAAAGTAGGCACCAGGCTCTTGAGGTAGTCGTGTATGATGTTGGTGTGGTAGTAAGCCGATAAATGTCTGATGCTGTTGGTGGCCGGTGCCGTACCCCGCCCGTTGAACACTATGGTATCGGTTTGCGGTGTGATGGCCAGGTTGAAGCTGGGCGTATTGTTTCCGGTGTTGCCGTGTACCACCTGACACCAGCGCCCACGCAGGGGAAAAGTACCTGTGGCGGGTAAAGGTGATAAAGGGCTACCGTCATAAAGACCCGTGTTTCCGGTGTAGTAGCTCTGACCCCCAACGGTAAACAACAAATGGGGGAGGCCAACCAATGAATCGGGATTATACGGATGTGTGGGGTACACATTGCCCATGAGCCGGAAGTTGCCACCCGCAGTGGGTGGACTAAACTGCACCACCCGGTTGCGGCGACTCAACACTATGCCGCTGCGTGCATCAACCAATGCTTCCCATTGCTCTGGGGTGCCGTCGTGGTTCATTGCCGGAATTTCTACGGTATACACAAGATGGAAACGGTAGCTCCGGGCCTCCTGAACAGCAAGAATGCTGAGTTCGGGTGCTACCACCGCAACAGAAGGTCGTTCTAGTCCAATGCCTGCAGCGGATGCAGCTTGTTGTGGGCTAATACTGGCGTCAGTGGGTGCATTCACAAGGTCGAACACGTCCAGCCCAAACATGACCACCTCACCTGAGGGGGTGAACTTCAACTGCAGGCGGCTGTTGATAATGTTGAGTCCACGGTAACGCTGACGAAAGAGTACATGGCCGTATTTGGCCGACTGGTGTATGCCCATCAATTCCAGGCCTTGGGTGGGCACACCGAAAGCCGATAAATGATTGGCGATGAAATCCCAGCTTCGGGCTTCAAGGTTGGCGCCTCGCGTGGGGATGGCATTGCCGTAGGCCCGATGTGGTTTGCTGTTCCCTTCATTGAACACCACGTGCCAACTCGGGTGTTGGGCATAGAATCGGCTCCAGTGGGTGGTGCGACGCAGATGGTGCTGCCAAGGCTCGTCGAAGGCACGTTTCTGTGCTTGGTAGCGAATTTCACCTTCGTGATCGCCTGAAGCCATGGCCAAAGGCGATTGGGTCATCCAAAAGGTAAATAAAAAGTAAGGGATACAGGCAAAAAGCGAACGATTGATGCGATGCAGGAGTATATGTAGGGATAAAGTCATAGAAGGAGTATGTGCAGGGGTGAGGTCACAGAAGGAGTATGTGCAGGGGTGAGGTCACAGAACAACAACCATTATCAATGGGAAAAAGTTGACGAATATAGGCAAAAGGAAGGTACTTTAGTAGTACGCATGTTCTAGCGGAACCGCTGTTGACATCAGCGATTGTTCATTGAATCCAGTTCAAATACGTGCTGGGGGTAATCACTTCAAATGACGCATCGGGATACGAATTGGCCCAGGCAGATGGTACTTTCGATTTGCGGTGTTCATTCCATTTGATCTCATAAGCATACAACTTCCCCCCGCGATCTTCTACCCAATCAATTTCCTGCTGCTGGTAGGTTCGCCAGAAATAATTCTTCGATGGCAGTTGATGGTAGGATTGGAATTTTATTCGCTCCATGATTACATAATTCTCCCACAATTCTCCTGTATCATTGCGCAATGCCAGGGGATTGAAATTGTTGATGAGTGCATTTCGGATTCCATTGTCCGTAAAATAATACCGGGCATGTCGGGTAACTTCTTTGCGCAGATTGCGGCTAAAGCCAGGGATTTTCTGTATCACAAAAACTTTTTGCAACAAATCGAGGTAGCGATCAACCGTGTTTTTACTGATTCCTAATTGCTTGCTCAGTTCATCCAACGACACTTCCTTCCCGGGCTGAAAGGCAATCAAACGGAGTAAATCGCTCACTTTCGCAGCATTTCTGATTCCATCGAATTCCAGAATATCCTTTAACAAATACGATGAAATCATCCCCAGCAAATATTCCGCTTTTTCGGAATCACTTTCGAGGTGCCATAATTCGGGGTAGGTACCAAACACCAGCCTATCGGCCAACCGAGCTTTCGTAACCACCATATTTTCATGGGCCGTTAATTCCATTTGGGCAAACGGATACAAAAAAATATCTGTTTTACGGCCTGTTAAAGGTTCTCCCGTACTGTTTTTCAAATCAAATATCGATGATCCTGTTGCAACAACATGCAGGCCTTCGATTTCATCTACCATTAATTTTAACCCCCAACCTATGGCAGGTATCCGTTGCGCTTCATCGATGACCAGCAACTTATTGGACCCAACCAGATTTTTAAAATTACTCAGCGTTTGTTGTTGAAATACATTTCGAACCAGGGCATCATCACCGTTTAAAAATAAATAAGGCATTCCCAATTCAGGTAATAGTTGCTTCAGAAACCAGGTTTTTCCGACTCGCCGGGGCCCTAATAACAAAACCACCTTGTTCGGTCTGAGTGCTTTCTGAAACCGATGCGCTATGGCTCGTCGGATTTCCATTCTACAAAAATAGACAAAATTTTCTTTTTCTGACGATAGTTAATTAAATATCGTCAACATGATGACGATATTTAATTAAAATCCGTCAATTTCCTTTTAAAGTGTCGCACCTCGAAGCTCATCCAATTCGAGCCAGCGCATTTCGGCTTCCTTCATTCGTGCTGCGCATTCCGCACGCTCTTGCCCCCATCGTGCGAAGTCTTCGTGTCCTCCGCGACCATCGGATAACAGCGCATCGAGGCGTTTCATTTCGGCTGTGAGTTCAGCCATCAGCTGCTCGGTTTGTTCGAGTTCTTTTTGCTCGCGGTAGGATAGGCGGCGCGCCTGGCTGGGCGGCTCGATGGCTTTCTTGGGCGAATCGACGGGCGGGGGCACATCCAGCCGTGTTTTGGTGGTTTTTTTGTGGTTTCTGTACTCGGTGTAATTTCCTGGAAAATCACTGATTTGGCCTTCGCCGTCAAAAACAAACAAATGATCCACCAAACGATCCATGAAGTAGCGGTCGTGCGACACCATCATCAGGCAGCCTTCGAATTCGTCGAGGAACTCTTCGATCACCTGAAGGGTGTCGAGGTCTAGATCATTGGTGGGCTCATCGAGTAAGAGCAGGTTTGGGCCTTCCATGAGCACAAGAAGCAGTTGAAGCCTGCGTTTCTCGCCTCCACTGAGTTTCGAGACCAGATCATGCTGCTGTTTGGGGGGGAAAAGGAATCGGTTGAGGTAGGATGATGCGCTCAAATCCCGTCCGTCCGATAGCTTAATGTAATCGGCTCGATCGCGCACCAGCCCGATTACGGTCTGGTTGGGCTCGTATTCGAGCTCATGTTGGGTATAGTATCCAATTCGGGTATTGTCGCCCTTCTCCACTTTCCCGCCATCGGGTCTCAGGTTGCCCGCGATGAGGTTGAGGAGCGTGCTTTTTCCGGCGCCATTGGGGCCCACTACCCCTATGCGGTCGTGGCGGGTAAACAAATAGCTGAAGTCATGAATGAGTGTGCACCCGCCAAATTGCTTGCGCAGGTAGGCCATCTCCAGAATTTTGCCGCCGAGGCGTTGGTTTTGCACGTCGAGCTGCATATCTCCCCGACGCTGTGGACCTTTGGCCTGCTCTTGAAGGCGGTAGAAGGCCTCCTCACGTGCCTTGGATTTGGTGGCCCTGGCTTTGGGTTGCCGCCGCATCCATTCCAGTTCACTGCGCATCCGGCTGCGGGCCTTTTCGGCATCCACCACCTCAATGGCCTGTCGCGCTTGTTTGTTGTGCAGGTACTGCGTGTAGGTTCCTGGATGACGGTAGAGTTTACCGTCGCTCATTTCATAAATTTCTTGGCATACACTTTCCATGAAGTAGCGGTCGTGGGTCACCAACAGCACCGTGCATTTTTGCCGGCGCAGGTATTGTTCGAGCCACTCGACTACTTCGAGGTCGAGGTGGTTGGTGGGCTCGTCGAGGAGCATCAACTCCGGACGGCTGCTGAGCATACCGGCGAGTGCCACGCGTTTTCTTTGTCCTCCCGACAAGCCCGCTAGCGGCAGGTCGGGATCGGTGATGCCCAATCCGTCCATGATGCGCTGCGCCTCATCATGGGCATCGTCAAACTCGATGATGGCGCTTTCCTTGGCATGGACGCCGCTTCCCTGAGTATGGACACTGCTGCCTTGAGTATGGACACTGCTGCCCTGAGTATGGACACTGCTGCCTTGAGTATGGACACTGTTTCCCGTTTTGGGATAGGTTTCTTCGAGCCATTGCCGAATGCTGCCCGTTTGTCGGTTCAGGGGTTCCTGCTCCAGATAGGCCAACCTTAGGTCGCGGCGCATGGAAAATTGTCCGGAGTCGGCCTTTTCAACCCCCGCAAGTATGCGCAGTAGGGTCGATTTACCACAACCGTTGTGTCCGAGAAGGGCTACTTTCTGCCCGAGTTGGAGGCCAAACGATAGGTCGCGGAAGAGCGGCTTATCGCCATACTGCTTCGAGAGTTTTTCGGCTGAGAGCAAATTCATGGCCGCAAAAATCGGCTAACATCGGGTTGGATCCGCTTATGGCCTTATTTCCGTACAATGCGTATGCTTCCGTTCATGCCCTCCACCCGCAGTAGGTACAGCCCGCTCGGCAATGCACTCAGATCCACCCACTGTGCAGACGCGGTTGACGTTTGTACGTCGAAATCCACGATGGATCGACCCTGCAGGTCCAAAATAAAGGCCCTCGATCCGTGACTCGGGGCAATGTTTCGGGTGCCGATGTTGCGAATCCAAATGCCGTCTTGTGTAGGGTTGGGGTACGCGATGAGTTGCTGCGACAAACCCAATTCGAATAGGCCTGTGCTTGATCCGGGAGGATTGAAGCGATATACGGAATTGGGAGCGGGCGTGCCTGTGAGGGGTTGGGGGAGGCCGCCACTCTGCAGTTGAGGAGCCGTTGCGGCACCTGAGAGCAGTTCAGACAAAACCAAATTACCAGCCTGGTTGAAGGCGCCCAGGCCCACAATGGCCCCGTCCTCGCCACCATAAAAGAGCGCAGGGTTGGTGATGTTGTTGGCTCCAAAACGAAATTCGATTCGGTTACTGCCTTCATAGAGCCACATTTGTAAGCTAATGTGCATTTCTGCATTGGTGGTCATCAAGGAATCCGCTTCATCATAGGAGCCGGCTTCTTTCCATTCCAATTTGAAAATGCGGCTTCCAGCGCTCCCTTCAGTTTTGTAGGAAATGGGAGAAAGCATCGTGCCTGTGTTGTAGCCCCGATCAATTAAGTCCATGGCATAGGGTCCGATCACGGGAAGGGTGTCTTGGGTCATGGCATCCACCGCAAACAGCTCGCCACCCAGTCCATCGAATACCAATTGACTGGCCGAGCGGCCGAACACTTGAAAAGGAAAGGGTAGGGTAACGGTCAGGCTGGGGTCGTCCCAGGTAGCCGTGGTGAGCGGGGTAGGATTACTGAGTGCTGTGTATGGGGATGATTGCAGGCTGAAGGTGTAATATGTATTTTCCGGAGCACTTGATAGCGTGGCTCTGCCCAAGCGAGCCCGTGGCTGCTTGGCAGATTGACCGGATGCAACGAAACAAGTGGAGAAGACAGCCGCGAAGGCGAGTGATGACAACAATAGTTTGAATTTCATGATGAGGTTTGTTTTCAATTGTACAGATATAGGGATTTATTTTCAATTGTACAAATATAGGGACGCAAGTGGTAGGAAGTGGACATCAACTGCCTGTATTTTTGTGGGATGAAGCCGGAACCAGAATTTCAAGCCCCAGCATCCATTTCCGGCCCAAGCGAGCCTCCGATTCCATGGTATGCGGCTTGGATTGGCGCCATGCGCTTGCGCACCTTGCCACTGGCCTTATCGGGCGTCGGTATGGGAAACCTGCTGGCCCTGCAATCCGGCTCATTAGACCGAATGACAGCCATGGCATCGCTCTCTACAGCCGCCTTTCTGCAAATACTGAGCAATTTGGCCAATGACCTTGGCGATTCGGAACATGGAGCAGATGGCATTCATCGCGTTGGACCAAAAAGGGCCGTGTCGGGCGGAGCGATTTCAGCGGCTAACATGCGTTTTGCGGTACGCTTGCTGATGATTATTTCCATTGCAGCCGGAATCAGTTTGCTCTACAACGCCCAAGCGGTGGTGGGTATGGGGGTTTGGGTCATGTTGGCGGCGGGTTTATCAGCCACTTGTGCGGCCATTCGCTACACCATGGGCAAAAATCCGTACGGCTATGCGGGTTGGGGTGATGGAGCTGTTTGGCTGTTCTTTGGCCCGATCGCCGTTTTGGGCACTTCTTATTTGCATAGTGGACGCCTCGAAATGCTTTGGATCCTGCCCGCTCTGGGCATGGGATGCCTATCGACCGCCGTACTCAATCTGAATAACTTGCGTGACCGTGAAGGTGATGCCCGGGTTGGCAAGCGCACACAGGTGGTGCGGATGGGGCAAGCGGGCGGACTTCTGTATCATACGGTATTGATCTTGGTGGGGGTGGGTAGTTTATGGAGTTACGCCTTCGTTTCGGCTGAAACGATGTTGTTGCTGGCCTGGTTGCTTCCCGGAACCCTGTTGATGGCGTCCCTCCCGCAGTTGTATCGCCTGACCAATCCGGTGGCTTTCGATCCATGGCTGGGACGGACGGCGCTGCTCACATTTTCGTTTGTTGTTTTATTTGTGCTATGGCATTGGGTACACTAAGTTCCGATTGGCCCTTATGGCCCGAAGGAAGGGGGATAAAGGCGCGTTTTTTCCCCTATCGATTGGTGTTTCACCGGGCAGCAGGGACATCGCGTGGACAAATGCTGGAACGTCTTGTCTACTTCATCGAATTAACCGATTCGGAAGCTGTGGTAGGTCGGGGCGAATGCGCGCCACTTCCGGGCCTGAGCCTCGACGACCGTCCGGATCTGATGACCCGCTTGTCCTACTTATGTCAACAGTTCAACGCGGGCGAATGGGCTGCTTGGCGTGAGAGCCTCGACTATTATCCATCGCTTCGAATGGGGTTTGAAATGGCATTGTATGACTTGAGGGGAGGCGGGGGCGGACAATGGTATGACAGCCCCTTCACACGGGGCGAGAAAAGTCAACGCATCAACGGACTCATTTGGATGGGTACGCCTGAAGATATGCACGGCCAAATTCGCGACCGGATCGCGGAGGGCTTTCGTTGCATCAAATGCAAGATTGGTGCCTTAGATTTCGAACAGGAACTTGCCTTATTGCATGAAATCCGCTCAGAATGGCCGTTAAGGCAACTGGATATTCGGCTCGATGCCAATGGGGCCTTTTCCGCCGGCGATGTCCTGCACAAACTAGACCAATTGGCTGCGATCGCGCCCCACAGCATCGAACAGCCGGTTCGGGCCGGACAAACCTCCTTGATGGCTGAGGTGTGCCGGCAATCGCCCATTCCGGTGGCGCTCGACGAGGAACTCATCCCCCTTACCGATGCGGAGCAGGCTATGGAAGTACTTGATGTGTGTAGACCGGCCTACCTCATCCTAAAGCCGAGCCTTTTGGGGGGTTTTGCCGATTCGGAACAATGGATTGCACGTGCTGCTGCTGTGGATGCCGGGTGGTGGGTCACATCCGCACTGGAATCGAATGTGGGCTTAGCCGCCCTTTCGGCTTGGACATCAACCCTAAACAACCCACTGCCGCAGGGCTTGGGAACCGGTAAGCTGTATAAAAACAACATTCCATCGCCCTTGTTGGTGCGATCAGGCGATTTACATTGGGATGCTAGCCGCCACTGGGAATGGGAGAGCTGCCGCGACAACCTCTAATCTTGAATACAAACGGATAAGAATGGATGAAAGGGAACAGGGCATTCGGTTGAATGGTCGATTTTACCCAGCGGAGGCATTCATGCGCTTTGAAGTGGGGGGGTATGTCCATGCCCATCCCTGCGCTGAACCGGGCGCGACTGTGCCCGATTTCCAGGCCGATGGCATTCCGGAGGCTGTGGTTGATTTCCAGGCCGATGGCATTCCGGAGGCCGTGGTTGATTTCCTGCGCCAATGGTGGTCGTCGCGTACCTACATTATGGCGCATACATCGGGCAGTACGGGTCGACCGCGTTCCATCCGCTTGTCGCGCGATCGGATGCGTGCATCGGCTCAATTAACGGCCGATTTCTTCCATTTTCGTCAGGGAATGCAGGCCTTATTGGCGCTCGATGCGCGGCACATCGCCGGTAAAATGATGCTGGTTCGGGCCCTTTGGAGTCGACTCGACCTGTGGGTAACGCCCCCTACATCACGGCCGGATTTGGCATACCCAGAGATAAGGTTTGCGTTTTGTCCGCTCGTACCCACGCAACTATGGCGGATGCTCGACGCAAACGGCGATGTGGGACGGCTCGGCACCCTCTTGTTAGGGGCCGCACCGATTTCTGAGGATCGAATGATCGGGTTGGAAAGCCTGAAGCAGGAGGTTTATCAAGGATTTGGGATGACAGAAACCTGCAGCCATATGGCGCTCCGGCAGCTCAATCCGCAGGGCGACGGAATATACCGGGTTTTACCTGGTGTGAAATGGCGCGTAGATCAAGAGGGATGTCTGTTGCTGCGGGGGGCGGCTACGGCCAATCGGTGGATACATACCCATGATCGGGTTCAGCGGGATGGCGACGGCTTTCGATGGCTTGGGCGTGCCGATTGGGTGATTAATGTCGGGGGGCTGAAGGTGCATCCGGAGCAGGTGGAGGAGCGGTTGAATATTCTGCGTTTGAACATACCCGAGCTGCATGCACTTTTGACGGGTGATTTTGTGGTATTGGGTCGGAACGATCCTTACAAAGGTGAGGTTCCGATCTGTGTGGTGGAGGATCCTTCCATAATTCCCAACACGCCAAACCCTTTTGCGGGGGAAGTCGACACCCGATATTCCCCCGACTGCCTAAAACCGCACCTCAAAGCGGAGGAGATTCCCCGGATCTTGTTGCGCATCCCCCAATTTCCCAGGTCTTCGATGGGAAAAATCCTGCGTCGTGCACTTTTGTAGAAATTGCCCCTGTTTTTTTGAAACTATTTGTGGATA
>Ga0194121_10010247_pt1 | contig 11412 bp, 10 predicted proteins | sample TA2MahCa50mmetaG_FD_148609 | JGI IMG/M metagenome (GOLD analysis project Ga0194121, IMG submission 148609) | Freshwater microbial communities from Lake Tanganyika, Tanzania - TA2015020 Mahale Deep Cast 50m | ecosystem: Environmental > Aquatic > Freshwater > Lake | place: Tanzania: Lake...
TAAATTTCTGGTAGAGCTGAGGAAACTGGGCCTTTCTACCACCGAGATGCAGGTAGCCCATGATCACTTTATAAGGAAAGCATACGACAACCGGCTGGGCTATAACAGCCTTTTTGAATTAGAGCGACAGCTTAAGGCAACCCATGGGCTAACTGTACAGGAGCAATATGCGCTTGCTACGGTACAGGAAGTTATCAAAGACAACCTTTTGATGCGATCCCTAAACCGGGATATCAACTACTTTAATTTGGGAATTACGGAACATGTAGTTTATGGCGCTAATGTCGTTTTTGCTTATTACATTGATCAATCCCCGGTCAGTAAACTTGGAGATATTGATGAGAAACCGGTTTTCAGCGTTATAAAAAATGGGAAAATAGAGCAGACCGGCGAAAAGGGGATGGCTACAGAGAAAGATTTTGACTTTACCGAACATAGCTGTGTTCTTATCCCGGCTAGCCAGATTATTAGAGAAACCTTTTATGACTGCAACATTTCGCAAAAAGCATTCAACATCCAAATCATGGAGAAGAGCGAACGCGAATTGTTTAGGCTCATAAAAGAAAAAAGGGTCCAAGAAATAATCTTGAACCCTTCGCCGGGAAATGCCTTGGAATTTGAACGCTATGCTATGCTAAACGGCAATGGTAAATTAAATATAGAAAACATAAAAAAGATCAAATTGATTTTAGGGACGAAACAGTATCAAGCTGGGGAGGCTGTACTTGTAGAAAAAAATATCTTCAGCTTTAATACAGATCCGAATGATGGATTAAATTTATAGATATACAATTGCCAATTTCACTTATGACAAATCGTGATTAATTACGATTTAGTATGAGACGTCAAAAGAAATTATGTAATACTCCCCTTTTTCGATACCAAAGGATCAGGTTGTTAATTTAAGGTTTTTTGTTGTCTTCATCACATTCAGGCATCTTTTTTCATGGATTCCTCATATCGGCTATTCGGCGTTTGCTTGGTTGTATGATGAACCTTATGATGGTAGTACTCGATGTGGTTTTGAACACCTCCATAAAGTAGAAAACCATCATCGGCGGGATTTAAGTACACATGGTCATATTTCAATGATCTCCAGAACCGCTCTATCTAAGTATTGTCCAAGGCCCTGCCTTTGCCGTCCATCGATATCCGGATACCCTGATCTTCAAGGTATTGGGTCCACAACGCACTGCTATACTTGCTTCCCTGGTCACTGTTTACAATCTCAGGTTTACCATGAGTGGCAATAGTATCATCCAGCACATTCTTGCACCACTGGGCACTCATGGAGTTGCTGATACCCCAGCCAACAATCTTGCGGCTGAAAACATCAATAAAGGCTGTCATACACATAAAGCCTCTTCTCATCGGGATGTAGGTAATATCCGTACACCAAACCTGGTTAGAACGGGAGATATTCAAGCGATTCAGCAAGTAGGGCTTGATAAAGACTTTTAGGCCGCTCTTGGTAAGGTTCTTTCGCCGGTAGATCGTTTGCCTGCCCATGATCCTAAACAACCTGCGGATGCGCTTAGGGCCAACTATAAAACCCATACACGTCAAAAGATATACCATCGATTGTACGCCTTCTGTAGGGTGTTTGGTCAAATGTCGGTTCATTATATTCATCATCTCGATGTTCTGGGGTTTCCCGGGTACCGGTTTGTAATAAACCCGGCTCCGATTTACCGATAAAAGTTCACATTGCTTGCGGATAGAAATCTTTGAAGTACGGGATTGAACCAGCTGAGCCCTTAGATCTCGATGCCCAACTTCTTGTAACTTTTTTTTAAAAATTCATTCTCGACCTTCAACTGGCCGATGGCAGCATACAGCTTCTCCGTATACTGATCCTGATGGACCGTCGATTCAGAACGCTCAAAAGTGGCCGATAGATCCTCTTAAAACTCAGCCTTCCACTTCGAGATCATCACGGGGTTGACTTTGAACTTCTTGGCCAGTTCAGCCAGTGTTTACTAATTCCTGACGGCCTCCAAGGCTACTTTAGCCTTGAAAGCAGAACTAAACTTTCTACGGGTTTGCTTTTTCATACTTGAGGTTTAAATTAATAAAAAATTATTAACTAACCCTCTGGTCAGAATTTAGGGGAGAATTATAGAGTATTATATTGAATTATTAAAAATATTTAAAAATTAATACGACTTATAGTCTTTTTTGAATAACTTTTTCCTGTGATAAAACATCCTTATTAATTATTGATCCTGCGGCAATTATTGCATTTGCACCAACATGAATTGGTGATATAATTAAAGTAGCCGAACCAAGCAACACCCCAGTGGATATAAAGGAATTTCGCCTCTCTTTGCCATCAAAATTACAAAAAACCACATTAGCCCCTACTATAACACTAGACTCTATCGTAGCATCAGCAATAAATGCATGATGAGATATCTTAACATTTGAGTGAATTAAACTTCTAGTAATTTCAACATGCGCTCCAATTATACAATTATCTTCTACACTAACTTCATCTCTTATAAAACAAAATGGTCCAAATATATTCCTTTGCCCTGCTTTAAGATTTGAAATAATAGAATATGGTCTAACTAGATTTTTATTTCCTAAAGTTACATTACATAAATTTGATCCTTGTTCTACAGAAACACCTTCAGTTAATATTACATTTCCACTAAATAAAATATTTTCTCCTAGCGTAATATTCCCTGAAAATAATAAGTTCGCCCCATCAGTTAGGTAAATATTATCACTTTTAAAATGTTTTTTTAAATCTTCTTTAGTTTGTATTAAAGTCTCTTTTTCGAATAAAAAACTATTCATTTAAAAAAATTTAATGCAGAAAATGAAAAATTAGCTAGTAGTGTAAAAGAATAATTGAGTTGCTAGCTTTTCATTCTAATAATTTCAAAAGCCTCACCGAAGCCAAAGCCACTTTGAGTACCTCTGAAAATCGCAAGGGCTTCAATGGCTTTAATTGATCTAGAGCCTGGGAATGGAGGAATTTGAGACTCATAACAAGTCAAGGCCTTTAATTTAGTATCCATAAAATCAGTTATGTCAATTACCCAATTAGGCGTAAAGTTGGCTTCAACATGAGGAGCATTCCAATGGGTTTCAGAAAGCGTTTCGTATGCTGCAACAATTTCAATATTTTTTCCAAAACCCACCGGCCTAGTCGCTACCATTACACTATCAAAAACCAATTTGTGATCGATATGCCTATCTGGAAAGCAGGTAAATACTATTTTAGGATTAACTTCTTCAACTACATCACAGATTTTCTTATTCAGGATATGAACTGGTGTATCGCTTATTAAAGTAGCAGGAATTTCAAAAAATCTAAAATCCTCAATTCCTAAGATTTTGAAGGCAGCTTTAGCTTCTTCAATTGTTTTTAAATATGCCTCCTTTGAATATAATGGGGGTAAATGACCAGAGATGATCAGAACGAAAACCTTATATCCTTGAGAAACAAATTTAGCAGCAGTTCCACCAACACCAAGAGTTTCATCGTCTGGATGCGGGGCAATAATTAAAATATTTTGACTCATGTTTTAATTTATACAATTTTAGGTTCAGGCAACGGTAATATAAAATGCCCGCCACTTTCAAAATATTGTTTATGAATTTCCATAATAGGTTCGGCAAAATTCCAAGCTAGAATTAAAACATAGTCTGGTTTCCTTTTGTACATTTCTTCTGTTGGTACAATTGGAATATGTGACAAGGGCATATATAATCCTTGCTTGAGTAAATTATCCTCTACAATAAAGTCAATTGACTCTCCGCCGATTCCAAATTTATTCAACAAAGTAGTAGCTTTTGTTGGTGCACCGTATGCAGCAATTGAAAAACTTTTTGCTTTGAGATCCGTAATGATAGTTTTTAATCTATTTCCAATGTCATTAATTTTATCGGCAAAGTCAGAAAAAGTTTCTGCTAGATTAAACTTTAAATCCTTTTCAAGATTTATCATTTCAGAAACTGAGCTCTCAACTTTGTGAGGGCCGCCTTTTTTTTGAGCCATTACCCTTATGGAACCACCTTGAGGAGCTATTCGCTCAACTGCAATAAGTTCCAATCCTGTTCTTTCAAACATCTTCACAAATGGGGATACTGTATGAAAATCACAGTGCTCATGATAGATAGTGTCGAAATAAAGTTGGGTATAAACATCTACAAAATACCCTACCTCTAATACAAAAACTCCATTATCATTAAGCCAGTGAGAAACACCTTTGAAAACATCATCTAATTGGTCTATGTGCGCACACGCGTTATGTGATGTAATGAAATCAACAGAACCGTATTTCTCTTTAAGTCCTACTGCAAGTGAGAAAGAAAAAAAATCAGGAACAGTTTCAATTCCGTTTTTAGTAGCTTCAATTGCAATAGAAGTAGCGGGGTCAACTCCTATAACCTCTAGTCCTAGATTTTTAAACTGCCTCAAACAAGTTCCGTCATTAGATCCAATGTCGGCGACTTTCATCCCTTTGGAAAGAGAAAACTTATTAACCATACTTTCAGCGTATTTGGTGAGGTGTCTCACAAAATATGCTGATGTTGCGGTCAAATAAGTGTAGTCAGTTTGATATAAGATTTTTGGACTAACAACATGTCCTAATTGAAGATGATAACAATCAGAACAGAAATAAAGATCCAAAGGAAAAGAAACTTCTGGCTCTTCAAGTGGCAGTTTTTTAATAAAATTATTACCAGGAGGTGTTGGAATTAGCTCCATTACCTTTTCAAGTTTTGTGCTACAACACATTCTACAATCCTTTCTGAAATAAACATCTTGACTCATTCTAAAGGTGGATTTTTAGGATCTATAAGAATTACTCTTTTAACATCTGCTTCATAAACTTGCTGTGTTCCTCTTGGGTGTCTACTCATGACTATCAACTCTGTATCTTCCAAAAACACAGTAGCATGGTCCTCCAAAGGCGGAGTGAATACTAACTCACCTTTTACAAATCGTACTTTTTGCAATTCCTCATTAGAACCGGTTGGTCTAAAATAATAATCAAAGGACCCTGACAACACATACATGTAATGCCAATCTGTTAAATGGTAATGATTAGATCTTACTGACCCCTTAACAGAAGAAATCAAAGATATGTTTTTAACAGGGAAATTGACGAGTGACTGAATTGAACCTCTGTCATCAACATTAGGTTCCTGTAATGCTATTTTGCAGTCCTTAGGCCACATAGATGCATCATCTAAATTAAAATAATCCCATTTCTCCATAAAATAAATTTGAATTAAAGTATAAAATAAAAATTATAATTCCTCATGTCTATTAATATTATTTAAAAGAAGGTTATCTAGCAAATTCGCACGTTTAATTATCTTATTTTGATGCTTTTTTGATTCAAATTCATTATTAATATAGCCATTAAATACACTAAACATGTTTTGAAAATGATTAGATGGTTCAATGTTTTCAATTCTGTAATTACCATTCATATTGCTGAAAATAAATTCAGGAATATAATGAGCAGGTTTAGAAAAGAAACGTTTATTTAAAAGGCAGCCTTTTTCTCCCCAGATATGTATTTCGTTTTTATAAGCAACATTATATGACCATTTTAACGTTATATTTATACTATTATTGATTTTTAAAAGTACAAAGCCTCTAGTGTCTATGTTTAAATTAGTGTCAAAATTCAATTCACAGTATTTGATTTCAATTAATTCATTTTCGAAAAGTTCAATGACCGCCGAAATTGCATAAGAACCCAAGTCATAAATTGCGCCCCCACCTAAATGGTCGTAATTTCTAAAACCAGGCCTAAACAATTCTGGTAAACCAAAATCTATTGTAATGTTGATTAATTTTCCCAGCTGATTATTCCTTAATGTATCCTTGAGAAAATCGAACGCAGGATGATGCAAATACATAAACCCTTCAGCAATGGTAAGTTTATTCCTATTCGCAATTTTAATGAGTGTATAGGCTTGATCTGAATTTTGAACTATAGGTTTTTCTGACCAAAAATGTTTATTTGATTCAATTATTTTCATACCTTGTTCATAATGTAAACCAGTAGGTGTTGCTAAATATACTATTTGAACATTAGTATCGGACAACATTTGATCTTCGTTGGAAAAAGGAATACAATTATACTCTTCTGCAATCTCTGAAACAACAGTAGTATTTCTAGATAAAATTCCATACAAGTTTAAGTTCTCATTTTCTTTAATTGCGGGTAAGATATTCTTAATTGCGTGAGCCCCTATTCCCCAAACTACTATGTTTAAAGCAAGCATCAAAACATTTGTTTATATTGAATAAAATAAAAAAATTATTTGTTATTTATTCGAAAATAAAGGCCCATATTTTATGGAAAAGATAATTGCGGGTAAAAATGCAGCAATTGTAAAATAAATAGCAAAATTCGATAACCAAACAGTAAGTAAAGTTAAAGGAAGAATATAAAAAACATTATATATCATTATACCCCCAGTAACTTTGGTATGATTATTTAAAACTCTAGCAAGGTTTTGATATGCATGGCTTCTATGAACACTATACCATTTTTTTATAGTTAATAATCTGATAATATTGGTGGATAATGTATCAGCTAACATATAACTAAAAATAGAAATTACCGTCCAGATGGATAAATAGTTATTAAATAAAATAACCAAAACTGTAGACCCGTAAATAAATCCTAAGAAAATACTTCCAGCATCACCCATAAAAAGTTTCGCAGAAGGGAAATTAAATGGTAAAAAGCCCAAACAAACAATCAAAAGAATAAAATAAATAGTAACAAAATTTGAGTTCCCTTTTGAAATATATAGTGATAGAATTAAAGCAATTGCAGAAAAAATTGCTGTTCCAATAGCTAACCCATTAATTCCATCTATGAAATTAAATGAGTTAATAATCCAGAGAGGTACGAAAATCCAAGAACAAATAATTATGAAAATAAAAATAATATTATTTTCGAAAAGATTATAGGATAAATTAAAATGAAAGTATGATACAGTAAATAAAATACAAAGCAAAAGTTGCATTACAAATTTCTTCTTAGCGTCAATATCATAAATATCATCAAAAAAACCAATCAAGGTTGCAAATAATCCGCAAAGTCCAAACGAAATTGCTTGCCACATCTGAACACCTTCATTTATATGATAGAAAAACATCAAAAAAGAAAAAAATATACCAAAAACAACTCCACCACCTCTAACAATTGAAGTATTGTGTAGCGATCGTGACGATATTTTAGCTATTATGTTATTTTTAGAAGCTATTTTTTTATATAAAATAAAAAAAAGAATAGAAATAAAAAAAATGAAAATAAAAGAAAAAATATTCATGGTAAAAATATAAGTAACAATTTTAAAATTATGATAAATTAAAATTATTCTGTAAGATCAAATTACAGATATGATGAAATCGAAAAAGCCATTTCATTATTTATTTTATGCCTGCTAAACTTTTTTATAAAAAAAGTCCTATCAATCAAGATAGAATCTTCAAAATTTAAAAGATAATGAACTAAAATTTGAACATTACAAGGTTCAAATACAAAGCAATTTGATACTTCTTGACGTAAAAAATTTGCACAAAACCCAGAAACACCCGCAACAATTGGTTTATTAAATGTAGCCATTTCAAATAATTTAGAAGGCAATACTTTTTTAAATGCGGGATAGTCATTAAGATGTAAAAACAAGAAATCAGCACTTAAATATATATTGTTTAGTTCAGTACGAGTAACTGGATTATAAACTTTTATATTTCGAACACCTAATTTGTCTATTTCAGAATGTAACAAATTCTTGGCCCCTCCATCACCAAATATCAAAAAATCAAATTTATTTTCTAATAATTTTGCGGCTTGAGGTAATATTTTATGCAGCCCTTGACCTTCACCAATATTTCCTGCATAAACTATAATTTTTTTTTCATTGTGTGAATTATTGTTTTTTTCATAGAATTTAGTTTGAAGAAATTCATCATCAATTCCATTTGTAAAGAAAGTAAAATTGGAATTACTATATATTTTAAAATAATCTTTAAACCCCTCAGATACCAAATTTATATGGGAAGCATAATTAAATGTCTTTTTTTCAATAATTTTCAATATTGGTAATAAAAAAAATTTTAAAATTCTAGATTTAAGAACATCGTTCATTGTATCAACAAATAAATCTCTAATATCCAAGTACAAAGGAATACTATTCATTCTAGCAATCTTAAACCCTAAAAAAGCAGTAAATAATCTTCCAGATGATGCAAAAACTAATGACGCATTTGTACCTTTATTTAGTTTTATTACTGTTTTATAAAATTTAATAAATGAAATTGCTTGATCCAACATACCTCCCTTATGTGAAGGTAATGAGATACGATGAACTCTTAAGTTTTCAAATTCTTCAAATTCAGGTGCTTCTATTTGAAATGTATTATACCGATTAGGGAGAGTTGTATAAACGTCAATTAAAACATTCCTAAACTTTAGTTGTTTAGCCAAATTTTTCGCCAAAGAATAATTTCGAAATGAGCCTGCAGATAGATCTGGCTCAAAATAGAAGGTTAAGTATAAAATTCTTTTCATTTAAATCTATAAGTAAAACTACTTTCAGGATTTGATACATATGCGAAAGCAGAACCAATTTGGAATTCATTGTAACTAACTGAATATTCTTTATTGCTAAGCATTGTATTATAAACACCCGACATTTCAACTGAAATATCATTTAATGTTAGCATTTCTTTTTGGCAAATGACTGTTAAGCCTGCTGCAAATTGAATACAACCTTTATATATATACACTTTTTCTTTAGGAGTTTGGATTTGATCATAAATAAGAAAGCTGTAGTCATCTTTTTTCGAAAATACCCTTTGATGAATACAGTTTGAGTCAAAATGGTGCTTTACTAAAATATTCACAGAACTATCCGTTTCTTCAATCATTTTAACTTCTGCTCTTTTCCCAACTCTAAAACTACCCCAAACATCACTTTGATTTAGTCCGTTAAATGAAATTGTATTATGTGCACTTGTGCCTCTTTCAATATTCCTTCTTTCAGATATAGCATAAGTAGATATACCAGGATCTACTACAACTTGCTTCCCTTTATACCATATACAATAAGACGACACATCAGCATGTACGTGACCAGGTTGATACGTAGGTTGTACACCACCGGTTTTAATCAATAATTCCCAATTGGCTCCTTTCATTTTCCGAAATCCAGAGTCTTTAAGAAGAGATTTGCAAGGCATGATATTTAATAACTCAGCAGCTTCGTTCAAAGAATGTGTCATAGGTGCAATTTTTTCAGAAGCATCATTCATCAAAGCCCAAGTTCCGTCAGGAAAACTATATGCATTGATCCAACCTAACATCTTTGCTGCTTTTCCTTCTAAAATGCTTAATTCCTCTGCCCCAACCCAAACAACTTTCCGGGCAATCTCAATACAAAGCAATAACTTACTGAGCAAAATACTTTGATACATCACACTGCATTCGTAGTGTCCTCCATCGATAAGTATTTGTTCCTTGAGCTGGTCAATTAGTAAACGATAGGACCTCCGATAAAGAGACTGATCCGATATATAAATTGAAGCAATTACCAAACTAAAAGCATTTTCCAGCAAATGATTAGCCAGTAAATGATATTCAAGATTATTAGCTAAGTAATCAATCTGTTTTTGCAGTGCTTCAAGAATAATAGGATCGGTGATTGGATACCTAGAGTGAAAAAGTAAAGTATTCACTACCCGAAGCGAAACCGGATAGGGTTCAGGTGGAATAGTCGATGCCATTAATTGATCAGAAAAATCTCTCAATAAGCGGAGTCTTTCATAAACAGGGATACCCTCATCCAGTAAATAGGAAAAGTATTGAAGATTATAATTCCAAAGCTTGCCATGTCCTTGAAAATTCCAATCTATGCGATGATCAAAGGATTGTTTCAATCCTATAAATTCAAAAGAAAGATGGCCGAAATACTCCCTTTGTCTCGACTGCAGTACACCTGCTACTTGTAAATCAAGCGAAATAAAACTTCTTTGTAAGTATTGGGTATACCAATGGATAGAAATAAATCGGTTCTTAATCCTATACCACAATTGATGCCTCCATTGAACGCTCTTGATATAACGCAGTGTATGAAACAAACGCAAAAACTTGCGAATCATTCAATCAGTGATTGTAAAGTTGATCTAAAATGGTCACAATTCGTTCTCCCGTTTTGCCATCCCACAATTCAGGAATGTCTCCTTTCTTCCATTCTCCATTAAATAAAATATCAAAAGCTGGTGGTAAATTTTTAGGATGAGTGCCTATTAATTCATTGGTTCCTACTGTAACTGTCTCGGGTCTTTCGGTATTATTTCGCAAAGTCATACAAGGCACACGCATCACTGTGGTTTCTTCAGTAATACCTCCGCTATCTGTGATCACAGCTTTGGCATGCTTTACGAGATAGTTGAACTCTAAATATGACATTGGATCTGTCATAAACAAATGATCTGTAAGTATACCCAATGATTGCAAATTTTTTGCTGTTCGTGGATGTACAGGGAAAATGATAGGTAATCCTTTGGAGCCTTTGATAATTGTATCCAATAATTCTTTTAAATTTTGTTCTGCATCTACATTAGCGGGTCGATGCAAGGTCAAAACAAAATATTGTCCGGCTTGTAATCCGGCTTCTTTCCAAATAGCGGGTTGTTGAAAATTTTGTTCTTGCTTCAACAAAGTATCAATCATCGTATTACCTACAAAATGAATACGATCATCAGGGATGCCATTTTTTTGTAGATTTTGGTTGGCTACTTCAGAAGTAGTGAAAAAATGATCAGTGATAGCGTCTGTCACCATTCTATTGATTTCTTCAGGCATACTCATATCATAAGAGCGAATACCTGCTTCCACATGTACTACCTTAATATTCAATTTCTTAGCAACAATAGAACAGGCTAAAGTAGAAGTTACATCCCCCACTACCAATACAACATCTGTTGGATGTGCTAATAACTCTTTTTCAAAACGCACCATGATATTGGCGGTTTGCTCAGCTTGTGTCCCTCCCCCACTCTCTAAATTCGCATGAGGTGAAGGAATATCCAACTGAACAAAAAAACTTTCACTCATATTCTTATCATAATGCTGACCGGTATGAATCAGACGGTAATCAATACTCTTACCTTTCTGTTTTTGTTGTTCAATCGCTTCGATAATCGGCGCGATCTTCATAAAGTTGGGGCGCGCGCCTGCAATTAATGTAATGTTCATGAAAATAATTAGAAGTAATGATTATTGTACTTGAATCCAGCTGCCGGTTCGTAAACTTTCCAATGCTGCAAAGGAAGCTTGTGTTGTATTGATGATATCTTCAAAAGGAATCAGGGGTTGACCTGTTGTTTTAATATTCTTTACCAAAGTTTTAAACTGTGTT
>Ga0194121_10010248_pt1 | contig 11412 bp, 10 predicted proteins | sample TA2MahCa50mmetaG_FD_148609 | JGI IMG/M metagenome (GOLD analysis project Ga0194121, IMG submission 148609) | Freshwater microbial communities from Lake Tanganyika, Tanzania - TA2015020 Mahale Deep Cast 50m | ecosystem: Environmental > Aquatic > Freshwater > Lake | place: Tanzania: Lake...
CAACGGCGGGATCGCCGAGACGGGGACAGAGACAATGAAAAACAGCAATATCAGGTGGACGACGAACGCCCACAGTTTCGAACTGCGCATGAAAACGCCTCCAGGAAACAAAAAACCCGCAGGCCGTTGGCTTGCGGGTGGGAAAAGTCGCTACTCCTATCTCAAGAGTAGCAGGCGATTCCAAATTTTCTGGGCCTGTTTTTGAAAGATGGGTGATATCAGTGTTGATTCTAAACGAGTTGCGCTCCGAAAAAATATTTTCGAAGTTTGTGAACGGTATTTACTACAATTGTAGTTTTAGGGATTCTTTCTAGAATCCGTAGCGCAATACGAGCTGGCCAAGCCTTGCTGAGCCTGCCGCCGGGAAGATGTGCGTCGAAGTGATAACCCCGCCGTTGGCGATATTGGAAGTCATGTTCGGCTGCCCGAAATTGACGTGATTCAACGCGTTTTGAAAATTCGCGCCGAGCGTCAATCGGCCAAAGCGCTCGAAAGAAAATCCCTTTTGGAGACCCATGTTGAAGACCGCGTAACCGGGGCCGTTCACGGAGTTCCGTTCGGCGTTTCCGAATCGTCCGGCGGCGGGCACGCCGAACGCGGTGCGATCGAACCAGGCGGCCAGCGTCTTTGGATATTTCACGTCGGAAAGCTTATCTGGCCGCCCGCCCACGGTGTTTGTATTGGACGGATCGGAGCCCGCGAACTGCGGGTTGAGGAAATGGCCACTGCTCAGGTTCACCAGCGCCGAAACTTGCCAGCCGCCCCAGAGCTTGTTCTTGGCGAACGGAATCTCGTACAGGACTTGATTCATCCACTGATTGCGCGGGATCGAGTAGACGTTGCCGCGATCGCGGGCGCGATCGTAGGCGTCCTCGATCGTCGTGTTCAACTCGGCGCTGCCGGTGTCGTCGACCTCGCTCAACTGCTTGGCGAGCGTCCATGCGCTTGTCAACAAGAAGCCCTTCTCGAAGCGGCGATTCACTTGCACTTGCAGGCCGCTATACAGATTGTTTGCACCGCTCTCGGCGTAGATGATGTTGTTGTAGCGGGGATAGGGACGGCGCGCCGCGGTGAACGGCGTCGAAGAAGCGCGCGGCTGATTGATGTTGCGTTGGTAGGGCAACTGCGAGCCCTTTGAACCGATGTAGCTGACGCGCAGGCCCATTGCGCCGGTAAGTTCGCGCTCAACGGTGAGACTGTACTGCGTCGACAACTGCGCGCGCAGGTTTGGCGAAATGCCATTCAGGTTCAGAGCGCCGGGCACGCCCGCCGCCGCGAACGGCCTTTCGAACGTGAACGCCGGAACGCCGTTGACGAAGCTGTTATTCGCGGTTGTCGACAACGAGAACGGCCCGCCTGAAACCGCCGCCGGCAAGACGCCGGAGAAGTGTCCGTAGAACGCCCCGATGCCGCCGCGAATCACGGCCTTCGGATTCCAGGAATACGCGAAGCCGAATCGCGGCGCCCAGTTATTGTTGTCGGCGCGGCGCAGGGCCTTCGGCAGGCCAACGCTCTGCGCGGTGACGATCGGCACGTCAGTGGGGAAGTAGGGGCTGAAGAGACGGCGAGCGTTATCGCTGGGAACGATCACAGAGCCGGAGCCTGGATCGAAGCTGAACATGTTGCCGTCGCGCGCAAACGCGGGCTGGTTGAATTCATAACGCATGCCAAGACTTAGCGTCAGCCTGGACGTGAGTTTCCAATCGTCCTGCGCGTAGAATGACGCATCGGACCAGCGGTTGAACTGCGTGGGATAGGGGTCGATGCGAGTGACCGCGGTCGGTAGGCCAAGCAAGAAGTCAGCGTACGGGTTGCCGGTCCAGCGATTGGTGAAGCTGAAGCTTCCATAGAGCCCTTGCACGGCGGGCAGATAACGGTTGACGAACCAGTTGACGTATTCGCCGCCGAACTTCATCGTGTGGCGGCCTCGGTTCCATGTCAGGTTGTTGGAGAACTGCCAGTGGCCGTCGTTGACCGGGCCTAGCAGTGTCTGCAGCGGTGAAGAGAGACCCGTGATGTTGAGCACGGGAATGCCAGGCGCGCCACGCGGCGGAAGGCCCTGCACGCCGATGCGATCGACCAGCGCTTGGCCGGTGACGTTCGCGAAGGACTTCGACGACAGCACGACAAACCCGAAACGCGCTTCGTTGAAGATGTTCGGGCGAATTGTGGCGACGTCGCCGAGCGTACCGAAGTGCACTTCGCGAATATTGGTCGACGTGCCGACCGACTCGGGCGGCAGCGCGCTTCGTGCGCCGGGGATTTCGTAGTCGCTCTTCTTCCATTGATAGCGCGCGAAGGAGCTATGCCCGCTGGTCCAGTTCTGATCGAATCGGGCCTCGTAAATGCCGTGCGCTTCGGGGCCGTTGAAGGCGTTGCGATAGTTGGCGGCGGCCAATGTTGGCGCGCCGAAGTTGGGCAGCGGGAAGAGCGCTTCCTGCGCGCGGCGGGCCTGCGGCGAGATGAATTGCGGCAGCATGCGGTTGCCGTCGAACGGGTTGACGCCTGGGGCAAACGGATTGCGAAGCGCGGCGGCGCCGGTGAAATCGCCGCTGCGCATAGCGACGGTCGGCACGTTAGGGCTGAACAGGTAGGCACGCGAACCCTTGGTCTGATCGAAAGTTAGCTGGAAGAACCTCTTATCCTTTTTGAGCGGGCCGCCGAACGTCGCGCCGTAGTTGTGGATGTTCTGGAATGGCTTTGCCGTGGAGAAGGTGTTCCGGGCGTCGAGAGCGCTATTTCGGCAGTACCAGAAGATGTCCCCGTGGTAGCGATTGCCGCCCGAGCGCGTGACCGAAGTGATCGCGCCCATTCCGCCGAACTCGGCTTTATTGCTGAGAATGTTGGCGGTGAATTCGCCGACCGACTCCATCGACGGCTGCGATACCGGATCGGGCGTGCCGAAGTTGCCGAAGTTGGTTTCGATGCCATCGACTTTCGTCTTGACGCCGTTGGCGCCCGCGCCGGGCGTGATCCACGCGGCGCCTCCGCCGACTTGCACCAGGCCAGGCACGGTGAGCGGCATCATCTGGAAGATGAGGCCGGAATCGCCAGCGTTATTGAAGACCGATCGTAGATTCGTCGGCAACTCGCGGACCTGTTTCATCGACAGCGATGTGGCGATCGACGGGCTCTCGTACTGCACGACGGTGGCGACTTCGCCGCGCACCTCGACCGTATTGACGGTTTCGCCGACTTCGATATTGAGATCTTTGCGGATCGTGCGGTAGGCCGCGACGTTGAAGGCCGATGTGACCAGCGCGCGGAAGCCCTTGGCCTCGACGCGCAGTTCGTAATCGCCGGGCAGAATGTTGGCGAATAGATAGACGCCCGCGTCGTTGGATTCGGCGCGCGCTTCAATGTTGGTGGCTGAATTCTTTAGCTTGACGACGGCTTTCGGCACGGATGCGCCGGAGGGATCGTTTATCAGACCTGTCACTGTTCCGAGGGGTGACTGCCCGTAGGTGAAAAGCGCCGAGGCCACGAGGCCGAGCGCGAGACGGCTGCTCTGCATGAAACTTTCATTTTCCCACGCCGAGCGGCGCGCCGTTTAAGCGTTCTGGTAGGCGGGGCCGAGCCGCGGCGGCATGTCGTTGCGCGTCATGACCAGCCAGCAGATCGGGTACACAATGATCGGCACGCCGGTGGCTAAGAACAGGCCGACCCAGATGAGGCGCATGATGGTGGGGTCCATGTTGAAGTAGGCCGCGAAGCCCACGCAGACGCCCGCGATTTTGCGGTGGTACATGTCGCGCTCCAGGCGGCGCGGCGGGAGCGGAGCTTGGGGCGGCTGCGGCGCCGCGGCGCTCCATTGGAACTGGCCGTCGTTGGCGGGTTTGCCACAGCGGGCGCAGTACCGGTGTTCGTCACTCATCGAAAAACCGCGAGCCGTACAAAACATGGTTGGATGTTCCTTCCTTGGTATCTGCTACGTCAGTGACTTGGAAAATGTTCCCCGGGCATCCGGAATAATTCGAAAAACGTATAGGATACAGAGAGGGAGACAATCGCACGCATGTTGATCCGCATACCGAAGGGCTGGGAGATGCCCGAACGCGAGGCGACGCCGGAGAGCGTCTATTACAATCGCCGACAGATTCTGGCGGCGGCTGGGTTACTCGCGGGGCCGTCGTTACTCGGCGGATCGTATCCGGGGAAGAAGAACGAGGAGTTCACGCTGGATCGCGCCGTGACGCCGGAATGGGCCGCTACCGGCTACAACAACTATTATGAGTTCGATCCCTATGCGAAGGAAGGCTTGGCCAATCTGACCGGCAAGTTCGTGATCTCGCCGTGGATGATCTCCGTCCAAGGCCAGGTAAAGGAACCGAAGCGGTACGACTTGGACGATCTGTTGAAGAAGTTCCAGTTCGAAGAGCGGCTATATCGCTTCCGCTGCGTCGAGCGCTGGGCGATGGCGGTGCCGTGGACCGGATTCCCGCTGTCGGAACTGATCAAGATGGTGGAACCGAAACCGGCGGCGAAGTACATCCGATTCGTTACCGCGAACCGGCCGAAAGAGATGCCGGGAATGGCGAAGGCGCCGTATCCGTGGCCGTACTTCGAAGGGCTGCGCATGGACGAAGCGATGAACCCTCTGACCATGGTGGTGACCGGACTCTATGGCAAGCCGCTGCCGAAACAGAACGGCGCGCCGGTGCGGATTGTCGTGCCTTGGAAGTATGGGTACAAGAGCATCAAGTCGGTGGTGACGATGGACTTCACCTCGAACGAGCCGCCGACGTTTTGGAACAGGCTGATTTCGAACGAGTACGGTTTCTATTCGAACGTGGAGCCGAAGAAGGCGCATCCGCGGTGGTCGCAGGCGCAGGAGCAGCTAATTCCGACGATGGAGCGGCGGCCGACTTTGCAGTACAACGGGTATGAGAAGTATGTGGTGGGTATGTATAACGGGAAGGAGTTTTAGACGGCCGCAGCCTGTCAGGTGGTCAACGACCGCAGCAAGGCGTTTAACTCCTTGCGCGAGCGAACCTCGGTGTATTGGCCGCTCTCGATCTCGCGAATGCCGACGGCTGCCGCTTGACGCAGCCAGCGCAACTTTTTCCGCTGTTCTCTCCGCCGCTCTTCGACGAGGCGCAATCCCTCAAGCACAACCTCGCTTTCGTTCCTGTACTCCCCCGACACAACCACGCGTGTGATGAACCTGTCGAGGTGCTTGGTTAGATCGACCTTTCGAGTCGGCATTCCCGTAGTGCATATCGGTAAATCCCTACGCCTTCCACTTATAAAAATAAAACAGCAGCGGCTTCTTCCCCGTATTCACAATCCCGTGCGATTTGTTCGCCGCGCAGTACATCATCGATCCCGCGACCACCTTCACCGTTTTGCCATCGATAAAGATCTCGCCCGCGCCCTCGGTGATCACCATGAACTCCTCTTCCGGATGCGTGTGCGGAGGGTGCGGCGTTTGTCCGGCGTAGAGCAACAAGCTCCCGGCCGTCATCGCCTTCAATTGCTCTGTCGGGCCGTCGAAGAAAATCTTCAACTCGCCGAACGGCGCTTTCTGCGTCTTCACATTCGGCGCGTCGATGACGACGTTTGGAAGCTCGCCTGGCTTGGCGGCCATCAGCGCCATCGGCGTCAAAAGTGCGAGTAGATCTCTGCGTTTTGCCATACCCTATTCTCCTGCAATCGTGAGCTCGGCGATGTAGCCAAGCGTGAAGTCCTTGTCCCGGTCGAGTCCGTCAAGCAGCGGTAACAGCAGCGCCGCCGGCGCGGTCAGCAGCAGCCATACCAGCGACAGCGGCATAGGGAAATAGCGCGCCCCATTTAGCAATCGCCGTGCGAGTAGCCGAAAGTAACCGCCGCCGGGCGCGATCGACGCGACGCGGAAACCAGCTTGCGCCGCCAGGTGTTCGACGCCGAAACGTGTGTAGCGAAAGAAATCATGCGGGTGCTGATGCACTTCCCATTCGTGCGGAACGATTAGGAGCAAACGTCCACCGGTCTTTAGAACGCGCCGCAATTCGCGGAGCACTCGCGCGGGATCGGTGACGTGTTCCAGCGTGACGATGTTGATCGCGCCGTCGAAAACGCCATCGGTGAAGGGCAGGGAAGCGAGCTCGCCGACCACATCCAGCTCGCCGTAGTTCCAAGCGGCGTCGCCGATACCGAGGTCGACACCCGTGTACCGCTGCTTTGGGAAATGGCTCTTATACTGCCCCTCGCCCGCGCCAGCGTCAAGCACGCGCGCATGCGCTGGCAGCGAACCTGCGAAACTTGCGACAGCGTCTTCGATGCGCGCCTCAAAATCGAGAACATAGCGCCGCAGAGGCACCGGCAGCAGCCCGAGCATCGCCTTCATGCCTTCTTCTTCGCCTCGATCATGATCGTCGATCCCGCGCGGCACGCCGCCTCGATCAACGTGAACGGCAGGCAAGCCAGTATCAGTGCGAAGTACACGCCGTCCTTGAACAATCGCACGCCGGGCGATTCGGCAACCTTGCGCACGCGCCGGCCCATCGGGTCCAAGCTCACCGCGATCGAAGACGCCATTCCCGCCGGATTGTCGCGCAACGAAAAATACTTCTTTCGCACCACTTCAAACCCGCACGAGTCGAGCAGCGCAACGAGATCCTTCTCCTTAAAGTCAATCAGGTGCCTCGGGATGTCGATCCCATTCCAGTTCTGGCCGAATAACAAGAACTGCCAACTTGCGGCGTTGGGGACTTGAACGACCAGCCGTCCGTTTGGTTCCAAGAGCTGGTGCGCCGCATCGAGGTATCCGCCCGGATCGAAGAGATGTTCGAGAACGTGGAACATCGTGACGACCGAAAATCGTTCCGGTGCGAACGGCGCTCGCGCGAGCGTCGCGCACGTTGCCGGCACGCGGTTGATCGACCATGTGGAATGAGCCGCCTTCTGCGAAAAATCGAGCCCCATCACTTTGTGACCGCGCTCGCGCAGCAACCGAAGAAAGAGCCCGCCGCCGCAGCCTACATCGAGCAACGCAGATTTACTTGCCGCGCTGGCGATCGCGCCTTCGACGAAGCGCACGTGATCGGAAAGTACCAGCCGCCGGTACATCTCCTCGATCCGCGAGGCGCGGTCGGCCGCTGGCGCGAACCAATAATCGGACGGGTAGTATTGCGCCAACTCCGAAGCGGAAGGCATCGGAAACAGGCGCATCAACCGGCAACCGGCACATTCCACAACTTCGAAAGACTTGTCGGTTGTTGCGAAAAGGCGATCTCCGCCTTGGAAGAGCGTACGCAAATCGTCCGAGCCGCACGCCGGGCAGCGGTCGACGTCACGAATTGGCGGAAGCGGCGTAACTATGACGTCACCTCGCGTTCTCGAGCGCCCGCCAGCGCGGCCCAGCCGAGCTGGTTGCGGAGAATCAGTTGGCGGATATCCGCGTTCGATAGCTTTGCGATTTTCCGAACACTCTCGCGTTTGCCCAGGAACTTCGGCAGCATACAGAGCGCCTGCCATTGTCCCCTCACCAAGCCGAGGGCGAGCCTCGTTTTGCCGCCGATTCCCGCAAACGCGTCGAGGTCGCCTCCTTCGGCGCGCGCGGCGAATCGAAGGCTCGACAACACGCGCAGCGCGAAGTAGAAGGGGTTGAGGAGTAGCAGGCTCCACGGAAACAACTTCGCCGCCAGAAGGATGCGATTTCGTTCGATCAGGCGGATGCGATCCGGATTGCTGCGGCCTAAGGTCGAGCCACGGCGATGACGCACAATCGCCCTCGGCGTGTAGATGCATTTCCAACCCGCGATGCGGGCGCGCAGCCCGAGTTCGGCGTCGTCGGCATACGCGAACAGGTCCTCGTCGAAACCGCCGATTCTGTCGAGCATCGATTTACGATACATGGCCGCGCATCCATCTGGCCACAACACCTCTTCGATTTTCTCGTACTGGCCGCGGTCGATTTCACCGGCTCCGCGCCCGCCGTTTTGGCCATCCGGGTAAATCAGGTGCCCCACCTTGTCGATGCGCCGCGGGTCGTCCCAGGAAACGATCTTCGATGCCGCCATGCCGATGTCGTCGCCGGCGTCGAAGGCCTTGAGCGATTCGCTCAGCCACGCCGGATTGGCCTCGGCGTCGTTATTCAGTAGCGCGATGAACTCCCCGCGAGCTAACGCAATACCCTGATTGTTGCCCCTGCAGAATCCCTGGTTCGTGGCGTTCTCAACCAATGTTACCTGCGCAAATTCGTTGCGCACCATTGCTTGGGATCCATCGGTGGATGAATTATCTATTACAATCAACTCGGTCTTGAAGGAGGGGGCGTTGGCTGGCATCTCCTGTGAAATCAGAGAGTTGAGGCAGTCTCGCAGAAGTTCCTTCCGGTTCCAGTTGACGACCAGTACCGAGACGGTGACAGTTGTAAGACGATGGGGCAAAGGTATATTATAAACGGGATCTGCTACTGGCACAGGCTGAGAGGCCGTGGTGCCGGCGCGGATCCCTCTTAATTCGGCATGCCCTCTCTCGGACAAAAGCTCAAGGATGAGCGAATTCGGCAAGGAAAGCAATTACGCGAATTCGCAGATAACTTGCGCATCGGCTCTCGTTACCTGGAAGCGATTGAGGCCGAGCAATGGGATCAGTTGCCCGGCGCCTTTTTCAAACGCGCGTTCGTCCGCCAGTATGCCGCCGCGTTGGGTTTCGATGCGGCCAAGATTGAGAAGGAGTTCACGGCGATCCTGAAACCCGAGCCGGCGATCGACTTGGACGCGATCGCGCAGGCCCACAATCCGCGCACACGGCGTTCGGCAGAAAAGAAATTGATCTCGGTCGAACCGCTGCCGCGCCCAGGCGCCAAGTGGTTCGATTCGCGCACGGGATTGGCCGCGGCGGCTTTGGTCCTCTTGGTCGCAGGTGGCGGTGCACTGTCCCTGCTGTGGGACCGCTTCAACGCACAGCCCGAATTAACGAAGCAGAATACGGCGAACGCGGCGCCTCCCGTTGCGCCCGCGCCCAAGCCCGCGGCGGATACGCCGAAGCCCGCGGCGGAGCAAGCGCAAGTCGTTCCCATCATCACCACCGACGAAGCGGGGAACATCTCGCTCAACATCGAGGCCACCGAAAAAACGTGGATCGAAGTATCGGCCGACGGCAAGCGAATTTTCGCGGGCATTTTGGAGCCCGGCCAGACCAAGACGATCTCCTCGGCGCAGCGGACGAAGATGGTCGTCGGTAACGCCGCTGGGATCGCCGTACGCAAGGGCGGACGGGATATTGGGCCGATCGGTCCGCGCGGCCAAGTGCGCACGTTGAACATCACCGCCGATTCGGTGGAGATCGTACCGCCCGCGGCTAAGACCGCGATCTAATTCTTAACGCGCTCAATCAGTAGCGGCGTCAACGCCGCGATGAGCGCGCTGCCGGCATTGTCCGCCGAGTAATCGGTGTTCGGCATGCCATCGATCGTAATCGCGATCGCGTATTTTTCCGCGCCGTGCGTAACCAGCGCTACGTCGCTGCGCAGTGCGTCCAAGGATCCCGACTTTGAGGCCACTCGAAAACCATTCAGGCGGCGGCCGATGCCGTCCTTATACTGCTGGCGAAGCAGGATCGCCAGCATCTCCTTTGACGCCTCCGCGGAAACCAGCTCGCCTTTGTCGAGCATCTCGATCAGTCGCGCCATCTCGCGTGGCGTCGACACTCCGATGCCGAACTTCTTGTTCTCTTCCTGCTTTCCGAATGCGCTCCAGCCCGATGGGTTCGGCTTTAAGTTTTTGCCGTCGCCAAGTATCTTCCGATTTGACCGAGTCCGCGCGAATCCGTACTTGTCCATCACCGCGTTGACCGAGTCCGCCGAGAACCGGTCGAGAATCAGATTTGTCGCGGTGTTGTCGCTAACCACGATCATGAGATTCGCCAGATCGCACAGCTTGTACCGGCCGGGGCTGAACTCGCGCAGCACGCCCGATCCCGATACCTTGTCGTCTTCGGTAAGCAGCAACTCTTCATCCCACTTGGCCTTGCCGTCGTGCACCGCCTGGAAGACCGCAACCAGGATCGCCAGCTTGATGGTGGACGCGGTGCGCACAGGGGCATCGGGCTTGATTGAGAACGCCGCGCCGCTCGCTAGATTCTTCGCGTACAGCGAGACGGCGCCCTTGAACCCGCCGATCAACTCGTTGATTGCCTGCTCGGGCGCGGGGCCGTTCTTCGCGCAGCGGATGCCGATATTCGGTTGGCGCTGCGACGGCCGCACCCAATTGCGGAAATACACGGTTACGCGCTTGGCTTGATCGGACCATGCGCCGCCGCGGATCACCTTGTACGAGCCCGTTTCCGGGCCTTTCGGATTCTTCGGGGGCGAGTCTTTGTAGTATTCGCGAACAAACCAGTCGGCCGTCCACTCGCTCATATTGCCGGCCATGTCGAACAGCCCGAATGCGTTCGGCGGGTAGCGGCCTGGTTCGCCGGGGCCCGCTTCGGTGTTATGGCGTGCGAGCTTGACGTCGAATTTGTCGCCCCAGGGATAGTCGGCGCTTTCTATGCCGCCGCGTGCGGCGCGTTCCCACTCGGCCTCGGTCGGAAGCCGTTTCCCTCGGAACTCGCAGTAACCACGCGCTTCTTCCCAGTTGACGTTATAGACGGCGATCTTCGCCAACTCTGAAGGCGACTCACTTCCGCGCCAGTGATGTGGTGCAGAGATCTTCTTTGCTTTCACGTATTCGGCATATTGCGCGTGCGTTGTCTCGTGAGTGTCGAGCCAAAATGCGTCGATCGCGACCTCATGCACTGGCCGATCGTCGAGCAGGATGTGCGGCCGCATGTTGGTCTTGTCATCCGGCGTCAGCTTCGACCGGCCCATCTGAAACGAACCGCGCGGAATCAGCGACATGCCCGGTTCGGCGGCTACCGCCGTCAGGGTGAGGAATAGGACCGCGATCCGCATCAAACAAACAGTTCCGTGATCTCGTCGTCCATCACCATTTCGGTTGCGCCCAGCGAATCGACGTAGCGATACGCGCGCTTGGACGGTGTGTTCGTAATCGCCTTGCGCCAATCGATGCCCAGTGCCGAGTAGATCGACGCGTAGACGTTCTCGGTCTTGATCTGGTGCTTCGCGTACTTCCAACCCGATTCGATTACGTGCTCGCCCGCGGCGTCCGTCTTGCCGATGATTCGGCCGCCTTTTACACCGCCGCCCGCGAACATCGAAACGTATGCGAGGTTGTAGTGATGCCGTCCGGCAATGCCGTTCAGCGCGCCGGGAACGCGGCCGAATTCGGTGATCATGACAAGCATCGTTTCGTCGAGCAGCGTCTTGCCCTTCTCCCGCGGCGACGGCTCGGCCGATAGATCGCGCAATAGCGCGGCCATTGCGCGGTCGAATTCGTTACATCGAATGTAGTGGTTCGATTTCACCGCGTGATTGTAGATGTTGCGGTGGTGATCCCAGTCCGGATGCGTAATGTGGATGTAGAG
>Ga0194121_10010254_pt1 | contig 11405 bp, 15 predicted proteins | sample TA2MahCa50mmetaG_FD_148609 | JGI IMG/M metagenome (GOLD analysis project Ga0194121, IMG submission 148609) | Freshwater microbial communities from Lake Tanganyika, Tanzania - TA2015020 Mahale Deep Cast 50m | ecosystem: Environmental > Aquatic > Freshwater > Lake | place: Tanzania: Lake...
GTTTTCCCCTGCAAGCGTGTCGAGAATGGACTCGTAACTCGTTGAGCGTCCGAGTAATTCTAACGCGTCCGCGTGAATCATGAGTCCTTTTTTTTCCGCGTGCAGGAGGATTTTTTCGCGGGGTGAGAGAGGAGCCGTACTAGTCGGTGAAATCGTTTCGGCGGGAGAATGAGTTTCTCCTTGAACTAGTGGGGTGTCTTCGTTCATTTTTTCCTTACCCGAGTTTTTCTTTCAATGTCTCGAGTTCGGAAATAATCGTCCATAAATCCGTGCGTGAGTGCGATGGCAAATTGATGTCATTGCTCACGTCATCCAGTAAGTATATGGCGCGCGAAATAGCCACGTCATCCGTTGCGGTGACGATGACTTTTTTGGCTTCTTCCACGGCAGCACGAATGTTTCGGGGCACGGCATTATCGTCCATGACTCCGCTCATGAGTTCTGCGATGGCAGCGATGTCGCTTTGTACTTTTTGGATGTCCACTTTCTTTTTGGGCATAGGAATCCCCTATGGTTGACGGTTTATTAATTCGATTATTCGCCGATGTCAAGGCATAGCATCCAATCAAAGGATGCTAAATGTTGAACGTTTTTGTCTTACTTAAAGGGAACGGTCGCTGGGAAAATAATTACTTTCAACAACCTATCGCGAGAATCCGAGTGCTCGCCAGACGTGGTCTTTCAGTCCGCTGTCGATTCCTTCTCCTTCTCTCACCGCGTCCATGCCGAACAAGTTGTGCGTCTCATCGAGCTGCTCCTGCGTGGACACATCACACTTGTTGATGACAATCACGAATGGAATGGGGAATAGTTTCTGGAGCCGTTCATACAAAGCGTGCTGCTTCTGGAGAGAATATCCCGCGTTGGGCGTGGGGTCCACAACAAACACGACGCACGTGGCTAAATGTTTCAATGCCGCGAGGGCCTTTTTTTCAATGGGGTTATAGTTGGCATCATCGCGGTCTAACAATCCGGGCGTGTCCATGACTTGCACATCGCGATAGCGCATGGTGAAATATCCTAATTGCAATGATTTGGTGGTGAATGGGTAGGCGGCAATTTGGGCCTTGCTTCCCGTGAGTCGTTTAAGTAAAGTGGTTTTTCCAGTGTTGGGATACCCTGCCAGAATGAGGGTGGGCATTTCTACTTTCACGTCGGGCACTTCTCTCATGAGGGTGTTGGCGTGTTGCAATAATTCAATGTTTTTTTTCAAACTTTTCACGATACTCGCACTGCGTCCAAAGAATTTGGCTGAGGCCGCGTGCATGTGGGCCACCGCATCGGTAGAGGGGGAGTGCATGTGTCGTTTTCCTTCTACGATTTGTCGTTTCAATAATTTGCGCACGCTCACGATTTGGGATGCGGCTTGTTTTATTTTTCCCACTTCCATGGTTTCGGGCAATAATTCCTGATAAAAGGGGTGGAGTTTCTCAAATCGGGGAACGCTGGTCTCCATTCGTTCGAGTTGCTTATCCAAGTACTCATGAAATGCTTCCATTTTTCGCACGACTTTTTCTTTACGGTTTTGTACCGCGGAATTGCGTGCTCGCTTCATGGGTGGTAGTTTACGCGCGTGGGTGAATGCGCTCTCGACGAGCTTTTCCGGTGCCTCAATGGAATAGAATTGCATATAGTCAAAGGGCGTGGACGCATTTATAAGGGGCCCTTAGTAAAAACAGTCTTTTTCCCGGCGTAAAATGTCCCATTATAATACTTTGTTGGGTGGGAGTCATAGTAAAGAGTTGATTTCATGGCCTTCAAATTGTATGATAAAAACTACAAGCGCCTCATGATTATTCCCGCGGTATTAGCGGTGGTTTTTCTCGCTATTTTATTCGTTTTTCCACGCGTTTCATTGGGTTTAGACTTCATGGGCGGCACGCGCATCATCGTGAATACGGACTTGTTGAACGATGAGAAAGCCGTGTCCGATGTCTTAGTGTCTCAAGCGGGTTTGTCGGAGGTCAAAGTTGCAATGGTGACGTCTCCATTAGGGAGCAGTACACGCATTGAGTATGCCGAGCCCAAAAACGTTGCTGATGCGCGTGTATTATTAGACAAGGCCATTGTCACGAAGGATAGCGCTCCATCCTTGAGTGTGGAAAATCTTACGGCTGCATTAGTATTGCTGGGAAAAGCTCCTGCGTCAGAAGATGTGAGTGAGTTAATCATGCAGACCGCGCAAGCCGTTAATGAAGAGAGCCAGCGTGTCTCCACGAAAGTAAGAGATACGCTCACAACCAATTTCAATTTGCCCGCGAATACTCCGTTTACAACGGAAGAAGTTGCTCCGAATGTGGGGAAGGATTTCTTAGGCAATGCATTCATGGTGGCCGTAGCGTCCATTGTTTTGCTTACGATTGTTATTTTCATTTTCTTCCGCGAGGTCATCCCCTCCCTTGCTATCGTGGAAGCGGCATTGTTTGATATGCTCGCCGCGGTGGCACTCTCAACTCTTTTTGGTTTTTCATTCACCCTCTCAATGGTGGCCGCGTTACTCATGCTAGTCGGTTTCAGTGTGGACACGGACATTTTACTCACCACGCGGTTGCTCAAGCGCAAAGACAAAAGCGTATTAGAGCGTGCGAATGACACGTTGCTCACCGGCCTCACGGTCACCTCCACCGTGATGGGTGCCACGATTGTCATGCTGGTTGTTTCGTATTTGGCGCAAATCAATATTATTTTTGAGATTTCTGCCGTCGTGTTGTTTGGTCAGATTGGCGACCTTATCGCGACATGGTTGACCAATGCCCCTATCTTGTTGTGGTATTGGGAAAAGAAGCATGGTAACTTGCACACGGATGGATAAGTATGAGTGCGAAAAAATGGTATTCAAGTTGGAAAGTATGGGTCTGGGCACTCATCATGATTATTAGTTTAGCGTCCATCATCAAGATTGATACGAGCAATGGGTTTGAAATGGGCCACAACCTCAAATTGGGAAGTGAATTTTCGGGTGGAACCCTTTTTCAGTTGCAGCTCGCCCAACCGGCCAGTCAGCAAGAGTTGAGTGAAATTCGTTTGATTGTGGAAAAACGTTTGAATCCGACGGGAATCAAAGACGTTTCGGTATCCAACACGGGGAACACGCTCATTATTGCTCAGGTCGCGGAAACCGATCCTGTGGAAGTGAGTAAACTTCAATCACTTTTACTTAAGCAAGGAAAGTTTGAATCATTCTTGAATGGTAACATTGTTTTTGACGGAAGCGACATTGTGCAAGTCGTTGAGAACGCGCAGCAAGGTTACGGCGCCCACCCCACGGGAGTGGGGGATAATTATGCGTGGACCCTTCCTTTTTTGTTGAATGACCGCGCGGCGAAAGCATTTAGTAATGCGTCCTTCCACCAATGCACCCAAACGGGTTTTACGAGTGGTAAAGCCGAGTGGGATTGTGCCTATACGTATTTTTTCATTGATCGCCCGGATAGTGCATTAATTATTTATCCCAATGATTTGATGCGCGCGGATGATACCTTGTTAGACGTTGGAACGGGCTCCGAGTTTCCTTCCTCTATCACGGTTTCCAATATTTTGGATAATGCGGATTTGACGCTGATTAAACTCTCGGGAAGTGAACTCTCAACGAGTGATGAGAATGTGATTCAATCACTCTCTCCTGCGTACAAGAGTATTATTGTTCCCGCGTCATTAGACGAAAACGTCATCGCGAGCATTTCCGCTCTCTCAACGATTCCCGTTACCAAAGTCTCCGTGTCTAAAACAAGTCCCTGGATTGTGGATGTATCTGGTTTGCGTGATATTATTGCTCTTTCTCCCGGAATTACGGGAAATGATCCCTTCGTGAACACGAAAGAAGAAGTGAAGCCTCTTCAATTCCTCGTGATTCAAGGAACGGCACCCAATGCTACTATTGCCAAGCAGCGTTTGGATGATTTGCGTGTGTTATTGAAGAGTGGAGCATTGCCCATTCCTATTATTGCTATCAACAAGCAAACGGTTTCTCCTGCGTTGGGTGAACAGTTTTTGACCAATGTCTGGTTGATGGGTATTCTGGCATTAGTCGTGGTCTCATTAATTGTTTACGTGCGTTATCGTCAATGGAAAGTAGTGGGCCCCGTATTGATGGTGGGCTTGTCGGAAGTGGTGATGATTCTGGGCTTCGCCTCGTTAGTAAAATGGAATTTAGACTTGGCATCCATGGCAGGTATTCTGGCGGCCGTGGGGACAGGGGTTGATAGTGAAGTCATCATGACGGATGAAATTCTCCAAGGGAATGCAGAAGAAGAACATGATGAGAAGGGTTGGGCGGCTAAAGCTAAGCGTGCATTCTTTATTGTGGCTGCCTCCGCGTCGGTGGGTCTCGCGGCGATTATTCCATTATTAGTATTAGGCAGCGGTATCGGCAAGTTGAGCGGATTCGCCCTCACCACCATCGCTGGAATTTTGATGGGTGTCTTGATTTCTCGCCCCGCATTCCAGGAAATCATTAAAGTTGTTCTCGTGCCCAAGAAGCACCACGAACACTCGAATGATAGTGCTCCAAAAACCCAGTAAACGATTGGCTGTTGCAAAATTAGTGTTCGCGCAGCAGTGATTGGGCAATGGAATTCATTTTAGTTGTGTTGAGTTCCCTCATCAACACGCGCAGCCAGAGCCACAATACTATGGCGCTCATCACAAACCACGTTAGAGTGTGGAGCGTGTCAACCGCGTCAACATGATACGTTTTTCCCACGTAAACAATAGCAAGCAATCGTAAAATGTTTATTCCAAAAATAATGACCCACCCCGCAAGGGCATATAGTATTTTTTTTCGTGCGGAAAGAACGTCAAAACCATAAATAAGTCCCAGCAGCAACCCCCAGGTGGAGAGTCCCGTGCAAAAAGGAGTAATCTCGAACACGATTCCATTCACGAAGAGGAGCGTTTCATTCACGGACACGTTTAACCCGTTTCCTAAAAGGGCAGCCAACCATTCTTGATACGTGAGGGGGGGAAAATAATACGTAACGAATTCGACTAATCCAAAAATGATAAAGAAGCGGAAAACAAATCGTTGAATGGTTGATTGGGTGAGGAAATTTTTTTCCATTTCTTCACCACGGCACGCTTTTCATTCCAATCATGTATGCCAGTCTGTTAAACGTCATGTGCATGAAGGGAGTGATCATCACTAATAGTATGAGTGCGGTCCAATTAGGAGTGGAAAAGGCCACGCTAAACAACACGCCTCCCACCACAAAGTCTAATTGGTCTAGTATTTGGGCGGGGTGTCCGCGGGGCATATTCATGCGTCGCTTGATGAAGCTCCCCACGATGTCCCCCACTAATCCTCCTGTGGATAATAGGAAAACATACGCCACATACTCGCTGGAAACCAGTTGCGTATACACGGGAAAAAAATACCATAATAACAATCCCACAAATGTTCCGATTAACACGCCCATTCCGGTTCCTTTCCATGTTTTTCCTTTCCCAAAAATGGGTCGGCCATCGCTCCAATTTCTATTTCCATCAATGGGTGTTTTTCCCCCGAAGACCATGGCTGAAGAGTTGGCCACGTATAATGGAAGAGCAGTCAGGAACAAGTGTATCCAGAGTGGGTCCATGCACGTTTAACACGGCAAAACCGAATTAAAAGCGAATGGGTGGCACGTATACGTATACTCGCGAGGAATGATAGCCATGTCTCCAACCCCTAAATCCACTCATCCTAGTAAGCCTGTGCTGGCCACCCCTGTTCACGGGGAAAGTGATCCGAAAATTACTCCCTGGAATGAGGATGACTTTAATGACGCATCCTCAACTCCTACGCCGCGTCGACGCGGTCGTTCGTTGCGTGACTGGTTGGTGCTGGGTGCGGCCGCATTGCTCGTGTTTTATGTGATTCTTTTTCTCGTGGGAAGTTTGGCGAGCGTTTCATCTACGAGCAGTTCAACGAGTTCTTCGAGCAGGAGTTTTTCATTGTTTAATGCGGGAGAAATCGCCGTTATTCCCATTCAGGGAGAAATTTCCTCGGCAACGAGTCGTGATACGATTGGTTATGCGGATGTGATTCTTGCGCTTGATGATGCGGAGAACGACCCTAGTATTAGTGTTATTTTCCTCGATATTGAATCCGGTGGGGGAAGTGTTGTTTCGAGCAAGCAAATCGTCGACAAAATCCGCGACGTGAACAAGCCTATCGTGAGTTGGATAGGAGACGTGGGGGCGAGTGGTGCATATTACATTGCCGCGTCAACCGATTATGTGATGGCGGATGCGGATTCCATCACGGGAAGCATTGGGGTTATTTCCATGCAACCCAACGTGGAAGAATTAATGCAGAAGATTGGTGTCAAAATGAACACCATCAAAACGGGCGAGCTGAAGGATATTGGTTCTCCATTTAGTGAAATGTCGGATGATGAAAAAATCGTGCTGCAAGGCATTGTGCAGGAAGCATTTGATTCATTTGTGAATGATGTTAAACAGTTTCGCGGAGAAAAATTGGATGCTGAAAAATTTAATACTATATTAGACGGTCGAATTGTTTCGGGCAGGCAAGCGTATGCGATAGGGTTGATTGATGAAACCCTTTCGAGAGAGAAAGCATTGGCGCGCGCTGCAGAAGCCGCAAGTATGAGTGGTAAACCCGCGCTGCGGTATTATTTACAGCACACTCCCTCGTTGTGGGACGTGTTGTTCAATGCGGGCGCGTCATTTGGGAAAGGAATCGCGAGCAGTATTACTCCCGCCTCCGAATTGGGCGGGGCGCGCATTCAGGCCACATGAGAATAGGTGCAAAACCATTAATAGTGGCTTTTTCCTCTTCTGCATGCCCATGCCAAAATCTCCTCGTCGAGTGATTCGTTCACGCAGCATAAAGCGGTTATCCCACATCGTGAAAAAACCACAACCGCCTGCTCGTTCCAATATTCGCCGCGTCTTCCGCAAGAGTGCGTCGCAGGAAGCCCACGTGTATTTGATTCGCACTGGCAAACGAAAACGAGTATTTTTTCGAGCAGGCTATGATAGTCTCCCCACCATTCGAAAATATATTTTGCACAAAATTTTTTACGCACTTTATCCGCAATACGCGATTAAACCCATTGGTTTAGTAGTGGCTACCCTTAATGGTGAACAAGTACTGGGCATGACTTCCGATATTGTTCGCCCGCGTTCGCATGATTACAAGTTATACCATCATACTTTCTACAATGATCCTGCTGTCACGGTTAGTTTTCCACACATGGATTTTTCACATGCACAACAACGGGTAATTGAACAGATTAAAAAAGAATCAGGAATAAGCGTGAATGATCGGCCCGTCAATATTATTGATAGTAATGGAAAACCCATTTTTGTGGAAGTGGAAGACGTTCGCGTGCACAATCGTGCCACTCTTACACGTGCGCTGCATGAAAAAAAAGTGGATTTGAATAGTTTGAAGAGTGATATTTTGAAAAATACTCCTCCCGACAAGCGCAGTCTAGTAAGTTATATCATGGAAACAATTATTTGAAAGTTGTTTCAAAAAAAATGGAATAATTAGAATATTAGCGCGAAAAACAATCCCACGCTCAATGAGGAAACAAAATTGACGAGATTATTATCCAAATATCCCCATCGTTGGAGAGTGGCTCCCAAAAAACTATCCACTACGGAACCTAATACGCCGGCTGCAAACAAGATTGTGGCGAAAAACACATTTCCACTAATAATGAAACCAAGTATGGCAAAAATAAGTCCCCCCAACGCGGAGGCGAGGAAACCTAATAGGGTAACGCCCCCATCCGTTCCTGCAGGGACAGGTTGGAGAGTCGTAATCATGACTGGTTGTTCACGTGATAACACGCCTATTTCACTGGACAACGTATCGGAAAATGCCGCGGATAATGATGCAAAAAACATCACGTTAAAGGGTGTAGGATTGAGTGCCAATGCAATAATCGCCGGACCAATGTTTCCTACGATGTTGCTCGTGGAGCGTGTTCCGTGTTGTTTGCGATGATACTGGTTGCGGATGGCGCGCGTCACGAATTCTCCGATGAGAAAAAATAGTATAATGGCAAAAAAACTCCCAAGTCCTCCGCGCCATGCCACGAATAATGCGGTAATGAGTCCCGTGGCAATGGCCGTTGGTCGGAGTAATTTTTTCTGGCGAATAATGAGCAATACGCTCAAGAGGACTAGAATGACAATGATCCATTCGAGAATGGACATACGTTAAACGTCCTTTCCTCGCGCGTTACACCGCAGAGAGTCGCGTGACTTTTAATACGTCCACGCGCTTCATGGGGGCAATTTTGCGTGCCTTGTCAATGGCTTTGGCGATGGGTTCACCGGTTGCACAATGGTTGAGCAATGATTCAAAATCATTCCCTGCGGCCACTTCAGCTGCTTCTGCATGCAAGATGCGTCGCACAGCTGCTTGTTGGGGTCGGGAGATTTTGTTCGCGGATAATGCGACACTCTTCACGCGGGCGCGCACACCGTCTTTGCACATGACATCGTCCACGGATTCCACTTTCGTGGAGCGTCTTCGTACGAGTCTTCGCAATGCAGATGGCTGCACTTCCACGGAGTCAAATCGCGTGTACGCGTTCAATCCTTGCACGTTGTTGACTTTGAAGGCCAACATGAGTTGGTTTTTCTTGATGTTTCCTGTCAAGTCGCGCGCGGACACGTGAACGGTTCTTCCCATGAGTCCTTCGGCTTCTTCTCCGGGAGTGTGGGCGATAATTGCATTGTTGAATGTCGCCGGTGCTAAAATAGTAAACCATTTCTTGGTTTTCCATTTGTCAACACCTTTGCGTTTGCGTGTACGAGGGGCTGCCTCTTTCTTGCTTTCTTTTGCATTTGTGGGTTCATCAATCATTTGCATAGCGTTTTCCCTCCCGTTACTTCACCAACAGCGCGGCCGTTTCTGGAGTATACTTCCATCCGGCGGGCAGTTTTCCTGTTTTAACGTAATAGTGTGCTAATCGTCTGATTTTTGACACCGTGATGCGGTATCCTCGCTGCGCGGAATAATCCTTGTTGTTTGCCGTCATGTGTTTTTGTAATGCCACACTTCGTTCAATCAAATTCAACAAGTCAATGGGGATATCCGTTGAGAGTTTTTTCTCGGATAGAATTTGATTGATTCTTTTTTGCGTGGCGTTTTTCACGTTGGGGATACCGTATTGGTCTCTCAATGCGAGTCCGATGAGCGCGGGGCTCATTCCCTGGTTGGACAATTGAACAATGAGTTCTTCTATTTCGTTGAGGGAGTAGTCCACATACTGTCCCTGCTTCTCTTCTTTCGCAGACATGTATTATCATCTCCAAAACTTGGGCAAATACCCAAGCACCAAACCCGTCTGGTTAAGATCGGATCCAGCTTGGCTAGAACCAAGATAACGATTCTCCCTAGGGGAGGGTATATAAAGCCTTATCCGGGTGACGGGTTAAAAGTCCTATAAAGGGCAATTTCGTGGAGTTTTCATGACAGCTCCTCAAAAACGACCTTTTTCTCGTAAAAAGAGCCTTCTTGAGCGATGGTCGCAAGTTCGTCGCATCAAAAAGCGGGCGATGAAAGGGCCATCAAACTTCATTTTTGTAAAGGAATTCAAACCGCTTATAGAGGAGTGGATGAACGAAGAGTCGATTTCACGCAACCCCCTGTTAAATGAAAACGTCCGTGAAATGGCACGGCGGGGGATGAAAGATGCTGATTTCGCGATTAAAAATAAGATTCACGAATGGGGGCTTTCGCGTGCGCTCAATATGACGGGGATTTTTTCATCGCGTGAGAGAAGAATGATTCGAACAAAAATGGATTTTATTCTAACCGCAAACAAGAATCAACAAATGAATGCGCTTATTGGGGTTAGAAAGGAGCTTGGTTTGTTGCAGTATAAGAAATTTTTAGCATGGTACAACCACACCGTTGATTTTATTCAAAAGCGGACGGAATTGTTATATGAGTCACTAAAATGAAAATAATCATTTACGCATAACGTATACGTGATTCTACTTCGCTCATTTGTTTCAATACTTTTTTTTCTCCGCCGTTTTCTAAATATCCTTTTTGTATTTCTCCCCAACCCTCGTTGAGAGTAGAATGCGTGGCGGTAAATGTTTTTTTCAAATTCACTAAATCTACGGCCTCGTCTTCTATTTTGTGTGAGTACGTTGAGAGTCCGAAGTCAATCATCACCAATTCGTTGATTGTTTTTTTGTTTTTGAAGTTTTTGTTTCGGCGCACGAGCACGTTGGACGTGGTCAAGTCCCCGTGAATCAAATGATGTTTGTGGAATATGGCGATTATTTTTCCTAACTCATTACACAAGCGCATTTTTTCAGTATTTTTTATTTTCGTGTCGAGCAAAACGTGTTTCAGTCGTGGCGCGTCCACGTACTCCATGTAAATCGTGCTCGTGTGTGGTTCCACGAGGTAAATAGTGGGTGTTGTCACGCCCCATTTTTTGACGGCATGAAGCATTTTGGCCTCATGAGAGGTGCGTTCGCGTCGGAGCGGTGCGTCCAGTAATGGATTCCGGTATCCTTTCACCACGCGTGTTTTGACTACGATATTTTTTCCTAGTATTTTTCGTTTTTCGAGCGTGGCTTCCGCTCCAATGGAGAGGTATTGTTCTTTTTTTTCACTCGTTTGAGTCATGGGAACACTAACTAGAGAATCCGCACGCGATTTTAAGTTCTTTTACTCGTTCAGCATGGGTTTCACTCACCCCGCGGGCGGTTTGTTCGGCACGTTGCAAGTAATCCACCCCCAATGCATTTGTCATAGAAATGTTTTCTTGCACCGCGGCGAAATCATCTGAGGCTTGTTGTGCATTCTCTCGTGCGTCTTCGATGCGTTGAATGGCTTTGGAAATGGGTGAATTCGCGCTGCATTCGGGAGCGTCCAGGTTGACGTTGCTCAGTAATTGGAGTGCTTCGTCGGTATGATTGACCATTTCTAATAATTCGAGCGTGCCATCGAGATAATGGTTCAAAGCTGTTCCTTCACTCCCAACGATGGAGCGAATCGTGTTGCGAAAAGGCAATAGTTCATTGCGATAGGCCTCGCGTTGAACGAGTAAAGATGGGACCAGCGTCCCAGTTGGAACATAGGAGGCGCGCACCCCTGCGAGTTGTTGCGCCGTATTCGTGGCATCCCCTCCGAATAGGCAGCCGGATAATAGGAATAATACAAGCAGGCCCCCCATGAGGATGTGTTGGTTCATACGCTGGGGAGTGTTTTTTGCTATTTAAAACGCCCCCACCGAGTGGCCTTAAAATGGGTTTTCCTCGTTTTTGAGTCATGGAAGGGAATGAGATTAAGGAAATGGAATCCCGCGTGCGCGCGTTGTGGGAGAATGAAAAACTCCACGTATACGATGCGGCACTAAAGAAGCCCGTGTTTAGTATCGACACCCCACCCCCCACGGTTTCCGGGGAAATGCACATTG
>Ga0194121_10010256_pt1 | contig 11401 bp, 8 predicted proteins | sample TA2MahCa50mmetaG_FD_148609 | JGI IMG/M metagenome (GOLD analysis project Ga0194121, IMG submission 148609) | Freshwater microbial communities from Lake Tanganyika, Tanzania - TA2015020 Mahale Deep Cast 50m | ecosystem: Environmental > Aquatic > Freshwater > Lake | place: Tanzania: Lake...
GCTTCGGGCCGCCCGCGCTGCTGCATGGCTTCGGTCTCCACCCGGAGCCCGAGCCGCGCTCGTTCGACCTCGCCGGCCGCCGCGCGCTGATCGTCGCCACGAACCAGCACGTGCTCGGCGACACCGGCAAGGCGACCGGGGTGGCGAGCTCGGAGCTGACCGCGCCCTACTACGAGTTCCTCGACGCCGGCATGGAGGTCGACGTCGCTAGCGTGCGCGGCGGCCGCATTCCGGTCGACCCGCAGACGCTGCTGTGGCTCATCCGCTCGCCGTACGACGACCGCGCGCTCGCCGACCCGGTGCTGCAGGAGAAGATCGCCAGCTCGAGGAAGGTCGGCGACCTCGACTTCACCCGGTACGACGTCGTGTTCCTCGCCGGCGGCTGGGGAGCCGCGTACGATCTCGGCTACTCCGACGAGCTCGGCGCCGGCATCAGCGCCGCGAACGCGGCCGGCAAGGTCGTCGGCGGCGTGTGCCACGGTGCGCTCGGCCTGCTGCGCGCGCGCACCCCGGACGGGCGTCCGCTGGTGGAAGGCCGGCGCCTCACCGCGGTCACCGACAAGCAGGTGCAGGAGCTCGGCGTCGACGTGACGCCGCAGCACCCGGAGACCGAGCTGCGCCGCGCCGGTGCCGCGTTCGAGTCGCGGACCGCGTTTCGCGACTTCTTCGCGAGCCACGTCGTGGTCGACGGCAACCTGGTCACCGGCCAGAACCAGAACTCCGGCGCCGGAACCGCGCAGAAGATGATGGAGCAGCTCGCCGCACCCGCGTCGCGCGCGAGCTGAAGGAGAGCGCACGATGAACGAAGACACCCCGATCGTCGCCCGACGCGTCGACCTCGGCTTCCCGACCGACGTGCCGCGCCACTGGGCCGGCGACCCCGTGTTCACGCGCATCTCGGACGCGCTCTCGCTGCTCTTCCCCGCCGGCGAGGCCTTCTTCATCCAGGCCGTCAATCACTACAAGGACCGCATCGACGACGAGGAGCTGCGCGCGGCGGTGCGCGGCTTCGCCTACCAGGAATCGATGCACTCGAAGGAGCATGCAGCGTACAACGCGATGCTCGAGGCCCAGGGACTGGACATCGGCTGGGTCGAGCGCAGCCTGAAGACCCGTCTCGGGATCGCGCGCCGCTACATGCCGCCGATCATGCAGCTCGCCTTCACCGCGACGGCGGAGCACCTGACCGCGACCATGGCGGAGGGGCTTCTCGGCGCGCTGCGCGAGCAGGAGCAGCTCGCCAGGGCTCATCCGCGCATGCGCGCGCTCTACTACTGGCACGCGGTCGAGGAGGTCGAGCACAAGTCGGTCGCGTGGGACGTCTACCACCGGGTCGCACACGGCGGCGTGGTGCGGCGGCTGATCGCGCAGGTGTGGGTGACGACGCTCGTGCTGATCAACGTCTCGCTCGCAGCCGGGTGGATGCTGTACCGCGACGGGCTGCTGTTCGACCTCACGACGTGGCGGCGCAGCATCCCTCTGCTCTGGGGGCGGCACGGCTTCTTCACGCGCATGGTGCGTCCGTTCCTGCGCGGCTTCCGTCCGGGGTTCCATCCGCGCGAGACGCCCGTGCCCCCGGGCTACCGCGAGTTCGTGCGCGCGTGGGACGGGTGTACCGACGCGCTCGCGGCCTCCGAGCAGGCGCTGGCGGCGCATTGAGGGACGCCGCCGGTCCGGCGCTTCCAGGCCCCGGCGCAGCGCCGCCTTTCGGGCCCCGCGTGAACGGCGGTTCGCGAAGAGCCGCCGAGACGACGTTCGGGCGCGGGCGGCGACCAACGGACGGGTTCCCCTCCGAACCCGAGAGTGATATGGGTCCGAGACTTGCCGGTGGGGCCAGCGGCGAAGTCCTCCGCGCCGATCGGGGCGACAGCGGTTTCCGCGCTGTCGATCCCGAAAACGGGGACTTGCCCGCTCGGACTCCACCCCGCTGATCGCGCGAGGAGAATGACACACCGACCCGCCCGTGAGTTGCTCTTGTGCTGCACCGTCCTGGGCCTCGCCCTCGGCATGGTGCAGCCACGATTGCTCCTCGACGGCACCCCGCGCCCCGCGCGACCAACCGGCGTGCGCACAGCCGGCGCCGGCGCGCACCGGACGAGCCGCTGGGAAGGCGACACCGGGGGCCGCGACACCCGGACCGGCGACACGCAACGCCTGACCGAGCAGCCGGCGGCCGGCGGTTCCGGCTCCGACGCCGCAGGCCCCAGCCATGTGGCCGCGGCGTCGTCGCACGCTGCGCGGCTCGCTCAGGCGCCATCGGTCGACAGCCCGACACCCGTCGCCCTGGCACGCGCCCCGCGCACGCGGCCGCACGCACCGACGCTCGGCCGGGCGCCGCCCCGCTAGCTCCGACGGAGCGAGAATTCTCTCGCCCGCGGCATTCGGCGTCCGCGAGCTGCCTCCGGCCAGCCCCGTCGCGGAGGCGGAGAATTCACCGCGGCCACGCCCGGCGGATGCCGGCGGGCGTAAGCTGCCGCAGCCAGGCAAGGCGCGCAGCAGTCGCCGCGATCGGCCCGTGCTTCGGGCCCAGACATGGAAGGTTCAGGTATGAAGAAGCTCATCGAAGGAGCGCTGGCGTTCCAGCGCGACGTCTTCCCCAAGCACCGGCGACTCTACAGCGACCTGGCCACGGGCCAGGCGCCCCGCTGGCTGTTCATCACCTGCAGCGACTCCCGCGTCGTCCCGAACCTGATGGTCCAGACCGACCCGGGCGAGCTGTTCATCTGCCGCAACGCGGGCAACATCGTCCCGGCGCACGGCGAGCATTCGGGCGGCGTCGCGGCGACGATCGAGTACGCGGTGCAGGTTCTGAAGGTGAAGCACATCATCATCTGCGGCCATTCCGACTGCGGCGCCATGCGCGCCGTGCTGCACCCGGAGAAGGTGGCCGACCTGCCGGCGGTCGCGCAGTGGGTCGCCTTTGCCGACCGCGCCCGCGCGGTGGTGCTCGAGACCTCCCAGGGAGCCACCGAGGACCAGATGGTCGAGGCGCTGATCGAGGAGAACGTGCTGGCGCAGCTCGACAACCTCCGCACGCTGCCGTCGGTCGCGGCCAAGCTGCGCGCCGGCGCGCTGCAGATCCACGGCTGGGTCTACGACATCCGCAGCGGCCAGTTCCGGGTCTGGAGCTTCGAGGACGGGCGGTGGGAGCAGCTCGAAGAGTTCGTCGCCCTGCACGGGGACGACGGCACCTCCGCCTAGACGCGGGCCGAATACCCAACTCCGGATCTTCAGGGACATCGCAGCATGACTTCGACCGCAACTCGCCAGCCGGCGACGGGCACGCTGGCGGCGGATCTCTCCGCAGGCCTGGTCGTCTTCCTCGTCGCTCTCCCCCTCTGCCTCGGCGTCGCCCTGGCCTCCAACGCGCCGCTGTTCTCGGGCCTCCTCGCGGGCATCGTCGGCGGGCTCGTGGTCGGCGCCGTGAGCCAGTCGCACACCAGCGTCAGCGGACCCGCCGCCGGGCTCACCGCCGTGGTCGCGGCCCAGATCGCGACGCTGGGCTCCTTCGAGGCGTTCCTCGTGGCAGTGGTCCTCGCGGGGGTCATCCAGATCGTGCTCGGCCTCGTGGGCGCGGGCTCGATCGCCGACTTCGTTCCGACGAGCGTCATTCGCGGCCTGCTCGCCGCGATCGGACTCATCATCATCCTGAAGCAGATTCCCCATCTCCTGGGCTACGACGCCGACCCGGTGGGCGAGATGTCCTTCTTCCAGCCCGATCGGGAGACCACGTTCAGCGAGCTGGTGAACCTGTTCGTCGCCGAGCGCATCCATCCGGGGGCCGCCCTGATCGGCCTGCTCTCCGTCGGACTGCTCGTCCTCTGGGAGCGCGTGAAGGTCCTCAAGGGATCGCTCCTCCCCGGTGCCCTGGTCGCGGTCCTCGCGGCGGTCGCGATCAACGCCTTTCTGCGGGGCCTCGGCGACGGCTGGGGCGTCGAAGTTGAGCACCTGGTCCAGGTGCCGGTGGCCGACAGCCTGGCGGGCTTCGTCGGCTTTCTGACGCCGCCCGACCTCACCGCCCTGGCGAGACCCGCCGTCTACGCGTCGGCGGTCACCATCGCGCTGGTGGCGTCGCTCGAGACGCTGTTGAACCTCGAGGCGGTCGACAAGCTGGATCCGCAGAAGCGCACCTCGCCGCCCAACCGGGAGCTGATCGCGCAGGGGGCCGGCAACATCGCCGCCGGGCTCATCGGCGGGCTCCCGGTGACGTCGGTCATCGTGCGCAGCTCCGTCAACATCAACAGCGGCGGCAAGACCAGGCTCGCCACCCTGGTGCACGGCACGCTGCTTCTCCTGTGCGTGGCACTCGTGCCCGGGACGCTGAACCTCATCCCGCTGTCGGCGCTCGCGGCCGTGCTCATCGTCACCGGCTTCAAGCTCGCGAGCCCGAAGCTCTTCCGGCAGATGTGGGAGGCCGGCTACGAGCAGTTCCTGCCGTTCGCGGTGACCGTCTCGGCCATCCTCCTGACCGACCTCCTGTGGGGAATCGTCATCGGGCTCGGCTTCAGCACGCTCTTCATCCTGCGCAGCAACCTGCAGCGGCCGCTCGACCGCCGGCTCGAGAAGCACGTCTTCGGCGACGTGCTGCACATCGAGCTCGCCAACCAGGTGAGCTTCCTGAACCGCGTCGCCCTGCGCAACGCGCTCGCCGAGACGCCGCGTGGCGGACACGTCCTCATCGACGCGCGCGGCACCGACTACATCGACGCCGACGTGCTCTCGGTGATCCGCGAGTTCGAGCAGGAGACCGCGCCGGCACACGACGTCGACGTGAGCCTGATCGGCTTCAAGCAGCACTACGAGCAGCTCGAGGACCGGGTGCGCTACGTCGACTTCGCCACGCGCGACCTGCAGGAGAGGCTCACCCCGGACCAGGTGGTGCAGATCCTGCGCGACGGCAACGAGCGCTTCCGCAAGGGCGACATGCTGTCGCGTGACATCGCACACCTGCGGGACAGCACGGCCGAGACCCGGCATCCGCTGGCGGTGGTGCTCAGCGGGTCCAGCTCGCGCACGCCGATCGAGATGATCTTCGACGCCGGCCTCGGCGACATCTTCTGCACCCGCACCACCGGCAACGCCGCGATGCCGAGCGCCCTCGGTAGCCTCGAGTACGCCTGTATCGCCGCCGGTGCGAAAGTGATCGTCGTCCTCGGCCACACCGACAACAAGGTCGTGCGCGTCGCCATCGAGGCGTTGCTGGTGCCGGGCAGCGGCAACGGGGACTGCGTCAACCTGGACGCGATCCTCGTCGAGATCCAGCAGTCGGTGGACGTCGCCTGGAAGTCCGACTGGACGACGATCTCGCGCGAGGCGCAGCAGGCCCGCGTGGACACGGTGTCGCGCGCCCACGTCCGCCGGACCATGCGCCGGATGCTGGAGCTGAGCCCGGCGCTCGCGCGCCTGGTGCGCAAGAACGAGATCAAGGTCGTCGGCGGCATGTATGATCTGCGCACCGGCGCGGTCGAGTTCTTCGACGCGCAGGACGCGCCGGACCAGCCGGTAGGCGCCGGCCGCGGCGACGCGCGACCCGGCGCGTGACCACCGTCCCGAATCGCGCTTGCATCACGCGCCGCCTTCGTTCAACGATTGAGCTTCCGTGTCGCCCCTGGAGGAACCCGATCGATGTCGTCGCCAAAAGCGCGTCGCGTGCGCTACCTTTTCCCGTCGTTCGTCGCGGCGCTCGCCGCGGCCGTCGTCGCCTTCGGGGCACTGCCCGCCGACGCGCAGCGTCAGTCGGGCATCCAGCTCAGCATCGACTCCGCGCGCTACCTGATCTCCAAGGACGTCGGCTCCGACCGCTGGGCGATCACCTACAACCTCGACGACGACACCGTCACCGGCAACGTGTTCTCGACCGCCGGCTCGGCGCCGCAGTTCGTGTGGTGCAGGACGACGTCGGTGCAGCAGGCGGCGAACCCCGCCGAGGCGCAGTACAGCCTGCGCTGCCAGTTCTCGGGTCCGTGCAGAGAGGCTCCCTGCAGCGCGACGCAGTGGGAGCAGAGTGTGCCGGTCGACGTCACGGTGCCGGGCTCGTTCCTGATGCCGCCCGCGACGCGCGCAACCCTGGCCGGTAACGTGCAGCCGATCCTCAGCGCGAGCTGCGCCAACTCCGACGCCTGCCACGCCGACAACCGGGCTCCGGACCTGCTGCCAGGGCGCACCTGGGACGCCACGTTCGAGGTGCCCGCCATCCAGGACCCCGCGAAGTTCTTCGTCACGCCGTTCAACGCCGACGGCAGCTACCTGCTCGACAAGATCCTCGGCATCCAGTCGAGCGGCGGGCGCATGCCGCTCGGCGCAGCACCGCTGAGCGCCGAGCAGACCGATCTCATCCGCAGCTGGATCCTCGAGGGCGCGGCGAACAACTGAGCGCGACGACGCGCGGCTCGCGTCCCCCACCCCGGACGCGGCACGGAGGTCGAGCAATGAACCGTCATCCCGGCATCACGCGCCGCCCGGTCCGCGGCACGCTGGCGTGTGCGGCCCTGCTCCTGCTGGCCGGCGTGGCGGCCTGCTCCGATGCGGACCGTGGCGCTCCCGGGCCGCCGTCGAACGCGACCGAGTGGCGCTGGCTCGGCCGCAGCCCACAGCGCGACTACTTCAACGCCGACGAGACGAAGATCACGAAGGAGAGCGCGCCGCGCCTGGTCACCAAGTGGCGCTTCCTCACGGGCGGCATCGTCACCGCGCAGCCCGTGGTCGCCAACGTGGATCTACCCGGCGAAGGAACGACCAGCGTGGTCTACATTTCGTCCTGGGACGGCAACCACTACGCGCTGCGCGCCGCCGACGGCACGCTCGCCTGGAGCTTCGCGTTCAAGCCGGACCCGGGAGCGTCGTATCCCGCGGCCGGCTCGGCGGCGGTCGAGGACGTGGCCGGACGCCGCGTGGTGTACGTCGCCGGCGGCATGACGATGTACTGCCTCGACGCGGCGACCGGGGACAAGATCTGGGAGTTCGACGCGGGCTCCGGCTGCCAGGAGTGCGACTCGAGCGTCGAGCGCAACGAGATCGAGTCTTCTCCGGTGCTGTTCGACGGGCTCGTCTACTTCGGCATGGACGTCAACGACGGCGCGGGCAAGGGCGGCTTCTACGCCGTCGACGCGCGCACGGGAGCGATGCGCTGGTTCTTCGACCTCGAGAGCGGCTCGTCCTGCCGCCCCGACGCGGGCGACGACGTGCGGCACTTCGACGGCTACCACACCGCGGCCGAGCTCGGCCTGCCCGCGGACTTCTTCGCGACGCGTCCGGGCTGCGACTTCCCGCGCACCGCGAACACCTGCGGCAACGTGTGGTCGTCGGCGACCATCGACCCGGAACGCGGTCTGCTCTACACCGCGTCGAGCAACTGCGACACCGACCTGGATCCGAACACGCCGCTGCCGTCGCCGATCATGCCGCCGTACGACGAGGCGGTGTTCGCGCTCGACACGGCGACCGGCCTGCCGGCGTGGGTGTGGCGCCCGCGCGAGGTCGATGCCGAGGACCTGTCGTTCGGCGCGGTGCCGAATTTGTTCGAGATCGACTACGCCGGCGAGACACGGGAGGTGATCGGCGTCGGCAACAAGGACGGCAACTACTACGTGCTCGATCGCGACGGGGTGAACGAGCTCACGGGTCGCGTCGAGCCGTACTGGGCGAAGCGCGTCGTCGAGGGCGGCGCGATCGGCGGTCTGATCGCGAGCGCAGCGGTCGGCGAGGGCAAGATCCTGTTCAGCACCGCGGTGGGCCTCGACCTCGACAACCCGCAGCTGCCCGCGTCGTGGGCCCTCGACCGGTCGAGCGGCGACGTGCTCTGGAGCAGCTCGGTCTCGGGTCCGAGCTACTCGCCGACCAGTGCTGTGCCGGGAGTCGCCTTCATGGGCTCGCTCGGCGGCATCCTCTACGCCTACGACAGCGACGACGGCACGCCGCTCGTGCAGCTCAACGCGCGCGGGCCGCTCGGCTCCGCGCCGTCGATCGTCGACGGCAGCCTCTACCTCGGCTCCGGCACCGGCGAGCGCGGCGGCAACCCGACCCGCATCGCGTACGTCGTGTCGCTGATCCCGAGCCCGGTGAACGCGTTCTGCGTCGCGGGCGAGGACGGCTGCCCCGAGACCGAGACCTGCGACGACGGCAACGCCTGCACGGTCGATTCGTTCAACGGCACGTCCTGCACCGCCAGCAACGCGCCGAACGGCACCGCCTGCGCGATCGGCGTCGACACGGGCTCGTGCGACGCGGGGAAGTGCATCCTCGACGACCTGGTCTGCCCGGTCGTGAGCCAGTGCAGCGAGCCGTTCTCGGTCGGCGACAGCTGCCGCTACCGCGACAAGCCGGACGGCACGGCCTGCACCGCGCGCCGCGGCCCGGGCCAGTGCCTGGCCGGCAACTGCATCCGTTCCTAGCGAGGGGGCACGCGCCCCCTCGCCCCACGCGGCGAAGCCGCGTGGGGCCCCTCTCCCCGCGCTCGCTTCGCTCGGTGCGCGCCTCCGGCTCGCTCGACGATGTCGTGACGGTCACGCGGACGGCGCCGGCAACAGGCGCAGCAGAAAGCGGTTGCGCGTGCCGCCGAGCGAGGCACGGTCGATCTCGAGGTCGCCGCCCAGCACGGCGGCGCGCTCGCGCATGCCGTGGACGCCGCTGCCGAGCGCGACCGCCGACGGATCGAAGCCGACGCCGTCGTCCTCGACCTCGAGCAGCACGTCGTTCCCGACCGGCACGATGCGCACGGACACCCGTCGCGCAGCCGCGTGGCGGAGGGCGTTGCCGATCGCCTCCTGGGTGCCGGCTGCCGGCGCGTGCCGGCCCAGCGACGTCGTTCGCCATCACCACCGGCGCGCTGCGCCGCTTCCTGCACGCCGCGACGACGACGTGCACGAACTCGACTGCCGCGCCATGACGCCGGTGAGCGCCCACGAGCCTCGCGGCCGCGGTCGAGGCGACCGAGATGGCGGAGGAACGGAGCGCGTGACGATTCTGCTTTGACCCCGGGGCCGGGGGCGGCATAAGGTGCCGCGCGTGAAGCGAACCCTCGCGTGGTCTCGAGCGCGAGCCGGCGGCCTCGGTCACCGGCTCGTACCGTCCTCCCTCCTGCTCGCGATCGCACTCGCTCTGGGCTGCGGCGACGGCGGCGGGTCGTCCGGCCCGGCGCCGATCGACGTCGACACGCCGAACGCCGGGGGCTGCGAGATCCTCGACCCGGACGAGTGCCTGGTGCCGTTCCCGAGCGACGCGCTGACCCGCGCGGACGCGTCCACCGACACCGGGCGGCGCGTCGCCTTCGCGCTCGAGTCGATGCCGGCCAACGCGAGTGGCGTGCACGTCGACCCGAGCGAATGGAACCGCAACGACGGCTTCAGCCCCGGCGCGCAGATCACGCTGCTGATTCCGGGCCTCGACGTCGCGGCGTCGAAGCTGCCGCCCGTGACCGACCTGGCGCGCGCGCTCGACGTGGACTCCGGGCTCGTCCTGCTCGACGCCGACACGGGCGAGCGCGTGATCGCGTGGGCCGAGCTCGACGCGCACGCGGCGGACGAGCCGGCGCGCCAGGCGCTCGAGATCCACCCGGCGATCGCGCTGCGCGAGGGGCACCGGCACGTGGTCGCGCTGCGCGGGCTGGTTGACCGCAGCGGGGCCGCCATCGAGCCGTCACTCGTGTTCCGCGCCTTCCGCGACGACCTGAAGACGACCAACCCCGCGATCGAGGCGCGCCGCGAGTCGATGGAGCGCGTGTTCGCGGACCTCGACGCGGCCGGCGTCGCGCGCGACGACCTCTACCTCGCCTGGGACTTCACCGTCGCGAGCACGCGGTCGCTCTCCGAGCGTCTGCTGCACATGCGCGACGACGGCTTCGCGCAGCTCGGCGACGCGGCCCCCGGGTTCACCATCACGGGGACCAGCGAGGGCGGCACCGCGCGCATCGTGAACGGCACGCTGTCCGTGCCGCGCTTCCTCACCGGCGAGGGCGCGCCCGGCAGCGTCCTGAACGACGACCGCCGGGACGGGCTGCCGGGGCGCAACGGCACGCAGCAGGCGAACTTCATCTGCACCGTGCCGCTGCAGGCGACGCCGGACGATCCCGCGCGCGCGTCGCTCTACGGGCACGGGCTGCTCGGCAGTGCGGCCGAGGTGATCGGCATCGGGCAGGCCGCCGCGCTGGTGAACGTCGCGTTCTGCGCGACCGACTACATCGGCATGTCGGCGGGCGACATCCCGAACATCATCGGGATCCTCGGCGACCTGTCGCGCTTCGGCTCGCTGCCCGACCGACTGCAGCAGTCGCACCTGAACTTCCTCTTCCTCGGCCGCGCGATGATCCATCCCGGCGGCTTCGGCAGCCACGCGGCGTTCCAGGTGGACGGACGCTCGGCGCTCGGCCCCGACCTGTTCCTGGTCGGCGCGAGCCAGGGCGGCATCCTCGGCGGTGCGACGACCGCGATCGCGCAGGACTTCACGCGCTCGGTGCTCGCCGTCGGCGCCGCGAACTACTCGCTGCTGATCCCGCGCAGCGTCGACTTCGACGAGTTCACGCCGCTGCTCGCGGCGGCGTATCCGGATCCCTTCACGCGACGCCTCGGCTTCGGCCTCATCCAGATGCTCTGGGACCGCGGCGAGGCGAACGGCTACCTGCAGCACCTGTCGTTGGATCCGTACCCGAACACGCCGACACATTCGGCGATGTACCTGATGGCGTTCGGCGACCACCAGGTGGCGAACGTCGGGACCGAGGTCGCGTCGCGCACGATCGCTGCGCGCGTCCGGCAGCCAGCGCTGCGCGAAGGGCGTTCGACCGCCGTCGAGCCGTACTACGGGCTGGCACTGGTACCATCGTTCCCTTTCCCGGACTCGGCGCTCGTCGTGTGGGACTTCGGGTCGCCCGCGCCGCCCGACGCGAACCTGCCGCCGCGCGAGGGCGAGGACCCGCACGGCAAGGCCGGCGACGTCCCGGCCGTGCTGATCATGGTGTCGGAGTACCTGAAGGCCGACGGCGGGCTGGTGGACGTCTGCAACCGCCGGCCGTGCGTCACGCTCGACGACTGACATCCCGCCGCGCGTGAACGCTCGATGACGGACGTCTCGCCGTGCGTGAACGCTCGATGACGGACGTCTCGCCGTGCGTCACGCTCGATGACGGACGTCTCGCCGTGCGTCACGCTCGATGACGGACGTCTCGCCGTGCGTCACGCTCGATGACGGACGTCCCGCCGTGCGTCACGCTCGATGACGGACGTCCCGCCGTGCGTCACGCCCGATGACGGACGTCCCGCCGTGCGTCACGCCCGATGACGGACGTCCCGCCGTGCGTCACGCTCGATGACGGACGTCCCGCCGTGCGTCACGCTCGATGACGGACGTCCCGCCGTGCGTCACGCCCGATGACGGATGTCCCGCCGTGCGTCACGCCCGATGACGGACC
>Ga0194121_10010261_pt1 | contig 11395 bp, 10 predicted proteins | sample TA2MahCa50mmetaG_FD_148609 | JGI IMG/M metagenome (GOLD analysis project Ga0194121, IMG submission 148609) | Freshwater microbial communities from Lake Tanganyika, Tanzania - TA2015020 Mahale Deep Cast 50m | ecosystem: Environmental > Aquatic > Freshwater > Lake | place: Tanzania: Lake...
GGCCGGTGCGGCGGGGGCTGCGGGCAGCGGTCGCTGAGCGCCGCAGCCGCCGCGGCGCGCCGCCGCGCCCGGCGTCACTGCACCATCTTGCTCGGCTTGATCGGCGGGCTGATCGCGGTCGTCGCGGCGCCGCGCCGTTCGGCGACGATCCCGTCGCCGTAGCGGATCACCACGGTCCGATCGGCGGCGAGCGGTCCGTCGAAGATCTCCTGGCGTCCGCCCGGCCACTGCACCGTGATGCGGTCGACCTGCGCGGCGGCGCCGAGGCCGAAGTGCGCGCGCGAGTCGCTGTGACAGAGGTAGGAGCTGTTGTCGATCACGAAGCGGCTCTGGCGGCGCCCGCCGGCCTCGATGGTGACGCGCGCGCCATAGCCGTCGCGGTTGATCGGCGCGACGCCCTCGACCTTCACCTTGAGGAAGCCGCCGGCGCGCGGCGTGTCGTTGCGCAGCAGGCGGATCGGTCCGTCGACGTCGGAGAGCGCCACGTCGAGGTCGCCGTCCTCGTCGTAGTCGGCGATCGCCGCGCCGCGTCCAGGACGCCGTTCGGCCAGGGGCAGCCCGCACGCCTCGGCGCACTCGGTCCAGCGCCGCGGCCCCTCGGCTGGAGGGTCGGCGCGATAGAGGAGCGGCCGCTGCAGGTACTGGTAGTGCTGCGGCACCTCGGTCTCGAGCTGCGGATTGACGTGGCCATTGATGACCAGCAGATCCTCGTCGCCGTCGCACTCGAAGTCGGCGAAGACCGCGCCCCAGCCGACGAAGACGCGGCTCGAGCCGCCCTTCTCGAACTCCTTGAACTTGTCGTCCCAGGTGCCGTCGCCGTTCGACACGTAGGCGGCATTGGTCTCGCCCTGAAAATTGGTCACGAACAGGTCGGGCAGCAGGTCGTCGTTCAGGTCGGCGACGGCGACGCCCATGCACGCCTGCGGCTTGCCGATGGTCGAGACCGCGACACCGCTCTGTTCCGCGACCTCCTCGACCAGTCCGAGCTTGCGGCTCCGGTAGAGCAGGTTCGGCGTGCGGTCGTTGGCGACGAAGAGGTCGGGGAGATCGTCGCCGTCGAGGTCGGTGAAGATCGTGGTGAAGCCGTGCTCTTCCTCGTTGACCAGGAAGCCGGAGCGCTTGGTGGATTCGGTGAAACCGCCCTTGCCGTCGTTCTGGAAGTAGCGGTCGGGCGCTCCGGGGTGATCGTTCGGAGCGAGCGACACGTCGAGGTCGCGCACCTTGCGGCCGTACGCCTTCGGCGGGTTGGCGAGGTCGAACTTGAGATAGGCGGAGACGTAGAGGTCGAGGTCGCCGTCGAGGTCGAGATCGCCGAAGGCGGCGCCCGGCGTGACGCCCGGGAAGGCGACCGGCTTGCCCGCGGCCTCTTCGCTGAAGGTGCCGTCGCCGTTGTTGCGGTAGAGCAGGTTGGGGCCGACGCAGGCGACGTAGAGGTCGGCGTCGCCGTCGTTGTCGATGTCGCCGACCGCGGGTCCGACACCCCAGTTCGCGCTCAGCAGCCCCGCTTTCTCGGTCACGTCGGCGAACGTGCCGTCCCCGAGGTTGCGGTAGAGGCGGGGGCGGCGGAGATTCGGCTCGGTGCCCTGCCAGCCGGCGAGGGTCGAGCCGTTGGCGCAGTAGAGGTCGAGCCAGCCGTCGCCGTCGTAGTCGAACCACGCCAGTCCGGTGCCGACCTGGTCGATCAGGCGCGGCTTGCCCGGCTCGCCGCATTCGGTGACGAAGTCGATGCCGGCGGCCTTGGCCGCCTCCGTCCAGACGAAGGGCGGCGGTCCGGTCGGGGGTGCGGCCGGCGCCGGATCGGGGCGGTCCTGACCGGCAGGGGGCGCCGCATCGAGGTCATCGGCCTGCAGCGCGAGCAGCGCCGCCGCAAAGGTCGCCAGGACACCCATCGCGCGTCGCTCCGCACGAACCGCGGCGCGGCCTCCCGGCGGCCGCAGGGGGCCGGCGGGTTCGCGCCGATCGCCGCATGATCGCCGCTCGGACGGCCCGGAGCGAGTCCCCGGCGCTGCGGGGGCCTCTTTCGCGCTAACGTTTCCCGCCTTCGGAGGACCGGATGAGCACGCGCCCGAACAAGGAACTGGAGACCTTTCCGAACCCGCGGCCGGGGCGCGACTTCCTCATCGCGATCGACTGCCCCGAGTTCACCTGCGTCTGCCCGAAGACCGGCCAGCCCGACTTCGCCACCATCCGGCTGCGCTACGTCCCCGACCAGAAGTGCGTCGAGCTCAAGTCGCTGAAGCTCCACCTCTGGAGCTACCGGGAGCAGGGGGCGTTCCACGAGGCGGTGACGCAGCAGCTGCTCGACGACCTGGTGGCGGCGACGGCGCCGAAGTGGATGCGGATCGAGGGTGACTTCAACGTGCGCGGCGGCATCCACACCCGCGTCTTCGCCTACCACGGCGCGCGGCCGGCGACCATCCCGGAACCGCCGATCTGACCGCCGAAGGGCGGCTGTCGCCGGGTGGGAAAGCCGGGGAGACGGTGGGGAGGCGGTGCGACCGCCCGGCGCGTCCCCGTTGACGGCGCGCCCCCGGACGGTCGAATGGCGTCGGTTTGCGCGCAGAGGCGCGCGTGGTCGCGACGGGATGTGTGGCGCATCCCGCGACGATCGCCGTGGCCGGGTCTTGGCAGGCGCGCGGGGAGGGTTCGCGATGAAGTCGTTCGAAGGGCGTGGCCGCGGCATCGCGGGCGCCGGGTTCGTCCTTTCGGCGCTGACCGTGTCGGCGCTGTCGCTGCCGACCGGCTGTGCGATCCCCGAATCGCAGGTCGGCGAGGCGTACACGACGATCCAGCTGACCAATCCGACGGCGATGCAGCGCTACCACGAGCCGGTCGAGATCCCGCTCAGCGAAGTGCGCGCGCGCTATCGCAACTTCAACGAGAAGGACTTCTCGGCGCACCTGTTGCCGTCCAACTGGTATCCGGACCGCGGCGACGGCCTGCTCGCGACCGATCCGGCGCCGATGATCCCGGCGCAGGCGATCGACAAGGACTTCGACGGCACCGCCGATACGTTGCTCGTCATCGCCGACTTCGAGCCGAGCGAGAAGCGCTACCTCGCGCTCGCGTCGCCGGTCTTCTCCAAGCTGGCGAAGAAGTCCGGCCCGCGCACGAGCGGCGGCATGTGGGCGCGCGAGACGACCCGACGCGAGGCGGGCGCGCTCAAGGCCGAGGGTGCCTACACCAAGGTGCAGAACGCCGTGCTCGATCCGTCGCACCAGAAGGGCGACGGGCTGTACCAGGGCGATGGCGTCCTGTTCGAGACCGATCGCTCGGCCTGGCGCGTGCTGTTCGACTCGCGGCTCTGCCTCGACGTCGTCGGCAAGCGCGATCGTGAGATCCGCTTCGATCCGAAGCAGAAAGCGTTCACCGCCGACTTCCTCGACCTGAACGCCGCGCCGTGGGGCGGTTCGCTGCTCGGCGACGTCACCGGCTTCGGCGCCGGCGCCTTCGGCTACCAGGAAGGCGGCACGATCGTGCCGCTCGCGGGCGTCGACTCCGTCCAGTACCGACTGATCAAGGACGGCCCGGCCGCGACCGAGATCGAGTTCGTGATGTTCGGCGCGCGTCTCGGCGCCGAAGCGTTCGACCTGCGGTGGCGGATGACCCACTATGCGGGCGGTCGCATCATCCGCCATGACGTGAACGTGTCGCGCTTCGGGCACGGCCTCGCCTTCGCCATGAACTCCGGCGGCGAGCGCAAGGAGTCGCCGACCGGCCAGCAGAGCTGGATGCGGTCGACCTCCTTCGGTGCCGGCAACGCGACCGGCGCCGCCGGCGGCGAACTGGGGCTGGCGATCATCGCCAGCGGCCGCACCGCCACTGGCTTCGTCAAGAGCCCGGCCGACGTGATGGGCGTCGCCTTCGACAGCGTGTCGCGCAACCTGACCTTCTACACCGTCGCCGCCTGGAATCAGGAGACGGGTGGCCTGCGCGATGCCCAGGACTTCCAGCGGTACGTCGAGGAGCTGGTGCAGCGCCTCGACCAGCCGATCCGTTCGTTCAACCTGAACAAGACCATCGGCAGCTGAACGCGGACCTCGTGCGGCCCGCGGACGGTCGCCGTCCGCGGGCCGTTTTCGTTCCGGCGGGCGCGGTGCCGGCGCCGGCGGCGTGACGGAGGGAGCGATGCTGTCGGCGCGGTCGATCCTGGTCACCGGCGGGAGTCGCGGCATCGGGCTGGCCACCGCCCGCGCGCTGGTGGCGGGTCCGCGGCGCGAACTGGCGCTGGTGCTGGCGGCGCGTGACGGCGAGTCGCTCGAGCATGCAAGGCTCGAGGTCGAGCGCGTCGGCGTCGGCCATGGTCCGCTGCGCATCTGCACGGTCGAGATGGATGTCGGTGATGCGGCGTCGGTGGCCACCGGCATGCAGGCCGCGGCGGAGTTCTGCGGTCCGCTCGACGGCCTGGTGCTGTCGGCCGGCGTCGCCGAGAGCGCGCCGTTGCACAAGACCGGCGACGACCTGCTCGAGCGGATGCTGGCGGTCAACCTCTGGGGCGCGTTCCGGCCGCTGCGGGCGGCGCTGCCCGACATGGTCGCGCGGGGCTTCGGCCGGGTGGTGGTGGTGGGCTCGATCGCGTCGCTGGCGGGCGCCGGCTACGTCGCCGCCTACACCGCCAGCAAGCACGCGGTGCTCGGCCTGGTGCGGGCCGCGGCCGTCGAGTACGGCGGCAAGGGCGTCACCGTGAACGCCGTCTGCCCGGGCTACGTCGACACCGACATGACGCGCCGCTCGCTGGCCCGCATCGCCGGCAAGACCGGGCTCTCGGCCGAGCAGGCGCTCGATCGGATCCTCGCGCGCGTGCCGATGCGCCGTCTGGTCCGGCCGGAGGAGGTCGCGGCGTCGATCCTGTTCCTGATGAGCGAAGCCGCCGCCGCGGTGAACGGCACGGCGCTGACGCTGGACGGCGGGGAGCTGGCGGGATGAGCGCTGCAGGCGAGCGACCGGAGTCGATCCTGCCCCCCGGCTGGCCGCGCCCGAAGGGCTACAGCAACGGCCGGCTCGCGCCTTCCGGAGCGCGCCTGCTCTGCATCGCCGGCCAGGTCGCCTGGGACGAGCAGGAGCGCATCGTCAGCGCCGATTTCGTCGCGCAGTTCGCGCAGGCGCTGCGCAACGTGAAGGCGGTGCTGGTCGCCGCCGGCGGCGCGCCCGAGCACCTGCTGCGACTGACCTACTACGTGACCGACAAGGGCGAGTACGCGACGGCGCAGGCCGCGGTCGGGGAGCGATACCGCGAGATCCTCGGCCGGGTCTGGCCGGCGGCGACGCTGGTCGAGGTGAAGGGGCTGCTCGAGCCCGGTGCCAAGGTCGAGATCGAGGCGACGGCCGCGCTGCCGGCGGCCGCCGGCGCGGGCGGCGCAGCACCCGCCGCTTCGTCGCCACCGCGCGCGCCGTAAAACGGGCGCGATGGAACGCCCGCAGCCGACGACCTTCCGCTACGACGAGGACGCGCACGGCGTCGCCACGATCCGGCTCGACCGGCCCGACCGGTTGAACGCGCTCACCTTCGCCAGCTACCGCGAACTGACCGACACCTTCCGCGCGCTCGACCGGCGGCGCGAGGTGCGGGCGGTGGTGCTGACCGGCACCGGTCGCGCCTTCTGCTCGGGCGGCGACGCGCTCGACATCATCCAGCCGCTCCTCAAGATGGACTCGGTGGAGCTGCTCGAGTTCACGCGCATGACCGGGGAGCTGATCCTCAACATGCGCCAGCTGCGGACGCCGATCGTCGCCGCGCTGAACGGCACCACCTGCGGCGCCGGCGCAGTGATGGCGCTCGCGGCCGACTTCCGCCTCGCGACGCCGACCGCGAAGATCGCCTTCCTCTTCACCCGGGTCGGCCTCTCCGGCGCCGACATGGGCGCCGCCTTCCTGCTGCCGCGACTGGTCGGGATGGGCCACGCCACCGCGTTGCTGATGCGCGGCCACTTCGTCGCGGCCGACGAGGCGGCGCGCATCGGCCTCTACCACGAGGTGGTGCCCGAGCCGGACCTCGCCGGGCGGGCGCTGGCGCTGGCGCGCGAACTCGCCGACGGACCGCAGGGCGGGCTGCGCATGACCAAGGAGATGCTGAACCGCGAGCTGTCGATGGACCTCGCCGGCGCCATCGAGGCCGAGGCGCAGGCGCAGGCGCTCTGCATGCGCGACCCCGACTTCGGCGAGGCGAACCGCGCCTTCGTCGAGAAGCGCGCGCCGCGCTTCCGGCGCGAGGGAGGCGCCGGGTGATCCCGCGCGTCCCGCTGCTGCCGACGGCTTTCCTCGAGCCGCGCCACGAGGAGATCGTCGCGTTCGCACGCTCGGAGCTCGCCGTTCCGCTGACGCAGCTCGACGACGCCTTCGCGGCCGGGCGGCTCGACGAGGACGGCGCGGCGCGCGCGGCGGTGAAGGCGCTGGCCGGCACGCGGCTGCTCCACGAGGCGGTGCTGGGCGAAGCGCGCAGTCTCTGCGTCGCGCGCCGCGAGGTGGCGTGGATCTCCGGCTTCGCCGACTGCCTGCTGGCGCTGCAGGGGCTCGGCAGCTGCCCGATCCGCCTGGCTGGCACCGATGCGCAGAAGCGGCGCTGGCTGGAGCCGGCGGCCTTCGGCGCGGCGATCCCGGCGTTCGCGTTGACCGAGCCCGAGGCCGGCTCCGACGCGCGCCAGCTCAAGACCCTCGCGCGCCGCGACGGCGACGCCTACGTCCTCGACGGCGCCAAGACGCTGATCACCAACGCGGGAATCGCCGATTACTACTGCCTGTTCGCGCGGATGGCGGAGGATGGGCGCCATGTCGCCTTCGTGATCGAGGCCGGCACGCCGGGACTCGTGGTCGCCCGCCGCCTCGCCGCGATGGCGCCGCACCCGATCGGCGACCTCGAGCTGAAGGGCTGCCGCGTGCCGGCGGAGCAGCGCCTCGGCGTCGAGGGTGGGGGACTCGACCTCGCGCTGGCCACGCTCGACCGCTTCCGCGCCAGCGTCGGGGCGGCGGCGCTCGGGCTCGCGCTGCGGGCGCTCGGCGAGGGGCGCGCGCACCTGCGCCGGCGCCGGCAGTTCGGCAAGGCGCTGGCCGACTTCCAGCTGCTCAAGGCGCAGCTCGCCGAGGGGTTCGTGGCGCTCGAACTCGCCCACCTCGCGGTGCTGCGTGCGGCGTGGCTGACCGACCGGGCGGCAGCGCCGGCGCACGGCGCGGGACACGCTGCCGACCGCGCGGCGGCGGCGGCCGCATCGTCGCTGGCGAAGCTCGAGGCGACCGAGGCGGCGCAGGGGATCATCGACCGGGCCGTGCAGTTCCACGGCGGGCGCGGCGTGGTGAAGGGCAGCGTGGTCGAGCGGCTCTATCGCGAGGTGCGCGCGCTGCGGATCTACGAGGGGACGAGCGAGATCCAGAAGCTGATCCTCGCCCGCGAGCTGCTGCAGGGTTCGCTGGCGGGCGAGGGCTGAGCGCCCGCGCGGACCGCGCGGAGCCGGAACCGGGAGCGAGCGGCAAGTGGCCAAGTTCGAGCATCACCTCTTCGTTTGCGAGAACGTGCGGCCGCCCGAGTCGCCGCGCGGTTGCTGCTCTGCGAAGGGGGCGGCGGAAGTGCGCGCGCGCCTCAAGGAGGAGCTCGAGCAGCGCGGGCAGAAAGGGCGGGTCCGGGCCAATGGCGCCGGCTGCCTCGACCAGTGCGCGCAAGGGCCGTGCATCGTCGCCTACCCCGGGCAGGTCTGGTACGGCGGCGTCACGGTGGCCGACGTGCCGGAGATCGTCGACGCGCTGCTGGCAGGGAAGGTGGTGGAGCGGCTCGTGATCCCCGACGCGAAGCTGACCGGCAAGGCGGGGGCGCCGCGATGAGCAGGACGCCGCCGAACGCGCCCGTCCGCGGCCTCCCCGACGCCGATGCCGAGGAGGCGGCGCTGCTCGCGCGGCACACCGAGTTCCCGATCCTCGCCAAGGCGACCTACCTCATCTCCCATTCGCTCGGTGCGATGCATCGCGGGGTGTTCGACTCGATGCAGCAGTACGCGACGATGTGGGCCACCCGCGGCATCCGCTCGTGGGCGGAGGGGTGGTGGGCGCTGCCGGGCGCCACCGGCGACCTGCTCTGCGACATCCTCGACGCGCCGCACGGCTCGATCGTGATGCAGCAGAACGTCTCGATCTGCCAGTCGATCGTGGCGAGCTGCTTCGACTACCGGCCGCCGCGCAACAAGATCGTCTACACCTCGCTCAACTTCCCGACGGTGATGTACGTGTGGGAGGCGAAGGCGCGCGACGGCGCGGTGATCCGCGAGGTCGCCTCCCCCGACGGCATGACCATGCCGACCGAGCTCCTGCTCGACGCGATCGACGAGCAGACGCTGCTCGTCCCGATCTCGCACGTGCTCTACAAGAGCTCCTACCTGCAGGACGCGCAGCGCATCGTCGAGAAGGCGCATGCGGTCGGGGCGAGGGTGGTGCTCGACTGCTACCAGTCGGCCGGGACCGTGCCGTTCTCGTTGCGCGAACTCGGCGTCGACTTCGCCTGCGGCGGCTCGGTGAAGTGGTTGTGCGGCGGGCCGGGCGCCGGCTGGCTCTACGTGCGGCCCGACCTGCGGCCGCTCCTCGAGCCGCGCGTGACCGGCTGGATGGCGCATCGCGCGCCGTTCGACTTCGTGCCCGGCCCGATCGACTACGCCGAGGGGAGCTATCGCTTCCTCACCGGCAGCCCGGCGGTGCCGGCGATGTTCGCCGCGCGCCCGGGCTACGAGGTGATCCGCGACCTCGGCGTCGCCGCCATCCGCCGCAAGTCGCAGCGACAGACCGAGCTGCTGCGCCACGAGGGGCTGACGCGCGGACTGCGGGTCACGTCACCCGTCGACCCGGGGCGCCGCGGCGGGACGATCACCCTCGATCCGACGCCGCTCGCCGCCGCGGGCACGACCCGATCCACGCGCGACCTGCCGCTCGACGACCGGCTCGGCGCCGCCGTCGTGAAGGCGCTCGCCGCGCGCGAGATCCTGGTCGACTTCCGCCCCGGCGCTGGCATCCGCGTCTCGCCGCACTTCTACAACAGCGACGAGGAACTCCGGCTTTGCCTCGATGCCATCGTCGAGATCGTCCGCACCCGGGCGTTCGCGCAGCATCAGGGTGGCGCCGCGTACTGAGTCCGGAGACGCCACGGAGCGGCGATGAGCGCGCAGACGATCGACTACCCCGAGCGCTTCAACCTCGCGGCCTGGCTGCTGGCGCACAACCTCGCCGCGCGGCCGGGCAAGCTGGCGGTGCGGAGCGAGTCGGGGGAGTGGAGCTACGCCGCGGTCGCCGACCTCGCGGCGCGGGCGCAGGCGCTGCTCGCGCGGCTCGGCCATCTCCACGAGCAGCGGGTGCTGCTGGTGCTGCCGGACGGGATCGAGTTCGTCGCGGCGTGGCTCGGGACGGTGCAGGCGGGCGGCGTGTTCGCCATGGTGAACCCGCGGCTCAAGGCCGAGGAGTACGCCTACTACCTCGACTACTCGCGCGCGCCGGTCGCATTCGTGCACGCCAGCGCGTGGGCGGAGTTCGTCGCGGGCGCGCGCGGCGCCCGCTTCCTGCGCGCGGCGGTGGTGGTCGGTGCGGGCGCCGACGCCTGCGTCGAGTCGCGCGGCGGCTTCGCGGCGCTGCCGTGGGACGCCGCGCTCGCCGCCGAGACGCCCGCTGCGGCGCCGTTCGACTCGCACCGCGACGACTGCTGCGGCTGGCTGTTCACGTCGGGCACCTCGGGCAAGCCGAAGGCGGCGCTGCACCGCCACGCCGACTTCGCCTGGAACATCGACCATTACGCGAAGCAGGTGCTGCGCCTCGCCGAGCGCGACGTGACGATGGCGGTGAGCAAGCTCTTCTTCGGCTACGCCACCGGCACCAACCTGATGTTCCCGTTCGCGGTCGGCGCGACGACGGCGCTCTTCGCCGAGCCGTCGAAGCCCGAGGCGGTGATCGCCCATGCGCGCCGCCACCGGCCGACGCTGCTCGCCGCGGTGCCGACCACGCTGAACGGCATGCTCGAACTCGGCCGGGAGAGCGTCGCCGAGGCGTTCCGTTCGCTGCGCCTCGTGCTGTCGGCCGGCGAGGCGCTGCCGCCGAGCCTCGCCGTCGCGTTCAAGGAGCGGTTCGGCGTCGACATCCTCGACGGGATCGGCTCGGCCGAGATGTTCCACATCTACGTCAGCAACTTCCCGGGCGACGTCGTGCCCGGTTCGCTCGGCAAGGTGGTGCCGGGCTACTCCGCGCGCATCGTCGGCGACGACGGCCGCGAGGTCGCCGACGGCGAGGTCGGCACGCTGCAGGTCAGCGGCGCGTCGGCGGCGCAGGGCTATTTCCAGGACGTCGCGAGGTCGCGCGCCACGTTCAAGGGCGACACCTGCGTCTCGGGCGACCTCTTCCGCCGCGATCGCGACGGACGCTTCTGGTACGAGGGGCGCGCCGACGACCTGCTCAAGGTGGCGGGGATCTGGGTGGCGCCGCGCGAGGTGGAGGAGTGGCTGCTGAACCACCCCGCGGTCGCCGAGTGCTGCGTGGTCGGCTGCGAGGACGAGCACGGGCTCACCGCGCCGCTGGCGTGGGTGGCGCTCCACGCCGGCCATGCGCCGACCGCCGCGACCGCCGCGGCGATCATCGCCCACGCGCGCGCGAAGCTGTCGCACTGGAAGGCGCCGCGCCGGATCGAGTTCCTCGCCGAACTGCCGCGCAACGACCGCGGCAAGGTCGCCCGCAGCGAGCTCAAGGCGCGCGCGCAGGCGCTCCCGCGATGATCCGCCTCGCCGAGGTGCCGTGGAGCGAGGCGCAGGCGGCGCTGGCCGGCCGGCCGTTCGTCGCGCTGCTGCCGACCGGCTCGGTCGAGGCGCACGGTCCGCACCTGCCGCTGGCGACCGACACGCTGCTCGCCGAGGCGATGGCCACGGCCGCCGCCGCACGCCTCGAGGCGGCCGGCCACGCGGTGGTGTTGCTGCCGGCGCTCGCCTACGGCGTGACCGAATGCGCGCGCGACTTCTTCGGCAGCCTCTCGCTCCGACCGGAGACGCTCGCCGCGCTGGTCGCCGACGTCGCCGCCAACCTGCAGCGGCTCGGCGCCACCGCGTTCGGCCTCGCCAACTGCCACCTCGAGCCCGACCATCGCCGCACGCTGCGCGCCGCGGCGCAGGCGGCCGCCGCGACCGGCCTGCCGACCTGCTGCCCCGACCTGGTGCGCGGGATCTACGCGCAGCGGCTCGGCCCCGAGTTCCGGAGCGGCGCCTGCCACGCCGGCTCGTTCGAGGGATCGCTGCTGCTCGCCGCGCGGCCGGAGCTGGTGCGCGAAGGGGCGCGACGGGCGCTGGCGGCGAACCCGGTGTCGCTCGGCGCGGCGCTCGCCGCCGGCAAGCGGACCTTCGTCGAGGCGGGCGGCCCCGCGGCCTACTTCGGCGAGCCGGCCGCCGCCGCTCCC
>Ga0194121_10010273_pt1 | contig 11391 bp, 8 predicted proteins | sample TA2MahCa50mmetaG_FD_148609 | JGI IMG/M metagenome (GOLD analysis project Ga0194121, IMG submission 148609) | Freshwater microbial communities from Lake Tanganyika, Tanzania - TA2015020 Mahale Deep Cast 50m | ecosystem: Environmental > Aquatic > Freshwater > Lake | place: Tanzania: Lake...
CCGGCGGGCGCGGGCGCCACGGCTGCGGCAGATGGCCGCACCGAGGTCTGCTCGGCGAGCAGGGCGGCGACGCGCGGCGCGATCTCGGCCGCGACGCGCTCAGCCACCCGCTCGGCGATGCGGCCCGCCGCGGCCTCGGCGATGCGCTCGACCAGCGCGGGCAGCTGCCTCAGGTCGAGGCTCTGCAGCTCGACCGCCTCGGCCACCAGCTCAGCCAGGTCCTGCACCACGAAGTCCTTGTCATGGCCGCTCGTCTTGCGCGCATCCTCGAACATGGTGAGATCCTTCGGACAGCAGACGATAAAGTCATCGAGCCGGCCGAGCGCCGCTGCCTCGTGCATGCGATTCTCGGACGGCCGCTCGCGGCCCGGCGGATCGGTCATCCAGATGCGGCCTCCGCCCGCTCCGCAGCAGAACGAGTTGTCGCGGTTGCGCGGCATCTCGACCAGCTCGCAGCCGATCAGCTCAAGCACGCGCCGCGGCGCCGCGTATTCGCCGTTGAGCCGGCCGAGATGGCAGGGGTCGTGCAACGTGACGCGTCTGCCGAGCGGCCTGGCCACCTTGAGCCGGCCGGCCTCGATCAGCTCGACGAGAATGGCGCTGTAATGCTGCACGGGCGCGAGCGCGCCGAACTCGCGATACTCGTTGCGCAACGTGTTGTAGCTGTGCGGATCGGTGGTGACGATCCGCGCGAACTGCTTGGCTGCCCCCAGGGTTGCAAGGTTGTGCTCGACCAGGCTTTCGAAGAGGCCTTCCTCGCCCACCCGGCGCACGTCGTTCCCCGCGCTGCGCTCGGCGTCGTACAGGATCCCGAAATCGAGGCCGGCGGCGCGGAAGAGCCGCGCCACGGTCTGGCTCACCTTCTGATTGCGCGGGTCGAACGAGGCATAGTCGCCGACGAACCAGAGCACCTCGGCCGGCTCGGAGCGCAGGTCCTTGACCGGAAACTCGAGCGCCCGGGTCCAGCCGCCGCGCGCCTTCGGGCTCTCGCCGAAGCTATTGCCGCGCTCCGAGACCGCGTCTAGCGCGGCGCGCAGCGTCGGCTCGATCGCGCCCTCTTCGACCAGCGCGCGGCGCATGCCGACGATCATCGGCGGATGCTCGATGCCGACCGGGCAGACCGCCTGGCAGGCGCCACAGCTGCGGCATGCCCACAGGGTTTCGGGCTTGATCACACCGCCGAGCAGGCTGGTGGCGGCGCCAGGCCGAGCCTGGGACGCCTCGGCGTGCGCCCTGAGGTCGAGGATCAGGTCGCGCGGGCTCAACGGCCCGCCGACCGTGCGCGCCGGGCAGGCCTCGTGGCAACGCCCGCATTTGGTGCAAGCATCGAAGTTGAGCAGCTCCTTCCACGAGAACTGCTCGATGGAGGCGATCCCGACCGGCCCCGCCGGCGCGCGCGGCAGGCGCCGAAGCGCCTGGGCATCGCGCGCCATCAGGCTGCCCAGCACCGCGATGATGTGCTTAGCCTTGTACCAGGGCAACGCCGCGATGAAGGCGAGCGCGAGCACGCCGTGTGCCCACCAATTGGCGCGCCTGAGCGCGGCGGCGCCGGCCTCGTCGAGCCCGAGCCCGCCCAGGATCTGTGCGCCGAGCCAGCCGATAGGCGACCACGCCGCCCAGGCCGGCCGGTCGACCAGAAGTCCGGCTGATTCCTGCAGGAAGCCCGAGACCACGATCAGCCCGAGCACGCCGAGGAAAAGCGCGTCCTCACGCCGCCAGCGTTCGGCGCGCGGGCGCAGAGCGTCCTCGCCCGCATAGCCGCGCCGGTAGTCGAGCTTGGCCGGGCGCGTCCGGTAGCGCCGCCAGGCGAGCAGCGCCAGACCGATCAGGAAGGCCAGGCCTGCGAGGTCGGCGACCAGGCTGAAGATCAGATAGAACGAGCCGCGCCAGAAACTCGTGCCGGTCAAGGGCTCGACGATGTCGTAGTCGAGCGTGATGATCGAGGTGGCGATGAAGAGCAGGAGAAAGCCGTAGAAGACGGGCATGTGGCCGCGTCCGGCGGCGCGGTCGCGGCGGCGCACGGTGCGGTGCGAGAGCACGTCGACCACCATGCGTCGGAGCCCGGCCCAGAGATTCAGCGGCACCGGGCTTTTCCTGCCGCGCGCGTATTTGAGCACATGGCGCGCGAGGCCGATCAGGAAGCAGGCGATCGCGGCCCAGGCCACGCCATAGAACACGGCGTAGCCGAGCGGACCGATGCCCCAGAACAGCTCGCGCGTTTCCATGGCTTGCCTGAACCCGCGGCCGATCGGAGGCGCGCGCCGCACCGCCGCGCCGAATCAGACCGCGCTGCCGCCTAGCGGGCGCCGGCCGAAAGCGCGGGATAGGTCGCGTGGCCCCAAACCTGACGCTCCCGGATGAACGGCAGGGCGTGCTGCGGGTCGGCCGATTCGAACTCGCGCGCCAGGCGGTGGCCGTCGAAGACCGCATCCGCGATCAGGCGCGGCGCGTAACAGTCGCCGACATGATAGATCGCCTCGATCTCGTTTTGGGCCCATTCCGCTTTGCGCTGCTTGAGCTCGCTGAACAATTCGTGGTTCGAAAGCCGCCCGGTGACCAGCACGACGCTGTCGACCCTGAGCTCCTTGACTTCGGTGCCGCGCCTGCGCGGCAACTCGCCGGCGCGGGGCTCGGTCGTGCGCCGAAAGCCGTCACGGAACACATCGTAGAGCCGGGCCTTGACCTCGTTGCCGACCTCGAGGCCCTCAACCCAGTGCCCGACATAATGATGGATGCCTTTCTCGTGCATCATGCGGTGCAGGTTGGGCGATTCGAGCGTGAAGTGGGTGTATTTGGCGACTGAGGCGAGCTGGGTCACCAGCGTCACCTTCTTGGCCTTGTCGGCGAGGAACTCGGCGACGCTCACCCCCATGTAGTAGCCGTCGCCGTCGATCACGAGCACGCGATCGCCGACCTCCTTGCCCGCCATCACCTGCTCCGGCGTCAAGACTTGCGGCAGCCTGGCGTCGGCGCCCGGCAGCGGCGCGTGGGTGATGCCGCTCAGGCCATCGACCGCCCAGTGCGAGCCGACCGCGATCACGACCTTGTCCGCGCCATAGGAGAGCACATCATTCGCGCTCATCTTGCCGACCGAGGTGTGGACCTCGACATTCTTCAGCTTGCCGAGCTGGGTCCTGCGATAGGCGATGATGCGGCCCCACTCGGCGAGGCCCGGCAGACGCATGATGTCGCGCACGCAGCCGCCGATGTCGTCCGTCGCCTCGCGCAAGTGGACGTCATAGCCGCGCATGCCGAGCACGCGCGCGAACTCCATGCCGGCCGGGCCGCCGCCGACCACGAGCACCGAGCACGGCTGCTTCGTCTTGTCGAACTTCTCGGGGTGCCAGCCGCGCCGATATTCCTCCATTGCAGTGGCGTTCTGGGTGCAGATCAGCGGCGGGCCGCCGACCTCCCAGCGCGAGATGCAGATATTGCAGCCGATGCATTCGCGGATGTCCTCGAGCCGGCCCTCCTCGATCTTCTTAGGCAGGAACGGATCGGCGATCGAGGGCCGCGCCGCGCCGATGATGTCGGCCTGGCCTGAGGTGATGATCTTGACCATGTCATCCGGGCTGGTGATACGACCGACGCCGAGCACAGGCACCTTGGCCAGCCGCTTCACGTCCTTGACCCAGGGTGCCTGATGATTGGCCTTGTAGAAGCGCGACGGGCCGGCGTCCTCGCCCCACTCGGCGATGTCGCCGATATTAACGTCCCACAGATCGACCAGTCCTTCCTTGGTGGCGAGCTCGACGAACTTGAGGCCGTCATCGCCGAGCTCGACGCCGTCGGGGCCGTAGAGCGTGTCGATCGCGAAGCGGGTGGCGATCGCGCAGCGCTCGCCGACCGCGCGCTTTACCGCGGCCAGAGTCTCAATCCAGAAGCGCGCGCGGTTCTCGAACGTGCCGCCATATTTGTCGGTGCGCTTGTTGTAGAACTTCGAAAGGAATTGCAGCGGCAGATAGCTGTGCGCGCCGTAGACGTAGATGATGTCGAAGCCGGCGCGCTCGGCGCGCTTGGCCGCCTCGACGTACATCGTGATGAGATCGCGGATGTCGTCCTCGTCCGCCTCGCGCGGATAGGTCAGGTGCTCGTAATCGGAGGCGATCTGCGAGGGCCCGCGCGGCGCGCAACGCGTCTCCATACAGGGCGCGTGCGGCCCGCCATACCACATCTCGACGGCCGCGAGCGAGCCGTGCTGGTGGATCGCCTCGCACATGTGGCCGAGATTGATCACGTCGCCGTCGTCCCACAGGCGCGCCGAGACGCGATGCACGTCATCCGATTCGGGGTGGATCGAGCAATACTCGGTGCACACCGCGCCCCAGCCGCCTTCGGCCTTCATGCCGCGAAACGCAGCTTGCGCACCCGGCCGCTCCGAGCCGGCGCCGTTGCAGTGCGGCACCTGATAGAAGCGATTCCGCATCGTCTTGGGGCCGATCCGGATCGGCTCGAACAGGCAGTCATATTTCGGATCGCGTGCCATCGCTTCGCTCCATTTCGCATCATGTAGCGCGCAGCATTCTATGACACCGGACACCAAGTGCCGATGCGGCCGGCGACCGCGCGTTGCGCTCGCTCGTTCTCGCCGCCGTGCGGTTCACGGTTAGCCCGCCCGCGAAGAACTGTCAAACGCGCAAATGGCTCGACCAAATTTGGTAGAGCTAAAAGATTACTTCCAACCCTTCCCATATGTTGGCGCGACCAAAATGATCCGGAGCCCATGACTAGCATTCGCAGTACGGACTGATACCAAGGCGCGATGAGCTTGACTCATCGGGCCTTGGCCGGCGCGACTGTGCCGCGCCGCCTTGCGGCGGGAGCCAAGCGAGCGGAGCGAGCGCCCGGCGTTTGAGAGTGCCTCGATGTTCGGTCACGATCATCGAGGTTTGGTATGAGCCGCTCGCCTTGACAGAATCTGGCCACTCGCCCACGGTGGTCCATCACACGGCAGCGGCGAGGCGTTTGGCTGCCCATCGCCCCGTCAGCCGTCGAAACGGGAGAGCGCTAGATGAGTACGAACAGTCTGACACGGAGACAATTCGTCCGTACCTCGGCCGCGATTGGTGTCGCCGCGGCCACGGTCACGGGCCTGCCGCGCTTTGCGGCGTCGGCGGAGAAGACGGTCAAGGTCGGCTTTCTCGCGCCGCTGACCGGCGAGGTGGCGGGTTGGGGCCTGCCGGGGCGCGATGGCTGCCTGATCTGGGCCGACTGGGTGAATGCCGCGGGCGGAATCAAGGTCGGCGCGGACAGCTACAAGGTCGAGATCGTCTCCTATGACGACGAGTACGCGCCCGACAAGGCGCTGCTCGGTGGCAAGAAGCTCGTGCTGGAAGACGGCGTGAAGATCGTGCTGATGCTGGGCGGCGATCCGTGGCCCGGCGTACAGCCCTTCATGAACGAGCAGAAGATGCTGTGCACTACGCTCCTGCCGAGCGACCTGTCGCCAGACACCCCCTATCTGCTCGCGCCCTGCGAGGTGCACCCGATCTACAACGTCACCGGCGTCGAGTGGCTTGCCGCGAACCACCCCGAGGCAAAGACCGCGGCGATCGTGGCGCAGCAGGATGCGCTCGGCCTGCCGTCGGTCGCGACCTACCGCGCGGCATTCGAGGCGTCCGGCATCAAGGTGGTGCACGAGAAATTCTTCGACATCGCGACCACCGACTTTGCGCCGATCGTCACCGCCATGCTGGCGACCAAGCCCGACATCATCTGCTTCGACACGGCCTATCCGGATTACGTCAATCTCCTGTGCGAGCAAGCCTTCCATCAGGGCTTCAAGGGTAAGATCGTGTCCTGCACGATGGACAACTACCCGCAGATCATCGAGAAGACGAGCAAGGAGTTCATGGAGGGCGTAATCTTCCAGTTCCCCGACTTTGACGATCCGGCACTCGAGGGAACCGGCATCAACTTCAAGAACGCCAACGCCTTCTTCGCCGAGTACAACAAGCGCTTCCCCGGCACCTGGACGGCGGTGTCGTGGGAGTACGCCTCGATCCTTGAGCTCTGGAAGGCGGCGGTGGAGAAGGCCGGCAGCGTCGAGCCGCTCGCCGCGCTCGAGGCCATGAAGGCCGGCGGCCGCGCGCCGCACATCTTCGGCGACGCGCAGTGGTGGGGCAAGGATCTGTTTGGCATCGACAACGCGTTGGTCGGCAACTGGCCGGTGGTACGCATCACCGACGGCAAGGCTAAGATCGTCGAGTACCGCAGCATCCCGGTCTGGTGGGACAAGAACAAGGACGTGCTGATCAAGCACTTCCGCGATCTCAAGCAGATGTGGGACCAGCGCGCCTGAGGCCGCCCCGGCTCTTCGGCTGGTTCATTTCCTGGTCGGCTGAGGCCGGCGCCGCCCGCGCGCCGGCCTCGGGTTCCGCCGCTCCGTCCGCCCGATGACCTCGCTGATCATCCAGACCGTCGTCAACGCGTTCGTCTCGAGCAGCTTCGCGGCGCTGATGGCTGTCGGCTTGGTGATGATCTTTGGCGTCATGCGCGTGATCAACTTCGCGCATGGCGAGCTCTACATGGTGGGCGCCTACACGGTCTGGTATCTCTATGGCGAGAACGAGCTGCCGTTCTTCGTCGCGGTGATCGCGGCGATCGCGCTGGTCGGCGTCGTCGGGCTGTTGATGGAACGGACCCTGTTCCGACCGATGCGCGGCAACCCGCTCGGCGGCCTGATCCTCTCGGTCGGCGTGCTGTTCATCCTTCAGGTGCTGGCCGTGATCATCGGCGGACGCGGCCTGATGAAGCACATCCCGCCCGCGCTCGAGGGCCAGTGGGACGTGTTCGGCATCGAGGGCGTGAGCGTGCCCTTTCAGCGCCTCGTGGTGATCGGCGTCGCCGTTTTCCTGCTCGCGCTGCTCTGGCTCTTCCTCAAGCGCACCAAGCTCGGCTGGGCGCTGCGCGCCACGGCGCAGGATCCCGAGGCGGCGCTCCTTCAGGGCATCAGCATCAACAAGGCCTCGCTGCTCGCGATGGGGCTCGGCGCGGCGCTCGCGGGCGCCGCGGGCGGCATCATGGCGCCGCTGGTGCGCGTCGATCCCGCGATGGGCCACGCCGCGATCATCACCGCCTTCATCGTGATCATCGTCGGCGGCATCGGCAGCCTCGAGGGCGCAGTCGTGGTCGCGGTGCTCTACACCTTCTTCCACACCTTCGTGACCACCTTCCTCGATGGCACGCTCGCCTCGATCTTCGGCCTCGTGCTCCTGCTCGTTGTCCTCACCATCAAGCCGACCGGCCTGTTCGGCAAGGGAGAGAAACATTAGCGCCGCGACGGCACGGAAGGGCGGGCTGACCGCCGCCGTTCTGGCGGTGCTCTGCGTGCTGCCCTTCGTGGTCAGCCAGTATCAGCTCGACTTCCTGATCTTTCTCCTGATCAACGTGATCGTGGTGGCGAGCTATCGCCTGATCACCACAACCGGCGAGTTCTCGCTCGGCCATGTCGTGATGATGGGCTCGGGTGCCTATGCCAGCGCTATCCTGACCAAGCAGGCCGGCCTCTCGCCCTGGCTCTCGATGCCGCTCGGCGGCGTGGTCGCCGGCCTGCTCGCCTATCTGCTGAGCTTTCCGCTCTTCCGCATGAAGGGGTTCTATTTCTTGATCGGCTCGTTCGCCGCTGGCGAGGCGATCAGGCTGTGTTGGAACCGCTTCCGCGAGCCGTTCGGCGGGCCGAAGGGTATCAAGCTGATCCCGGCGCCGGAACTCGGCGCGCTCAACATTGGCGCGGCGTTCAACTACTACTTCTTCACCCTGATCGTGGTTCTGGTCTCACTCGTCATCCTCTATCGCATCGAGCGCTCGCGCATCGGCCTCATCTTCAACGCTATCCATTGGCGCGACGTGCTGGCCGAATCGGTCGGCGTGCACACCTGGCGCTACCGCATGCTGGCGCTTGTCACCGCCTCGTTCTTCGTCGGCATCGCGGGCGCCCTGCTCGCGCACTATATCGGCACGATCAATCCCAACCGCTTCGGCCTCGCGATCATGCTCTATGTGCTGGTCTGGGTCATCGTCGGCGGCACCAACACGTTTTACGGGCCGATCATCGGCGTCACCGTGCTTTCGGTGATCGACGAGTTCATCCGCGCCTTCGAGGAGCTGCGCCCGCTGATCTATGGCGGCATCCTGATCGCCACCGTGCGGTTCCTGCCGCAGGGGCTTGAGAGTCTGCCGCAGCGCCTTCTTGGGTGGTGGCGCGCGCTCAGGCGCCAGGCGCTGCCGGCCGAAGGGCCGCCGTCGCCTCGATCGGACTCAGATAGATCGCCGCCCTGAGACGCCAGAGATCGTCATAGCGTCGGCCGGTCTCGCGCCGCAGCCGCACGACGTCGTAGACCACCGGGTCGGCCGCGATCGCCCTTGCTGCATCTTCAAGCCGCATCGCGCCATCGCCATCTGCCTTGAACCGTGCCAGGTCGGCGCCAAGCCGCAGCAGCGACCCGACCCCCGCCTCGCGATGACCAAAGCCGGCGCGCCGCAACACGAGCGCCTGATCGAGCCGCGCCGCCGCCTCGTCATGGCGGCCGAGCGCGATCAGCGCGCCTGCCAGATTGCCGAGCGCGGCGGCCCGCCCGGCCTCGCACAGCCGCTCATGTGCGGCTTGCGCCAAATGGTCGTAGCCGCCCGGGTGCTTGCGCCCGAGGCGCAGGTGAAAGGTCGAGCTGCGCGCCCGCCCGCCCGCCGGCAAGCGGGCGAGCCAGGTCGCGCGCGTCTCGCACCACGCCGCCTCAGCGCGCGTGAAGAGTTCGGCGGCGGAGGCCGCGTCGGGAGCGCCGAGACCGAGCTGCACTAGGCTCGCGGCACGCCGCGGATCGTCCGCCGGAAAGTGGTCGCAGAGCGCGAGACCGGTCCGCCATAGCCGTGTCGCGGTCGCGCCATCGCCCCCCGCGCGCGCTTCGACGCCGCCCACCGCGTAAGCCAGCCACAACGCATCGAGCGCGGGGCAGAGCGTTGACGGCTCAGCGGGCTCAGGCGCCGAGATAGGCGCGCCGGACGTGGGCGTCCTCCCGGATCTGGCCGGCCTCGCCCTTCAGCGTGATCCGCCCGGTCTCCATGACATAGGCGTAGCGGGCGAGCTTCAGCGCGAGTTGGGCGTTCTGCTCGACCAGGATGACCGGCACGCCGGTGCTGTTGATATCGACAATGATGCGTGCGATCTCCTGCACCATAACCGGCGACAGCCCGAGCGAGGGCTCGTCGAGCAGCAGCAGCCTTGGGCGCGACATTAGCGCACGCCCGATCGCCAGCATCTGTTGCTCGCCGCCCGACAGCGTCTTGCCGAATTGCCCGTGACGCTCCTTGAGGCGCGGGAAGCGCGCATAGACCCCTTCAAGGTCGCGCCGCACGCCGTCGCGGTCGCGCCTGAGGAAGGCGCCGGTGTTGAGGTTCTCATAGACCGTGAGTTCGGGGAAGACGTGGCGCCCTTCGGGCACATGGGCGATGCCGAGCTTGACGATACGCTCGGGCGCGAGCTGGTCGATGCGCGCGCCCTCGAAGCGGATCTCGCCCAGGCTCGGCCGGACCAGGCCCGAAATCGCGCGCAGCGTGGTGCTCTTGCCCGCGCCGTTCGCGCCGATCAGGGTGATGATGTCCCCCGCTTCGAGGCCGAGCGAGACGTCCTCCAGTGCCTTCACCTTGTTGTAGTGGACCGCGAGGCCATGCATTTCGAGCAGCATGGCTCAGGCTGCTCCCAGATAGGCTTCGATCACCGCCGGGTGGCGCTGGATTTCGGCCGGGGTGCCCTCGGCGAGCAGCTGGCCGAAATTAAGCACTGTGATGCGATCGCACAAGCCCATCACCGCGCGCATGTCGTGCTCGACCAGGAGGATGGTTACGCCGCGCTCGCGCACCTTCTCGATCAAGACCATCATCTGCCGCGTCTCTTCCGGATTCATGCCGGTGAACGGCTCGTCGAGCAGAAGTAAACGCGGCTCGGCGGCCAGGGCGACCGCGATGCCGAGCGCGCGCTGATAGCCATGCGGCAGATTCATCGTGAGGTCGCCGCGCCGCCCCCCCAAGCCGATGAATTCGAGCACGGCGAGCGCCCGCGCCTCGGCCTCGCGCTCGACCCGGCGAGCGGTGCCGAGCAACGCATCGATCAGTCCGACCCGCGCACGCAGGTGGCAGCCCACCAGCACGTTGTCGAGCACGCTCAACTGGTGGAACAGCGTGGTCGACTGAAAGGTGCGCACCAGGCCACGCGCCGCGATCGCGCTCGGCCGAAGGCCGGAGATGCGCCGGCCGTCATAGAACACCTCGCCCGCGCTCGGCTTGTAGAAGCCGCTGATGACGTTGAAGGTGGTGGTCTTGCCGGCGCCGTTCGGGCCGATCAGGCCGTGGATCTCCCCCGCCCTGAGGCTGAAGCTCAGGTCCTTGACCGCCGCGAGCCCGCCGAACTGACGACTGACATTGCGCAGGTCGAGCAGCGCGGCGACATCGCTTCGACTTGAATTCACGCCCTACCCCTGTGCCTGTCGCCAACCATGTTCGACAACCGGAATCGCATGGGCCCGCCCGGAACGGTGAGCGCCGAGGCCTAACCCGGCCGGTGCTTCGGGCCGCGCCCTGCACACCAAGTCATAGCGTTAGATGGCTCCGGGCAGCGATGCAATATCGACGTGGCGCGGGGACAGGGTCGGAACCCCCAGGCGAGCCCTTTGGCCCAAGGCCGTCACCCAGGTATCCGGAACGTTATGTTACCGATGTCTCGGGGCGTGTCCCAGGTCGTGGCGTAGGTCGTCGTTGGCCACGACGGGATCCGTAGAGGGCCGGATCGATCAGGCCGCCACGGCGGGGAGCCCGACGAGCGGATCATCGTTCACTGGTGCGATGCTTTCCAGGGTCATGTAGCGGGAGCGCTAGACGGCCCATTCGTCGTTCTGCTCGAGCAGGATGGCTCCGACGAGGCGGGTGACGGCGCCCTTATTGGGGACGAGCAACAGCATGGTCACTGACATAACGCCGATATGGCCGACGAAGTCCCGCTTCAACCTGCTCCCCCCATCTCACCGAAAACGGCTTCATCAACCCCGCCATCGTCATCTCGGCCGGCTGCCGGCCGTCGAGAATGGCGTCGACGATATCAGGCGCGAGCAACGTGAGCCGCAGGATCCGGCAGACGTAGGATGCGTTGATCTTCTCCGCTTCGGCCATCTCATCGATCGTGGTGTAGGCGCCGGTGCAGAGAAAGACGACATTGAAGACTCGATCAGACATGGCTTGGCTCAGTTTGCGCGACCAACCCGCTCCGACTTCGGGCCGATACGGCGTCTGCATCGAAGGCATAGCCCGCGGCCCGCACCGTTCGAATGAAGTCCGTGTCATTGGGGCCATTCAGTGCCTTGCGCAGCCGCCTGATATGGACATCGACGGTGCGAGGCTCGACAT
>Ga0194121_10010276_pt1 | contig 11389 bp, 11 predicted proteins | sample TA2MahCa50mmetaG_FD_148609 | JGI IMG/M metagenome (GOLD analysis project Ga0194121, IMG submission 148609) | Freshwater microbial communities from Lake Tanganyika, Tanzania - TA2015020 Mahale Deep Cast 50m | ecosystem: Environmental > Aquatic > Freshwater > Lake | place: Tanzania: Lake...
CACAGCCAAATCAGCTGGAGCGGGTGCAGGAGCAGCGGGCCGAACCATCTCAGCGGCAGCTTTAAAAGGCGCTGTAATTTGCTCTACACCACGAGTAAACCCTTCGCCAAAGGTTTTTGGTGTGTTTGAAGGCACACCAGAAAAACCGGCATCACTAACTAGACCTGATCCCACATAAGCGGTAACCCCAGCAGTGATGCCCTTACGTAAGGAGTTCTTAAGGCCATCTCCAGCAAGAAGACTTGCGCCAAATGTGCCTATGCCAGCGCTCAACCCAAACTGCGCCGCAGTACCTAAAGTGATACCAGCAGTAGAAGACAAAGCACCTACAGCCATAGGCCCAAGAAACGCGCCTAGGGCCACTCCGATAACTATCCGTCCGACAGTGCTCTTGGCAAACTTTTTAAGTGCCCTGCCGATTTTCTTTAAGAAAAACTCAGGCAGCCCCGTGTATGGGTTGATGGTCCCTGAGCCACCCATCTGGCGCAACATCATCGCCTCTTCCGGCGTAATGTGGGCAAGCATGGTATCGCCACTACGGCCCATGGCGGCGAGCTCACGCGCAATCGGCTGCATCTGCGGCAGTCCAGCAATCCCGCCTTCGGCCATTTCCATGGGCATCTGAAGTCCCATGGGCCCTGGTTCGCGAGAAAGGTTTTCTGCCTCTTCCACAGCAATTCGCATTGCCATGAAAAACTCAAGGTCAAAAGTCTCGGGCAGCAAGTCCTCAGAAATGCCTTCCTGAAGCAAGCGCATACGAACTTGAGGGTAGTTGTTGGGATCGTTCAAAACGGTTTCCACAACACGGCGCATCATGGCAATCTCATCAGGCGTGAGACGCGCTTCACGAATAGCCTGTATGAACTCTTGAACCTCAGCGGGATCTACCTCCGACCCTGCTTCTAAGAGCTCTTTTGTGAACTGTGGATATCCTATGTCTCGTGCGGCCTGCTGCGAGGCAATAAGAGGAGCAAAAGAGTCCAGTCCGTCCTGGGAAGCCATTCCGCCTACATTTGTAGGCAGGTTCATAATTCCTGCACCGTTCATGGGTGTCCTTTCCAAATTAATATGTAGGCCTCGTTGGGCGCGCGCCGGGAAAGGACGCGAAATAACCCCGATTATCTGGTTTTTATCAGTTCCTGTCTACTTCAAGGTAGGACAGATAAAAGACCACAGAACCCTCAGTAGAAGTTACGTTTAGCTCGTCTCCGGCCTCTAAAACACAAGGCACACCGTTGAAAACATCCACAGTCGCGTTGACGGAAAGTGTTTTTCCTCGAAGCAAATAATGCGCCGGGGCAGAACCTCCTGTGTACTGGGTGACCGTAATCGACGAAGCCAACGCACCAGAATTAGTCACCCGCAAAGAGCGCAACACGCCGGTATTAGCCTCCGGCGCAGTGTAGATGGTCGTCTCTACCCCAGCAGAGGGGATGGATGTTTTCCTGAAATATTTGTTTGACATTTACGCCACCGTGACCGTTGGAGCTACTCCAGCTAGGGTAAGCCCAGCTGTTCCTGGGAAAGCGTAGATTATTGGGTTTCCTTGTACAGGGTCTGTAATATCAAAAAAGCTCAACGAACCCAGACCGTCTCCCGTACCTGTAATTAGACGCATGGCCAGGGTGTAAATGTCCCTCGTTCCAGCCAGACTTATGCCTAGTTGCAGTGCAAAATTGTAGGAAACATCTACGTTTATAGGAACCTTAGCTTGGTTAGTGGAGGCTAACAAATCACTGTAAACAATGGTTCCGCCTGACATAGTTGTGGCCGTGGTATCACTCTCTATATTGGCTGAAAGAGAAGTAAACGCTGCTCCAGAAAGTGTTGCATTTTTAACCAACGCCACTTCAAAAAGGTCGTTTGAAGATGTCGGCAGGAAAGAAAGTGCTGCCGGAAGCACAATTGCCCCCGTTCTGGTGGCCTTGAGCCGTGCAGAAACGACCGGGACAAAACTCGTGCCAACTCCAGTCAAAGCCGAAGTACGACGCGCCCAGATCTGAGAGGACTTTTGATCATAACCACCCTCAGAGATCACCGAAGAACAGATTTGTTTTAATGCCGAAGAGGACGCCGTGACGCCAGTATTTTCAATCTCATACCGCAAAGGCAGGATTGCCGTGGTCATATAGACCTTGTCAATGTCGTTGGCGTTATTAAATGTATGGCACACAATGAAGATGCCGTTGATCACGAACCCCGCGCGAACCGAACCCACCCCCAGCCACTCAAAGTCCAAGAACAAAATCTGGCTCTTGGTCACATCAAACGTCAGTCCAGAAGGCCCCGTGCCGTCTAACTTGTCCCCGTTCCATGACGCTTGGTTCACGGTCCGAGCGTCGCTAGGCACCCCACTGGAAGAAGTCCTCAACACAAAAGAAAGCGTCGTTCCACTTTGCTGGAAAAACACCCCGTTATCGGTGTTGAAGTACCCCACCCGCTGCCGCAGGTTGGTCTTGCCCGCATTCATAACCGAAGTGGCTAGAACAAGAAGACTTTTTCCCGGTTGGTAAGGGAAATTCCTAAATGTCTGACGTATGACCTTATCCCCTGAGGCCGTGCCAACATTAAGGTTCACGCTACTCTGATCCAGTAAATAGCTCGTCGAGCCACTACCCGTGAGCGCCGTGTCGTACTGCGAATCAGGCTGGTATCGGTTCTGGCTGTCAAAGACTGTGTAAGGCTGCGAAGTCCGCAGTCTGCCAAATGCATCTAAGGAAGTGGCGGAAAAAGGATAACCGTTCATTTCTGACTCTCCGCGACTCTCGAACCAGGACAAAGCGCCCTGCGTGTTTTCGCTAAAAACAGGCGTATAGGTTGAATTAAGCTGTAAAACGATCTGCTCAAGCGAACGCACAAGCTGGTTGAACTGCTGCGGATCATATTGTTGCGAGACAGCATTAGGCAGTCTGACATTGGTAATCTTGGACATCTATCTAAGTCCATCCGGCTGCACATCTACCCGTAGTGTTCCATAACGCCAGTTGGTGCCAAGGGCATCACTAACAATCCGAAGCGAGATCTGCCTGCCGCGCGCCCGCGTGTCCACTTTCTGTGTGGTCGGGGTGATTACATAAGGGTCCAAGGAACTGGGGCTGGCCGTGGCCTGGGGGTAGGGTCTTAGCAACAGGTTGACCGTGAGGTTTCCAAGCTGGTTTTTGAAGTCAGGGATGAACCGCTTCATGTACAGCATGTTATCCCCCTCTGATATATCAAAGTACCCAGACTGGATGAAAGCCACAATCGGCAGGCCGTCGCCGTTTACACCCTCTTCTTGGTTGTATACCAAGGTTCTACCGGGCGTTAAGCCGTAAATTGTAGAGATGGTGGGCTCGGTGCTGTCTTGGAGATACTCCGCACCAAGAGGCTTGGAATACGTCCCAAGATCAACCCAAGCTGTTCGAGGCATCGTGCCCACGTGCCACGTGTTTTCAAGGTAGTTGTAGGTGACGAACCGGTCAATCTGGTCGCTGGTAAAGGAGCAATACCACCAAGTCACCTCGTTGAACTGGGAATTCACCCCAGCATGGGTCTTGGCCCCTTGCACGACATTTATGTCCTTAAACACATAGTCTTGGACCGTGGACGGCAGCTTTTTAACCGTACCATCGAACATGTAAAACGCCTCAGTGCCCATCCAAAAGGCAACACCGTTCACGTCCACCGCAGCATGTGGCCCGATGCAGCCGCAGTTAGCGCCAAGCTGCTGAAACCCAAAAGTGTACGGCGGACCGACGTACTGCATGCCATGCAAAGATGTGTCGGTGAAGATCAAAATCTGCCCCCGCGAGCGCACCGCTGAGACAATACGGCTGCCATCTGTCAGGCGCTGCCCCCCAGCCGTGTTCGTGGCCGTCTCAGCAAAGGTGTTGATGTCCTCCTGGTTGGAGAAGCGCACAAACATCGGGTCTTGGGTGCTTGTTGTACCGATTACCGTTTCCGTACCAAAACAGACTAGATGCCTGTCTGGCGTGGACACAAGAGCATAGGCACTTTTCGTTGGAGCACCGCTAATGGCAGTGGCCCGTGTTCCAAGGCCCGCGCTCAAGTCCCAACGATAAATGGCTCCGTTGACAAGCTGGCAGATAAGGTCTTCACCAAATGTGTCTAACTGCCAGACGCGAGAGCTTAGAAACACCCCCGTTCCACTTGTTCTCGGAGTGTTCCAAGTGCTCTCGCCCCACGTTCCAACGCCCCAGCCAAAGTCAAAAAAGCTGGTGTCCGTCCCAACGCTGATCTGATAAGTGCCTACAACAGCAGCCCCACCGTTTCCAGAGTCTGAGGCATTTGCTGAAACAGGAGAGGTAATTGTGTAGCTGTTGGCATTGATGATTGAGGTAATCTCAAACTGCGATTGCAAAATAGCCTGGGTTATATTTCCCCCCACCCCCAGACCATTCGCACCCACCCCGCTAAAAGTAACGAAATCCCCTACGGTTGCCCCGTGGGCATTGTCTGTTACTGTGATGACCGTGGATCCCGTAGAGGCGGCAAAGGTCACATCCCCAGCAGCGGTAGTGGCTCGAATAGGAGTGATATCGGCCCAAGAACCCCCAAAGAACACATACAGCTTTCTCGTGGTTCCCACGGCAGCATAAGGAGAGCCATCTAAGGCATTCCAGGTAAAAACCTCGCTTGCAAGGCCTACGAGGTAAGAATTAGCGTTACTGAACCGCGTCCAACCGCCCAGCTTTTCTGGCAGGCCGTAGCGAAAACGAATGAAATCCCCGTCAATCCAGCCGCCTTCCGCACCGTATTCGGTGTTCTGCTTGTCGATTCCTGGTTTTAGAAAGAGGCGGGCAAGGGGCACTCAATAGCTCCATACGCTCGGGGTAGGTAGTTGCCCAGACCGAATGTCTACGTGGATAAAACGACCTGTGCCTTTTTGTTGCACACCAACACCGGTGAAGCCGTGTTTGAACGCCAGGGAGAGGATTCTGTGGGCCTCTGCACCCTCTGCCGCGATGTCAGCAGCCAAGCCTAATGCGTGAGCGCCAGGGGCGGGTTTTTTAGCTTCTACGGGGTGCTGTGGGCAGCGGTATCCGGAGGTGATCTTCATGGGTTTGTTGTACTCAGTTCTCATCGCCTGGAGCTTATCCAACAGACCTTCTTGGACACCCTCACCCCCGCAATGAGAGCAGATGAACTCTCTGACCGAAAAGTTGGGGTATTTTTCCCAGTTAATCACTTCTTCTTACTCCAGATTTCCGCAATTTTTTCCATACCACGAGAACCAAAATAGAAGGAAAAAATAAGCATTCCCCATTGCCCGAGAAGAGTCACATACACTTCGTTAGCGTTATGCCCATAAGCCGACATCATCGCAAAAAGGAAGTAGGCCGCAAAGACGGCAATTAAAGCCATAGGACGGATATTCTTGGATAACCACGAGTCACTCGCCATGTCTGCCTGCAACCGCTTGGTGAGTTCCTCTTGTTCCTGTATGTCTGCCTGAATCTTGGCAAGCTCCCCCTTCTGCTGCATCTCCATGAGCGCAGCCTGAGCCTTGGCTTTCTGCTCTGGATCAGGAATAACCTTATCCAGCACCTTCATGCCGACATCCAATAGGGCTGCGAGGGGTAGCATTACGTTTCCTTAATCAAGATCCACGCCATCTTGCGTCTGTTCTTCCACCGGTCTACCTCATTCATTTGGTGTTAGGGCCGGTTTGCTTCCAGTTGCGCCTGATATGCCGCAATGACTTCTGGTGTCCAGACTACGTTAGCGATTGCGACTACATTCGCTGGTTGGCCTGTTAGGTCTTGGCCTGGGGTGAGGCTGGAACGATGGTAAGTCTTGGTGAGTTCTACACCGTCCTCTATGATCTTTGTTGCCTCACGGTAGAGGATGATGCCGTTTTCTTGGATGGTGATTTGATCAATTACTACTTGTTTGGTGATTGCCATTTTATTTTCCTTTCAGTTAAAGTCCGTCTGCATCGTCCGAGGCAGATAATTAAGACACTTCATACACTAATGAAAAATCTATTCTTGCAGAATTTCCAAATATTGCTAATGCGTTTGTAGATGCTGTTCCAGCCGTAGTTCTTGAAAAAAAGTCTAAATGAGTAACAGATTGTGCAAGATAAGATGTTGGTGTAATAACATTCACAGCAAGAGTTTCCCAGTAATAAACGCCTCCACCCATATTTCCACCACCGGGACTACCACTCATTGCAAAAGGAAGACCAGATATTCTGCTAGTAGACCCCGTTCCTAATGTTGTAACTGCCATCACCGCACTAACATAAACAAATCTACCAATTTTTGTATATTTCCCAGATTGAATAGAGTATGTCGTATTTCCACCCAAACTAGGCGTCCAAGTCCCTTCCTCATAATCATCTAGCGTGTTTGCGTCTGAGCAGGCAGATTGTGTTGCGGGGAAGGTGATGCCGTTAGAGACTTGTAAGACACCGCCGTTTGCTGTGGTGCTGGTTGTGCCTACAAGTAAAGTTCCTGCGCTGGTGATACGGGCACGTTCTGTGGCAGAAGTCGAAAACGCCATATGGTCAGAACCATGATTGTAGTTAATATAACCACGATAAGTGTCTGTGGTTGTTGTTCCATCGGCAAACGCAAGTCCACCATTACCCGCAGTTCCGGTATAAATTGTTATTCCTTCACTTCCAGAACCAGAGCCAACAACTAGATTTCCCACTCCATTTGCTGTGTTAATTGTTGAGGCTACAGTATTACCAATCCCAACATTACCGCTGGAGTCAACACGCATCCTCTCCGCATTGTCCGTATTAAACACAATAGTTCCGTTAGAACCTGTGTCCGTGACTTCTACTTTGGAGTCGCCTACTTCAATCTTTGGAACCTCGCCATCCGTATTTAACTGGTTTGCTAGGTTCGCTAGGTTACGGGGTATTGCCATGATTAAACTCCTTTAAGCAGCCTTCGCCGTTAGGCGTTTGGCAAAGTCTTCAAAATTCCCATAGAACTTCTTGGTTCCAATATGTACGCAGGTCATGCGTGGGTCGAGCCATACATCAAACCCAAGGTCTTTGAGCTTGTTGAACACCATCGTGTCCTCACTGTGCAACTGCCCGTCTACAATCCGAATATCACAGACCATACGACCCTCTCGGCCTTCATTCTGATACGGCTGACTTGACTCCCACAGAGCCGATACCGCAGCCTTGCTCATCTTCACAAAGCCCAGACCTAAGCCTTCCACCTTTACCAGACCATCTGTTGCGGTGAGGTCTTGGGTCTTTACCGTATAAAGTTCTGCGTCATCTGTTTTCTTGCGGTATGTTCCACCGATCACATCTTTGTCTGATGCCAGCAGTTCCATAATCCACATCGGATGCCACTCAAGGTCTGCGTCTATCCAGATAACCGCATCGTACTCACCCTCTATCGCCAGCCGAAACAGATCGTTCCTTGCCCTCTGCACTAACGCATCGTAGGACATAAAGACAGGGTGCAGGAAGATGCCGTTCTCCTGGGCGATACGCACAGAATTAACTAGGCTGGTGGTGTACCAGACATCTAGCCTGCCGTCATGGGCTGGGGTTGCGATTAAGACTTTCATGCGCCAGCGGCAATAGCATCGTGGAATGGTTGCAGATTCTCGTTCGTCCAGAAGTCTTTCTCAACCATGATCTTTAGGTGATCGACATTGCGCTTGATTGCGTCTGCCTTTTCTTCTGCCGTCATGCGGTCATCGTGCTGCCCTGCGATCAATTCGTTGATGTAGTTGACCGAATCGAGTGCGGCGGAGTAGTGCTGTGCGATTTGTTCTGCGGTGAGTTCCATTTAGTTTCCTTTCAGAGTGTTGACTTCAGCCTGAAGTGCGGTGACTTGGGCAGAGAGTTCTTGGATTGCTTTAACAAGGGGTGAGATAAACATCTCACGACTAATTGCCTGAATACCGTCCGAACCTTCGTCCCATCCATTGAAAGTCGGACAACCTTCTGCGTCCATAGCCGCTTTAACCTCTTGAGCAACAAACCCATGAATAATCGTATTTGTGTCTTTTCCGTTTACTTCGTTGTAATAAGGGTGGTCTGTTGGCAGTTCGTTCTGCGCTTTCCAAGTAAACTTAATAGGATTTAGACGGTTAATAAATGAAAGACCAAGCGTATCAGGCCCAATCACATTCTTCATTGTCCCGTCTGAAGTTTGTGTCCAAGTGGCATTGGAGGTATAAGCGTTATAAATCTTGCCACTAGCATTACCGATGGTGACATTGGTGTTTGCCTGCCCTGTGACATTTGGCCCAATTACAATTTGATTCGTTCCATCAGCAGCACTTGCAGCACAGTTTCTTCCAACAAAGACATTAGACGCACCAGTTGTTATGTTTGCTCCAGCATTAGCACCCAAGAATGTGTTATCTGTTCCCGTAGTGCAAGCACCGCCAGCATCTCGACCTACCGCCGTAATATCTTCGGCTGTTGTAACTGCGTCAGCGGCACGGTATCCAACTGCGGTGTTGTATGCGCCGGTGTTGTTGGCAGTAAGAGATAGGCGGCCAATGGCGGTATTATAATTTCCGCTTGTTAAAGCGTATAAAGATTGTTCCCCGATTCCAACATTTTCTTGGCCGGTTGGGCCAACAAACATGGCAAAAGCACCAATAGCAATGTTATACCCGCCATTACCTCCTGCTGGCATAGCATTAAAACCAACCGCTATATTTCTTATGCCTGTTGTATTTCCCCCGAGTGCGTTTGATCCAACCGCCACATTACTTGCACCAGTCGTATTCGCATCCAACGCCTGATACCCAACTGCGGTGTTGTCTGCGCCGGTGGTGTTGACTAACAAAGCGGATACACCCACTGCTGTATTGTTAGATCCGGTAGTATTTGCTCCAAGAGCATTTTGGCCCATTCCTACATTTGCGGAGCCTGTGGTATTTACATCTAAACAAAAATCACCAAACGCTGACAATGCGTTTCCAGTAGTATTTGCAGCAAGAGCATTATAACCAAAAGCATTATTTTGACTTGCAGTTGTATTTGCTCCAAGAGCATTTACTCCGACAGCGGTGTTAAAGCCACCAGTAGTATTCGCATCTAACGCAAGAGAACCAACTGCCACATTATTTCCGCCAGTATTAAGCAACAAGGCATCTTTGCCTATTGCCGTGTTATTAGAAGCCGTAGTATTTGCCCCCAACGCCCCAGACCCCACCGCAGTGTTACCAGCACCCGTGGTATTTACATCCAACGCCTGATAACCCACCGCAACATTATTCGTTCCCGTGGTGTTATCGTTGCCTGCCTCAAAACCAACAAAGGTGTTGTTAACGCCGGTAGTTACTGCACCAGCACCGGAGCCAACAAAGGAACCAAAAGGCGTGGCAGACTGCAGGGTCAAGCCAGCCACAGTCGAATACGCCACCGCAGTAAAGATGTCATTTGCCGCAGCACCAGTAGCCAGAACAACCGTAGTGCCGTTTGTAGCCGTAAAATCAGCCGAAGCCAACAAAGCACCGTTCAAGTAAACACTAAGCTGGCCTACCGTGTAAGTGACATTAAATGTGGTCTGAGATGCAGTAGCGGTAACCTGAGTCACCGTGACAGATGTACCACCGCCGCCACCGCCACCTGCGGTTTGAAACGTCGGTAACGCCCCCGCACCGTTTGATGTTAAAACTTGTCCCGATGTACCTACGGATGCAATTGACTGAAACTGCCCCGTTGAGGTCGTACCACCACACAACACGGCATATGCCGTTGCGCTTGAAAATCCCGTGCCGCCGTTGGCTACTGGGAGAGTGCCTGTCACGCCCGTGGAAAGGGGTAAGCCCGTGGCGTTAGTTAGAGTGCCGGAAGCTGGAGTTCCCAAGGCTGGTGTTACAAAAGTCGGTGATGTTGCAAGTGCTATACCACCAGAACCTGTGACGTTTTGGCCTAAAGCAGTCGCTACGCCTGTACCAAAAGCGGTTATGCCTGTACCACCAGAGAGAACCGGTAGCGCCGCACCAAGGGTTAAAGAGGGGATGTGGTCCACAGCCGTGACGACATTTGTTCCGTCAGCATAGACCACTGCAGTTTTAGTGTTAGGGATACTGACTCCAGTGCCCCCAGATATCTGAACAGTAAGCGTTTGCCCTGTTCCATTTTTCACGATATACATCTTTTGGATTGCAGGGACATTTAAGGTGGCCGCGCCACCAGGAGATCCACCACAATCTAAGTACAACGCTCGCCCGGTCTGAGAGTCGTTGGTATCAGTCAAAGAAAGAGTAAAAGTAGCCCCAGAAAAAGTGACCGTTCCCTTACCCCCAATCGCCTGCTCAAAACCGCGATATGTCCCCGGAGTAGCGCTACCAAAGTTGTTGTTGGTAATGTTTCCCCATTGACCAGATTCTTGTCCGGTGCCTATGAGTTGAATCTTGTATTGCGAGTAAGTGCTCATGCTTATTTCCTTTACGCTGCAACCGGTAGCCAGTTCGGGTTTTGGCTATCCGGGATATTGGTCCAGTTGGGCGTCTGACTGTCGTCAATATTAACCCAATTGGGGTTCTTTATGGTAGGTTTAGATCCGACTAAAACCAGCTGTCCTGTAGGCGGTGTGATGACCCGTGACTGCGCAACACCTGGGATCTGGCCTACAAGGCTTAGTGCACCAGACCCGACAAAGACCCCTACGCCAAGGCGGGGGGCAACACCCACTAAACTCAACGCCCCTGTTGCCGGAGCCGTTGTTCTGTCATGTACCGGAACCTGACCCACTAAGCTCAACACAGCCGTCGCAGGGATAAATATCTTGCTCTGCTCTACATCAGGTGCCGCGCCAACAATTGCAAGAGACGCTGTGCCCGGTACTTTAACTACCCCAGAAACAACAACGCTGGGGGCCGATCCAACAATAAGCGCCGCGCCAGAAGGTATGACGCCTACATCGACCGTGGGTGCTGCAGTTGCAAGGGTTAACGCCCCAGATACCGTCGCTACAGTCCGGTCTTGTACAGGTACTTGGCCTTGGAGGTTTAGCTGCCCTGTTGCCGGAGTAATTTCAGTTGCTAAAGACGGTGCTGCCCCAGCAAGAATCAGGTCGTTTGCCGCCGGTGTAACCCGGAAGTCAACAATAATTTCAGGCAACGCCCCAACAATTGCAACCGCGCCAGACCCCGGAATAATCTCAACCGCAAGACTAGGCGCCGCTCCTTCTAACGAAAGACTGCCAACGGCGGGGGTTATCCGAACATCAACAACAATAGCCGGAGCAGCACCGTCTAGCGATACTGCCCCTGATGCTGGGGTTACTACGACATCAGCATTTTCACCCCAAGCACCAGAACCCCAGGTGCTTCTACCCCAGCCGACTGTCATTTACTGTCTTTAGGTCAACGTAAAGACACCAGTTGCAGCGGGAAGAACAGTCAGCGTATTGGGCGATGACACCGTGAACTGAGCAGAGCT
>Ga0194121_10010278_pt1 | contig 11388 bp, 10 predicted proteins | sample TA2MahCa50mmetaG_FD_148609 | JGI IMG/M metagenome (GOLD analysis project Ga0194121, IMG submission 148609) | Freshwater microbial communities from Lake Tanganyika, Tanzania - TA2015020 Mahale Deep Cast 50m | ecosystem: Environmental > Aquatic > Freshwater > Lake | place: Tanzania: Lake...
TGCCGAGGTTCAACGCGTACACGTGTGCGTACAGCGTGTTCCCGTAGTCGGGAGCCGGGAGAGACTGGGCCTGGGCTCGCTCGACCGACGTCAGGTGGAGCAGGAGGGGGAGGGCGAGCGCCAACCGGATCGCGGTGCGGCGCATGGAAGGCATGTGGAATATCATCCCGGCGGATGGACGCCAATGGGGGAAAGGCTCTTACCGGCGGGGTGGGGCTCCCCTGATCCTCCCCCGCTTCGGTGGACAGCTTGACTATGCTGCCAGCGCCGCCACCTGCGCCTTCAGCTCGAACTCGATCGGGCTGATGTAGTCGAGATAGGAATGGCGACGCTGTGGGTTGTAGAAGTGCTCGATGTAGTCCGCAATCGACGCGATCGCTGCATCGCGCGTAGCGTACACGGTGTGCTCGATCAGCTCCGCCTTGATGGTGGCGAAGAAGCTCTCGGCGACTGCGTTGTCCCAGCAGTCGCCCTTGCGACTCATGCTCGCGACGATGCCGCGTCGTTCGAGCGCGCGCCGGTAGTCGCCGCTCGCGTAGGGGCTTCCGCGATCGGAGTGATGTACGAGCCCGGGGCCGGGGTTCCGGTCGCGCAGCGCGTTTCCGAGAGCCGCCAGAGCGAGCTCCGTGTCGTTCGTGGCGCTTGCCGCCCAGCCGACGACGCGACGCGCGAACAGGTCGAGCATCGCCGCGAGGAAGACCCACCCCTCATCCGTCCAGACGCACGTCACATCGGTGACCCAGACGGCGTTGGCGGCCTTCACCTCGAACTCGCGGCCGAGGACGTTCGGGGCGATCGGATTCGCGTGCTTCGAGTCCGTCGTGCGACGGAAACGCTTCTTCCTCCGCGCCTGGATGCCACGATCGCGCATCAGCCGCTCGATGCGCTTGCGGCCCACGCGCCAGCCCTTGGCGCGCAGTTCTCGATGCACACGCGGGCTCCCGTATGTCGCGCGGCTCCGGTTGTGCGCAGCCGCGATCTCGACGGCGAGCTGCGCGTCCTCCGCCATTCGCACTGGTTCGGGGCGGTCGAACCACGCGTAGTACCCGCTGCGCGACACCTCCAGCACCGTACAGAGCACGCGCACCGGATACAGCGCCCTCTCCGCATGGATGAACACGAACCTCACGTGCTCTCCTTCGCGAAGAAGGCCGCCGCTTTCCTAAGAAACTCCTTCAGCCGCCACATCGTGCTGAACGAGCCTGAAGCCCAGGCTGCGAACGCGGCGTTCGAGGTTGTCGACCACGCGACGCCTGTAGCGCTGCTCGTAGTACTCGGCGCCGGGATCTGCGTACGTGAGCCCGAACCGAAGCGCGCGGTAGAAGAGCACCGCAAGCTTTCGAGCCGTCGCCGTCACGGCCTTTGCCTTCCCGATTCGCGCACCGAGTCGCCGATAGAATGCGCCGAGTGCCGTCTGCGTCTTGCCGATGGTGACGGCGACGAGCCGCAACAGAGCGGCGGTGCGGCTCGAGGATCTTCGGGTGTTCGAGCTGAGCACTCGACCGCCCGAGATCTTGTTGCCCGGCCCCAAGCTCAACCACGATGTGAAGTGCTTCTCCGTCGGCCACCTCGTCATGTCGTCTCCGCACTCCGCCACGAGGCGGAGGACGGTGTACGGGCCGAAGCCGTGGATCTGCGAAAGGTCGGCGCCCAGCATCGTGTAGAGTGCCGCACGGACGTCGAAGTTCGGCTCGTGCTTGACCTTCGGCTGTCGGCGCGTTGGCAGCGGCTTTTCGGGGGCCGGGCGCTTTTCGTTGAGCGACTTCAGCGCGCCTTCGATCTCCAGATCGCATTCGGCGATCTTTGCTTGGTGGAAGTCCCACAGCTCCGACGCCCGCTTGAGGGCGAAGACGTACTCGGAGCGATAGTTGCCCGTCAGTGCCTCCCGGATCGTCTCCTCCGAAGCGGCGCAGGCCACATCCCGGTGCTTGGCCAGTTCCTCGGGCGCATGCTCACCAGCAACGATCGCGCGAGCGATCTTCAGACCCGTCACGCCGGTGATGTCCGAGACAACGTGATGAAGTTGCACGTTCATCTGCATGAGGGCCTTCTGCATGTGCTGCACGTGCGAGGCCGCGTACTCGACGACACTCTGTCGCTGACGCAGAAGTGCACGCAGACACGCAACGGCGGCGCGCGGGCGGAAGCTTCCGCGCAACAGTCCGTGCTGGTGCAGCTGCTGCAGCCACTGTGCGTCGTTCACATCGGTCTTCCTGCCGGGTACGTTCTTCACGTCGCGGGCGTTCACGAGGAGGACTTCGAAGCCGTGCGCTTCGAGGATTTCGAAGACGGGGATCCAGTAGACGCCGGTCGACTCCATCGCGATGGTCTTGATGCCCACGCGCTTCAGCCAATCGGCCATCGCGTGGAGATCGCCGCTGAAGCTTCGGAATGTACGCACAGGCTCGTCGTCTTGATCGCTGCGGACGGCGACGACGTGGAACGTCGAGCCGACGTCGAGCCCAGCGGCGTGCTCGTTGATCGTCGACAGTCGACCGGACGACTTCCCGCGTCTTGTCTTCTGCACTGCCATGGCTCGACCTCCTTGGGTGAAGCCAGGAGTAGGGGCGGCGCGACAGATCAATTTCCTAAACGGGATCGTCATGACGACGTCACCACTGTCAAGTTCGCAAGCCGCCCCCGGACCATGTTTTTTTACGGGTTCGCGGAACACCAAAAAGTGGACGGCCACTACTCCCGGCTCAGGACACTACGCGCACCGAGAGTTTCTCGTCGAGCAGGTGGACGGCGCGGCCGTGCCCGGCAGTGGTTTAGGATTTCGCGCTCCATCTGCAGCCGCTTGTTCTCGCGCCGCAGCCGCGTCAGCTCTTCCCGCTCCTCGGTCGTCAGCGCCCCGGCAGGCCCCTTGCCCGCGTCGATCTCCGCACGCTTCACCCACTCGCGCAGCGCCGTCTCGGTCAAATCCAGATCCTTCGCCACCTGCGCGATGCTGCGATCACCCATCTCACAGAGGCGGACCGCCTCCTGCTTGAACTCCGGCGTGAACGAGCGTCTCCTCCGCTTCCGCATGGATCACTCCTGGCGCGTTGTCGCGCCTTCTCGGGTGTCCATCAAGGCGGGGGAGGTTCAATCCATGAGCTGCCCGGCAGAGTCCGCACTCATGAACCCCGGGTAGAACACGACGAGCCACGCAACTGCTCCCACGAGCGCGACCAGTGACACGGCCCGCCCATCGGATGCGGCCACACCCCCGCGGTGGTCGGCGCGCACTTCCTTGGCCGGTAGGGAAAGACTCCGCTCGGGCAAGGCGTGGACTACCTGCGGCCTGCTCACACCGTCAGCGACTGCCCCGCGGCCGCGCGCGCCGCCCGCGCGGTGCCGCGTCCGCGCGCCGCCTCCCGCTCCGCGTCGCCGATGATCGCGCACAGCATGTCGTGCAACCCGACACGCGGCTCGTACCCCACCAGCGCGCGGATCTTGCCGATGTCCGGCACGCGGCGCGGCATGTCCTCGAAGCCCGCCTCGTAGGCCTCGTCGTACGGGATCGTCACGATGGGCGATGCGCTCGACGTCAGCGTGCGGATGCGCTCGGCGAGCGCGCGGATCGTGATCTCCTCGCCGTTGCCGACGTTGAAGACCTCGCCGACCGCGCCCGGGTGATCGACCAGCGCGAGCAGTGCGCGGACCACGTCGCCCACGTAGGTGAAGCTGCGCGACTGCGTGCCGTCGCCGTAGACGGTGATCGGCTCGCCGGCGAGCGCCTGCGCGACGAAGCGCGGCACGACCATGCCGTAGCGTCCGGTCTGGCGCGGGCCGATGGTGTTGAAGAAGCGCACGATCACCACCGGCACCTGCTTCTCGGCGTGGTAGGCGAGCGCCAGGAACTCGTCGAGCATCTTGCTGCACGCGTAGGCCCAGCGGTGCTTGCTCGTCGGACCGAGGACGAGGTCGGCGTCCTCGCGGAAAGGCACGTCGGCGCTCTTGCCGTAGACCTCGGACGTCGACGCGATCACCACCTTGCGGCGCTTCTTCGCCGCGAGCTTGAGGACGACCTCGGTGCCGCCGACGTTGGTCTCGATGGTGCGCGTCGGCGCCTCGATGATGAGCCGCACGCCCACCGCCGCGGCGAGGTGGAAGACGACGTCGCAGCGGTCGATCATCTCGGCGAGCAGGGGCTCGTTCATCACCGAGTCGATGACGTAGCGGAAGCCGGGCCTGCCCTTGAGGTGCTCGATGTTGTCGATCGAGCCGGTGGAGAGGTCGTCGACGATCGCGACCTCGTCCCCTTGCAGCAGGAGCGCTTCGGCGAGATGCGCCCCGATGAATCCCGCTCCCCCTGTGATCAGCGTCCGCATCCAGCCCTCCGGCAGGCCATAGAGTCCGCGTAAGCGCGTCTCGTCGCTGTTTTTTCACACGACGGCGTGCGAGTTGCAACCGGTCTCGATGCGAGGAACGAGCCATCGGGCGCGGCAAGCTGGTTGGTCACGACGGGAGCTGCGTAGCGCAGCGGACCGCCTCGAGACCATCCACAGGCTGCGAGGTTCTGCGCTACTGTCCGACAGCGCGCTCGCGAAGGCCAGAGCCGCCGCAGCGGTGTCACTGGTCTCGCGACGCCCGCATGCAGCAGAGAACAGCCTTGCCCGCGCGCATTGCCCGCAGGCGCCCCGGCGGGTACTGGGCCTGGGAGATCGGGATCGGCGTCAGAGCCGCACCGGAGGGATGACGGTTGCATGAGGTTTTCGCGGGATCGATGCTTGGAGTGACGGCCACGTTAGTGGTCGCCCTCGTCGTCGGCACCGGAAGCACGGCGGGGATGATCAGCCGTCGTCTTGCGGTCCGTTTCAGGTCGTCGAAGACGGCGGTGGGGCGTCCGGCATGATCGCGACCTTCACGCGCGTGGGTGTAGCTTCCGGCTTCACCTGCAACCTGGGAGGCGGCACCACGCCTCCCGCCTGGGGCGACTAGCACGGCTGCGGCTATCTCGACCCGCCGATCTACCCGATTGACAACGACGGTAGCTTCTCCGACATGCCCGGCTTCCGCCCCCTGCGAGCGGGCGCGCGCTACCAGCAGCGCCACGGCGAGTGACCCGTCACCGAGATGATCCGCTCCGGCCGGGCGTCGAGGCGCCCCGCCGGCAAGGCGCGCGAGCGAGACGTAGCCGCGGCCTATGTCGCAGGGAGCGCGACGCAGCCGGCGGGGATGCATTGGCGGCTGGACGTGGCTGAGATTTCGCCGACGCGACGCTAGCTGACACGCGGTCGTGGGCGCCGCCTACGGACGGCCGAGCCGGCGCCGTAGCGCCTGCGTCCAGCGCCAGCTCCGCGAGCCGAAGATCTGCGCCAGGAGGCGGTCGCGGTACTTCACCTTCTCGCGCAGCTCATCGCGCTCGGCCTCGACGTCCGCGAGACGGCGCTCGAGACGACACACGTCGCTCGCCAGCCGCTCGCGAACGCTCTCCGCGAGCTCGGCCGCGGCGCGCGCCTCGTCGAGCTGCGCGCTGGTGCGGCCGAGCACCCGCGCGAGCGCATCACCTGCCGCGTCCGGCTCCTGCCCCCCCTCGGCCACGGCCCCGGTGAACCCCGCCGGCACGGGCGTGTCAACCGCACGCGGTTGGTGACCCGGCGCGGACGTGGCAAAGAAGCCGGCCGGAGCGATGAGCGACGAACGTTCGCCAGGAGCCGCAACACGCGACGACGTGCCGGATCGCGACGCCAGTCCGTCTGCGCTCGCTGATCACGGCGAGGCGACGGAGTCGCTGCTCCTCGCCGGCATCGTGGCCGCCACGGCGCGCCTGACCGGCGCGGAGTATCTCGCCGCCCTGCCCCGTGCGATCAGCGCGACCCTCGGCGTTCGGCACGTCCTGATCGCACGGCACGAGGCCGACGACGACGGCCGCGTCGTCGCGCGCGCGGCGTGGTCCGATGCAGGCACCGCCCGCTCGCTGTCCTGGGCGGTCGCGGGAACGCCCTGCGCCGACGCGATCGCCGGTAGCGTCGCGCACCACGCCGCGGGCGTGTGTGACGCGTTTCCCCGAGCGGAGTTCCTGCGCGCTCTCGGCGCCGACGGCTATCTCGCCCTACCGCTGCTTCGCCCCGACGGCTCTGTTCGCGGTCACCTCGCCCTGGTGCACGACGCGCCCCTGCCCGCACCGGCGGCGCGCGTCCGCCTGCTCGAATTCCTCGCCGCACGCGCCGTCGGCGAGCTCGAGCGCATCGACGTCGAGCGCCGCCTGCGCGAGTCCGAGGAGACGTTCCGGGGCCTCTTCGAGGAGGCGCCGATCGCGTACGTCTACGAGGAGACCAGCACCCGGTTCGTGAGCGCGAACCGCGCATTCATGGACCTGCTCGGCCTGAAGCCCGAGGAGGTCCCGGACACGTACGGCCTGTCCCTGGTCGCACCCGTGCCCGACACGCAGGAGCGCGTGCACGAGTCGCTCGCCGCGGAGCAGGCGGGACGCGAGCACGGCGCCATCGAGATCGAGCTGCGCCGCAAGGACGACGGGCGTCCCGTGTTCGTGCAGCGCTGGTCGCGCCCCGAGCCCGACGGCCGCCACACGCGCACGATGATCGTCGACATCACCGCACGGGTGCTCGCCGAGCGTGAGAGAACGCGCCTCCAGCAGCAGAACAGGTACCTGCGCGAGGAGATCGAGGCCGGGCACCACGCGAGCGAGATCGTGGGGGCGTCGCCCGCGCTGCGGGCGGTCCTCGAGCAGGTCCGGCAGGTCGCGACGACCGACGCCACCGTTCTGCTGCTCGGCGAGACCGGCACCGGCAAGGAGCTGCTCGCGCGCGCGGTGCACGCCGCGTCGCCGCGCAAGGCGGGACCGCTCATCAAGGTCAACTGCGCCGCGCTGCCGTCCGGCCTCGTCGAGAGCGAGCTGTTCGGCCACGAGCGCGGCGCCTTCACCGGCGCGACCGAGAAGCGCGTCGGGCGCTTCTCGCTCGCCGACGGCGGTACGATCTTCCTCGACGAGATCGGCGATCTCGCCGCCGACGTGCAGGCGAAGCTGCTGCGCGTGCTGCAGGAGCGGACGTTCGAGGCGGTCGGCTCCGCGAAGACGCAGCACGTGGACGTGCGCGTGATCGCGGCGACCAACCGCAACCTGCGGCAGGCCGTGGCCGACGGCTCCTTCCGCGCCGACCTCTTCTACCGGCTCAACGTCTTCCCGATCGCCGTCCGGTCGCTCGCCGAGCGACGCGACGACGTCCCGCTGCTCGTGCACTACTTCGTCGCCCGTTACGCGGCCAAGACGGGACGCCAGGTGACGTCGGTCGAGCCACGCACGATGCAGCGCCTCACCGACTATTCGTGGCCGGGAAACATCCGCGAGCTCGAGAACGTCGTCGAGCGCGCGGTGATCCTCGCGCGCGGGCCGGTGCTCGAGGTGGATCCGGAGATGCTGCCGGGCTCGGCGTCCGCGGCGACGGGCGCGCGCGCCCCCAGCGCGCCCGAGGCCGGGGACGGCGCGCCGGACCTCGCCGGGGCCCCCGCCACGACGAGCCTCGCCGACCGGCAGCGCAGCCACATCCTCGAGGTGCTGCGCGCGACCGACTGGGTGATCGACGGTGAGCAAGGCGCCGCAAGGAGGCTCGGCCTGCAGCCGAGCACGCTGCGCGGCCGCATGAAGAAGCTCGGCATCCACCGCGCACGCTGACGGCCCCCCACCGGCGAGGGCGGACGGACGGGCGCGGCCCTCGACTTCCAGGGCGCCGCGGCCGCGCAGGCGGGCTGAATCCGCGGCACGCGCGTCAGGTCACGATCCGGTACGTGACCGAGCCGCTCGCGACGGCGCGTCCGGACGCGGCCCCGTACACCGTGACGGCGTTGAGGAAGCTCTCGTTGGTGCGCGACAGCGTGCGCGCGTGCGCGACGACGCCCTCGCCGGCCGCCGCGGGCGCGTGGAAGCTCACGTGGATGGCCGGCGTGGACGCCTTGTAGCGCAGGTCCACGCCGGTCACCGACCACGACGCCATCGCGCCGGCGGTGTCGAGCAGCGCCGCCACGGCGCCCTCGTGCAGGACCCCGCCCTCGCCCGCGTTCGCCTCGATCGACGGCATCTCGACGAGCGCCCGCCCGCCGTGCATGAGCGCGATGTTCATCCCCCGGGTCGCCATGAACGGCGCCGACTGGATCGCGCGCGCGAGCTTCGGCACCTCGCCGGGCACCAGGTCCGACGGCGGCACGTCGAGCCGCACGCGATCCTGCGGCGCGGGAGGCGCCAGGCGGTGCGTCACGAGGCCGCGCGCGAGCGCGCGGCCGGCCTCGTCGCGTACCGTCACCTCGACGAACGCGAGCTCCTTGCCGCGGCGCAGAACGAGCCCTTCGGCGAACACGTCGCAGCCGATCGCGGCCGCGAGGTAGCTCACCGCGAGGTCGAGCGTACGCCCTTCCAGCGCGGCGTCGGCGGGCTCGAGTCCGCGCGCGAGCAGCGCCGCCGCGGCGTCGATCGCCGACGCGTACACGCCGCCGTGCAGGGCGCGGCCCGGGTTCGCGTTGACCTCCGCGAACGGGATGCGGAGCCGCACGGTCTCGGCGTCGAGCTCGTCGACGACCATGCCGAGGTGGGCGTGGTACGGAACGGCCGCGAAGCGCGCGGCGGCGGCGGAGAACGAATCGCTCATCAGGACCTCGCGAGATCGGGCAGGAGGCAGGAGTGGATGCTCTGCTCGCCCGGGATCTCTCCGGCGAGCATCTGGATCGCGTGCTCGGCGTCCTCGAGCGCGAAGTCGTGCGTGTGCATGCGCGCGACCGGGATGCGGCCCGCTTCGATGGTACGGATCGCCGCTCGATACGACGGCGACGTGACGCCGAACGCACCCAGCACGCGCAGCTCCTTCACGACGATCAGGTCGCTCACGAAGTCCGGCACCGGCTTGAAGCCCTTCACGCCCGCGAGCACGACACGCGCGCCGAACGCCGCATGGTGCAGCGCCTCCGCGACCGGCACCGGCGAGTTCGACGACACCTCGACGACGACGTCGGCGCCGCGGCCGTCCGTGATCTCCCGGACGCGGCGGCGTGCGTTCTCGTTCTCCACGTCGATCACGTGGTCGGCCCCGAGCTCGCGCGCGAGCGCGAGCTTCGCCGCGTCGCGCGCGAGGCCCGTGACGATGATCGTGTCGGCGCCCGCCGCGCGCGCCGCAATGACGCTTGCGAGGCCACGCTGCCCGGGACCCAGGATCAGCACGGTGTCGCCCGGCCCGGTGTCGGGGATCTCGACCGCCCAGCGGAAGCCGGCGCCGAGCGGGTTGAAGAGCACGGCGGTGCTCGCCGGGATGTCGCGCCGCACCTTGTGGACGAGCGCGTTCGCATCGAGCCAGAGGTAGTCCGCGTACCCGCCCCAGAGTCCGGGCGGCGTGGCGAGGGGCACGTAGGAGTAGCCGAACATCCCGCCGCGACCGCGGCACACCTGGTACCGGCCGCCGATGCAGGCGTGGCAGTGACCGCACGGGATCAGCACTTCCACCGCGACCCGGTCCCCGACGTCGACGCCCCAGCGCCGCGCCGCCCGGTCGCCGATGCGCTCGATGACGCCGAGCGGCTCGTGGCCGAGGACCACCGGGTCTTTCGCCGGGATCGTGCCATCGTACTGCTCGGCGTCGCTGCCGCAGATGCCGCACGCCTCGACGCGCAGCAGCGCGCTGTCGGCGTCGACGTCGGGGATCGGCAGCTCGCGCAGCTCGAGGCGACGCGGGGCGGTCTGCACGATCGCGCGGCTCGTCTTCGGCATGGCGACCGGGTCTGACGCAGTGCCGCCCTGGTGTCAATGCACGGCGCGCGGCATCTCCGCGCGCGCCCGGCGCATCTGCTCGCCCCGGCCAATCCGGCTTCCGGCCGGCACCGTCGTACGATCACGATGCCGCAGGAACTTACGACACCGCGCCGCGGCGCCGACATCTGAGGCAGGGTGGAGGATCTCCGGGCGCTCGTGGTGCGTGCCGTGGCCGCGGTCGCGGCGGCGCTGCTGTTCGAGTGGGCGTTGCGGCGCCTGCGCCGGCGTCCGCCCCTGCTGCTGACGCGCCGCTTCGTCACGCCCGGCGCGAGCCACCCGGACACGGCCATCCACCGCGTCGTCGGCATCACCGCGCTGCCGGTCGAGGTCGCGCTGTGGCTGGGCGTCGCGGGGTACGTCACCGAGCAGCTCCCCGTGCTGCACGCGGCCCGCGACCGCATGATCGACGGCGCGGCGATGGCGTTCACCGTGCCACTGTTCACGATGGGCGACCGCGGCTACGCGCTCCGCGACCTGGTCGCCCTGCCCGCCGTGCTCGCGGTCCTGTGGCTCGTGGTCAGCGCCGCGACGCGCCTGGTCGAGGCGCGCTGGCTGCGCCCGGGCGGCCTGAACCACGCAGGCCAGGAAACGATCGGCATGCTGCTGCGGTACGCGCTGACGTTCCTCGGCACGCTGGTGGTCCTGCAGGCCTGGGGCATCGACGTCCGCACCATCGCGATCGCGGGCAGCGTGCTCGGCGTCGGCATCGGCTTCGGGCTCCAGAACCTCGCCAACAACTTCGTGAGCGGCATCGTCATCAGCCTCGAGCGTCCGATCAAGCCCGGCGACTTCGTGCGCGTCGGCGAGTTCCAGGGGACCGTGCAGCGGATCGGCGCGCGCAGCACCGAGATCGTCACCAACGACCGGGTCTCGATCCTGGTGCCGAACTCGAAGCTGCTCGAGCAGGAGGTCGTCAGCTGGACGCACGGCGACCCGACCTGCCGCATCACCGTCAAGGTCGGCGTCGCCTACGGGAGCGACGTCGGGCTCGTGCGGCGCGTGCTGGCCGAGGCGGCACTCGGCCACCCGCTGGTCCTCGCCGACCCACCGCCCGACGTCGATCTCGCGTCCTTCGGCGACGGCGCGCTCGGCTTCGAGCTCGACGTGTGGATCCGCGAGCCGCGCCGGCAGGACGAGATCGTCGCCGACCTGAACGCCCGCATCGAGGCGGCCTTCCGTCGCTGCGGCATCCAGATCCCGTTCCCGCAGCACGAGCTGCGCCTCGGATCGCCCGAGCTGATCGAGCTGATCGCGGCGCTCGCGCGGCGCCACTTCTCGGCCGACGAGCTGGCCGACGCGCGACGCGCCCTTGCCGACGCCCGCGCCGCGGCGTGCGCCGCGGCCGACGATTCCCACCTGCGCGACAGCGGCGCAGCGCTGTGGAGCGACCGGGCCCTCGCCGGGCTGGTCGAGCGCAACCTGCTGCACCACGTGCTCGACGAGCACACCTTCCACGACGACACGCTCTTCTACCGTTTCCGCGCCGACGATTGAGGTCCGGCGCCGCGATCGGCGGAGCGCGGCGCGAGCCGACCGCCCAGGGGCGGCCGGCGGCGTTGCGAAGGCCACCTCAGGCAGCAGCCGTCTCGCGCTGCAGCACGCGGCGCGACGCCGGCGCCGCGGCGCTCGCAGCGCGCGGCGCGGAAGCG
>Ga0194121_10010291_pt1 | contig 11378 bp, 13 predicted proteins | sample TA2MahCa50mmetaG_FD_148609 | JGI IMG/M metagenome (GOLD analysis project Ga0194121, IMG submission 148609) | Freshwater microbial communities from Lake Tanganyika, Tanzania - TA2015020 Mahale Deep Cast 50m | ecosystem: Environmental > Aquatic > Freshwater > Lake | place: Tanzania: Lake...
GAACGCGGCGACCCGTGCGTCGAGTGCTGCGAGCGTGCGGCGGCGCGGCAGGCGGTGGCTCCACCAGGTGCGCCAGCCGGCGAAGTCGACCCCGCACGCCACGAGTCGCGGGCGCGCGCGGTCGGCGCGCAGGCGGAGGTGCAGGCGCTCGGCGAGAAAGCCCTCGATCGCCGCGTGCCAGCGCTCGAGCTCGGCCGGGTCCTCGGAGAGCAGGACCATGTCGTCGACGTAGCGCACGTAGTGGCGCACGCGCAGCGTGCGCTTCACGAACTGGTCGAGCTCGTTCAGGTAGACGTTCGCCCAGAACTGGCTCGTCAGGTTGCCGATCGGCAGGCCGAGGCGGTTCGCCTTGCCGAACAGGCTCTTGACCTCGGGCACGGGGTAGCGCGCCGAGCGCGGCCCGGGGCGCGGGCGGCGGTGCAGGCCGCGCGGGCCGCGCGGCTGGAAGCGGTAGTCGCGCGTCGGGTCGTGGAACAGCACGGTGCGCGTGAGCCAGCGCAGCTCGGGGTCGCGCACCGCGCGCTCGAGGATGTCGCACAGGACCTGCTTGTCGATCGACGGGAAGAAGCTCGCCACGTCGAGCTTCAGCGCGTACACGCGGCGGCGGCCGTTGCGCGTAGCACTGCGCAGGAAGGCGGTCAGCCGGTCGCTCGCGGCGAGCGTACCTCTGCCCTTGCGGCAGGCAAACGAGTCGTGGATGAAGCGCCGCTCGAACAGCGGCTCGACCTGCGCCACCAGCAGGTGGTGCACGATGCGGTCGCGGAAGTCGGCGGCGAACACCTCGCGCGGCTTCGGCCCGTCGGTGACGAAGCACATCGAGGTGCCCGGAGTGTAGGTGTGCTCGCGCAGCTCGCGCTGCAGGTCGAGCAGGTTCGCCTCGGCGTCGAGCTCGAAGCGCAGCGCGTTGAGCGTGCAGCGCTTGCTCCGGCGGCACTGGTGCCAGTGCCGCCGGAGTGCTGCGAACGAGTAGGGATCCGTGCGGACCCCATCACGGGAAGGGGCGATCACGAGCCGGCACGCACGGCACGAACGTAGTTGCCATTCGTCTTGTTGTCGTTGTTCACGTTGCCGTCGTTGAAGTTGACGATCCACGCGTTCTGCGGATTGTTCGCGTAGGACGACGAGGACCAGTAGTTCGACGAGACGTCGCCCCCTCCGCTTGCTCCCAGGTGGCTTCCACGCACGCGTGGGCCGTCCCTGGACCCGGGCGCCTGGCCGCGCCGTGGCGCGGGAAGAAGCCCTTGTGCCGTACGCCCGTTTCCAGGGCGCCGGCGCTGGACCGGAGTCTCCGGCGGGAGAGGGACCTCGTGATCATGGCACGCCCGGCGCGGCTACCCCGGCGGGGATCGCCGGCCGGCTCTGGCCATGCCCCAATTGCTCGCTGGCTCCGCGAGCCAGCCGTCGCTCTGCCTCCTTTCTCCGCCGGCAGCGCGGCCCGCTACGCCGCCGCGACCGGACGGGCGTGCGGGATCTCGCCCGGAGCGATGGGACGGACCTGGCCGGCTCCGAGGCTGACCACCGCGACGGTCGCGCCGTCGAGCGCGACGAACTCGACCTCGTAGCCGCGCTCCCCGTGCACGAGGACCACGGTACCGACATCGCCCTTCTGCAGGCGATGCTCGGGCAGATCCACCGTCAAGACCACGCTATCGAGCTCACGTATCATCGGCTTCGCCTCCGTACCGGGTACGCCGTCACGAAGCGCGGGGTCTCGTCGCCTGCCTCGACGAACCAGATGGTCCGCGCGATCGGCTTGCGCCCGTCCGGTGTCTCCAGGGGACCCTCTACCACGTATCTCGTTCCGAACGGAGAGGGCTCGACCGTGGCGACCTCGTGCTCCTTCGCATGCACCAGGAGTGCGGCCCGCAGGTCTTCCCAGCGGGTGCGGGTGAAGCCGAACGCCGACAGCCAAGCGGCCTTGTGCCGGCCGCTCGGATGAGCGGGGTCGAGAAGGTAGCCCGTCAGCTTCCGGACCTCGACCCGGGCCTCCGGAACGCTGGGCAGCTTCACGGCGGGGGCGCATTCATCGCGCCATCACCCGCCGGGCTGGCTGCGGCCTGGCGCTCGCCGTCGCCGGGCCTCGCCTGCTGGCTGCGGAGCCAGCCTTCGTTCTGCCGTGCGATGTCCACCGCCAGCGTGACGGCGTGCTCGAACGACGAGACCTTGGCGAACGCCTTCGCGTCGCAGGCGAGGCGCAGCAGCACCTTCAGCTCCTCGACCGTCTCGCGCAGCTCGAGCAGCGTCTCGACGCGCTCGCGGCGCGAGTTGGCGCGCACCACCAGGCGCAGCACCGTCCGCGCGCAGTCGCGCAGGTCGGCGCCGAGGCCGTACTTGTGGTAGCGCGGGAAGCCGCGCACGACCTGGTCGAGGTACAGGCACAGGTCGTAGGCCCGCTTGAAGATCGGCAGGTGCTCGGTGTTGGCCATCGCGAATTTTTTCCCGGGCGGCCTGCGGCCGCCCGGAAAAGGGTCAAGTGGTCAAATCATCAAATGATCAAGCTCACGAGCCGGCACGCACGGCACGAACGTAGAGGCCACCCGTCTTGCCGACGTTGAGCACGTTGCCGCCGTAGAAGGTGACGACCCACGCGCCCAGCGGATCGGCCGCGTAGGACGACGAGGACCAGTAGTACGACGAGACGGTGCAGCTGCACGTGAGGACCGTGCAGGCCGGCGCGCAGGCGGTGTTGAACGCGGGGAACGTCGCCGGGTTGAACGTCTGGAGGTTGCGGATGCTCTCCAGCTCGGTCAGGTTCGGCAGCCGCCAGTCCGTGTGGCCCGCGAACCCGCCGCCTGCGTTGAGCGTCGCGAGAAACGTCGTCACCGCCGTCCCGTTCATCGTGTATGGCGGCGAGAACATACCCCACGAGTACGTGTTGTCCTTGTCGTGGATCGAGCCGTCGTCCGACTTCTTCTCCCACATGAGCCCGGTCTTCGTATCGGTGACCGTGCCGTCGCCGTTGTCCACGTAGCCGTGCGCCACGCCAGGCTGCAGGTCGCCGTCCGTGCCGGTGCCGTAGCTCGTCGTCTGACCCGTCTTCAGCAGCCGCGCCGGCGGCAGCGCCTCGCAGGCGGCGAGGTCTCCTTCGCAGGTCGTCAGGTCCGCGGTCGTCGTGGTGAGGTCCGTCGTGCAGGTGGCGAGGTCGCCGCTGCACGTCGCGAGATCGCCCGTGCACGTGGTCAGGTCGCCGTCGCAGGTCGTCAGGTCCGCGTTGCACGCCGCGAGATCACCCACGTAGTCCGGCAGCGCCGCTCCCGCCGCAGCCGCCGCCGCGTCGTCCGTGCACTGCGTCAGGTAGGTGTCGAACTCGGCGGACGGCTCGGTCACGGTACAGTCGCCAGGGTACTTCGTGGTCGCCTTCGAGTACGCCGTCGACAGCTCGTCCGAGCACTTCGTCAGCGCGTCGCTGCGCTTCATGGCGTCCAGGGTCTTCGAAAACGTCGACTCCGCGTTCAGCCGGCACTGCGCGTACTTCGCCGACGCCTTCTCGACGGCGGACTCGCACTTCTGTGCGCTCGTCGGTGGTGCGGCGTGGGCCGCGGGGGCCAGCAGGCAGGCGAGCGCCGCTGCAAGGGCGATGGTTCTTCCGGGCTTCATGGGTGAGGTCTCCTCCTCGTCTGGCGGAGCCCCAGGGGCGCTCCGGGTGGTCGGGATGATCTTGGCTACGACGGCGCAGGGAGCGTGGTCAAGTGAAGATCGCGCGGCGCGATTGCGCGCGTCGCTTCGGCGGCGACCGAGGCGACGTTGCTCGAGATGGCGACGCACGCGACGGCGGCGCAGCTCGAGCGCATCTGCCGCGGCTACCGGCGCGTCGTCGCCGACGCGGAAGGCGAGCGGCCGCAGAGCCTGGCGGACGAGGAGCGCTCGCGCTTCGTCCGGGTGCGCGACACCGACGACGGCATGGTCCGCATCGAGGCGCGGCTCCGGCCCGAGGAGGCCGCGGTGGTGCTGCAGGCGCTCGACGTGGCGCGGCGCCGGGCGCCGCGCTCGTGTCCCGCTCGGCCCGGCACCGGTGACGCTTCCGCGGAGACGCCGCCGCCGGCGCTGTCACGCGCCGACGCGCTGGTCGCCGTCGCGGAGTCGTGGCTCTCGTCGGCGGCGGCCAGCGATGACGGTCCCGATCCGGCGGGACTGCCGGTCGAGCTGGTCGTGCACGTCGATCAGGCGGCGCTCGCGGGACATGGGCACGGCGAAGCGGATCGCCGACACGACACGGACGCAGCCGCGTCCGCGTCGCACGCCACGCTCGCCGATGGCACGCCGATCGCGCTCGAGACCGCGCGGCGCCTCGCCTGCGACGCTCGTGTGGTGCTGGTCGATGACGCGCGCGACGCCGCTGGCGAGGAGAGCCTCCCGTCACGGCGCACGCGCCGCGTCTCGCCGCGGCTGCGCCGCGCGCTCCGCCTGCGCGACGACGGCTGCCGCTTCCCCGGCTGCACGAACCGCCTGACCGACGCGCACCACGTCGTCGCCTGGATCGACGGCGGCGCGACCAACCTTCCGAACCTCTTGTCGCTCTGCCGCACGCATCACCGCTTCGTGCACGAGCACGGCTACCGGGTCGTCGTCGCCGGATCGCGCGGCGAGCCGCACTTCTTTGGTCGTGACGGTCAGCCCGTGCCGCGCGCGGACGAGCGACTGCGCACGCCGCTGGTCCGCGACTCGCACGCGGCCGGGACGGCGCCCGACGCGCTCGCCGTGCTGCGCGCCGCGCACGCCGCCCGCGGTGTCGCGATCGACGCGACCACCGCCTTCCCGCGCTGGGACGGCACGCCGCTCGATGCCCACCTCGCAGTGCAGGCGCTGCTCGCCGCAACGGGAGCCACAGCAAGAGAAGACTCCTGAGCCCCGTGCCGTGGGAGCGGCGCCAGCGCGGTAAAGCCGGAGCCGTCGACGACGCGCAGCGACTCTCGACGAGCCGGCGGAAGCTGCGCGTCCACCAGGAAGCGCATCAGCCGGCGCGTACGACCGCGTGGTCGACCCGTGCTGCGGCGAACTCCAGAGCGGCGACGATGTCCTCCGCCTCCAGATACGGGAAGTCGGCGAGGATGTCCTCCTGTTTCGCGCCCGAGGCCAATCGATCGAGGATGTCCTTGACCCGAATGCGCATGCCCCGGATGCAGGGTCGGCCGCCGCACTGGTCGGGCCGGCTGGTGATGCGGTGCAGCTCGCTCATGGAATCGCCTGTCGAAGCCCGTGGAGACATCAGCCCGCGCGCAGCGCCTCGGCCACGCTGGCGGCGGTGTGCGCGCGATCGAGCCAGGCGTCGAGCGTCGCGAGATCCACGCAGCGCTCGATGGCCGCCGCCTGCGTCGTGTCGAGCGCGAGCCCACGGCGCGCGAGCGTGCGACGCAGCAGGTCACGCGCGTGCTCGAGCCGCCCCTCGGCGCGTATCGCGTCGAGGTCGGCAACGCCGGCGCGCTGCAGCAGGTTGCGTAGCATCAGCGCCCGCGCGGCCGATCCGTCGTAGAGCGCCTCGACAGGCACCGGGTTCCGGAGGATGCCCGGCGCCTCGAGCAGCTCGCCTGCACGCATGACGACTCCCGCCTCGCCGGCGCGGTGGACCTCCACCCGCCGATCCCCCGCGAGCCGCACCACCCACACCAGCTCCGTGCCCGCGCGCAGCAGCTCCACCACCTTGCGCGCCAGATCCGCCTCGTCACCACCCCGCTCGACGTACTCGACCGCGAGCCGCGGCGGCGACTGCGCGAATCCGCTCTCGTCCGACACCCCGCCGACCGAGACATCGGGCGCGCGCAGCGTCGCCTCGTCGAGCACGTGGCCGACCTCCACGCCGACCTCGTCGACCGCGGGGTCGGTGGCGAGCGCAGCACCGCCGAGCAGGTGCCGGCGCCCGTGGCGGCGCCCCGACGGCTCGCTCACGATGGCGTGGCCGTCCGACAGCTCGTACGGATCGCCGGGCCGGAGCTGTTCCACCCGGAAGGGACCACGCCCGGGCGGTCGGTACGACACGGCCTTCATACGCCGAAACATGGCGCAGGGCGCGCCGCGGAGCAATGTCACACCCGGCATGACGTCGCCCTCGGCCGTGGACTCCCGTTGCCGCGAGCCCGGTGCCTCTCGAGAGGGGCTACGGTGTCGGAACCCGCGCTCGGCTGGACGGGCGCGCGGCCAGCTCGTCCCCGGCGGCGAGCCGCGGCGGCACCGGGGGCGCTTCCGCCCGAGGCGCGTCCGCCGCTCGGTGCGGCACGGTGAGAACTTCCGCGGAAACGTCGCCACCCGCACGACGGGAGCCGCCCGGCAGGCTCGACCGGCTATCGACGCTTGGTCGCCCTCTGCGTGCGGCGGCCGCGAGCGCGAAGCGTCCGCGTGACCGCCGCGAGCGCAGCGGCGGTTTCGGTCGCAGCCCCCTGCGCGACGGCGACGCCTCGTGCTGCGAGGAGGTCGTGTGCAGCCCAAACATCCACGTTCAGGGCATGCGCGAACTCGCGCAGGGTCAGGCGCCCTCCGCGATATGCTGCGATGGCGTCCTCCGTACTGAGCTCACGCAGCGCGAAGTCGACCAGCTGTCGAATCGCCGTGGATCGATCCTCGTGACGGGCCCTCGCGAACGCATCGACTCGCTCGAGAAGATCCGCGCTGAGAACGGTGTTTACTCTCATTCGTGCTCTCCGCCGAGACGATCCAGATAGGCAGCCGCCAGCTCGGGTGTGATCCGGCTCGCGTCGCGCAAGGCCACCACGGCTGCGCGGGCCAGCAGCCGATCGATGCGACCCAGATCGGCCAGGAGAACGACGACGTCGGCGCTGCGCAGCCACTGCGCGCCGAGATTCCGGGCACGCCGCCCCAGCGCGAGATCGTTCGCGATGAGCAGTCCCGCCGCGGTAGCCGCCTCGACGACCACCGCATCGACCGGCCGGCGGGAGCCAGCCTTCGAGGCACGGACGGAGAGCGGTCTCGTCGCCGCTTCGATCGCCGCTGCGTCGGCGTGCCCGGAGACCAGACCCGACGTCACGGCCTCAGCCCTGACCTCCGCGAGCAAGACGAGATCGAACGGGACCCTGCGCAGAAGGTCCAGCAAGCCCGCCCGCGCGAACGAGATGAGCGACGAGGCATCGATCACGGCCTCCACAGATCAGGGCGCCTAGCACACGGAGTATGCTGATGTCCCACTACGCGCTGCATGGCGGACCCGGCTCGCGCGCTGCCCGGCGCCTCGAGCACCTCGCTCGAATCGGCGCGATGGACCTCCGCCACACGCCGATCTCCGAGAGCCGCGCCACCCACACCAGCTCGGTGCCCGACCTGCTCGGGATCGAGACCGCGGCCGAGCTCGTGATCCCTCGCAAGGGTGGCGGGCTCACGCTCGTCAAGTGCCCCGAGTAGCAGGCCGGACACGCAACCGGCCGCGGCGGCGTGGCGCCACATCGCCGCAGCCGAGCCTTCATCCAGCCCAGAACCGTCCGCGGGCGTGTGACGCCGGCGTCGCGATCTGCCAAAGCAGGCGTCCGTGAACGCACCCGTCACCCGCCCGAGGCGCCCGTGGTGGCTGCTGCACGTCTTCGGCCCGGTCCCGAACGTCGATCAGACGTCCTTGACGCTCCTGGGACTGGTCTCGCTCGCCTACTTCTTCGAGAACTACGACCTGTCGCTGATGATGTCGGCGCTGTCGTACATCGCGGCGGACTTCGGCATCGCGGAGTCGCAGCTCGCGGGCTACACGGGCCTCATCCGCCTCGGCGCGCTGCCCGCGTTCCTGCTGGTGCCGCTCGCCGACCGGCTCGGCCGCCGCCGGATGTTCCTCGCGTCGGTCGCGGGCATCGCGCTCCTCACCTTCGCGACCGCGTTCGCGCCGACGGTCGGCGCCTACGTCGCGATCCAGATGGTCATGCGCACCTGCGTGCTGGTCGCGTCGACGATGGCCTTCGTGATCGTCGCCGAGGAGTTCCCCGCCGACCATCGCGGCTGGGGCATCGGCATGGTGGGCGCGCTCGGCGCGTGCGGCTTCGGCTTCGGGGCGATCCTGTTCGGCTTCGTCGAGCGGCTGCCGTGGGGCTGGCGCGCGCTGTACGCGGTCGGCATCCTGCCGCTGCTGTTCCTGCCGCGGCTGCGGCGCGGCATCCGCGAGACGCGCCGCTTCGACCACCACCGCGCGCAGAACATCGGCGACCGCGGCATCGGCGGCGTGCGCGGCTGGCTCGCGCCGCTCGCCGGGCTCGCGCGCAGCTATCCGCGCCGCGTCGCCGGCGTGACGCTCGCGGGCACGCTGTATGCCGCGGGTGAGACCGCGGTGTTCCAGTTCTGCGGCTACTTCACGCTCAACGTGCACCACTGGGAGCCGTGGCGCTTCTCGCTGATGGTGGTCGTCGCCGGCGGCGTCGGCATGCTCGGTAACGTGCTCGCCGGGCGTCTCGGCGACCTGTTCGGACGCCGTCCGGTCGGCTTCGTCGTCGCGGCGAGCTTCCCGGGACTCGCTTGGCTCTTCTACCACCTGCCGGGCTTCTACCTGCCGCTCCTGTGGGCGTTTCTCACCGTGTGCTCCGTGTCGTGCAACGTGACCATCCGCGCGCTCGCCACCGAGGTGTTCCCGACCTCGCACCGCGGCACGTCGGGCGGCTGGCTGTCGCTCGTGCAGACGCTCGGCACCGCCGCCGGGCTCGGGCTCGTCGGGCTCGGCATCGCGCGCGGTGCCGCGCTGCCCACCATGGTGAGCGCACTCGCGGTGCTGACCGTCGTCGCGGGGGCGGCGCTGTTCCTCCTGCCCGAGACGAGCGGGCGCGAGCTCGAGGAGATCAGCGGCGAGGAGTAGTGCCCCGCCGGCGAACGGCGGTGCACCAGCGATGGTCAGCCCGGACGCCGGCCGGTGTAGACCGCGAACCGGCCCTCCCGGAAGGTGCAGCGCACGTCCGCGAAGCCCGCGTCGCGAAGCCACGCGATCTGCTCGTCGAGCGTGGCGAGGCGATCGGCCGTCATGCGCTCGAGCGCGGCTGCGAGGTCGCCCGCCGAGATCCCCGCGGCGCGCACCTGCGCGATCCACGCCTCGTGCTCGGCGCGCTCCTCGTCGGGCGTCGGTGCCAGCACCTGCTCCGCGTTGGCGAACACGCCTCCCGGTACGAGGGCCGCATGCACGCGGGCGAACAGGTCGCGCTTCGCGTCGTGATCGAGGTGGTGGATCGCGAGCGCCGACACGACGACGTCCTGCCGCGGCGGCAGCGCGAACACGGCGATGTCGCCGAGCGCGAAGCGGAAGCGTCCCTCGGGCTCGTCCGCGAAGCGCTGCCGTGCGACCTCGAGCATCTGCTCCGCGACGTCCACCAGCAGAAAGCGCGCGCGCGGGAACGCGTGCGCGAGCTGCTGCGACAGGAGCCCGGTGCCCGCCCCGAGATCGAGCACCGACAGCTCCGCATCCGGCGCACGCTCGACCAGCGGCGGCACCGCCCCGTAGAAGGCGTCGAAGCACGGGATGAGCTGCCGCCGTGTCCGGTCGAAGATCGCCGCGGAGCGGTCGAACAGCGGCCCCGCGTCGGGGACCGTCGCGTGCGTGGTCGCGTGCGGCATCCCGGTCGGTCTAGCCTGCGCGTCGCGCACGCGGAAGGGGGCCGGTTGCACGGGGGGACGGCTACCTCATGCGCCGCATGCCGCCCCACAGCCGGTTCTGCGGACCCTGCGGCAGCACCTCGCGGATCTTCGCCTGCACCGGCGGCACCACGTCCGGGTCGGCGGCGCGCTTGCGAACCGCGCCGAGCGTGGTGAGCGCCGACGCCCAGCGGAGCCGTACCGCGCGGTCGTTCTCGCCGAGACCGGCGAGAGACGCGATCAGGAAGCCGCGCACCGCGGGGTCGCTGCCGGCGGCGAAGTGCAGGCTCGCCAGCGCCAGCGACGCGACGTCGAGATCCGCGCTGCGCGCGAGCGCCTCGAGCCGCGCGATCGTGTCCGGCGGCAGTCCGCCGTCGACCCTCAGGAAGCTGCGCGAGAAGTCGCCGAGCGCTACAAACTGCGCGATCACGTGGCGGTCGCCGGGCCACAGCAGAAGACGCGCGGCGTCATCGCGTGACGTCACCGTCTCCGCCGCGATGGTCGCGTCCACCACCGCCGGGTGCGGCTTGATCGGCCCCCACCACGCCTCGGTCCGCGCCTGCAGCTCGTCGACGCTGCGCTCCGCGTGGCACTGCGAGCACGCGTTCGCGATGCCGAGGCCCGCGTCGAACGCGGGGCGCGGGATCGGGATCGTGTGGTCCGAGCGTGCGAAGCGGAGCCTCGTGCCCACCGCCGGCTCTTGCAGGAAGGGCATGTGGCACGCGGTGCAGACGTCGCCCGTCGAGCCCTCCGGGTGGTGCGTGTGCGCCGGCGAGTCGGCCGCCTTGCTCGCGTGGCAGCCGGTACACTGCCCGTCGTCGGAGCGCCCCGCGAGCGCACGTCCGGCGACGTCGCGGTACTTCTGCGAGTGCGGGTCGTGGCAGTCGACGCAGGTCATCGATCCGTTCACGTAGCAGTCGCTGTACTGGTGGTTGTCCTGGTAGCTGAAGGTGCGAATGCGTCCGTCGGGGAAGTACGGGTTGTCCTGGAGCAGCCAGTACTTGAGCGCGAAGTGGTCGACCCAGCGGCGCCCGGGCAGGTAGTCGGAGTCCAGCACCGACCGCACGGCGTGGCACTGGAAGCACACCTGCAGCGAGGCGTCCCTTGCATAGGTGTCGAGCGACGGTAGCCCGTCGTCGGGCCTGGTCGCGCGGTCGGGAGCGTTCGCCCACTCCAGGTGCTTGCGGCCCGGCCCGTGGCAAGACTCACAGTTGATCGCGAGCGACTTGAAGCGCGTCGTCATGGGACCGCGGTTCACGCCCGGCAGCACCTGGATCTGGCTGCCGTGGCAGATGTCGCAGTTGGAGAACGTCGGCGCGTTACCGAGGATGCGCTGCGGCGGCCAGTTGGCGAGATCGGCGAGCCCAAAGCTGCCGTCGATCGGCGCCCACGTTCCGTCCTTCGCGAGCTGCGCGAACCAGACGCCCTCGTCGCGGATGAAGTCGAACGGCAGGAAGCGCAGCGTGCCGTCCGGCTCGCGGGCGAAGAAGCTCTGCGAGCCGCCGCCGAGCATGTGCCCGCCGCCGACGACGGCCGCGACGTCGATGGTCTCCTTCGTGCCGTCGCGCTTCTCGACGGTGAACGAGATGCGGCCGTCCGCGCTCCGTGCCGGCAGGACGCGTGCGTCGCGGAACTCGAGCGGCGCGCCGTCGAAGCGCGCGATCACTTTCGCCTCGCCCGGCAGCCCGCCGGCGTTGCCGTGCGTCGACGGAGCCCAGGCGTCGTACTGCGCGGCGTGGCACGAACGGCAGGCGGCCGCGCCCACGAAGTCGCGAAAGAACGTCTCGGGCGCGGCGGTACGCGGCAGCGGCGGCGGGAACGGGGCATCGGCCGCGACCAGT
>Ga0194121_10010296_pt1 | contig 11373 bp, 9 predicted proteins | sample TA2MahCa50mmetaG_FD_148609 | JGI IMG/M metagenome (GOLD analysis project Ga0194121, IMG submission 148609) | Freshwater microbial communities from Lake Tanganyika, Tanzania - TA2015020 Mahale Deep Cast 50m | ecosystem: Environmental > Aquatic > Freshwater > Lake | place: Tanzania: Lake...
ATACCTTCCGGGCTCTCTCCGGTGTACCCAAGGGTGGCGGATGCTTCGGCGAGGAGGACGCGCTTTTCGATCATTGCTCCGAGCGTTCTTCTTTCTTGTGCAATCCGTGCGGCAACCGTCGCCATCGTTTTGCCCATCGCTGAAAGCGTCTCTTGGAGCCCTGCTGCGGCTTGCCCCGCATAGACGGGGCTACTGCGTGCGAGATCTGCCCAGTACTGCGTAGTGCGCACAAATGCTCCCTGTTGAGCCTCTTCGTACTCCTTGTCGCGTTCGGTGATTTCCTTTGGCGAAGGTCGATCGGGATTGCGTCCGACGTGTCCTGCACCTTCTTCCGCGATTACCGTACCATCCGGTCCGATGATTTTGACGTACGCGTACGAAGAGCGGTCTCTCTTCGGGAGATCTGCACGGAAGCGCAGCGTGAGTACATCGGAAGCGGAGATATTGCCTTCGATGGTTTTCTGCAAGACGCGCTCGGGGTGGATATCTGAAGACACATAGATCTCGGCGCGGATCGCTCCTCCAAAGCTTCCTGAGTTTTTCACACGCATGGTGGTGACGATAGCGCTGCTCTCCGGCGATGGGTGGCTGACGACGCCCGGCGTGAGCGCCTCACGGAAGAATCCTTCCCGTGTTCCTTCTCCGGCGCTCACGGTATCCAACCAGTCCACTCGCATATCCATGCCTTCTTTTGGCACGAGATCGAGGATATTGGCTGACTGTTTTTTCTCGAGGAGGATGCCGCCGTTTTGACCTTTCCTCGTGCCGACGATCGTGCCGTCACCGACATTCACGTAGAGGGCGGCGGGGTATCCAGGCAGGAGGATGGCCGTGCTCGTATCGATACGGATGAACGCGGATTCGGGAAGTGCCGATCGCGCGAGAGATTTTGTAAACCCGGATCTGTAGTGGACATTGGTGTGGTAGGTAAAGCCATAGAGCGTTCCTCCCGTGGCGCGCACGAGCATGGGGAGCTTTGGGTCACCTTCCACGGCTGCCATCTGTGAGCGATAGTCCAGCCATTTGTCGTCCCACACCTCATCGGTATCCGCCCACGTTTGTGCGAAGAGATCATTGGAAAGAAGCCCCAGCTCCTTACTGTCGGCAGGAGCCGCACTTGCGAGCGTCGAGACATCCATTTGTGCAAGGGCAATAGGGCCGTTCCACCCTACGCCCTGTACGGCTACGGCAGATATACCCTCGGCGTTGGACACAAAAACCACTTCGCCTGCATTTGCCGATTGCGATGCGAGGCGTCGCGTTCCCATAAACGGCGTCACGGTGAACTGCGTGCCTGCAGGAGCGCCCGTGATGCGAAACTGCCCTTGTGTGACAAGCTCATGGACTGTGGAGTAGTCGAGCCAGACGGTGCCATCACCTTTCCCTTCTACTGCGGGCACTTGTTCTCCGTTGGTGACAATGGCAGGAAGCCCCGATGCGCGCAGGGATACAGAGCCTCTGTCGGTGCGGCTGGTGATGTACCCGGGTGCTCCTGGGTGGGCGAGGATGGAGTCGCGCGTGTCGTAGGTGCGCTGCACCAACGGTTCGGTATTGCCATTGCGAAGACTGTCTACGGAGAACTCACGCAGTTTGCCCGTGTTGTCTGTGATGATGATGAGCGAACCGTTATGGCCGAACTGTGCGCGTGCATCACGGGTTCCTGCGGTCGGAGTTATCGTGGTGATCTTTTGTCGAGAGGTGATATCCCAGATATGCACGATGCCTCCTCTGTCCCATGTCAGCAGGGTTTTTCCATCGGGACTGATGGCGAGATCGCGGACGGCATTGCCTGTAGCGAGAGCAGGCAGCCTTCGCTCCTGTTGGAAATCGTAGAGCTCCACGGTATCTCCGGGGTCAAAGCGACCTCTTCCAAGATTTACGATGCGTGGTGCTGCCGCGATGGATTCACTCACGGCGAAGCGTGGCCAGACTTCCTCGAAGATCCGGTCGCCACCTCCATCGACTTTATTCCAAGAAACAAACTGACCATATTCGGTGGCGTACAGAAGATCAGGTGCATTGCCAGGTCGAAACGCCATCTGGGTGACGTACTCCGGTTTCTGCGTTGGTCCGATTTGTCTACCGGTTGCGGTGTCCCAGATGCGCATGCTGTTGCTGCTTCCTGCGCCGCTGATTGCGGTGACCGCCCGTGATCCGTCTGGGCTCAGCACAATGTCCGCACTCCCCCGAATTCTCCCTCCTAAGTCGCGTATCCCACCTGTCGCAAGGTCGTGCACTATCGGCATGCTGAATCCGTCGTTGTATACGACGCCCCCAATGTTCTTTCCGTTTGTATCAACAGATGTCATACTGAAGGATTCGATTTTTTTTGTTCTCCAGTTGATGACGGAGGAGGGGATGGTGCTTTGCGATGCTGCAAATCCATGATCTGGGTTGGTCACCAGTGTCGGTGGTTGCGTCCATCGGATTTCTTCCTGCAGGGATGCAGTGGATGATTTTCCACGGGGAACCACGATGGTGATATCGCCTTTCGTAGGATCGCTGAGGGGAACGGTTCCTCTTGCCGTACGATTTCCTTCACTCGGAGACAAGGCCGTGAGATCGACGGATGATGTTTCCTGCGTCAGCAGATCATGGATGGATGATCGCATGGCACCTTCGAGGGATTGCGTAGCATCGATGGCGTGTTCCAGTGAGCGCATCGTTTCCATGAGTTGTTCTTCCAGTGCCTGCTGTCCTGCGATGTTTTCAGTGCTCATCTGGTTTAGGGCGCTTGTGAGCTGCTCGCCGTATGTTGCAAGTGCAGAGATTTCCTCAAGAACTGTCTCGGTTTCAGAGAGATTGTCGAAGCTGCCATCCCATGCCGGTGCGGATGGTTGTGAGCCGGAAAGAAGCTGTGCCAGAGAGGATGTATCACTCATGAGAGCATCGATCTGTGCGGTTTCTAGAGTGGAGCTAGAAAGCAGTTGCTTCTGCTCTAGTAGTTCGATGTCTGCTGCGACAGGGGAAAGGGGTGCATGTCTGCGTGTCATGGGGATGGGGGGAAAGATTCGGCATCAGTGCAGCGGAGAGAAGGGATTGCCGAGAGAGCATCCAAATCTTCTGAAGATGTGCATGGCCTGTATTTGTTTTCAGATTGCCGAAATATGGGTTCTCTCTGGGTAGGGAACGAAAGGGGGAATAGTGTGATGGCGAAAGAGATTCTCGGAAGTGTCTGTGGAGGAGGCTTTACTTTTGGATTTTCACTTTCTTTGCTTGTGAAAGCCTTCCAGCTTTGTCCGGCGACAAAGGTGGAGCTAAAACGTGGTTCGACAAGCTCGCCACAAGCCCGGCGCGCCAACCACCTCTCCGCTCGGCTCTGTGTCTTGCTGGAAACGCCTCCAAGGCTTCGGCGTTTCCATCCCGACTGCGCTGCGGCGCATAGCAGAGCCTTCCCCTTCACCCCTGCCTGCCGGCAGGCAGGCCCCGTGGCGCGCCACCCACCCACGGCACCTATCCAACGCGACAGATTACCTCTTTACTTCGTCAGACCACCGTACATGTCGGGTCTTCGTTCTGCGAGAAACCGCCATGCTTCCTGCATTTTTTTTGGATATGCGAGATCGATGTCCGCGAGGAGGATCTGCTCGGTATCGTCCCCCCGCGCAAGCAGGCGCGCGTTGGGATCAGCCACGAACGATCCGCCGAAGAAGTGCGTCGCACTCGGCTTTCCGCTGTCTTCGGGCGGCTGCCCCTCGTGTCCGACGCGGTTCACTGCAGCGACGTAGAGGTCATTGCTTGCCGCGTGTCCTACCTGCGCAGCTCGCCACTTCTCTTCCCAGTTCTCGGGAATTGCTTCGTCCACGGGCGGTACGTCTGCGGTACCGATGGCCGTCGGGTACACGAGGAGCTCTGCGCCCTGGAGTGCCGCTAGCCGAGCGAACTCCGGAAACCACTGGTCGTAGCAGATGCCGACGCCGATCCTTCCATGCGGTGTATCGACGACGAGTGGTGGCTCGTTGCCACTGGCAAAGTAGTGCTGCTCGAAGAATCCGGGGTCGTGCGGGATGTGCAGCTTGCGGTACGTACCGAGGATGCCTCCATCGGGACCGAAGATGCAGCACGTGTTGTACCGTGTCTTTCCGGCAAACTCGTAGATCGATCCGCCGACGAGAACGATGCGACATTCCTTCGCGAGAGAGGCCAGGGCTTCAGTAGAGGTGCCAGGAATCTTCTCTGCGCGTTCGAACGCGGCAGCATTGTTCGCCTCGACGCAGAAGTACGGGCCGAGGAAGAGCTCGGGGAGGGCGACGATCTTTGCGCCCCTGCCGGCGGCGTCGCGGCTCATGGCGATCGCCTTCTCCATGTTGCGCTCCGTGGCATCCTCCATGGACATCTGCACGAGGCCGAGGGTGACATTGCGGTGCTCGCTCACCAGCGCATCGTAGGGCTGCCTTTCTTCGTGCGCCAGACGGATCGGAGAAAATTGTTGCATTCCAACGTAGCAGTCGTACACTCCGCGCTGTTTTCCATGCGAAAGCCTCCGCAATGATCGCAGTATCGATGGAACACCCTCATGTTCCCCATTTTTCGCGCCGGCGCAGGCACGCGGAGAAACGCTACATCCGGGATCGTTGGGCGCACTTCCTCTCGGTGGATCACCGGGGATTTTTGACCGTCGAAGGAGTGCCTGTCGACCGGATCGTGCGCAAGTTCGGCACACCCATCTACGTCATGGTGGAGCGCGAGATTCGCAGGAACTTCCGCAGGTTCAAGAAGGTTTTCGGCAATGACATCAAGCTTCAGTACGCGGTGAAGTGCAACAGCAACCTCGAGATCCTCCGCATGGCCCGCGAAGAGGGGTTTGAACTCGACTGCGCGAGCGTCGGGGAGCTGATCTTAGGACTCCTCGCGGACCTCAAGCCCCGCCAGCTTTCGTACACCAATCTCTACAAAACGGATCAGGATCTCCACTTCGCCACGAAAGTCGGCGTGCAGAGCATCACCGCGGACAGCGTTGAGGATCTGGAGCACATCGCGGCCACTGCCAAGAAGCTTCGCACCCAGGTGCGCACGGTGATCCGCGTGAACCCCATGATCGACATCCGCAACTACTCCACGAAGGGTAACAAATATGGCATTCCCTTGAAGCAGGTGCTCAAAGCGGTCGACATCGCGGCCAAAAGCCCCTTCGTAGACTTCCGCGGGTTCCACTTCATGGGGGGGTACATCTCGAGCCCCTGGACGCTTCGCGCCGCTGCCCGTGTGCTCACCAAGATCATCCGCGATTGTCAGGACAAGAGGATCCCCATCAAGACGCTCTCGCTCGGTGGAGGATTCCCCGCAGCCATCGGCGACCAGACGGCGTTTCCCATCGAGGATCTTCGGTCTTTTCCCAAGTATTTCCGCCGCCTCCTCGAGGGGGCGAGAGTGACGATGCCGATCCAGCTCATCTTTGAGCCGGGCAAGTCCATCGTCCTCAATGCCGGTATCGGCCTGATGCACGTCGTCGCCAACAAGGAGATCCACCACTTCAATCGTATGATTATCGCGGACGGATCGACCTACAATTTCATCCCCGATGCTCTCGTCCAAAGCAACATCCACTACGACATCTTGCCTGCGAGCAAGATGTTCTCGCCGCGCGTTCACAAGGTCACCGTCGGTGGCAACACCTGCGACTGCTGGGATCTCATCACCAAGGGCATCACGATGCCCAAGCTCGAGGCAGGGGACATCCTCGCGGCGATGGACGTGGGCGCCTACGCACAGGTGCTCGCCAACAACTTCAATACGATCAAGCGCGCGGCGGTCGTGCTCATCCATGAGGACGGGACTTTCAAGCAGATTCGTCGCCGCGACCGCTACAGTGAGATGTTTGCTCCGGAGCTCGACGTGCTGAAGATGGCCGACCCCAACGAGCTTGAGCGCTACAACAACCTCTACCGCGTCAACATCGACAAGATCTGGAAGGGGCAGAGCCGGAAGAATGGAAAAAAGTGAGCCGTGCCACTGAGGAGTCAGCCGTGAGCGGTACTGCCGTTTGGCTGCTGCTATCCCTTCGCCATTCTTTCCTGGAAGCACCGCGCTCCTTTGTGCGCGTGCTCCAGGGCTCCTTCTAGACCACGCAGTAGCACGGTGCATGCACATTGGAGCTCGATGGGCAACATCCTCTGCATGGATCGAAAGAAAGGCGCGTAGTGACGCTGGGTCGTGTCGATCAGGCGTGCTCTGCGTGGGCGGGCGAGTGTGTGCGCCGTCTGCAGATTATGGATGCGGTCGGCGAGCTTGATGAGTAAAAGCCCCGGCGCGAAGGGAAAGACGATGCGCATTTGGGCGATGTAGCGCTCTTCCCATACTTCCGACGATTCGCCTGCGACGCGCTGCGGACGCGTGAGGCCCAGCACCATCGTCGCAGCCTCCCGTCCTACACGCGCAGCGAGTTCCGCGTAGCTGAGGTGCGCGTCCTCCATCACGTCATGGAGCATCGCGGCGGAGTAGACGGCGGTCGGGAGATGGGTACTGCTTCCCATGAGGATCCGCGCGACCGCCATCGGGTGCTCGATGTAGTCTCTCCCGTCAGCGCGCTTCTGGCCGCTATGGGCGCGCACGGCTATGGCGGTGGCGACGGAGAGGGGAGGCATGGATGAAGGAGCAAGGAGCAAGGAGGAAGGAGGGAGTAGGGAGTAGGAAGGAGAAGGCAGGAGCGTGTGTCAGGGCAGTGTGTGCTGAGAGAGGGTAATGTGTGGTAGGAGCGTGCCCGATTGGCGCTCTTGGGCGACGGCGAGCACGGTGGCAATATGGAGTGCGAGCAGGAGCGCGAAGGCGAGAGCTGGTGGGGCGTTGCGGTGCATGGCTCCAGAAAACCATGAGAGGGAGACAGAGAGCAGAGGGCAGAAGGTAGATCATGCTTGAAACATATGTAAATGTCTTACATAAGCCAAAAAATGAGTTCTCTGCGTGTGTGGAACACGGGGAAATTTCGCCTGTCGATCCGAAGTGGATCACCGGGGACGACCCGGCAGAAGTCATCTTGCATCGTCTGCGATCTCCATCGGGAAAATCCCGAAGTAAACGACGACAACCACTTCATGCTCACACAGATCACCACAGCATTCCTGACGACCGATCTCGGCACACTGCGCATCACGGGGACCGATCGCGGCATCGATTCCGTTACCTTTGCTTCTCCACCCCATACAAAACCTGTGCAGACAACGGATATTTTGGAGCGCGCACTGCAGGAGCTCCGTGGATATTTTCTCGGAGATCTTCACCGCTTTTCCGTTCCCCTCGTTATGCGAGACACCGATTTTCAGCAGCGCGTGTGGGATGCGCTCCTCACCATCCCCTTCGGCAGCACCATAACGTACGGAGACCTTGCGAAGGAGATCGGCAAGCCGGACGCCGTGCGCGCCGTCGGTACTGCCGTTGGTGACAATCCACTCACCATCGTCATCCTGTGTCATCGCGTGCTTCCCGCAAGCGGTGGCATCGGCAACTACGCCTCCGGCAGCGATAAAAAGGAGTGGCTGCTGAAGCACGAGGGGGTGGTGTGCTAGGTGAAGGGTTTTATGTTGCAAAGAACGGATCGTCACCCGTGCCTTCCGGGGTGTTCTCCCAATCTGCATCATACGCATTGTTCCTCCACTCATCGCCGTCGACGTAGTCTTCGAGGAGGTCGCCTTCATCGTCGGAGACATCTATCCCTGCTTCAGAGAGAGCTGCCCGGATCGTCTGGTGGTCTGCCGGAGAAACACCGGAGATGCCGATGGAAAATTCTATGACTTCATCGTCGCTTGCACCGCGCTCAGCGACGACCTCGGGCTGCGTATCGAGGACATTGGCGAGTTGTGCGCGGATATCGGTGGCGATGGCATTTTCCCACGTATCTTCCGCAAGGCACTCCAGGTGCGAGGTGGAGATGCCGATGGAGCAGCGAAAGCGACCGAAATCTTCCATGGCCAGGCAGTATGGAGACCCCCCTTCTCTGGTTCAACAGTTTTCCCTAGGAAGTGTGATCTTAAGGGAGCCGCGCTATAGTGGAATCATGCACCGTGCGATTCGCTCGTTTCTGTCGCCGCTTCGTCCGCTTCTCTGCAACGATGCAGTTTGCTTCCAGGGAGTGACGCTCCCAGCTCCTCACCTACGCACCGGTGGAAGGTGCTTCATCGACAATGCTACATACCTTGATTCTGCGCAGAAGGAAGCCAAAAGGATTACTCATACATTTCATTGCACTGCCGATCAGCGCGTGCTCGACATCGGGTGCGGGACGGGGAGGCTCGCTATAGGACTGCATGCCCTTTGCAAGGAGGCCACACCTCAGTACATCGGCATGGATATCAGTCTCACGGCTGTCCGTTGGTGCCGAAAGCACATTGCGCGGAAACATCCTTCCTCTTCGTTCCTGCATCTGCCGCTCCATAACGAACGCTACAACCCCACAGGCATCCGCCTCGATGATGCTTTCCGTTTCCCGTGGCACGACGCATCGTTTGATGCCATCTACCTCTACTCGGTCTTTTCCCACATGCGCAGCCCAGAAATACGGATCTACCTTCGGGAATTCCGTCGGCTGCTCCGACCGTCCGGTCATGTGTTTCTCACAGCGTTTACCGAGGACGGGGTGCCGAGCGAGGAAGAAAATCCTGCCAATTACCGCGATGCCTGGAAAGGGCCCTTGCATTGTGTGCGCTTCGCGAAAGACTATTTCGCGAGGACGATTACAGAGTCTGGATTAACGATCGATCGCTACGATCAGGGTACCGAGACCGATGGCCAGAGTGGGTATTATCTTTCACTGGCCGCTTAGGCTATGCATCTGCTCACGGCTCTTTGTCGGGCGCTCGATACTTGTGGAATCGACCGGAGTAGTAGTGTTACGCCTCAGAGGCTTGAACCGGAGACATCTCTACGGAATAGATCGCGGCATCATTGTAAAGGATAGTGAACGGGGTTCCATTGTTGATGATGCGCTTAATCCCTTCGCGTAGCTCTTCCTGCAGTAGGCGCGGTTCATTATTCTCTTCAGATTCGCTCAGGAAATAGACGAGATCCTCCAGGGAACGTTCATCGCGTTCCTCGTTGCCGGAGGGAACCTGTTCTTGGAATAGCGTCATAATACTTTTATAGTATAATTGGTAAATGAAGTCAAACATTCCGTGCTGCAGGTCTTTTCCCTTGCCCTTTATCGCCAAAGTCCCAAAATGATCGGGATTTCTCCTTTCCCCGTTTTCCCATGTCCCTTTCCATCGATCAGCTCCTATGGCTCCCCGTCATTGCCGGTGTCCTGGCCTTGTGCACGGCATACGCCTTCCGGAGTGCCATCTTGCGTAGTGCTTCTGGCAACGAAGTGATGGAGAGGATCGCAGGGAAGGTTCGCGTCGGGGCCATGGCATTTCTCCGCAGGGAGTACACGGTCATCGGACCGTTCGTCCTCGCTGTTGCGTTGCTCATCTATGTGTTCATCGATCGTAACCCTAGTAACGGTACGGTCTTGCCGCTGACGGCCTTCAGCTTCATCGGTGGTGCCCTGACATCGGCTCTCGCCGGTTTCATCGGCATGGATACCGCCACTCGTGCCAACATCCGCACTACGGAAGCGGCGCGCGTCAGCATCGTTGGCGCATTGCGCGTGGCATTCTTGAGCGGGGCGACGATGGGACTTTCCGTCGTAGGGCTTGGGCTCATCGGCTTCGTTGGTGCGCTCATCATCGTACTGAAGGTGCTCGATATCTCCGTTGCCGTGAATGTGCTGACCGGGTTTTCCTTCGGTGCATCCTGCGTGGCACTCTTCGCTCGCGTGGGCGGTGGCATCTACACCAAGGCTGCTGACGTGGGAGCGGATCTCGTTGGCAAGGTAGAGGCGGGGATTCCGGAGGATGATCCGAGAAACCCGGCGGTCATTGCCGATAACGTGGGAGACAACGTCGGTGACATCGCGGGTATGGGAGCGGACCTCTTCGAGAGCTACATCGGCGCACTGCTTGCAACGATGCTCGTCGGACTCACGGTCGCTTGGGGTACGCAGGCAGCGCTCGTCTTCCCGCTTCTGCTCGCCGCTGCTGGCGTGATCTCGGCCATCCTCGCGACGTTCGTGGTGCGCACGGAGGATCCGGCTGGGGTGCAGGGCGCTCTGAAGAGGGGAATGATCGTTTCCGCTGCATTGGCCATCGTTGGTGCCTTCTCCCTCTCCCGCATGGTACTACCTGCTGAGGTGGCGATGGGCGTCTTCTGGTCCTCCGCGGTCGGCATTGCCGCTGGGGTGGCTGTCGGATGGATCACGGAGTTCTACACGTCCTATAGCTTCTCTCCCGTTCGCAAGCTCGCCGGATCGGCCAAGACTGGAGCGGCTACGCTCATCATCGAGGGTCTTGCTCTCGGCTACGCATCGACGTTCTTCCCGATGATTGTCGTCGCGATCGCCGTGGGTGTTGCCTACAGCGCCGCAGGCATGTACGGCATCGGCATCGGAGCGGTGGGTATGCTTTCGACGCTTGCCATGACGCTCGCGGTTGATGGATTTGGTCCGGTGTCCGACAACGCCGGAGGCATCGCCGAAATGAGTCATCTCCCCAAGGAAGTCCGTGAGCGCACGGATGCTCTCGACTCTGCGGGCAACACAACTGCCGCGATCGGTAAGGGATTTGCGATCGGTGTTGCCGGGCTCACCACGCTCGCGCTCTTCGCTGCCTACCGCGAGGCCGCAGGCCTGCGGGGCATCGACGTTTCAGACCCGGTCACACTCATCGGATTGCTGCTCGGGGGCATGCTCCCCTTCCTCTTCTGTGCGATGACCATGCGCGCAGTCGGTCGTGCGGCGATGTCGATCATCGAGGAGGTGCGTCGTCAATTCCGGGAGATCAAGGGTTTGCTTGAGGGAACGGCGGATAGCGATCCCGCTGCATGTGTGTCCATCGCGACCGGTGCGGCGATCCGTGAAATGATTTTGCCTGGTCTCCTCGCGGTGCTCTCTCCGGTGCTCACAGGGTTGCTCCTCGGAAAGGAGGCACTTGGTGGACTCCTCGCCGGAGCATTCCTCAGCTCCATGATGCTCGGGACATCGATGGCCAACTCGGGCGGCGCCTGGGACAACGCAAAGAAGTACATCGAGGCTGGCAATTTGGGTGGCAAAGGCTCCGATCCTCACAAGGCCGCCGTGGTCGGCGATACCGTCGGGGACCCCTTCAAGGACACGTCGGGACCGTCGCTCAATATCCTCGTGAAGCTCATGTCGACCATTTCCGTGCTCACGGCGGGTTTGTACGGTTCAGGTATCCTCTAAGCTTCTACGGTAACGCGCGAACCATAGCCTCGATGTCGAAGCGATCGAGAAATGCATGGAGGTGCTTGTCTATGCTCTCCGTTTGCGCGCCATCATGGATGGGTTGCTGCGTATATCGTTGCAGCAGCGCGCGTAGTTCCTCCGTG
>Ga0194121_10010302_pt1 | contig 11371 bp, 9 predicted proteins | sample TA2MahCa50mmetaG_FD_148609 | JGI IMG/M metagenome (GOLD analysis project Ga0194121, IMG submission 148609) | Freshwater microbial communities from Lake Tanganyika, Tanzania - TA2015020 Mahale Deep Cast 50m | ecosystem: Environmental > Aquatic > Freshwater > Lake | place: Tanzania: Lake...
TCACGGGATTGCGGCCCTCGAGCGGCAGCGCCTCGATGCGCTCGTTCTCGATGACCTGGCCGATGGCGGGGCTCCGCGTCTCCACGAGGGGCGCCGCCGCTTCGACCGACACCGTCTCGGCGAGCTCGCCGAGCTGCAGCGCCACCGGGATCACCGGGTTGCTCCCCACCTGAAGGACGATGCCAGTCTGCACGTAGCTGCGGAAGCCGCTGAGCGACACCTCGAGGCGGTACGGGCCGATCGGGAGGGCCGTCAACGTGAACGAACCGTCGGCCTCGGTCACGACCTCACGCCGCAGACCGGTGTCGACCTGAGTGGCGGTGACGGTGGCGCCGGGCAGGACGCCGCCGCTGCTATCGGCCACCGTCCCGTTGATCTGGGCCGTGCTCTGGGCCAGGACCGTGGCCGTCGAGAGGAGAAGGATCGCCAAGGTGCGAAACGACAGACCGACTGCAAGAGACATTGCGTCCTCCCATGAACAGGGTTGCCGCCGACGCCGCAGATGGGGTCCCGCCGAGGGTTCTTGACAGGTTTTCCGCTAGTGTGGCGCTTATAACACGTTTGCGGGAGCGTTGACAGTGCCTCGCGGCGACAGTACAGTTCGGTCGGGCCGCCGCCACGGTGTCTCTGGAGGGTGTCAATTTGTTGCTGAAGAAGGCCCGCGTGCCACTGCTGGTGCTGCTTGGGGCGCTCGTCACCTGCCCGGCGTTCGCGCAGACCGATCACATATCCGGCAGCTGGCGCCCGCTGCCGCGCAACCAGGACGGCAGCGGCATGATTGGCGATCTCGCCGGCGTGCCCGTGAGCCCCGCCGGACGCTGGAAGGCCGAGAGCTGGTCGCCGGACGAGTTCGACAGCTCCGAGTGGATCTGCCGGCCGCACGCCTGGGACTACTCGCTCGAGGGGCCGCTCTCCGCGCTGCGGTTGTGGGCCGACGTCGATCAGGCGACGCAGGAGATCATCGCCTACCGCGGCCACATCAATCAGGCGGAGCAGGAGACGGTCATCTGGATGGACGGCCGTCCGCATCCGCCGGCCAGCGCGCCGCATACCTGGAGCGGCTTCTCCACCGGTGAGTGGGAGGGCGACACGCTCGTCGTGACGACGACGCACCTGAAGGAGACCTACCTTCGCCGGTGGGGCATCCAGCGCAGCGACCGCGCCGTCGTCCGCAACCGGTGGAAGCGGATGGGCGACTTCCTGCAGGCGACCTCGATCCTCTACGATCCGGTGTTCATGGCGGAGCCGTACATTCGCACGACGATGATGTGGGTGGACGATCCCAACGTCGCGCTGGAGCCCTACCCGTGCGAGGAAGCGACGGAGGTCGCCGTGCCGCGCGGCACCGTGCCGCACTTCCTGCCGGGACAGAGCATTCTGCCGAGCTGGAATCCGCAGTGGTCCGATGCGTTCGGCACGCCGTTCGAGGCGCGCAGCGGCGGACCGGAGACGCAGTATCCCGAGTACATCGCGAAGATGAAGAAGATGCCGAAGCCGCCGACCCCGGCGCCGGCGCGAAGTGGAGGCGGCCGATGAAGATCAACGGTGCGCAGGTGCGCCGGTGCGCGGGTGCGCTGGTGCTGATCGCCGCGGCCGTGGTGCTTGCGAGCCCCCGTGTCGAAACCCAGGGCGCGCAAGCGAAGCGGCCGTGGCCGCCGGTTCTCTCGGCCCCCGCGCCCGGCGAAGTGGAAGTCGCGCACGTCCGCGGCGACATCCACATGATCACCGGCGGCGGCGGCAACGTCACCGTGCAGGCCGGCGAGGAAGGCGTGCTGCTCGTCGACACGGGCACCGCGGCGATGGCGGAGAAGGTCTGGGCGGCGGTCCAGTCGATCTCCAAGAAGCCGATGCGTTACATCATCAACACGACCGAGCAGCCGGAACACGCCGGCGGCAATGCCGTGATTGCCCCGCGCGGCGCGATCGTGCCGCTCCGCGGCCGCAACTACACCGCGGGCCCGATGGGCAGCATCGAGTACAACAAGGCGTCGGTGATCGCGCACCTGAACGTGCTGCACCGCATGTCGGCGCCCACGGGGCAGACCGCGATGTACCCGACGATGGCCTGGCCCGACAACAGCTACTCGACGGCGGTGAAGCGCTTCTACTTCAACCACGAAGCGGTGGTCGTCACCCACCTGCCGGGCAACACCGACGGCAACAGCGTCGTCATGTTCCGCAATTCCGACGTGATCAGCGTCGGCGATCTGCTCGACCTGTCCGGGTACCCGCTCATCGATCTCAAGGCGGGCGGCAGCATCCAGTCGCTGGTGACGACCCTCAACCGCCTCATCGAGATGGCGGTGCCGGAAGCGCACGCGGCCGGCGGGACGCTGATCGTGCCCGGTCACGGCCGCATCGCGGATCACGCGGAGGTCGCCTACTACCGCGACATGGTCACCATCGTCCGCGACCGCATCCAGGACGGCATCAAGAAGAAGATGACGCTCGAGCAGATCAAGGCGTCGCGGCCGACGCGCGAGTACGACCCGCGCTACGGGCGCACCACCGGATTCACCACGGACATGTTCGTCGAGGCGGCGTATCGCAGTCTCGTGGCCGCAGGAACCAACTAACCATGAGGGCAAAGGTCAAAGGTCAAGGGTCAACGGTTGTGCTTCTCGCGGTTGTCGCCGTGGCCGCGTCGGCCATCGTCCACGCGCAGGCGCCCGCCTCCGCACAAGGCTCCGGCGTGGCAGGCCCCGCGCAGGGCGGACGCGGGGGCCGCGGCGGCGCGCAGGGGCCGCCGCCGACGGCGCGCGCCTCCGCGCCGAAGGACTTCACGGGCACCTGGGTCTCGGTCGTCACCGAGCACTGGCACCTGCGCATGACCGTGCCGCCGAAAGGCATGTACGCCATGCTGCCCCTCAACGCGCAGGCGCAGAAGATTGCCGACGCGTACGATCCGGCGGCAGACCGCGCCGCCGGCAACGAGTGCCGCGCCTACGGCGCGGCGGGGATCATGCGGATTCCCAGCCGCTACCGCTTCTCGTGGGCCGACGACAACACGCTGCAGATGGACATCGACTCCGGTACGCAGGCGCGGCTGTTTCGCTTCGCGGCTGCGGGCGGTGGTGGCCGCGGCGCCGGCGCCCCTCCGGCGACCGACGCCGCCGCACTGCCCGAGCCGACCTGGCAGGGCACGTCGGTGGCGAACTGGGTGCCGGGCCGGGGGCGCGGTCTTCCGCCCAACGGCCAGCTGCGCGTCGTCACCACGCGCATGAAGGGCGGGCTGCTGCGCAAGAACGGCGCGCCCTACAGCGACAACGCGCGCCTGGAAGAGATCTTCGAGACGTTCACGGAGCCGAACGGCGACACGTGGCTGATCGTGACGTCGATCGTGACCGACCCCACCTACCTGACGCAGCCGTACGCGACGACGTACGGCTACAAGAAGATTGCCGATCGCGCAGGCTGGGACCCGACACCCTGCCGCGTCGACGAGCCGAGATAGATTGAAGACTGGCGATTGCAGATTGAAGATTTGAGGGACCGACTTATGCGCACATTGTTCGTTGCGGTTGTGGCCTTCGGCGTCGTCACTGCGTACGGAATCACCGCGCGCGCGCAGCAGGGCGGCGCGGCGCTCACCGGCGACGCGGCCGCAGGCAAAGTGCACTACACGTTCGGCAACACCTCGTGCAGCAACTGCCACGGCGTGAACGGCGAGGGCGCGTTTGCGCCCGCGCTGGCCGGGCGGCCGGAGATCACCTACGACCGGTTCCGCAACTACGTGCGGGATCCGAAGGGCCGCATGCCGGGCTATCCGGATACCGAGCTCACCGACCAGGAAATCGCCGACATGGTCGTGTACTTCCAGTCGCTGCCGAAGGCTGAGAAGCCGGCCGCGTGGCGCACGCCCCTCCCGGAGAACCCCGTGCCGCCGCAGCGGCTGGCGATCGCCACGATTGGCTGCGGACAGTGCCACGGCGCGACGATGTCCACGCCGCGGCATGGGATGGCGGAAGTCAACGGCGACTTCGAGTGGTTCAAGCGGATGGTCTATCAGCACACCACGACGCAGCGCGAGCAGATGGCGATGCTCGACCCGGCGCTCCCGCGGGTGACCCCCGGTTTCGGCGGACCCCAGACACGGACCCCGCCTCGGGTGCGCATGGGGAATTACTCGCCGCAGCGGCTGCCCGAGGCCAGGCTGAAGGAGATCTACGACTGGATGGTGGATCTGGGCGCGCTGCCCGTGCTGACCGCCCGGCTGGCGCCCGCGCCGGCGAGCGACGGCGGACAGACGTATAACCTGAACGTCTACAACAGTGCCGTGAGGGGCAAAGGGGTCAACACCGAGGACGTCACGGTGGCCGTGGAAGTGCCGGCCGACGTGAAGGTCGTCAGCGCGGCGGGCACCGGCTACGCCGGCACGACCATGGCGGCCGACGGGAAGACGATCGCCACCTGGCGCCTGCCGAAGATGGACGCGGCGCAGCAGGAGGCGCTCAGCATCACGCTGTCGGGCGCCGCACCCGGGCTGCGCGGCACGATCCGCTGGGGCAAGCCGGCCGTGAAGGCCGATGGGCAGGTGAACTTCCAGTTGCCGGGCGCCCGCGGCGGCCGCGGCGCGGCGTAGTTGTGGTCCGGCTGAAGCCGGACACTACGTACGTAGTGTCCGCCTTTAGGCGGACCGTTCTCATCAAGGAACGAACATGAAGCGATTACCCCTGGCACTGCTCGCGGCGTTCGGCGTGGCGTTCGTGGCCGGCGTGTCCGGCCAGCAGGCGCCGCCGGCCGACCTGATTCTCACCAACGGCAAGGTCATCACCGTGGACGACCAGTTCCGCATCGCGCAGGCCGTGGCCGTGCGCAATGGACGCTTCGTTGCCGTGGGCACGAACCAGGAAATCACCCGGCTGGCCGGCCCGAACACGCGCCGCATCGACGCGCGCGGCCGCGCGGTGGTGCCGGGGCTGATCGACAACCACGCCCACTACCAGGAGGAAGGCGCCTACTGGACGCTGGAGCTGCGCTTCGACAACGTCGAGACCCGCAAGGAAGCGCTCGATCGCATCCGCGCCAAGGCGAAGCAGAACGGGCCTGGCAACTGGGTCTACAACCTGGGTGGCTGGTCGTACGACCAGTTCACGGACGACAAGCGCCCGTTCACGCGCGACGAGCTCGACACGATCGCACCCGACAATCCCGTCTTCCTGCAGTTCAGCCGCGCGGAGACCTTCGTCAACAGCAAGGCGATCGAGCTCACCGGCCTCGAGGCGATGAAGGAGCCGTGGATCCGGCGCGACACCAACGGCCGCGCGACCGGCATCATCGACGTCGCCGGCAACGGCCGCGTGCGCAACCTGGCGAACTTCCTCGACGCCCCCAACGGCCAGCGGGCGAAGCTGCCGGCGGACGTCATCGAGCGCAGCCAGTTCGCGATGCTGCGCGACCTGAATCGCGCGGGGCTGACGGCGTCGGGCGGCGAGTGCCAGTTCGAGCCCGAGTACCGCGAGTATCAGCGGCAGGGGCGCGCCAGCATGCGCTTCTTCTGCTTCCGGCTCGCCGAAGGCGGGCGCGGCGCGGGCGCGGCCGAGAAGCAGATGGCCGCCATCCCGTCGCTGAAGTACTTCGACGGCGACGAGTGGCTCGACCACGTCAACTGGGGCGAGAACTTCCCGGGCGGCGGCGGCGACAACCTCTACTCGGTGACGCAGGCGCCGGTGCCGCAGGAATCGTGGGACCTGTTCGGCCGCTTCGCGCAGGAGGTGGCGAAGAACCACATCCAGGCGCTGCTGCACACGCAGACCGACGTGGCGGTCGAGGGCAAGCTGCGCGAGATCGAGAAGTTCCAGAAGGACGCGCCGATCCGCCAGCTGCGCTGGGCGTTCATGCACATGGAAGGCGTGACGCCGGAGCAGGTGGACCGGATGAAGGCGCTCAACATGTTCATCGCCATCCACCCGCGCGAGATCGTGATGGGCGGCCTGCACAAGCGCGTGTGGGGCGACAAGGCGCTGGTCATGCCGCCGCTGCGCTACATCCAGGACAGCGGCATCAAGTGGGGCCTCGGCACCGACGCGTTCGAGGTGAACCAGTACCGGCCGTTCCAGACGCTGTACTGGGCCGTCACCGGGAAGATGGTCGGCGGGATGCAGGTCAACTCGTCCACCGTGACGCGCGAGGAAGCGCTCATCGCGCACACGCGCCACAACGCCTACCTGTTCTTCCGTGAGAACGACCTCGGTTCGATTCAGCCCGGCTTCCTCGCGGACATGGTCGTCCTCGACCGTGACTACCTGACCGTGCCGGTCGAACAGATCAAGGACATCAACTCGGCGATGACGATCGTCGGCGGGCGCGTCGTGTGGGACGCCGCGGCGCCGGCGGCCGCCACCCGGTAGGGCGGGCCTTCGCGGCCCGCCATGGGAACAGTCATGAAGAGAATCGTTTTCGCGCTGCTCGCCCTCGCCGGCGCGGCTGCCGCCGTGTCTTTCGGTCCCGCCGTGCAGGCCCAGCAGCCGTCGGCGGACATGATCCTGACCAACGGCAAGATCATCACCGTCGACGACAAGTTCACGATCGCGCAGGCGGTGGCCGTCCGCGGCTCGCGCATCCTGGCCGTCGGCACCAACGCCGAGATCACCCGCCTCGCCGGGCCGAGCACGCGCCGCATCGACCTGCGCGGCCGCTCGCTGATGCCGGGCCTGATCGACAACCACGCGCATTACCAGGAAGAGGGCGCGTACTGGACCGAGGAGACGCGCCTCGACGGCGTGGAGACGCGCAAGCAGGCCATCGAGATCATCCGCGCCCACGCGAAGCGGAAGGGCCAGGGCGCCTGGATCTACACCCTGGGCGGCTGGTCTCCGGACCAGTTCAGCGACGACGACCGTCTGTTCACGCGCGACGAGCTCGACAAGATCGCGCCCGACAATCCGGTGTTCCTGCAGTTCACGCGCGAGCAGTACTACCTGAACAGCCGGGCGATCCAGCTGACCGGGATGGAGCAGATGAAGGATCCCGAGATCAAGCGCGACGCCAGCGGCCGCGCGACCGGGATCGTGGACAGCGACGCGGTCGGCGGACGGCTGCGCAACGCCGCGGGCTTCCTCAAGGCGCTGCCGAAGGACATCTTCGAGTCGAGCAGCATGACGATGCTGCGCGACTTCGCGATGGCGGGGCTGACGGCGTCGGGCGGCTCGTGCAATTTCAGGGACATCTACCGCCAGTGGGCGGATCAGGGCCGTCTCAGCATGCGCTTCTTCTGCCTGCAGACGGCACCGGGCGGCCAGGGCCAGAACGTCGATCAGGTCATCGCCAACATCCCGAAGCTGCGCTACTTCGACGGCGACGAGTGGATGGACAACGCCAACTGGGGCGAGCGGCTCGTCAACACGCCCGACACGGTGAACGACACGAAGCCGACCGCGCCGCCGGAGCTCTGGCAGAACTGGGGCCGCATGGCGCGCGCCGTCGCCCGCGCCGGGATCCAGGTCTTCATCCACACCACGATGGAGTGGACGGTCGAAGAGCAGCTGAAACAGGTGGAGCAGATCGCGAAGGAGATGCCGGTCCGCCCGCTGCGCTGGACCTTCATGCACATGGAAGGCGTCACCGCGCCGCAGCTGGAGCGGATGCGCAACCTCGGGATGTACGTCGCCGTGCACCCGCGCGGCGTCATCTCGGGCGCCGCCTGGCAGCGCCGCCACGGCGTCGAGAAGGCGGGCGCGATGCCCAACCTGAAGGCGATTCAGGACAGCGGCATCAAGTGGGGTTTCGGCACCGACGCGTTCGAGGTGAACCAGTATCGTCCGTTCCAGACGCTCGGCTGGGCGGTCACCGGCAAGATGGTCGGCGGCAAGCGGACGATGCTGCACCCGATCAGCCGCGAGGACGCGCTCATCGCGCACACGCGCAGCAACGCCTACTTCTTCTTCCGCGAGAACGACCTCGGCTCCATCCAGCCCGGGCGGCTGGCGGACATGATCGTGCTGAGCCGCGATTACCTGACCGTGCCGGCCGATCAGATCAAGGACATCAAGTCGGAGATGACGATCGTCGGCGGCAAGGTGTTCTACGACGCTGCCGCGCCGACTCCGTCGACGCGGTGACCTGCGATTTGTGATTTGTGATTTGCGATTTGTGATTTGCGATTTGTGAGGGGACTCCACATGCGCGCTCTGATTGCCGTCGTCCCGCTCGTGTTCACGGTCGCCCTCTCGGCCCAGCAGGGCGGGGCGCCCGCCTTCGCACAAGGCTCCGGCGCGGCAGGCCAGCAGCCGTTCAACCCGAACGCCCGCGCGCCCGAGCAGCCGCGGCTGCGGATCACCAGCCCGGCGTTCGCCGACGGCGCCCCGCTCCCCCTCGTCCACAGCTGCTACGCCGACGGCGGCAAGTCGATGTCGCCGCCGCTGCAGTGGGCGAACACGCCGGCCAAGACCGCCAGCTTCGTGCTGATGGTGAACGGGCCGGACAACCATCCGATGGGTGGGATCGACACGGAGTTCTTCTGGGTGCGGTGGAACCTGCCGCCGGCCACCAAGGAGATCGCGGCCAACGCGCCGGAGGGCGCCGAGCTGCCCGACGGCAGCCGTCAGGTCGCCGGCGGCCGCGGCATCGTCGGCTACCGCGCGCCGTGCGCGCCGGCCGGCGCCGGGCCGCTCCACTACCAGTTCAAGATCTTCGCGCTCGACACGATGCTGTCGCTGCCGTCGTCGGCCACGCGCGAGGACGTGCTCAAGGCGATGGACGGCCACATCATCGGCACGAGCAGCTACTACTCGTTCATCGACCGCAAGCCGTCCTAGGTGGTAGGTGGTAGGTGGTAGGTGGTAGGGTGACGCATGCGTCGCCCGCAGAATCGAATTCCTAAGGGGGCTCTCAGTGTCCGCGCGGGCACATGGGAAGTTCTCAGGGCCACCGTTCTGTTTGCGAACGCTATATTGGACACTCGTAATTAGATGGATAGGTGTATCGCCTCCGCTCCTCCTCGAACGTGTCGTAAAAGTCGTTTGCCGACAGGCCCAGAATCGCCGTGAGTTTAGAGCGGTTTCTGAAACGTCGTAGTGTCCGGCTTTAGCCGGACCAAGTTGATCGGCACCGCCCGTGTGTGGTCCGGCTAAAGCCGGACACTACGAAGAAGTCGAAACCGCGTTAGCGTCCCACTCCGAGGCGGGATGGTTGACGATACGCGCGAATGTCGCTGCACTGCCCGAAGCCATGTAATCGATCCCCAGGAACGCCAGCCAGTAACCTCCGCTCGGAGGAATTCCCCCGTCTCTCAGCGTCAGTGAAGGATCGACTCCCTGCCGCATCGAAAACAGCTGGCATCTCCGTGCTGTGTCGTACGCCATGAGACCGCCGAACGATAGTCCCTGGAATCCGACAAACTCCGCACCGCCTTCGATGAACCATCGAGGATTGACGGACAGGAACCCGTTCTGTCCCTGGTAGACGTGAAACAGTTCGTGAATGGCGATCCTTCGCTTGTTGACGGCCGCGGTGCTCGTCCAGACCTGATGCCCGGTGTTGAAGACGCTCCTTTGATGCGCTCGAAAGGTTCTTCACAGCCTCGCCGACGACTTCCGGCTTCCTGAGAAGCGCGTCCTGCCGCATCTTGTCGGACATGAAAGTGTTGCGGCCCACGCTCGCGTACTGCTCGATATCCTGAATTGCTTCTCGAATGTGAACGAGGTAGATGCGATCCTCTTTCACAGAGGACGCGCGTCAGCAAGAATGTACGGTCGAATGGACGGATGCACTGCGGTGTCGGTGACGACGTCGACTCTTCGCTGGAGCAGCTCTTCGAGGTCCTGCGAGAGCGCCACAAGGTCGAGCAGTGACCGATCGGCGTCCATCTGGACGAGCAGATCGAGGTCGCTTCCGGCTCTGTCAGTCCCCCTGGCGGCCGAGCCAAACACGCGGACGTTCCCCGCACCGTGCTTGGCAGCGACCTGCAGAATCTGCTCTCGGTGCTTGTCCAAATCCATGGGGTTGGTACTGATTCTAGCGCCAGCAGGGCCAACCTGAAGGTCGGCCCCCACATCTGACGAGAGAGACCGGTCGTCGTGAACTTCGTGACCGTCGTGATCTTCGTGGTTAGAAACGAACGTTCTCGGCGTCGCCCGTCACCTGCGTCGCGTACTCGGGCAGGAACCAGCCGGCCTTGGTGAGCTCGCCGAGGCGCTGCGTCACCTTCGCGCGGTAGGCGGCGGTGCCCTTGTGCAGCGCCTTGAGCCGGTCGGCGGCGAGCGGCGTCTCGTAGCCGGCGATGCCGCAGTAGAAGTCGTCGCGCGTGCCCGGCTTCGGGTCGGCATTATTGGGCACGCCGTATTTCGCCACGGGCACATCCACGTAGGTGTTGCGCACGCCGCCCTTGACGTTGCCCTGCGCGTCGAGGGCGAGCGCGCCGTTCTCGAGCGCCATCCGCTCGGCGCGCGGCGGCACCGTCCCCTTGTCCGCCCACTCGACGACGTGGTGCAGCGCCATGGCCATCATCGCGCCCACCGGGAACTTCGTGACCGGCAGCTTGCACGGGTCGGGACGGTAGGTTGGGTTTTCGCGCGAGTCGTTGTGCGGCATCCCCGCGATCTCGTAGAGCCGGAACTGGTCGCCGGGCGCGTCGCCGTCGGGACGCCGGTACGGCCCGTTCATCGCGGCGCCGCGGAAGACCTCGGTCTGCGTCGGGATCTGGATGACGGGGACGTCGACCTTCACGATGGCCGCGTCGCCGGCGGTGCTCGTCGGCAGGTAGCCGTCGTAGATCGCCTTCCCGTCCGGCATGCGCATCGTCGCGTGCGCGGTCAGGTAGGTGCGGAGCGTCCCCGCCGACTGCGAGGTCCCCATCATGACGAGGCGGCGCACGCGCAGCCCGTTCAGCGGCGACGTGGGGCCGTTGCCCTTCAGCAGCGCGCCCACCTGCGCGAGGATCTCGTTGGCCTGCGCGCCGTCCGGCAGGTTGATCGCCTTGTAGCGCTCCGGGTTCGACGGGACGATCGTCGCCTCCGTCCCCGCCTTCTGCGGCGCGATCTCCACGGAGATGTGCCCGCGCTTCATCATGTAGATGCGCGTGAAGAAGAACATCCAGCTGTTGCCGCTGGCGTGCATCGGCTCGGCGACGACGATGCCGCTGAAGCGCGACGCGTCTTCCGGCTTCCGGACGAGGATGCGCGTCGTGTAGGGCTTGCCGCTGGCGGTGCCGGAAACGAAGTACTCGGTGACCGTGTACTTGTTGTCGGCGAGGCCGGTGCCTGCCGGCACTTCACGCAGGCCCGGGAACATCGGGCCCGGGCCGGTCACCGGCGCGCTGACCGTGGGTATCGGCGTCTGCGCGAACGCGGTCGTCGCCGCCACCAGTACGAACGTCAGCGCGCGAAGGATCATCGTTCGGCTCCGGCGCCCCGCTTGAGGATGGACTCGCGCA
>Ga0194121_10010305_pt1 | contig 11367 bp, 8 predicted proteins | sample TA2MahCa50mmetaG_FD_148609 | JGI IMG/M metagenome (GOLD analysis project Ga0194121, IMG submission 148609) | Freshwater microbial communities from Lake Tanganyika, Tanzania - TA2015020 Mahale Deep Cast 50m | ecosystem: Environmental > Aquatic > Freshwater > Lake | place: Tanzania: Lake...
TAAAGTTCACGCATCGAAGAATCGCGGGCTGACACTTGAGCGTTTCGCAAACCGTCATACCCGGGCAGGCCAGTGGTGGGAGTCCACCGGAATTCCGCGCTCAGGACGTGCGCATCCTGATCGTGGACTACCACGCCCTTACGTTGCACATCGTCGAGAGCCTGCTGGCCAAGGACGGCTACACGCTGGTGAGCGGCACATCCGACATCGCCGCGGCGCCGAAGCTGTTCGCAGAAATTCAACCCGACATCGTGGTGATGGACCTGACGCAGCCGCGGCTCGACGGCTTCGAGGTCTTCGAGCAGCTGAAGAAGGTCGCGGGCGGCCGGCACTTTGCCGCGATCTTCCTCTCCGCTGCCGAGGACCGAGCCGTCCGTGCCAAGGCCTACGAACGCGGTGCCAGCGAATTTCTGCTCAAGCCGATCGACGAGACCGAAATCCGGCTGCGCGTCCGCAACCAGGCCCGCATGCTGGCTTCCGAGCGAGCCCTGCTCGAGCACAACGAGCGTCTGGCCCAGACCGTCGCCGAGCGTACAGGGCGGCTGCACCAGGCCATCGACGTGCTGAAGCGCGCCGAGGCGCAGATGAGCGAGAATCTGAAGCGCAGCGAGGCGGAAGGCCGCGACCGCATGGCCTTCCTCGCCACGATCAATCACGAGCTGCGCACGCCGATCAATGCCATCCTCGGGTTCGCCGAATTGCTGAAGAACGAGAAGCTCGGCCCCGTGGGTGAGCGTTACAAGGAGCCGGTCGGATTTATCCATGACGGGGCCACGCATCTTCTGCGCCTGGTCAATGACCTACTTAATCTGGCCTCCAGCGAATCCGGTGATTTCCAGCTGTCGCTTGCCCCCGTCGATGTCGGCGCCACAGTGCGCAACACCGTGACCCTGTTGGCCGAGGACGCGCGGCGCGCCGGCGTCGATCTCCAGGTCGACATCGCCCCGGATGTGCCGATCATTGAGAGCGACGAAACGCGTCTCAAGCAGATCGTCCTCAACCTGGCCTCCAACGCCATCAAGTTCACCCCCTCCGGCGGGCGTGTTACCGTCAAGGTGAAGCCCGACCCGGCGAGCGGCGTGATGATCCTGGCTATCTCCGACACCGGCGTCGGCATATCGACGGAGCAGATGCTCGAGGTGTTGAAGCCGTTCGGCCGGGTGCGTCAGATCAAGGCCCCGGCCGCCGTCGCCAAGCAGCAGGGTGTGGGGCTCGGTCTGCCGATCACCAAGCGGCTCACCGAGCTGCTCGGCGGCACGCTCGAGATTCAGAGCCGCGAAGGTGTGGGCACCATGATGACAGTGCGCCTGCCGCTGCGCAGCCCGGCGCCCAAGGCCTAAGGTCCGCTTCCGTCAGGTCTTGAATTTCGGATCGAGCCAGTCGCGTAGCGCGTCGCCGAACAGGCTGAAGGCGAAGACGGCAAGGCTGATCGCGATGCCCGGGAAGAGCGCCATCCATGGCGCCTCGGCGAAGAAGTCGGAGGCGTTGCCCGAGAGCATCAGGCCCCAGGCCGGGGTCGGCTCGGCTACCCCCAGCCCCAGGAACGACAGCGACGCCTCAAGCAGGATGGCCTGGGCAATATAGGCCGTCAGCATGATCAGGTACGGCGCCATCAGGTTCGGCAGCATGTGCCGGCCGATGATACGCGCGTGCGAATAGCCGGCGGCGCGCGCCGCGTCGATGTAGGGCATGGCGCGCACCGACAGGGCCGCGGCGCGCACGATACGCGTGACGTTGGGCACGATCGGGATGGCGATGGCGAAAATCAGGTTGACATCGATCCCCAGCACCTGCCACTTGCCGAGCACGGCGACGACGACCAGCGCCAGAACGATAATCGGAAAGGCCAGCATGATGTCGACGAAGCGCTGGATGATCATGTCTACCCGCCCGCCGAAATAGGCGCAGGATGCGCCGAGCAGCAGGCCGAGCGTCGAACCGATGAGCGACGAGCAGAAGCCGATGATCAGCGCCGTGCGGGCGCCGTAGATGATGCGCGAGAAGGTATCGCGGCCGAAAGCGTCGGTGCCCGTCAGGTGCTCCCAGGACGGCGGCGCCAGGATGCCGGCGAAATCGATGTTGAGCGGGTCGTAGGGCGCCACCCACTCGGCGAAGATGCCGGCAAACATCATGGCGACGATCACGACGAAACTCGCCGCGCCAAGCGGCTGCTGGCGCATGAATTCGACGACAACCGGCCGCGGCCGGCGTTGGACGGGGACTTCGGCAGGACTGGCGATGGCGGTCATCGGCGTCGGGCCTCAGCGATAACGGATGCGCGGATCGAAGACTGCATAAAGCATGTCGATGGTCAGGTTCACGATGATGTAGAAGCCGGCGATCATCATCACCATGCCTTGAATCAGCGTGAAGTCGTTGCGCGACACGCTCTGCACGAAGAGCTTGCCAATGCCGTTGAGATTGAACACCTGCTCGGTGACCACGAGGCCGCCGATGAGGAAAGCGAACTCCAGGCCGAGCACGGTGATCGCCGGCAGCAGAGCGTTGCGCAGCGCGTGGCGAGTGATCACCAGCTTCTCGTACACGCCCTTGGCGCGGGCGGTGCGGATGTAATCCTCGTTCATCACCTCAAGCAGCTGCGAACGCACCATGCGCGCCGTGACCGCCGAATAGCGGTAGCCTACGGCCATGGCCGGCCAGATGAGCTGAGTGAGATTGGCTTTCGGGTCGACATAGAGCGGCGTGAAAGTGATCGGCGGCAGCCAGTTGAACAGCACCAGCAACATCAACATGATCATCAGGCCGAGCCAGAACGACGGAATAGACAGACCGGCGATGGTGATGATGCGCACGACATAGTCGACCCAGGTCCCGCGCATCAGCGCGGCGATCGTCCCTAAGGGCACGGCCAGCATCACGGCGACGAGCGATGCCATGATCGCCACCTGCAGGGAGAGCTCCAGCCGGATGGCAATCTCCTCGACCACCGGCCGGTCGGTCCACATCGACTTGCCGAGGTTGAGCGTTGCCAGGCCGAGCATCCAATCGCCGAACTGCGCCATCAGGGGCTTGTCCAGCCCCATCCGCTTGCGCTCCATGTCGATGGTTTCCTGTGTGACGGCGCCGCCGTCGCCACGCAGCTTGACCTCGACTACGTCGCCGGGCACGACGCGCAGCAGGAAGAACGAGACGATCGCCACACCGATCAGCGTCGGAATGGCAAGCAGCAGGCGCTGTACGGCGTAGCGGAGCATTGTGGAATGCGGCGCCGGCCCGTCTGTCCGGACCGGCGCCTTCGTCTCCTACTGGTTCAGCCAGACCTGGGCGAGATCCTGGCCCAGGTTGTGGCTGGGCGACATCTCCCAGCCCATGACGACCTTGTGGGACGCCACGATGCGGTGCCACCAGAGCAGCGGCTGCTGGTAGGCCTGGGTGAACAGCCGCTTCTCGAAGGCCTGGATGAGCTGCTTGCGCTTGGCTACGTCGGTCTCGCGCATGTGCCGCTCATAGAGCGAGTCGAGTTCGGCATCCACCGACCGCGACCGGTTCTCCGCCGACTTGCCGAGCGATAGGTACTTGGTCAGCCCGAGGCTCGAATCGTCCATGAACAGGTTGGAGAAGTCGACGGCCACGTCGAAGTTGCCGCTGTTGAGGCCGGCGAGGTACGGCGCCGTCTCGAGCTGCTTGTTCTCGACCGTCACGCCGATCTGCCGCCACTGGTCGACCAGGAAGATGCCGGCCGGCGTGTAGGGCTGCGGGATCGTGCGGTTGTGCAGCACGAACTTGAGATCGGGTACGCCGGCCTCACGCAGGAGCTTGCGGGCATCCTCGCGCGACTTGCGGATGTCCTTGGAGAAGCCTGGCAGCTTGACCAGCTCCGCCTCCGGCGTCGCCAGCGGCGAGCCGGGACGGATCACGCCGCCAACGTGGCGCAGGGTGGAGTTCCGCGCCAGTCCCTGGCTGCCGCCCCAGCGGTCGATGGCCATGACCAGCGCCTGGCGCACCCGCACATCGTCGAAGGGCTTGCGCTCGGTGTTGAAGGTGACAAGCAGGTTGAGCGTCCAGCTCGATTCCTCGATCCGGATCTTGTCGCCCATGGCCTGGACCATACGGTCGCGTTCCGGCGGAGCTAGGCTGCGGAACTCGGCCAGCACCTGGCCGCCCTGCAGCGCGTTCAGCATGGCGGCAGCCTGGAGCATGAACACGCCCTTCCACTCATCGAGATAGGGCAGCCCCGGCTTGAAGTAGTTCGGGTTGCGCTTGCCGCTGACATGGCTGCCCTTGACGTGTTCATTGAAGATGAACGGCCCGGTACCGTTAATCTTGACCTTGGGCGAGTTCGCATCGGCCGCCAGATCCTTGGCTGAGTAGATGCAATTCCATGGGCTGGCGAAATGCGCCAGCATGGCCGCGTTCGCCGCCTTCATCTTGAAAACGACGGTCAGCGGGTCGGGCGTCTCGATGGCGCCAATATCGGCGAAGGTCGCGACGCGGGTCGAGACCACGCCCTGGGGCGGAGCGCGCAGCCGGTCATAGGTCGCCTTGACGTCGGCCGAGGTCAGCGGCTCGCCGCTGGCGAACTTGACGTTGGGATGGAGCTTGAAGGTGTAGCTCATCTGGTCCGGCGCGGTCGTCCAGGACTGCGCTAGATCGCCCTTGATCGCCGGGTATTTCGGCAAGTCGAACTGCAGCAGCGTCGAGTAGAACGGTGCCGCGAAATGCAGCGTCGCGTAGGTGTCGCTGCCATGGCAGTCGTAGTGCGGTGTCTCCGCGCTGATGGCGAAGGTCAGGCTGCCACCTTTCTTGGGCGTCTGGGCGACAGCACCGCCCGCAAACGCCAGCGCGGCGGTCACCGCCAGCGCCATCGTGCCTTTGCGTATCATGGTTCGCTCCTCCTCGTTATCCGTGTCATCCGTTCAGACCTTGATGCAGGCGGCGAAGTGCCCGGGCTTGATCTCGCGCACCGCCGGGATCGCCGCCTTGCACTCGTCGCTGGCCATCGGGCAGCGGGTATGGAACACGCAGCCCGCCGGCGGCGCAAGCGGGCTCGGCAGCTCGCCCTGGATCAGGCGCGGCGCTCGCGCCTTCTCGATCGTCGGATCGGGAACCGGGGCGGCATCGAGCAGAAGCTTGGTGTAGGGGTGCAACGGCTCGCGGTAGATCGTATCGCGGTCGGCGATCTCCATCACCCGGCCAAGATACATGACCACGACCCGCATCGAGATGTGGCGGACCACCGCCAGGTCATGGGCGATGAACAGGTAGGCGACGCCGAGCTCGCGCTGCAGATCCTCGAGCAGGTTGATGATCTGGCCCTGGATCGAGACGTCGAGCGCCGAAACCGCCTCGTCACAGACGATGAAGGACGGCTCCATGGCAAGCGCCCGGGCGATGCCGACGCGCTGGCGCTGGCCGCCGGAGAGCTGGTGCGGATAGCGCTCGGCGAGCTCGGGCCGCAGGCCGACCTGGTTGAGCAGCTCGCCGACGCGGGCCTTCTGCCGCTCAGCCTCCGTCATGATGCGGTGGACATGCAGCGGCTCGCCGACGATCTGGCCGACCGTCATTCGCGGATTCAACGAGCTATACGGGTCTTGGAAGATCACCTGCACCTTGCGCCGCACCGCCTGCAGGTCGGCCGACGAGGCCGCGACGAGGTCCCGCCCCTCGAACTGGATCTGACCGGAGGTTGCGTCCTCGAGGCGCAGGATCAGGCGGCCCACCGTGGTCTTGCCGCAGCCGGACTCGCCGACCAGCCCCAGCGTCTCGCCGGGATAGATGTCGAAGCTCACATCCTCGACTGCGCGCACGAAGGCCTTCTTGCCGCGCAGGCCGACTTTCACCGGGAAATGCTTGGTCAGACGCCGCACGGAGAGCAGCGGCGTCACGCGCTTGTCGGCGGCTGCGCCAGCGCCGGCCACCATGCCGCTGGTCCAATTGATCGCACCCGAGATGATCTCGGGCACGCGCACGCAGCGCGACAGGCCGCCCGTATCGGTCGGCATCAGTGCCGGCTCGCTCTCGCAGGCCGCGATCCTGTAGGGGCAGCGAGGCGCGAAGCGGCAGCCCGGCGGCGCGTGGGCCAGGTTCGGCGGCAGGCCCTCGATGGTCTCCAGCTTCAGCCCGCGCGGCCGGTCGAGGCGCGGCACCGAGCGCAGCAGACCCATCGTGTAGGGGTGGCGCGGGCGGTGAAAGACCGCCTCTGCAGCACCCTGCTCCGCCAGCCGCCCGCCATACATGACGATCACCCGGTCGGCGTAGCGCGCCACCACGCCGAGATTGTGGGTGATGACGATGAGCGCGATGTTGAGCCGGCGCGACAGATCCTTCATCAGCTCCAGGATCTGCGCCTGGATGGTCACGTCGAGCGCCGTGGTCGGCTCGTCGGCGATGATCAGCTTGGGATTGCAGGCGAGGCCTATGGCGATCATCACCCGCTGACGCATGCCGCCTGAGAACTGGTGCGGGTACTGGCCGAGGCGGCGCTCGGCATCGGGAATGCCTACCAGCTTCATCAGCTCGACGGCGCGCGCCTGCGCTGCGGCCTCGTCCATGCCGAGATGGATCTGCAGCGGCTCGGTGATCTGCAGTCCGATCGAGAGGACCGGGTTGAGCGATGTCATCGGCTCCTGGAAGATCATCGAGATGTGGCGACCGCGGATCTCGCGCATCGCCTCGTCGTCGAGGCCGAGCAGGTCACGCCCCTCGAACATGACGCGGCCCTGCGGCACGATGGCGCTGCGCCGGGGCAGCAGGCGCATCACCGCGAGAGCCGAGACCGATTTGCCCGAGCCCGATTCGCCGACGATCGCCACCACTTCGCCGCGCTTGACGGTGAAGCTGACCCCCTCGACCGCGCGCACGATGCCGACCGAGGTGCGGAAATGGACGTGCAGATTCTCGACCGAGAGCAGCGTGCCGTCACCCGACGGTGCAGGCGCCGGTGACGGGCCGGAGGACGATGAAGCCGCAGTATCGAGCAAGAATTAATAGACCACCGTCCCGCGCGGCGCGCAGGAACGGCGAAATGTCCTCCCTGTTATTGAGGCGACCCTAACACAGGGATTTTCGCCGCCGAAAGCAGTAATTGGCGCGTCCAAACAGGCAATTAACGGCTTTTATGGGCTCAGCCAGAGAATCGCTTCCCGAGGCAGCGTGACGTCGACAGAGTCGCCGGGTGCGAACAGCTGCTCGCCGGACTGGAACGAGGCATCGACCGAGATTTCGGCCTGACCGATCTTCAGCGCGTAGCGGACGGTGGCGCCGAGGAATTCCCGGTGAATCACCGTCCCGGTCAGGGCGCCACCGGCCGAGCCCGGCCGTGCGACCGCGGCGTGCTGCGGACGGAACACCAGGCGCGCACTGGGCCCCATGGCGCTGCCGTCGGGAACCGGCAGGCGCACCCCGCCGGCAATCTCGAACAGGCGGTGGCCGCTTTCCTCGACAAGACGTCCCTCGAGGATGTTCGCCGTGCCAAGAAAGCCGGCAACGAACAGATTGGCCGGCCGCTCGTAGAGCTCCATCGGCGTGCCGACCTGCTGCACCACACCGTCGTTCATCACGGCGATGCGGTCGCAGATGGTGTTCGCCTCCTCCTGATCGTGGGTGACGAAGATCGCGGTCAAGCCAAGGCGCTGCTGTAGGTCGCGCAGCTCTCGGCGCACCTGCACGCGCAGCCTTGCGTCGAGATTGGACAGCGGCTCGTCGAGCAGCAGCACCTTGGGCTCGACGGCAATGGTACGGGCCAGGGCCACGCGCTGCTGCTGACCGCCGGAGAGCTGCGAGGGACGGCGGCGGGCGAGCGGCGACAGGCCGACAAGCTCGAGCGCCGCCGCCACCCGCCGCTCGATCTCGGCCCGCGGCCGACGCCGCTCCTCGAGACCAAAGGCGACGTTGCGCGCCACGGTCATGTGCGGCCACAGCGCGTAGGACTGGAAGACCATGCCGACATCGCGCTTCCACGGCGGCAGATGGGCCACGTCCTGGCCGGCGATGCGCACCTCGCCGCTGTCGGCCTGGTTGAAACCGGCGATCAGGCGCAAGAGCGTCGTCTTGCCGCAGCCCGAGGGGCCGAGAAAGGCGAAGAACTCACCGGGCGCAATCTCCAGGCTGACATTCTTGAGCACATGGTTCGCGCCGTAGGAAACATTGACGTTACGGATGCTGACGCCGGCCGCTTGGATCATTTCGCGGCTCCCTGGACCCGCTGCCTACGCTCGACCAACAGGTGCGAGGCATAGGCACAGACGGCAACGAACACGACGGCGATGACGCCGAGCGCCGCTCCCGGCCCGCGCCCCGCCGCCGATTGCATGAAGACGTAAAGCCCGTAGGCCAGCGGCGCGTCGGAGTTCGACTGCACCAGCATGAGCGTCGCCGAGAGCTCGACCGCCGCGGTCGAAAAGCTGGTGACGAAGCCGGCGAGCAGGCCGCCGGTCATCAGCGGCACCACCACCCGGCGCACGGCCCGGGCCTTGGTGGCGCCGAGGTTCTCCGCCGCCTCCTCGACCGCGACGGAGATCTGCTGTAGCGCGGCGTGGCAGGCACGCAGCGCATAGGGCAGCCGGCGCACCGCAAGGGCCAGCACGATCATGATCCACAACGTGGCCAACGGCGTGCCGTCAGGCAGCGTCACGCCGTAGAAGGTGCGCAGGTAACCGATGCCGAGCACCACGCCGGGAATGGCCAACGCCGCCATCGCTGTCCAGTCGAGCCACTGCCGCCCGATGAGCCGCGTGCGCAGCACCAGATAGGCGATGGCCGTGCCGACGACCACGTCGATCAGCCCGGCGAGTGCCGCGTAGATCAGCGTGTTCTTGATGTAGATCGAGCTTTCGCCGAAGACCCGCGAGTAGTGCGCCAACGTGTATGCATCGGGCAGCGGGCTGAACGACCAGACCGTGGCCAACGACAATATCAACAGGCCGATATGGGGGGCGAGCACGAGCAGCAGGATGATCGTCACCACCGCGTAGGCGACGGCACTTTCCCACGGCTTCATCGTGCGGCGTGACAGTCCGCCGCCGCCGCGCTGCGCGGTCGCGTAATCCTTGCCCTTGAGTGCGAGGTTGGAGAGCCAGACAGCGGCGATCGAGCCGACGATCAGCACCACCGAGATCACGTAGCCCATGGGATCGGCGATGCCGATCGAGGTGACACGCAGATACGCCTGGGGTGCGAGCAGATCCTTGGCATTGAGCAGCAGCGGTGTCGCCAGGTCGTCAAACACCTTGACGAAGACCAGCGAGGCGCCGGCGACGTAGCCCGGCATGGCCAGCGGGAAGACGATGCGCCGGAACAGGCGGAAGCCGGAGCAGCCCAGATTCTGCGCCGCCTCCTCCATCGCCCGGTCGATGTTGGCGAGCGCCGCCGACAGGTTGATCAGGATGAATGGGAAGTAGTGCAATGCCTCGACGAAGATGACGCCGTTGAGCCCCTCCATGAACGGGATCTTGAAGTCGAACCACTCGTCGAGCAGCAGGTTGACCGTGCCGTTGCGCCCGAAGAGGAGCTGCATGGCCACGGCACCGACGAAGGGCGGCATGATCAGCGGCAGGAACCCGAGCGTCTGAATGATGGCTGAGCCGCGGAACTCGAATCGGCTGGTGAGATAGGCGAGCGGCAGGGCGATTGCCGATGCCCAGACCACCGACATCAGCGAGACGTAGATCGAGTTCCAGAACGAACGGAGGAACAGCTCGGTGGCGAAGAAGTCGTAGAAGTTGACCAGCGTGAAGGCGCCCGTACCCCTCTCGGTGAAAGCGACGTAGACGACCGTCACCACCGGCACGACCAGGAAGGCACCGAGGAACAGGGCGATGGCCAGCGCCAGCGCCATCTGCCCCGGCGTCGCGTCGGCGCCGTAGCGGCGCGGGGTTAGAGCTATAGCGGCCAATTGTCCCTCAAGACTAAATAATCACCCCGGCGCCGATCGTTCCCCGAGCGTAGCCGCTACACCAACGCTACGCGCGGGACCCAGTGAGCCGCGGACAGGTCTTCTCCGGGGTCTGGATGCCGGCCTGCGCCGGCATCACGGCATTCCAACCGCTACCGCACCATACGTGCGGCCTGCTCCGCCTTGCCCCTGGCCTGGGCGTAGCGCTCCTTGGCAAAGGCTGCCCATTGCTGCTCAAGCTCGGCCTGGCGGGCTCCCTTCTCCTTCCCTCCGGTGAAAGCGCCGCGCATCTCGGCCGAGGCCGCCTGCGCTTCGTTCACCGGCATGGCGGCGATCAGGTCGCGCGCCTCATTGACCAGAGTACGGGCCTGGGCATTGTCCTTCTTGGCCAGCGCCGCTTCGGCGTCATGCACCGCTTTGGTCGCGGCCTTCAACCCTTCGAGCTGGAAGGAGATGATCTGATCGAACAACGTGTCGACCACCGCGGTGCGGCTCTCCGACTTGTCGACGTCGAACAGCATCATCTTCTGGAACTGCGGATCCTTGAACGGATTGGGATAGCCGGCCGGCGCCTTGGCGTAGGTCGCGGTGTTCACCGGCAGGCGGCGGATACCCGGTTCGAGCAGCACCTCCTGGCCCCTGGGCGAGAGGATGAACTCGACGAAGGCTTCGGCACCGGTCCGGTTGGGCGCGTTGGCGACGATACCGATATTCGCCGGCACCACGGTGGTGACGCTCGGATAAGCAAACTTGACCGGGAAATTGGCCGCCTGGGCCGCGAAGGCGAAGAAGTCGATGACGATGCCGACACCGACTTGACCCGAGTTCACCGCCTCCGGCACGCCGAAGGAGCGCTCTGTGACGTTGCGGAAATTGCCGGCCATCTCCTTGACCGTGCGCCAGCCCTTCTCCCAGCCCTCACCCTGCAGGACCGTTTCGATCGTCAGGTGCGTGGTGCCGGAGCGCGAGGGTGCTGCGATCGACACATGGTCATAGAACGCCGGCTTGGCGAGATCCTGCCACTCCTTGGGATCGGGCAGCTTGTTGGCCCGCGCATAGCGCTCGTTCCACATGATGCCGTAGCCCGAGGCGGCGAAACCGAAATACATGCCGTCGCGGTCGTTGATCGGATAGGAGCCGACCTTCTCCGGGATGCCCGTCGCCTTTGGCTTGTAGGCCTGCAGCAGCTTCTTGCCTTTGAGCACCTCGAAGGCGTCGGGGGCCGAGGCCCACATCAGGTCGACCTGGTTGTTGGCCTTCGTCTCCTCGATGAACTTCACCGCCGCGTTGGTGTTGCGGTTCTGCACCTCGAGCGTGGCGCCCGGATGCGCGGCCTCGAACGCCTTCTTGAAGGGATCGGTGACATCCTTGGCGAAGGAGGTGACGACGGTCACCTTGCCGCTCGGCGCCTGCGCCAGGGCCAGCCCCGGCAGCATGAACAAGCCGATCACAATCGCAGACAGACGCCGCATGATGTCCTCCCGTGCTCAACCGTGTTTCAGCGATTGAACCAG
>Ga0194121_10010306_pt1 | contig 11366 bp, 9 predicted proteins | sample TA2MahCa50mmetaG_FD_148609 | JGI IMG/M metagenome (GOLD analysis project Ga0194121, IMG submission 148609) | Freshwater microbial communities from Lake Tanganyika, Tanzania - TA2015020 Mahale Deep Cast 50m | ecosystem: Environmental > Aquatic > Freshwater > Lake | place: Tanzania: Lake...
AATGGCTAACGTCTTTGGCTATATGATATTGGGATTTACCGCAGTAATTGGCTTTGCAATTTTATTTTCAGTCAGGCGAATAAAGAGAGTAAAAAGCAAGTAGAGGTAAGAAATTTTTTCAGAAAACAAGTTTGTTCATATTTTCCATAAAGGCATTCAAGCTATAATTCAGCCGGAAAAATGTATGAAGGATTATTAGATTCTGATGGAAAGTGGTACGAAACCGTAAATAATGATCCGAAGAAATTTAGTTTTAATAAATACAATAAAAATCTAGAAAATCTTGATAATCCTAGACATTTTTAACGAGTTACGTCAATAAAAACAATGTTGGTAATAAGATCTAAATTCTAAATAAAAAATTAATGTTGATCCTTTAAAATTAACCTAAGTATTTGGCGACTGTAAAGCGTCAACGCCATGCCCTCTTCCTCTGTGAGTGACCTGTTATGAGCAAGTTTATTCCTTATTGGAATTAGCTCGTACATCTTTGATTCGATAATGGACTGGTTACCAAAATATTTTTCAAAGCATTTTTTCCAATTTCCCCTGTTTACAATTAAAGTAACAAGGTCGTAGAAATCTGCAAACTGTATCAAGTCTATATTTTCTTCTTCAAACCACTTCCTCTGTTTTTTCGAATCTTCCATCCTTTGTTGCCACCTTTCTACTATTTTTGGATCGGGAACACGTTCCTTAATCCAGTCTTTAGAAGTCTGTTGTAGTTGGCTTTGTATGAATTTTCTAAGAGAGTCTTCCAACTTGAACATAACATCATGTGGAGTTCCAGGCTCTAAGCTTGGGGCTAGGAATATTTTTTCATCAATTTTTGCTTCTAGAGTTTTCTGCGGAGTTATCTGAGAACTGATTAACTCCATATCTTCTATAGGTATTGGCCTTCCTAGGTTTGCTACGCCACCAAAGTTTTTCAAGTATTTGACAGACTCTTCTTGAGACTTGACAAACCTTAGGTTATTTACGATACCAAAATAATTTAGGTCGCCAATCTTTTGGAATTTTATTTTCCTGTTATCAAAGATTTGTGCAACGCCTTTGATACTAGAAGTCCCTCTTACATAGAAACATACAAGGTCCCCGTCCACTGGTTTTTTTGACTTTAAGTCGTTCCAAGATTTTTTTTCAAGAAGGGAATTCCACTCTTCTGAAGATACAGACACGATCCAGTTTGCCACTTACCATCACACGGCTAGCTAGTTAATTTATTCAGCTTGAAAGATTCCAGAATGTATTAACAGCTTTCTATGTAATTTCCTGTTTACAAATCCACAGTTTTTAATGTAGAGGCAGTGCTTACATGCGTGCTGGCAGTCCCTTACTGGACAGTTAATCCTCCTTAACCTAACGTCGTCTAACATTGTTTCTAGTATGTTCCTATTCCGAATAATCGTAGAAAACCCACCGCTACCGCCGTCTTCTGTATCATAGACATAAACACGTGCTGCCCACCCTTCCTTATTTTCGTTAATTTCAAACGTCCCGTGGAATTTGTTTTCGTCTAGTCCAGTAAAAATTGGCATTTCTACTAAGAGGGCATGTTTTAAGGAATGGAGTATTACTTGTAATATCTCTTCATCAGTATTTGGTATGTTCCTAGACTGTCTGTACTGTTGGATTTTTTCATATATCGATGGTTTTATGGTTATTTGGAAACCCTTAGTATCTATAGCACGTCCAAGCACTGTCTTCATCGAGATTCCGATATAACTAGTAGTCACACCGCTTATCCTGTTACCAAGTCGGTAACCATACACTGTCTCGAGCATGTGCATGTGAGTAAATTTTGTGTCTCCAAAGTCAACTATATCATTTTTAAAAAATTGTCCCAGTAACGGTTTTAGCACTTCATTGACTTCATCTATCTCTGGGTCGTTCTTCTCATCGTAGCTAACTACTGAAGAAGCAGTGAGCGGTACGTTCAAAGATTCTCTTGGGAAATCTAAGCTGAACCACCTGTCATTTTGTCTGTGTGGCCTAGGTACGTCAATTGGTGGTACGTCCAGTTTTTTGGGACAGTCGGGATTGTGTATTTTCAACGATTCGATTGGGCGTTGTGGGTCGAATATTGCTAAAGAACCCAACATGTCTCTGAACTCAGTGACACATTGGTGGTCTGTGCTAGTCGGTGCCCTACACCTCCCGTTGGGTGTCTTGTAATGACAAAAAAATACCCTGTTTGGTAGGCACTGGATTTCAGAACCAGTTTGGATACCTGCTGCACCCACTGAAAGTGTACTTCTTTGGTCTATAACGGGAAAGAAGATTGGTGCCTGCTGTACCCTGCTCCCACATAACGCACATTGTGGTAGACCCCTACTAGTTTTTTGTTTTGACCAGCGAAGTTTCCACAGAGTGCCACAGTGGATGTTTGTACAATATACATTTTCTAAAGTTTCATCCAACCTCAAATCTACTTTTCCAGGCACTCTTACCCTGATAGGGCGTGTGGGTTTGTCTGGTAAACGGCTACCAGTATCCTCTAGTACTTGTTGTTGTATTATCTTGTATACTTTTTGTGCTAGCTCGGGGTAATTGTCTAAAACTTCCTCGGTCTTCTCAGACTTGACGGGGTCTTCTGAAACTCCAGATAAAACTTCAATCCCTGGTGAGACTACCCTGAAAATTACTCCCTGGTAAGAAGCAAAGGCTCCAGGGTAAAGAGTCCTCAATGTTACACTCAGTGGCCTGGTAGTAGTACCTTGGATCATTAGTTCCAGAACACCTCTACTGTAACTTCCGGGTCTGTACTCCTAAGTGCTGTCAGGTTATACACTGGATTAATTTCGTTTAAGAAACGTGGGTAGAGTACCTTTGATTTACCTGACGAGCCTGTATTATTAGCCAGTTGTGCCAAGTAAGACACAAACTGATCTAAATGTATAATTGCGTCTTCTTCCAGTGAATTGGCAATTCCACACGACGAAAAAACTTCTGAATTTATTTCGTCCCTATTTTCTTGCATTGACTGAAAAGTCCTGATATCATCTATATCGTAAGTAATCCCGTTGTTCCTAGCTACGTAGTCCAATATCGCACCTTGTATGTGTTTTTTGACTGCCTCTGAATTATCACGTGTGATAGGTACCGGTTCGATGTTCCCATATTGTTCTTGTAATGCACGCTTACCGTGAGTGTAGTAATAATGGTCTACGGGTTTCCAATTCTGGCATACTGTTAAAACCAACGAATCGTTTTTTCTCCCTCCCCTGCCTATTCGCTGTAAATAGTCGTTAAACGAATACGGGAAACCATTGATGACTACGCAATGTATGTTTCGAAAGTCTACCCCAACTTCAAGTGTTGATGTCGCAAATACTACATGTAGGTCGAGTTTGTTAAACCGCCTTTCTACTACAGAACGTTGTTTTTTATCAAAATCTGTAGTATGACCATCTACTTGCAAGTCTGGCAGTTCTACTGCTACAGTCCTACGTGTCTGTGAAATAAGTGAGTTTGAAGTCTTTATTGCATTTACAAATGTAAGTATTTGCAAGTAATTTTCAAGTGGCGTGCTTGGTTCGTCTAACCTGGTAGGTGGTTTACCCTTCATTGCTAATGATTCTAAATATTGTATTGCCATACTTACAGTACTATCACTGGCATAAGCATAAGGCATTACAAATACGTGGTAACGTTTGAAGGATTTATCTGACTCACCATATACATAATATTCTTGTAACTTTTCCTTACTTTCTGGGACTAGCCAGTATTTTTCTTCTTTTACGTTAAAGAATTTCTCTACAAACTCTTTATCGTTTGAAATCGTGGCGGTAGAACCGATCCTAATAATTTTATGGTTTGGTTTTTTATGGTAAAAGTTTGCATAGTGTCTAATTGTTTTTTCTATCCTAGATAATACATAGGAGCAGTTTATACCAAACGAGCCTTTGAATAAATGGACTTCATCGAATACTAGGAACGACGGTGGGAGTGGTGTGATCCTTTCAAGGTTTCTCCCGTTACACCCACCGTAACCATTGCATGACATCTTTGTACCTACTGGTGCATATGTTAGTCCACAGTCTTGGCAGGCAAACACCTCTCTTCCAAAAATACTGTGGTGTTCAGGCCTCAACATAAGATCCCAGATAAGTGTATCTGGGTTTGTGATCAAAATGTCTGGCGGCCTAGCATAGTTCTGTAACCTAGAGTGGGCCCACACGAAATCTAACTCTAGGCCACACTCTTTGTTATCACACTTGACATGTTGTGGGTCTACCGGCTTTAATAATCCGGGTTCGCACTTAGGGCATTCAAAGGGGAGGCCCTCGTTTTCTTGTTCGTCAACTTGTTCATTTTCTTTTGATATATCACCGTGTAGTATGCCAACAGTAATCTTTCTGTCAATCATCTTGTTGAGGTTGTATAATGCTCTGATGAACCTGCTTGCCTGGTTATTGGCTAGTGCCTTAGTCGGGTAAAAAATTATAGCTTTTACCCCTAATTCCTTTGTCTTCAGACATGAATCTAATATCGGTATTAAGAAAGCCTCCGTCTTCCCGCCAGCAGTCCTGGCAGAGATTAAGACTGTATCCTTTGTATCGCTTGACTTTGCGTCCACTATCTTTTCTATTGCAATTTCTTGGAACCTATGTAGTGTCGGGTATCCCATTTTATCCTGGAAGGCCTCACCGATTTCTTTCCTTATGCCAAATTTCTCTAAGGCATCTTTTGGTGACATGCCTTCACGCATTTTGGGTACTTGTTCTTCAAACGATATATGGTCACGGAAAATAATTTCGCCCTCAAACTTCCCGTTTCTAATGTCTAGTGACGAATAATCGAAGACGACGTTTGTGATCCTTGCCAAGTCTTTTTGTTTTATCGGTTCTATAAACGAGGAAATTTTTTCTGAAGCAGAAAATTCCATTAGGTACCCATATCTATTACCATCGGGGTTGTTGCCTGCGTCCTTGACTTTGTAAAGGTTTGGCCGCCAGTTTGGCCAGAGCGGGTCTTGTTCTAGATCTACGTTTTTCTTTTTAGAGGCTGTTTTCATCCTGTTCCTACACTCTTCTTCACCCTCGCCTTTATCACGAGTCGGTAGTGTAGACCTCTTTGTTTTCTTACTTTTGTTTACTACTTGTACAACGATACTACGTTCTCCTTTTTCGTTATCTATGATTTCTTTTGTAACAACGACTCTGTATTCTTGCCTTACTAGCAGTGGTTTACCTTTCTCATAGTTTAAGAAAGGCTCACTAGTGTCACGTAGTGTAACTTCTACCACATCACCTTGTATTTTAAAATCATTGTCTGGTATCTTTTGTTCTCTACCGTCTACAAACAACCTTATAGTAGTATTAGAAACATTTTTCTCACTAAAAATAAATAATTCAAAATGTCTGAAAACATTTTGTAAGTCACGTTCTGATAAAATATATTCTTGTGGCCTCTTAAGTTTTTCCAAGTTTTTACCTACATCACCATCTGACCCCTCCCTTACTCTAATGAAAAAATCAATTTTAGTCTCGTTACTATTTTCAGGAGTCGGTTGTATCGTCAAATGGTATTTCATTTTGTTAGGGACAAAGTTCCAGTCAAGTTCATCCTCTTCGACTTCACCAATAGTTTCTACTTTCTGTACATCACTGGTATCTATGTCTGAAGGAGCATCTTCTAATTCTACACTATCAGGCTCAGGGCCAACCACACCTATGTGTGGAAGTCCAGGCATAGTCCTACTCCTTAGATGTTTTACAAGTTTGCCAGCAAATTCCTTCGAAGGCCAATTAGTCAGCAGACCTGGCATCGTTTTTGGTTACACGACTAATTATAAAACCATGATCTTAGTCTTGGAGTAAACACTTGAACAATGGTTAAAATTTAGTACACTGATCCAAAATTGAACAAAAAGTGGACTTCGTTTCGAAGACGTTTGGTGTAATTAGGGACATACTCCTGACTGTAGAGCAAGAAAGTACTACAATAGATAAGCTACTTGAAAAAATGACTGCAAATAGTAGTCTAATGCGCACTGAAGTAGAGTCCAATACTAGGCTAGCAAGACGTTTTGGTTTTTTAGAAGACAGTGATGAAAAAATCTCAGTTACTGTCCAAGGTAAAGAATTTGTAAAACAAATGCAAATACTAAGAGAAAATGATACTGACGAAAAGGTTGATGTCAAAGTCGTTGACGAAGCATCAGTCAGTATAACGTTGCCACCTTTTTGTAACCCACTACCACTTGGCATCAAAAATAATATTTCGTCTACTTCCTCTACAATAAAACGAGTAGTTTCTGATGCAGAAAACGAACTTTACATAGCTTCTCCCTTCCTAGACTTGGGTTTACTGCAGGTTTGTTTTGAAAATGTCCGGAGGAAACCTAATGCGACTGTTGTAATACTCACTAGTGAAAGAAGCCTATTGCAATACAAAGATTCTACAAAAGGTAATTTTCCATTACAGGAACTAGGAAAATTACTAAAAAGTCGGTTCAAGTCAGGTAAAGTCTTCTATATGGATAAGGACATGAGTATATCCCATGCAAAGATTTTTTGTTCAGACAAGTCAATGTTAGTCACATCAGCTAACATAAAAAAAGACAGCATAACTGAAAATTTTGAACTCGGGATATACACGGAAAGGAAAGACCTGATTAACATAGTCAGTGGTCTAGTAAGTTTCCTTACAGAGTCTGGCATGGCAGACCTGATCTACGACACAAGGGTGGGTGTCGTTAGCACTTGAATAAATTCCTGTATGAACATTTTCCACTGTGTTACTCTAGGATCTATAAAGCAATCATCCAACATAAAGGGAAAGAACTAGTACCAGAAATTTTGGGAAAAATTTTTTCCGGAGAAAAAGACATTGAAAAATTTTTGGACAGGGACGATGACGATAGATTTCCTAGAGACGTATACTTCGGCCTTAGGGATATATTTTATTTATATAAAAACGGGTATGCCCACATCTTAGAGAACCTAGTAGACAAGGGTATACCTGTAATAAAAGACCCTATAGAAGCGATAGTGCTTAGAGTAGAAGAGAGTGGCAGGTGGAAAAGGTACGGCAGTGATGACAGGCACTATGATATGGTTCTAGCCGTACCAAAATGGTCCCGTGTTGTCATAGTCAGCACAACAGAAGTCGAGCCTATGGAATCAGTAAGGAATGTCAGGCCTTTCGACAAGGTGGTATTAGAAAATTATCACCTCTACGAATTTTTCAACAAACTACATGGTATAACAGGTAGGAAAGTCCGTATTGTTAACCAGACTGAAAAAGAAAAAACGGAAAACTTGGGAAAATTAAATTTTTTATTCAGGACAACCAGCGATATAAAAAAAATTTCAAACTGTAAAAACCTTAGGTTGTTTACAATAATCCCAGATATCAACGGGAAACCACGTATTGGATTTTATTTTGCTATAACCTGTAAAGTGAAAGAAGTTAAGGAAGCACGTAAGCCTGACGGGATTGGTCTTGACCCATACACCTTCAATTTAGTTTTGCAAGACGACTTTGGTGATCTACCAATACGTATGAACGTACACCTTTTTGTGGAGTCAGCAGTTAAAGGGTATCTTAGAAATGAAATAAACCAGTTTTTCGGAAGTAGGACACAGACAGATTCTAAATTCCAGCACCCACTTGATCTGAAAGAATATGGGCATTACATGTTAATCTTTGGACACTGGTTCTTGGGGGACGACTTACCAAACGTTTCCTTTATCGTCCCACTTAACACTGATATCAATTACCTGAAATACCAAATTATCGGTTTCATGAATACTAGGAAAAAAATTCCATTCAACAAAGCCAAAGAGTTGTGGGAGGTCAAACTACAAGGTACACATGAGATGAGCAATAATCTGATGCGAGACATTAACGGGGAGTGGGCGTATTACACAGAAAACTTTTGGGACAAGGAAATTTTCCAACTAATGATAGAAACAAAATTTTCTGTGCCACAGTTCCACGAAATTATCCAACGGGAAATTTCTAGGGAGAAGTTAAAGGAATGGACAGAATATACTTCGATATATTTTCAAATTAACGACTTTATCAAACGGCTTTACCTGTCAGATAACCCTGAAGCCGAATTCAAAAATATTTACGCTGGCCTTGTACCAGAAAAAACCAAGGGTAGCGAAAAGGTTGAACTTAGTACAGGTGTCAAAAAAACCAAGGGTAGAGAAAAGAGCGACTTTATAGAGATCGAAATAAAACAAATCCCAGATGTAGAACTAGTCAAAGGGTGGCAAAACATTCAGAAATTCATACCTGTATTGAAAGGGTCTGACTATGAAATAGAAGAGGTTTTCGAGTGGGGTAACGGTGGGAAGAGGTTAGCTAAAAGATGGTACAAGCATAGTTTGAAAAACCCCAGGATGGAAGAAACTTTTTCTGTACTAGCATATATTTTCAAGGCCAGAGGGGTAGTCTTCCTACCTGTAGAATTCATGTAATTTTTCTAGTTTTAACTGTATCTTTTATGGATCGTTAACGGAATTAACTTCTTGTCAACTGTATCTAAAAGGTAGATTTTTTAGAACACTTTCGATATTGGATCATGTTGCTTGTAGAACAGTTTAAAGAAAAAGTGATCACTTCTAAGCCAAAAATTATCTCGTTATTTACTTGCGGGATGGGTATGGATATAGGTTTTGAGAAAGCTGGTTTCCAAACAAGGTTTACTAATGACATTGCAAAGTTTGCATGTAACACAATACGGAGAAACAAGCCAGATATTCCATGTGAGAAGGGTGACATTTCGCAAATACGTTCTTCTGAAATACTTCGGAAAAGTGGACTGGAGGAGGTCGATGTAATTATCGGGGGCCCACCGTGCCAGTCCTTCTCTACTGCTGGGATGCGTCGTGGCCTTAACGATGAAAGGGGCGTAGCACTACTTGAGTTCATTAGGGTCATAAAGGACATTAGGCCAAAGTTTTTTGTTTTCGAAAACGTAGCCGGCCTAAAATCTATGGCAAAGAAACACATGTCTTTTTACGAAAGGGCCCGACTGAACGGTAAAGGACTAAGCAGGAAACATAGGTTAGGTTCGCTTTTCGAAGAAATCCTGAAACAGTTTTCAATTAAAGGTTACAGGATAGAATGGAGGATCCTAAATGCTGCAGACTTTGGCGTTCCTCAAAAAAGGAAAAGGTTCGTCCTTATTGGTTCACGTGTTACAGACCCTAAAGTTATTTTTGAAAAAATTTTGAAAAGTGCCAAATGGGCAGACCCTAAAGTCGCAAAGCAACAAGGCAAGAAACCATGGCGGACTCTAAGGGATGCATTAAAGGGCCTCTCAGACCCAACAAAAGAGAGGACATACTTTCCGAGTTGGGGCAAATACCTCCGCTATGTCCCACCTGGCGGCTGTTGGGTAGACTTACCTGAGAAGCTAAAAAAAGAGGCAATGGGAGGTGCAAGTGATTCTAACGACCCACTTAGGAAGGGAAAACAGGGTGGCCGTAGGGGCTTCTACAGGAGACTGAGCTGGGATCAACCATCGCCAACACTAGTGACTTCGCCTTCACAATTAGGGACTTGCCTATGCCACCCAGACGAAAACAGGCCACTCACTGTAAAAGAGTACGCTAGGATACAGGGGTTCCCAGACGACTGGGAGTTCGTCGGCTCAATTTCTGAAAAATACCGGATGATTGGTGAAGCAGTACCAATACAACTTGCGCATGTAATAGCAAGTGTACTCGTCGAGGAATTAGAAAGAAAATAAAATTCACAAATTATTTTACGAGCCTAGGCATTTTTGCATTTCAAAAATTTTTATGACTTTAGTCTGACGTTTTCGACTAACACGATGATAGGAGGTTAGGGTTCTCAAATAGCATGCTTAATCAGGGTAACGGGGTGTAAGGCCACGGTACCAAAAAACGATCCTTCAGAAATACTCAACAAGTTTTTAGAGCAGGCCATAAAAATAATTAACGAACTCTCTGCAGAAAAAATGATAGAAGAGAGTGCGATAAACCCTTTCTTAGCTAAAGCATTGGGTTTTGAAAACTTTGACGACTTGACTAGGTTTTACGTCTACCAACGTGTAGGGAGGAGTATTGTAACTAGCTTTGGTATGAAGTTAGAGGACGTTGTAAAAACAATAGCCGGTGGTGAGAAGGGGGAGTGGTGGGACGTTGTAAAAAAAGGCAAAAACAAAGAATATTACATGTCGGTTAAAAGCGGGCCTCGGGATATGAACAAAGACCAGACAATAGAGTTTTCACGGAGGGCAAAATTACTGATGGAGAAAAACCCAAACGCTTACCCTATTATCGCTATGGCCTATGGAAAAAACGTCTGGCCTGTAATATTAGATACGTTGAAAAAACAAGGGCTTGATCCTAAGAAGCATGCATTAGCTGGGAAAAAGCTTTACGAAGAATTAACGGGAGATAAGCTATACCATAAAAAACTTTTAGATTTGATAGTTACCGTAGAGCTGAAAAAAACGGGCGGAAAGACAATCCTTGATCTGTTAGAAGAAAAAACAAAGGAAATCTCTAAAGATTTTCAAAGAAAATACAAAAGTATTGACGATTTACTATCGGATACTTTCTAGTGCATCCTGTTTCAAAAAATAGAACTGAAATACGTCGATAATGAGCATGTGTCAAAAAACCCTTAGATTAGTGTGGTTCTTAATAGATTCACACATAAAGATAGGAAGATCCTTTTTCTATCACAATTATATGAAATTAACAGATGACCACTCTTACCTTTTATGGTGGAGTAAACGAAATCGGGGGAAACAAAATCCTCCTTGAAGATAAAGATACCAAAGTTTTCCTAGATTTTGGAAAAGGCTTTTCTCGCAGAGCAAAATTCTTTGAGGAATATATCAATCCACGAACCTCAAATGGTAAAAAACACATTCAAAGACGAACTAACATTTGAAGATATTTTGTAGTGATTAGTTTTCAGTTTTGAAATCTTTTTTATAAACCAAATTATTATTTTCCAATTACTAGTGAACTATTAATCTGAACTTTAGTCACATTATCATGCCATTGCGAAAAATAATCTTCATGTTTGGTATGAATTGGGACTAGATTCTTAGATTTAGTTTCCACTTTTCATATAAGCATCATACATTTCCAGAAGTGGCTAGCATTTTTTCTCAGATGCTATTTCTCTTATGATGATCTGGTCTTACGTCTTGATGTACTGCAATAGTTTACGTCCTTCTTTAGTAAGATCATACAATCAATTTTTTAATTTAATCTTAAAACCTGAGACACTCCATTATCCTTTGAAATCCTAAATATATTATCAACATAGGTCTCTAGTTCCTTTTCATGAGACACCAAAATAATCTGCTCTGATTTTAGCTCATCAAGCAATGGGCGAATCTTTGATAGCTGAGTCTTTGAAAA
>Ga0194121_10010322_pt1 | contig 11355 bp, 8 predicted proteins | sample TA2MahCa50mmetaG_FD_148609 | JGI IMG/M metagenome (GOLD analysis project Ga0194121, IMG submission 148609) | Freshwater microbial communities from Lake Tanganyika, Tanzania - TA2015020 Mahale Deep Cast 50m | ecosystem: Environmental > Aquatic > Freshwater > Lake | place: Tanzania: Lake...
CGGCGGGCGGGGCGGTGGCGGCAGGGGTCGGTGGCGCGGCGGCGTGCGCGACGCCGCCTCCCGGCGCGGCCGCACGGTCCGGCGTCCGCCAGACCGACTCGCTCTGCGGCTTCTGCAGGACCAGCGCCTGGATCGGCACCGCGAGCACTTCGGGGCGGCGGTCAGTCTCGATGCGCGCGCTGCAGGTCAGCCCGGGACGCACGCCCGGGATCGCATCGAGCACGGCAATCTTCACCAGGTAGCTGGTGCCCTCCCGTTCGGCGCCGGTGGCGCGGGTGACCGGGTTGTGGCCGACCTCGGTCACGACGCCCTTGAACAGCCAGTTGCGATGGGCGTCGATCTCGAGCTCGGCCGGCTGACCCGGCCGGGCGAGGATCGCCTCGGTCTCGTCGACCTCCACCTCCGCCTCGATCGCGCCGAGGTCGGCGACGGTGAGCAGCACGGTGGCCGGATTGTTGAACGCGCCGACGAAGGCGTATTCGCCCGCCTCGATGTTGAGCGCGGTGACCGTGCCGGCGATGTCCGACAGGACGTCGACCTTGGTCAGCTCATGCCGCGCCTCGGCGAGGCTCGCCTCGAGGCGCGGGATCTCCTGCTCGGTCGCCGCGAGGCGCGCCTGCTCGACTTCGACGCTGGTCTTCTCACGATCGACCTGCTCCGCGGTGACCAGCCCTCCGGCGGCCAGGCTCTCGGTGCGGCGCAACTGCGTCTCGCTCTGCTTCAGCTGCGCCTTCTGCAGCTGGATGTTGGCGCGCGCCGACCCGAGCGACGCCTCGAGTTGCTGCACCTGCGTCTCGAACGGCTTCGGGTCGATCTTGAGCAGAGGCTGCCCCTTCTCGACCCGATCGCCGTCCTTGACGAAGACGTCGAGCACCTTGCCCGAGACGGCGGCGCTGACGTCCACCATGGTGGTCGGCAGGATGCGGCCCGAAGCGGAGAGGACCGCCTTCAGCTCCTTGCGCTCGATGCGCTTGATCTCGACCTCGGTGACCTGCTTCGCTTCGTGCGACTGCTTGGCCTGCCAGCCGATGCCGCCGGCCACCAGCAGGATCACCAGCCACCACACCTTCGTTCGCTTCTTCACCATCCGCTCCCGGGAACCCGCGTGTGCCACCCCGGCACGCCCGCCGACCGTCCGCGTCGTTTCCTACGCCTCACTTCCCGGGGAGTTCACCTCCCGGGCGACCGTTGCACCCTTCAGCCCGCGAACGCCGCGCCGCCCCCTACTCCCGCAGAAACGTCGCAGCGACGTTTCGACCGGGTCAGGGGCGGGTGAGTTCGAGCGCGAGGCCCATGCCGCCGCTGATGCAGAGGGTGGCGAGTCCGCGCCGCGCGCCGCGGCGTGCCATCTCGTGGGCAAGGGTCACCACGATCCGCGCGCCGGTGGCTCCGATCGGGTGGCCAAGCGCGATGGCGCCGCCGTTCACGTTGAGCCGTTCGCGCGGGAAATGGAGCTCCCGGTCGCACGCCAGCACCTGCGCCGCGAACGCCTCGTTCAGCTCGACCAGATCGAAGTCGGCGATCTTCAGCCCGCGCCGGCGCATCAGCTCGCTCACCGCCGGGACCGGGCCGATCCCCATGATCGACGGGTCGACGCCCGCCGCGACCGCCTCGCCGAGCGCCGCCAGCGGCACGAGCCCGCGCCGCGCCGCCTCGTCTTCGCTCATCACCAGCAGCGCCGCGGCGCCATCGGTGATGCCACTCGAGTTGCCGGCGTGGACGCTGCCGTCCTTCTCGAAGACCGGCGGGAGCTTCGCCATCGACGCGAGCGTCACGCCGTCGCGCGGGTGCTCGTCCGCAGCGATCACCGTCGGCCCCGCCTTCCCATCGAGCGTGATCGGCGCGATCTCGGCGGCGAACTTCCCTTCCTTGCGCGCCGCCTCGCACTTCGCCTGCGACGCGACGGCGAACTCGTCCTGCTCCTGGCGCGCGATCGCGTACTTCTTCGCCAGCGTCTCGGCGGTGCCGCCCATCGGCTTCTTCGCCATCGGGCAGTCGAAGCCGTCCTTGTACATGAGGTCGACGACCGGCGCGTGGCCGAGGCGATAGCCGGTCCGGAAGCCGTCCAGCATGAACGGCAGCCGGCTCATGCTCTCGGTGCCGCCCGCCACCGCCACCTTCACGTCGCCGCGGCGCACGCTGTCGGCCGCCAACAACAGGCTTTTCAGTCCCGAGCCGCACGCCATGTTGACGGTGTAGGCGGTCGCGCTCTCCGGGAGGCCGCTGCGGCAGAGGACCTGCCGCGCCACGTTCGGCCCGCCGCCCGCCTGCCGGCCGTTGCCGAAGATCAGCTCGCCGACGTCGCCCGGCGCGACGCCCGACTGCGCCAACAACGCCTTGACCGCATGGACGCCGAGGTCGGCCGAGGTCATCCCCGACAGCCCGCCCAGGTACTTGCCGATCGGGGTGCGCAGCGCGTGGGTGATGACGACGGCGGGAGCGGCCATGACGATCCTCGGCGAAGGGGAACCCGCGATCGTATCGCGCGCCGTTCGTCGCGGCGGATGCGTGAACCGGTAGCCTGCCGGCCGATCATGGAGCGGAACGTCGCCTCGTCCGACTCGTCTGGCAGCGGCCGCCCACGGCGCGGCCTGTCGCCCCCCACCGTGGCCGTGCTGGCGTACGCGACGGCGGCCGTCGCCGGCGCGGCGCTCTTCCGACTCGATGCACTGAATGCCCGCGAACCGCTCGGCCTGGTCGACGCGCTGTTCCTCGCGGCGTCGGCGGTCTGCGTGACCGGGCTGTCGCCGGTCCCCGACCTGGCGGCGCAGCTCTCCCCGCTCGGCGAAGGGGTGCTGCTGCTGCTGGTCCAGCTCGGCGGCATCGGCATCGTGCTGCTCGGCGCGCTGCTCCTGCGGATGCTCGGTCGTCGCGTCGGATCGCGCCACTCGGCGGCGATCGCCGAGAACTACGGCGACCACAACGCGCTGCCGCTCAACCTGCTGCTCGACGTGGTCGCCACCACCCTGGCGATCGAGGGGATCGGCGCGCTGGCGCTCGCCTGGTGCTGGCGCGACCTCGACGCCGGCGGCTGGCATGCCGTGTTCCACGCGGTCTCCGCCTTCTGCAACGCCGGCTTCACCACCTTCGCCGGCGGTCTCGAGGGGCACGCGCCGCCCGCCGGCGCCGGGGGCGTGCTGCTGCTGCTGGTCGTCCTCGGCGGTCTCGGCTTCAACGTGCTGCGCGAGCTGCTGCGCCGGCCGTGGCGCGGCGGCCGACCGCTCTCGCTCCACGCCCGGCTCGTCGTGCGCCTGACGGCGCTGCTGATCGTCGGCGGCGCGATCGGCCTCTTCATCTGCGACCCCGGCCAAGGCGCCTGGCACGCGCTGTTCCTCTCGATCAGCGCGCGCACCGCCGGCTTCCAGCTCGACGACCTCGTCTGGGCCGGCGCCCCGACGCTGCTGCTGCTGCTCGCGTTGATGGTGATCGGCGCATCGCCCGCGTCGACCGGCGGCGGGATCAAGACCAGCAACGTCGCGATCTTCCTGCGCAGCATCGTCACCCAGATGCGCGGCGGCGGCGACGTCCTCTTCGGCGAGCGCGCCCTGCATGAGTCGCAGGTGCGCCAGGCCGTCGCCCTTGCGGCCAGCTACATCGGCCTGCTGCTGCTGTTCGTGTTCGCGCTGGCGTGCGCGGTGCCGGCGCCGGCCGACCCGCGCGGCTTCCTCGCGCTCGTGTTCGAGACCGGTTCGGCGCTCGGCACCGTCGGGCTCTCGACCGGCCTCTCCTGCAGCCTGGAGCCCCCGGCCAAGCTGATCCTGACCGTCGCCATGCTGGCGGGCCGCGTCGGCCCGCTCACGCTGCTGCTCTTCCTCGGCGGGCAGGCGCGCCCCTCGGCGCTGCGCTACCCGCGCGAACGCCTCCATCTCGGATGACCCTGCCGCCATGAAGACCGTGCTGATCCTCGGCCTCGACTCGTTCGGTGCGACGCTGGCGACCTCGCTGGCCGGCCTCGGCGTCGAGGTGCTGATCGCCGACTTCGACGAGGAGGTGGTGCAGCGAGCGCGCGATCGCTTCGCGCTGGCGGTCGTCGCCGACGCCCGCGACCGCGAAGCGCTGACCGAGCTGTGCGCGCGGCAGCCCGATCTCGCCGTGGTCAGCCTCGGCCCCCACATCGAGGCGAGCGTGCTGTCGACGCTTCTGCTCAAGGAGCTCGGCGTGCCGCAGATCCTGGCCTGCGCGCGCAACGACGACCACGAGAAGGTGCTGCGGAAGGTCGGCGCCGATCGCGTGGTCCAGCCGGTCACCGAATCGGCCGAGCGGATGGCCCGTTCGCTCGCCTCGAAGAATCTCGCCGACTTCGTGCTGGTCGGCGAGGACTTCGCGATCGTCGAGCTGCCCGTGCCGGAGAACTGGGTCGGCAAGTCGCTGAAGGAGCTCGACCTGCGCCGCCGCTTCCGGGTGACCGCGATCGCCATCAAGCGCCACGAGGCGGACGGCACCGAGCGCGTCGCGGCGCCCGACCCCGATCAGCATCTGCCCGAGAACGTCTCCTTGCTCATGATCGGCCTGACCAAGGACCTGGCGAAGATCGAGCGGCTCGATCCGCGCTGACGGCGCGAGCGCCGCAAGCGCCGCCGCTTCGATCACTCCGGGAGCGCGTCGAGCAGGCGCAGCAGGCTCCCCTCGGCGACGCGACGCGCGGACGCGGCGGCGCACGATCTCGGCGGTGAGGCGGTAGCTGTCGGTGACGATGCCGACGGTGTAGCCGCGCTTGCGCAGTCCGATGACCGCCTCGACCGCACCCTCCATCAGCGGCAACCCCCTCGCCGTCTCCTCGAACTCGGCCCGGGGGACGCCCTTGAACAACCGCGCGATGCGCCGGCCGCGCTCCTCCGGTGCGACGTCGGCGCGGTCGAGCCATTCGGCGAGTTCGACGGCGCGATTCGTGCGCTGCGCCAACGCGACGACGAACCGCCCGTCCACCAGCACGCCGTCCATGTCGAGCAGCGCGAGCCACCGCGCGTGGCCGACCTTGTTCAGGACCAGCGAGAGCTCCGCCTGCGCGCGGCGCTCGACCTCCTCGACCTCCTTCATCTGGGTCAGAGAGAACCGACCGTACCGCGCCGCGCGCTCGAGGATGGTGCGAACCACCTGCGTGGCCATGTCGCCAAGAACCTCGAGGGATGGCTCTCGTGCTCGATCGAGCCGATGTCGGCCTCGACCAATCGCGCGCCGGTCAGGGCTGCGTCGATCAGCAACCCGACGTCGACGCCGTAGTCGTGCTCGAATCGAAGGCTGCGCAGCAACGTCCGGCGCGCCGCCACGATGCCGCCGAGCGGCTGCTCGAAGCGGACGAGCTCGAGGAAGAAGGTGCGCAGAGCGGCCGCGCCGTCAGCGTCGTGACCCGCCCGGCCTCGCGCGAGAAACGCGCCTTCACGTAGTCGGCGCGGCCGGCGACGAACGGCGCCGCCATCCGCTCGACCAGGTCGGGAACCAGACCGGCGAGGTCGCCGTCCAGGTAGAGGAGGTGCTCCTCGTTGGCGGCGAACAGGCCGTCCGCCATCGACCCGCCCTTGCCGAGGAAGGTGCTGGTGATGACCCGCGCGCCGGCCGCCGTCGCCAGCGCCGCGGTCTCGTCGGTGGAGCCGTCGTCGACGACGATCACCTCCTGAACCAGCGGCGATCGACGCGCGAACTCGACCACCGTCGCAATGCGCGCCGACGCATTCAGCGCCGGGATCACGACCGAGAAACAGAAGCTCGTCGTCTGTGCCGGCGGCGCCGGCGAAAGGAGTGGTTCATTCATGACGGCTCAACGATTGGGAAGGGGGACGTTGCGCGACCCCTAGCCCGTCGCTGCGCGCCTTGCCCGGAAAAATCTCCCGTCACGCGCGCGATCAGAAGCCCGTCCCGTCCTGCACCAGCGAGCGCGAGATCACCAGGCGCTGCACTTCGCTGGTGCCTTCGCCGATGGTGCAGAGCTTGGCGTCGCGGTACATGCGCTCGACGTGGTACTCGCGGGTGTAGCCGTAGCCGCCGTGGATCTGGATCGCGTCGCTGGTCACGCGCATCGCCATCTCGCTGGCGTAGAGCTTCGCCATCGCCGCCTCGCGGGTGAACGGCAGGCCGGCGTCCTTCTTCCGCGCCGCCTGGTGGATGAGCAGGCGCGCCGCCTCGATCTGGGTGGCCATGTCGGCCAGCTTGAACGCGATCGCCTGGTGGTTGGCGATCTCCTTGCCGAAGGTCTTGCGCTCCTTCGCGTACTGCAGCGAGCGCTGCAGCGCCCCCTCGGCCAGCCCGAGCGCCATCGCGCCGATGATGATCCGCCCGCGATCGAGCGTCTTCATGAAGTACTTGAAGCCCTCGCCCTCCGGCCCGAGGCGCTGCGCCGCCGGCACGCGGCAGCCGTCGAAGAAGAGCGGGCAGGAGTCGCTCGAGTGGAGCCCGAGCTTCTTCTCCGGCTTGCCGATGGCGAAGCCCGGCGCGTCGCGGCGCACGATGAAGGCCGAAATGCCGTCGGCGCCGCGGCCCTCGCTGGTGCGTGCGGTCACGACGAAGCTGCCGGCGTAGCTCGCGTTGGTGATCCAGCTCTTCTGGCCCGAGATCACGTAGGCGTCGCCTTCGCGCCGGGCGACCGTCCTGGTGGCGCCCGAGTCGGAGCCGGCCTGCGGCTCGGTGAGGCCGAACGCGCCGAGGTACTTGCCGGCCGCCAGCGGCGGCACGAACTCCTTCTTCTGCTCCTCGGTGCCGAAGTCGACGATCATCATCGTGCCGAGCGACGTGTGCGCGGCGAGCGTCAGCGCCAGCGAGCCGGAGACTTTGGCGATCTCCTCGACCGTGAGCGCGTAGCACATCGTCGTCATGCCGGCGCCGCCGTACTCCTCCGGCACCGGGATGCCGAGGAAGCCCATCTCGGCCAGCTCGGCCACCAGCTCCGAATGGAAGCGGCACTCCTTGTCGCGCGCGAGCTCGCCCGGCAGCACGCGCTCCTCGGCGAAGCGGCGCACCGTGTCGCGCAGCAGGATCTCGTCGTCGGTGAGCGCCGACGGGCCGGTGGCGGTGGTTTCCATGTCAGTCCTCTTCGGCTTCGAACGCCCCGGCAGCGTGGCGCGACCGTCCCGCGGCCCCCGCCGCGCGCGCCGGTGCGGCAGCGCCGCGGCCCCCGTTCGCCCCCGCCGCCGCCACGAGAGCGCGCGCGCCGTCGGCGGCCGCCGCCTCCTCGTCCTCACGGTCGAGGAAGTCCTTGCTCCGGCCGGCGCCGATCCACGCCTCGAGCGCCTTGCGCGAGAACTTCCACTCGCGCCCCACCTTGCGGCCCGGCATCTCGCCTTCGCGCAGCACCTTCTGGAAGGTCTTGGTCGAGACGCCGAGATAGGCGGCCGCCTCGTCGAGGTTCAGGATCTCGCGCTGCGGATCGGGCAGGTCGGAAGCCGGCATGTCAGCTTGCTCCGCAAAGCGACCGGAAGGAGGCGATCGCCTCCGCGGTCGTAGTCCCGGGACCGAACACGGCGGCGACACCCGCCGACTTGAGCCGCGCCGCGTCGTCGGCCGGGATGATCCCGCCGACCACCACCGGCAGCTCGCCGAGGCCGCGCGCCTCGAGCGACGCGAGCACCTTCGGCACCAGCGAGTTGTGCGCGCCCGAAAGCACCGAGAGGCCGACCGCGTCGACGTCCTCCTCCTGCGCCGCCGCGGCGATCGTCTCGGCGGTCTGACGCAGCCCGGTGTAGATCACCTCGAAGCCGGCGTCGCGCAGCGCGGCGGCGATGACCAGCACGCCGCGGTCGTGGCCGTCGAGGCCGGGCTTGGCCAGCAGCACGCGCGGCGGACGCGGCGAGGTCGGCATCGTCGCGCTCACAGGCTGCGGCGGTAGCGACCGCCGACGGCGTAGAGCGCCCCGCTGATCTGGCCGAGCGACGCGACGCGCACCGTCTCCATCAACTCGCCGAAGACGTTGCCGGCGGCGAGCGCCGTCTGCTGCAGCCGCGCGAGCGCCGCCGGCGCCTTCGCCGCGTGCGTCGCCTGGAAGGCGCGCAACCGCGCGATCTGGTCGTCCTTCTCCGCATTCGAGCTGCGCGCGAGCGGGATCTCCGTCGGCGCCGCGCTCGCGGCGGCGGCGCCCTCGCTGTCCGCCGGCCGCTCGAAGCAGTTGACGCCGACGATCGGCAGCTCGCCGGAGTCCTTCTTGAGCTCGTAGAGGAGCGACTCCTCCTGGATGCGGCCGCGCTGGTAGTGCGTCTCCATTGCGCCCAGCACGCCGCCGCGCTCATGGATCCGCTCGAACTCGCGCAGCACCGCCTCCTCGACCAGGTCGGTCAGCTCCTGCGTCAGGTAGGAGCCTTGCAGCGGGTTCTCGTTCTTCGTCACGCCGAACTCGCGCTGGATGATCATCTGGATCGCCATCGCGCGGCGCACCGACTCCTCGGTCGGGGTGGTGATCGCCTCGTCGTAGGCGTTGGTGTGCAGCGAGTTGCACTGGTCGTAGATGGCGGTCAGCGCCTGCAGCGTCGTCCGGATGTCGTTGAAGTCGATCTCCATCGCGTGCAGCGACCGGCCCGACGTCTGGATGTGGTACTTGAACTTCTGGCCGCGCTCCGACGCGCCGTAGAGGTCGCGCAGCGCCACGCTCCAGATCCGGCGTGCGACGCGCCCCATCACCGAGTACTCGGGGTCGAGGCCGTTGCTGAAGAAGAAGCTCAGGTTGTGGGCGAAGGCGTCGATCGGCAGCCCGCGCGCCAGGTAGTACTCGACGAAGGTGAAGCCGTTGGCCAGCGTGAAGGCGAGCTGGCTGATCGGGTTGGCGCCGGCCTCGGCGATGTGGTAGCCGCTGATCGAGACCGAATAGAAGTTCCGCACGTCGTTCCGGGTGAAGTACTCCTGCACGTCGCCCATCAGCTTGAGCGAGAAGTCGGTGCTGAAGATGCAGGTGTTCTGCGCCTGATCCTCTTTCAGGATGTCGGCCTGCACGGTGCCGCGCACGACCTTCAGCACCGCGCCAGCCAGCTTCTTGCGTTCCTCCTCGGTCACCGGCCGCCCGAGCTTGCGCGTCTGCTCGGCGCACTGCTGCTCGATCGCGGCGTTCAGGAAGAAGGCGAGCACGATCGGCGCCGGGCCGTTGATGGTCATCGAGACGGAGGTGTTGGCGTCGCAGAGGTCGAACCCCTCCATCAGCACCTGCATGTCATCGAGCGTGCAGATCGAGACGCCGCCCTCGCCGATCTTCCCGTAGATGTCGGGGCGCTCCTCCGGGTCCTCGCCGTAGAGCGTGACCGAGTCGAACGCCACCGAGAGGCGTTTCGCCGTGTCGTGGCGCGACAGGTAGTGGAAGCGCTTGTTGGTGCGCGCCGGCCCGCCCTCGCCCGCGAACTGGCGGCGCGGCTCCTCGTCGACGCGCTTGAAGGGGTAGATGCCGGCCGTGTAGGGGAAGCGGCCCGGCACGTTCTCCAGCCGGAAGAAGCGGTAACGGTCGCCATCGTCGGCCAGGCGCGGCAGCGCGACCTTCGGGATCGAGGAGCCCGACAGCGAGGTCGTGCGCAGCTTCACTGCGTGCTGCTTGCCGCGCACCTCGTAGCGGTACTCCTCGCCGCGGTAGTTCGCGATCTCGGCCGACTCGGCGGCCAGGAGCTCCTGCGCCCCCTTCGGCGCCGCGGCGCGCTCGCTCGCGAGCTTCGCAGCCAGCGCATCGACGGCCGGCTGGGTCGCGACCCCGCCGATCGCGCCTTCACCGACGAGCGCCGCGCGCGCCTTCTCGAGCGCCTGGATCCGCGAGAGCCGCTCGGCCGACTCCTCGGTCGTGCGGCGGTAGCCGCGAATCGTGCGCACGATCTCGCCCAGGTAACCGACGCGGTCGGGCGGCAGCAGGTGCGCCTTCGCGGTCGGCGCGGGCGGCAGCTTGGGCGGCTCGCGGAAGAGGCCGAACTTCGCGCGCAGGAGATCCGCCAGCGCGCCGAAGAGGCGGTTCACGCCGGGATCGTTGAAGCGGCTCGCGACCGTCGCGTAGGCCGGCATCGACTCGTCCGTGACCGTGTCGGGCCGCTGGCCGGGCTGCAGCGCGCGCGTGCGGCGCAGCTGGCGGCGGACGTCGCGCAGCGCATCCTCGGCGCCGCGCCGATCGGCCTTGTTGATCACGACGAGGTCGGCCAGATCGAGCATGTCGATCTTCTCGAGCTGGCTCGGCGCGCCGAACTCAGGCGTCATGACGTACAGCGACGCGTCGACGAAATCGACGATCGCCGAGTCGCCCTGACCGATGCCGCTGGTCTCGACCACGCAGAGGTCGAACCCCTGCTGCTCGAGGACCGCGAGCGTTCCGGCCAGCGCGGACGAGATCTCGCTCTGGCTGCCGCGCGTCGCGAGGCTGCGCACGTAGACGTTCGCCGACTCGATGCCGTTCAAGCGGATGCGATCGGCGAGCAGCGCGCCGCCCGTGACCCGCTTGCTCGGGTCGATCAGCACCAGCGCAAGGCGCATCTGCGGCGCCGCGTAGCGCATGCGGCGCACGAGTTCGTCGGTGAGACTCGACTTGCCGGCGCCGCCGGTGCCGGTGATGCCGAGCACCGGCATCTTCTTGGTGCGGCTCGGCGCGCCCTTGCCCGCCTGCGCGGCGCGCTCGACGCCGGTGATGGCGCGCGCGATCGTCGCGTCGCGCACCGCCGCCGCATCCTTGCCAGCCGGCGCCGCGAGCTTCAGCGTGTCGAAGCGGCAGGTCTCGATCATCTCGCGCGCGATGCCGACCATGCCGAGGCGGCGTCCGTCCTGCGGCGAGTAGATCCGCGTGATGCCGTACTTCTCGAGCTCGGCGATCTCGCGCGGCACGATCACGCCGCCGCCGCCGCCGTAGACCTTGACATGGCCGGCGCCGCGCTCGCGCAGCAGGTCGACGACGTACTTGAAGTACTCCATGTGGCCGCCCTGGTAGGACGACAGGGCGATCCCTTGCGCGTCCTCTTGCAGCGCGGCGCGCACCACCTCCATGGCGCTGCGGTTGTGGCCGAGGTGGACCACCTCGGCCCCCTCGCGCACCAGCAGCCGGCGCACGATGTTGATCGAGGCGTCGTGGCCGTCGAACAGCGCGGCGGCGGTGACGAAACGGACCGGGAGGGCGCCGGGGGCGGTCGCACCAGTCGCGGCGACGGCCGGCAACGGCTGGCCGCCGGCGAGCGAGGAGGCGGAAGGGTTCATCGCGGGGCGTCCGTCGGAGAGGAAGTTCACGGCGCCTTATACCGCAGTCGAGAGGACGAAACGGGCGCGGGCGCGTGGCAGCCACAACGCCGACGCGACCTCACGTCGACGTCCGCAGCCTCTCCGCCACGGCGCGCGCGAGCGCCTGCGGCGAGCCGCCGTTCGCGGCCAAGTCCTGCGCCGCCGCGAGCAGCCGCGGCTCGAGGTCGCGCAGCACGAGGTGGCGCACGC
>Ga0194121_10010326_pt1 | contig 11353 bp, 7 predicted proteins | sample TA2MahCa50mmetaG_FD_148609 | JGI IMG/M metagenome (GOLD analysis project Ga0194121, IMG submission 148609) | Freshwater microbial communities from Lake Tanganyika, Tanzania - TA2015020 Mahale Deep Cast 50m | ecosystem: Environmental > Aquatic > Freshwater > Lake | place: Tanzania: Lake...
CGCCAGGATCGCCGCCGCGCACGGCAGTCGCGTACCGTCGGCGAGCCGGACGGCCGCGATCGCTCCGGTGGCGGACTGCTCGACGGCATCGACGCGCACGCCGCTCTCGATCGCGACGCCCGCGGCCAGGGCTGCATCGCGCAGTGCTCCGACCATCTGCTGCCAGCCATCGTCGAGGTAGAGCACGTTCGACGCGAGGGCGCGCTGCACCTGCTCGAGCGCCGCCCCGGCGCTCATGCGATCGGGTGCGTTGCCGTAGGTCGTGAGGCGCACCAGCGCGCCGAGGAGGCGGCGCACGTCGTCGCGTCGGGTCAGCGACGCGAGCCAGTCCGCGACGGTGGTCGATTGCCACGGCGCCGGGTCGAGCGCACCGAGCCGCGCCAGCAGCTTCGCGGTCTCGAGCTTGCCCGGCAGCGTCAGCAGCCCGGTGCTCAGCAGCGACAGGAAGCCGCTGGGGAACGCGTGCTTGACCCCGCCGAGGACCGCGTGCCCGCCGCTCGGCTGCGGCGCGCGGCCCTGCGGCCGGATGCCGAGCTCGGCCAGGACGCGGATGCCCGCCGCGTCGCGGTAGAGCGCGTGCGGGCCGACGTTGAAGGAGAAGCCGTCCTTCACCTGCGTCACGGCGCGGCCGCCGAGATCGCCGGCCTTCTCGAACAGGCGCACGCGGCGGCCCCGGTGCCCGATCATCGCCGCCGCGGTGAGCCCGGCGATCCCGCCGCCGATCACGACGACGTCTGTGGGGTTCTCGGTGGTCATGGAGGTCCGTCCTCTCTGGCGCAGCCGCCTGACCGGACCGTCCGGAACCGCAGCGGGCAGCGCCCTTTGCTCCCATCACGCACCAGCGGGTCGGAAGGTTACGCGGCCGGCACGAAGATCCGTGACGGCTTGCCGTGGCGGCACGCGAAGGCGTCGGCCGCGGGCGCCCGGGTCAGGAGAATCTGACGTTCGCGTGGTCTTCGTGGAACGTCGGGCCGAAGATGTCGCGGCCGCTGAACACCATCGGGTCCGTCGCGGTCGCGAGCATCGCGCAGACGCGGCCCGGGTTGTCGACCGGCAGTCCCTTGGCCGCGTCGAAGCCGAAGTCGCCGAGCTCGATCGCCATGCGCTCGGTCGCGACGAAGCCCGGCATGAGGCCGATCACCGCGATCCGGTGCGGGCGCAGCTCCTTGGCGAGGCCCGGCACCGATCGGTTGAACGCGGCCTTGGTCACCGAATAGCCGAGCCCCCAGCCACCCTTGCCGATCGGCGCGGGGGTCTCGCGGTCCCCCGCGGTCGACGTCACGTTGATGACGATCCCGCCGCCCTGACGCTTCATGATCGGTACGCACAGCTTGATCAGGTGCAGCGGCGCGAAGACGTTGCACACGAACATGGTCTCGATCAGCTCGAGGGGCGTTTCCTCGAACGGGTCCATGTGCCCGGGGCCGATGTAGCGGCCGTTGTTCACCAGCACGTCGATGCGGCCGAAGCGCTGCATGGTCGCCTCGATCGCGGCGGGCCAGTCGTCGCGCACGGACAGGTCGAGCTTCACGACCAGAGCGTCGACGCCGAGCGCTCGCACCTCCGCCGCGGTCTCCTCGAGGCTGCCCGGCAGGGGCTTCGCGGCCTTCCTCTTCAGCGTCGACGAGTACTCGAAGCGGTCCCCGGGGTGGACCGTGCGTGCGGTGACGACGACGTCGAGGCCGCGGTGCGCGAGCGCGATCGCGCAGGCGCGGCCGATTCCCCGGCTCGCGCCGGTCACGAGGGCGACCCTTCTGCTCATGGGGCTCGTGTATCGCGCTCGCGCCGCGGCACTCAACCGCCGGGCAGTCGCGCCGTCCAGCCGCGTCCCGACGCGCGTCCGCGTCAGCGCTCTCCCGGGTGTGCCTCGGATGCGGCGATCAGGCGGCTCACGAAGCCGACCGCATCGACGCGCGACAGCCAGCGCACCGCCCGGCGCCTGCGCGCCTGCGCGCCGCGGGCGTCGCCCGCCTGCTGGGCGACGCCCGCGAGCTCCATCCAGAACAGCGGCAGGCGCGGGCGCGAGCCGGTCGCTCGTGCCAGCGCGAGCCCGTGCTGGAGGAAGCGGTGTCCGCGCGCACGCTCCCCGGGTTCGCCGCGCCGGCGCAGCAGGCGTCCGGCGGTGAGCAGAGCGTCCGTCTGGTCGAGGACGGACCGGCGCGCGCAGGCACGGTCGAGCGCGAGCTCGGCGAAGGCGAGCGCGCGGTCGGGGTCGCCGAGCCCCTGGTGGGCGTACGACAGCTGCAGGTTCGGATCCAGGCCGCAGTAGAATGCGTGTCCCAGGTCGACCGGTGCGTCGAGGACCTCGAGCGCGAGGTCGCGCGCTTCGGTCCAACGCCGCTGCGTCGTCCGCACGATGCCGAGCGCGGCCGCGGTGTACGCGAGCAGCGAGGGGATGCCGACGCTCTGCGCGAGCGCGCGTGCCTCCTCGACCCGGCCCACGAGCAGCGGCGAGACGTCTCCGGTGTGGCGGATCAGCAGCGCCGTCAGGGCGAGCGCCCAGGCGAGCTCCGCCAGCGCGTTCTCCCTCCGGAGTGCCGTGATGACCGCGGCGAGCTCGGCGCCGCCGACGGCGGGTTGGCCGAGATCGAGCAGGACGGTGATCCGTGCGAGCTCGAGGTGGTGCCGCGCCGCGGTGATGCTGCGCATGATGGGCATCCCCTGCGACGCGGCGAGGATCGCGTCCGCGCGCTGCGACGTGTCGCGCAGCTGGCCGGTCACGCGCTCGGCATGAACCAGGCGCGCCGCGATCAGCAGCGACGCCTCGTCGTCGCCGGCCCGGACGGCCCGCTCGTAGGCAGCCTCGTGCAGCGCGCGCGCGCCGTCGACGTCGCCCCGGGCGCTCGCCACGTTGCCGCGCGCGCTCACCAGGAACGCCGCCGCGCGCTCGTCGCCGAGGCGCGCGGCGAGCGCGTCCCCCTCGGAGATCAGCGCGGTCACCTCGTCGACCGGCAGGCCCTGGTGGAAGCCTAGCCGAACGACCGCCTCGCAGGCGGCGAGGCGCAGCGCGGCGAGCTCCGGGTCGAGCGGCACGTCGTCGGTGGTCGCCAGGACGCGTTGCCACTGCGCGAGTCCCCGCAGCGGATCCCAGGCGCCGGTGTCGCGTGCCGCGCGCGCGTGCCAGTGCGCCGCGGCGGCGGAGTCGCCCGCAGCCTCGGCGTGCGGCGCGATCTGCGCGGCGAGCAGCCCGCTGCTCGCGCCGGCGCTCAGGTGGTGCACGATCGACGCGTGGACGCGGCGGCGCTGCTCGCCGAGCAGGGAGCGGTAGACGGTCTCGCGCAGCAGGGGATGTCGGAACGCGTACATCGTGCGCTCGCCCCAGGCGAAGCCGTGCACGAGATCCGCCGCCTCGAGCGCGCGGACCATGGGGGCGAGCTCTTCCGGCGGCAGCTCGACGAGCTGCGCGAGCAGCTCGATCGGGAACTCCCGTCCGATCACCGCCGCCGCCTGCAGGACGGCCTTGGCGCGATCGTCGAGCTGGTCGACACGCGACGCCAGTGCCGCCTGCAGGCTTCCGGGGAGCGGGACCTCGACGTCGGCGCGCGCCAGCCGGTAGTTGCCGGGCTGGCCGACGAGTCCGCCGGTGTCGGCCAGCGCGCGCACGAGCTCCTCGGCGAAGTACGGGTTGCCGGCGGCGCGCTCACGGATCCGCCCGGCCAGGTCGCCCGTCGATCGCTCGTCGCCGACGAGCGCGCGGACCAGCGTGCCCATCACCTGCTCGTCGAGCGGGCACAGGTCTACTTCGGAGAAGCGCTCGTCGCGCATCCACGGGCGCCGGGGCCCGCGGCGGTAGGTGACCAGGACCAGGCACGCGACGCTCGGCGGGTCCGCGACGAGGTCGGCGAACGTGCGCTCGCTGCCGGCGTCCATCCATTGCGCGTCGTCGACGACGACGACGCGCCGCCGCGGATCGGCGTCGTGCTCCATGAACCGGCGTATGACGCGTGCGATCTCGCGGATCGGCGCGGTCGATGCGGTGGCGGTCGCGGACTCCCCGGAGTCCGCCAGACCCAGCACCGTGAAGACGATCGGCAGCGCGTCGGCGAGTGCCGGATCCACGGCCAGGACGGCGCGCGTGATGCGATCGCGTGTCGTGACGGGGTCCTCGTGGCCGGAGGTGCCGAGCAGGTGCGAGAGGTAGGGGATGGTCGAGTGGAACGGCACCCAGCGGGCGTGCTCCGCACAGCGCGTGACCTGGATGGAGAGGACGCGCTCGTCCTGCCGTGCGAGGAACTCCTCGACGAGGCGGCTCTTGCCGATGCCGGGCTCGCCGACGATGCCGACGAACCTGGTCTCCCTCGGGCCGACCGACTCGAGGTGGCGCTCGAGCGTCGCGAGCTCGGCGTCGCGTCCGAGGAACGGCCCCAGACCGCGGTCGCGTGCCGCGTCGAGGCGGGTACGGCGCGCGCGCGTGGTGACGAGCTCGAAGGTGCGCACCGGGCGGCTCGCGTTGCGCAGCACGAACTCGCCGACCTCGGCCAGCTCGAAGTAGTCGTCGACGAGCGCCGCGGTGCCCTCGGTGAGGTAGATGCAGCCGGGCTCGGCGAGCTGCTGCATGCGGGCGGCGAGAGCTGCGACGTGACCCTGCGAGGTGAAGCTGCCGGTGCCGCCGGCTCCGAGGCGACCGAAGAGGGCCTCGCCCGAGGCGAGGCCCATGCGGACGGCGAAGTCGACGCCGGCGCGCCTGTGGAAGGACTCGGCGAAGCCCGCCAGGCTCTCGCGGATGTGGAGGGCCGCGTGGCACGCCTGCGTGGCGTGGTTCTCGAGCGCGACCGGTGCGCCGAAGAGGACCTTGATTCCCTCGCTGGTGAGGCGGTCGATGCTGCCGCCGAAGTTCTGCACCGAGGTGGAGACCACCGAGAAGAAGCTCTCCACGACGTCGTGCCACTGCTCGGCGTCGAGGCGATCGTCGAGGCCGATGGAGCCGAAGGCGTCGATGAACAGCACCGTGATCGGCTTGTACTCGCCCTGGCTCGCGGGCGCGGCGCCGGCGACCGGGCTGCCGCAGTCGTGGCAGAACGAGGAGTCGTCGAGCAGACGGATGCCGCACGCGTCGCACCGCACCGGCGCGCTCATTCGCCCTGTCTCCGCGTCCGTCCCACTACAATTGACGGACCGTAGGAGCCCCACGGCGGCAAGGCAAACGGGATTCGCGGCGGCACTCTCGCTCGCGCCCGCTCCGTAGGCGGCGGCAACGGCAGTTGCGGGGAAGCTGGCCGGTCTGCGAGAGAAGAGCGATGCGGCTCTTCGAGACCCACCTGCCGCGCGAACGGGTCGCGCGGCACGAGAGTGCCGGAGAGTGGCCCTGTCCCGATCTGACCAGCGTACTCGCGCGGCGCGTCCGCGAGACGCCCGACCGGGTGCTGTTCGTGGCGGGCGAGGAGCGTGTCACCGGGCCGATGCTCGCCGACCGCGTGGCGCGCCTGGCGCGCGGGCTGCGCGGGCTCGGTGTCGGGCCGGGCGACGTGGTCTCGTGGCAGCTACCGAACTGGCTCGAGGGCGTCGTCCTGACCTTCGCGCTCGACCGTATCGGCGCGCTGTCGAACCCGATCCTGACGATCTACCGCGAGCGCGAGGTCGCCTTCGTCGTGCGGCAGGCGGGGAGCAGGGTGCTCGTCGTCCCGGGCGTCCTGCGCGGCTTCGACCACGCGCAGCTCGCGCGGCGCGTCCGTTCTGCTGCGCCCACCCTCGCGCACGTCGTGGTCGCACGCGCGACGCCGGGGCCCGGCGAGACGGCGCTCGAGGCGCTGTGCGTAGCGGAGCCGGACGATGCACCGCCGACGCCGCCCGGACCGCACGACGTCACGGCGCTGTTCTACACCTCGGGCACGACCTCCGACCCGAAGGGCGTCATGCACACGCCGTCGACGCTGGGCTCGTTCGTGCGAACGCAGTTCGCCATGGCGGGTAGCGACCCCGATCACGTCGGCATCCTCTGGTTCCCGCTCGCGCACATCGGCGGCATCTGCGTCTTCGGGATCGCACCGGTGATGTACGGCTCGCGCGCCGTGTTCCTCGAGCACTTCGAGCCCGAGGCGGCTCTCGACCTGATCGAGAGGGAGCAGGTCACCAGCGCCGGCGGGCCGACCCCGATCGTGCAGGCGATCCTCGCGGCGAAGGGGTTCTCGCCCGCGCGGGTACGCTCGGTGCGCAACGCGGGGCTCGGTGCGACGGACGTTCCGCCCGAGCTGATCCGCGAGCTGCGGAGCAAGCTGGGTGGGTTCGTCAGCCGCTCGTACGGCATGACCGAGTGCCCGATGGCGACCGGCGGGACACCGCAGGACCCCGAGGAGAAGCTGGTCACGACCGACGGGCGTCCGACGGCCGGGGTCGTGCTGCGCACCGTCGACGACGCCGGCCGGACGGTCGCGCCGGACGTCGAGGGCGAGATCGAGCTGTACGGACCGCAGCTCTGCGTCGGCTACGTCGATGCGCGGCTCTCGGACGCGGCGTTCACGCCCGATGGCTTCCTGCGCTCCGGCGACCTGGCCGTCGTGGACGAGAGCGGCTTCGTCCGCATCACCGGCCGCAAGAAGGACATCATCATCCGCAAGGGAGAGAACCTGAGCGCGAAGGCGATCGAGGACGAGCTGCACGACCACCCGAAGATCGCGGACGTCGCGGTCATCGGCGTGCCCGACGCCGCGAGCGGTGAGCGGGTGTGCGCGTGCGTCGTGCTCCGTCCCGGCACGGACGGGATGACGCTCGCCGAGCTGCGCGCGTTCATGAGCGAGCGCCGGGTGATGGCGCAGAAGATTCCGGAGCAGATCGAGCTGCTCGAGGAGCTGCCGCGCAACGCGACCGGCAAGGTGAAGAAGTTCGAGCTGCGCGCGCGCTTCGCGGGCGCAGCGCAGGGGAGGTCGGCTTGACGCGAGACGTGACGGTAGAGGGCATGCGGCACGCGGCCGGGGCGGGACGGCTGATCCTGGTGCGGCACGGCGAGAGCGAGGGCAACCGTGCGCAGCGCTTCTCGCCGAATCCGGACATCGCGCTCACGGAGATCGGCATCGAGCAGGCCCGCGAGAGCGGACGCCTCATCGGGCGACACTTCCGTCCGTCGCGCATCGTCGCGAGCTCGTACCACCGCGCGCAGCACACGGCTCGGCTCATCGCCGAGACCGTCGGCCACGTGGGCGACGTTCTCGTCGAGCCCGACCTGCGGGAGCGCGACATCGGTGAGCTCGCAGGTCAGCCGTACCGGTCGATGGTCGAGCACCCGGAGTACGACCGGGCCCGCTTCTGGGAATGGCGCCCGACGGGTGGCGAGTCGCTCGCCGACGTGCAGGACCGCGCGGCTCCCGTGCTGGTCCACCTCACCGAGCGCTTCCCCGGCGAGGACGTCGTGGTGGTCAGCCACGGCGGCGTGATGCTGGCGCTGTGCGCGCACGTCGAGGGGGGCTGGACGCGCCCGCGCGTCGCCCGGAACTGCGAGATCCTGGTGGTGAGCCACGCACCCGGCGAGGCGTGGCGTCTCGCCGAGCTCGACGAGCACGTCGCCAGCGCAGCACCGCCCGTCGCCGACGACGGCGCCGCCGAGACGGGCTGAGGCTCGCGTCACGGGACCGCGCGCGAAGCGCGCGCCCCCTCGGCGCAGCGACCCGCTAGGCGACCGCTCCGCCGTCGATCGCGTAGCAGGCGCCGGTGATGTAGCTCGCCCGGTCCGATGCGAGGTAGGCGACGAGGTTCGCGACGTCGTCAGGCTGGCCGAGCGAGAAGGTCGGGTTCTGCATGCGCCCGATCAGGTCCATGTCGAGGCCCTCGAGGTTCATGCCGGCGATCAGCGGGGTCATGACGCCGCCCGGGCAGATCGCGTTCACTCGAACCTTCTTCCGTGCGAGCTCGTTGGCGAGGGCGCGGGTGAGCAGGGCGACGCCGCCCTTCGACGCGCAGTATGCCGCCGAGTACGCCTGGCCCTTGATGCCGGCGATCGACGAGATGTTGACGATCGACGCGCCCTCGGCCGCGAGCAGGTGCGGCAGGGCGGCGTGGCAGGTGAGGTACGTGCCGGTGAGGTTGATCGCGATCACGCGGTTCCACTCGGCGAGCTTCAGGTCGGCGAACTGCACCATGCCGCCGACACCGGCCGCGTTCACCAGCGTGCTCAGCCCGCCGAAGCGGGCGGTCACCGCGGCGATCGCGACCTCGACGGACTCCGGGTCGGTGACGTCGAGACGGTGGGCAAACGCCGTCCTTCCCGTGCCGGTGATCTCGTCGGCGAGGGCGTGCAACGCCGCTTCCTGCACGTCGAGGCAGGCGACCCGCGCTCCCTCGGCGGCCAGCAGCAGAGCCGTTGCGCGACCGATCCCCGACGCGGCCCCCGTCACCGCGACGACCCTTCCACCGAGATGCAAGTCCATCCACGTTCCTCTTCGTTGCGCGGTCGGCTCGGCGCCGCTGCGTCTGTAGCCGTCGCTACAACGCGGCGGCGCGCCGTGCACGCCGACGGCCCGCACCAGCGGCGTGCGCGCTGCCCCTGCGATGGGGCAACGACGCTGCGTTGTCCGAAACGCCGATGCGAAAGGCCGCTGCGTTGACCGGAAAGCCGCTGCGTTGATACGAGCAGTGCCACCCATGATCGACGCGGCAGGCGAGATTCGTCCCGACGAGCAGTTCGACGCGGAAAAGCTACGGGTGTGGCTCGGCGCCCAGCGGCCCGAGCTCGGCGGGCCCTTCGAGGTGCAGCAGTTCCGCGGCGGCCACGCGAACCTGACCTACCTGCTGCGCTACGCCGACCGCGAGCTGGTGCTGCGCCGCCCGCCGCTCGGGCCGGTCGCGCCGAAGTCACACGACATGGCGCGCGAGTACCGGGCGCTGGCGGCCCTGGCACCGGTCTACGAGCCCTCGCCACGTCCGGTGCTGCTGTGCGAGGACGCATCCGTGATCGGCGCGGTGTTCTTCCTCATGGAGCGCCGTCACGGCGTGGTCGTGCGCTCGTCCTGGCCCGAGGAGCTCGGTGACGATGCGGCGCTGCGCCGCCGCATGAGCGAGTCGCTGGTCGACGCGCTCGCGGATCTGCACCTCGTCGACGTGAAGCGCCCCGACCTCGCGCGTCTCGGCCGGCCCGAGGGCTTCGTGCAGCGCCAGGTGAGCGGGTGGTACGACCGCTGGCTGCGCGCGAAGACGCGCGAGATCCCCGCGATGGACGATCTCTGCAGCTTCCTCGCCGACCGTATTCCCGAGCCGGTCGGCGTGAGCGTGCTGCACAACGACTGGAAGCTCGACAACGCGATGTTCGACGCCGGCGACCCCGGCAAGCTGGTCGCCGTGTTCGACTGGGACATGACGACGCTCGGCGATCCGCTGGTCGATCTCGGCACGCTGCTGAGCTACTGGGGCGAGGCCGGCGAGGGACCGCGCGGCACCGGCGGTAACGTCACGGGGCTGCCGGGCATGCTGACGCGCGACGAGATCGCCGGTCGCTACGCGAAGCGCACCGGCTTCGACGTGAGCGCCGCACCGTTCTACGAGACCTTCGGTCTGTTCAAGACGGCCGTCGTGATCGAGCAGATCTACGTCCGGTACGTGCGCGGGCAGACGAAGGACGAGCGCTTCGCGGCGATGGGCCCGACGGTGCCGGTGCTCGCCGAGGTGGCCCAGCAGGTCGCGGCGAAGCTCGGCTGATCAACGAGGGGCAACGATGAGCGACGCGCCGGGGCAGGGGATCGCGCGCACGGCGCGCACGTCGCCGGACAAGCCGGCGATGATCTTCGGCGATGCCGTGCGCACGTACGGCGAGCTGGACGTACGCGTGAACCGGATCGCGCACGCCCTCCGGCGCGCCGGGGTCGGCGAGGGGGATCGCGTCGGGGTCGCGCTGTTCAACGGCTTCGAGTGGTTCGAGGTGCTCAACGCGCTCGGGCGCCTCGGCGCGCTGCTGGTGCCGATCAGCTTTCGCGGCAAGGGCCCGGAGATCGCCTACATGCTCGCCGACTCCGGGGCGAAGCTGCTGGTCACCGACCCGCGCCTCGCGGACGAGGTCGATCGCGCGCTCGCCGAGCACCCGATGCCCGAGGACGCGGTGTGGGTGGTCGGCGACGCGGCGCCGTGGCGTGGCGCGAGCTTCGCGGAGCGCTTCGCGGACGAGCCGGCGACACCGCCGGACGGCGCGCACCCGGGCGGCGGCTACAACGTGATGATCTACACGTCGGGCACGACCGGGCGCCCGAAGGGCATCCTGCGCGCACCGCTGCCACCCGACAAGGTTGCGCTGCAGATGCTCGGCGTGGCGCAGATGTGGGGCTACGGACCGGACGAAGTGCACCTCGTGCCCGGCCCCGTCTACCACACGGCGCCCGGCTCGCAGGGCCAGATGCACCTCACGCTCGGTGCGACCATCGTCATCATGCCGCGTTTCGACGCGGAGGAGTTCCTGCGGCTCGTCGCTCGCCACCGGGTCACCAACGCGCAGATGGTGCCGGCGATGTTCTTCCGCCTGCTCGCACTGCCCGACGAGGTGCGGGCGCGCCACGACCTGAGCTCGATCCGCCGCGTCTTGCACGCCGCGGCACCGTGCCCGGTCGCCGTGAAGCAGCGCATCCTCGGCGTGTTCCCGCCCGGCACGGTGTGGGAGTTCTACGGCGCGTCGGAGGGCGGCGGCACGCGCATCGGCCCCGAGGAGTGGCTCGCCAAGCCCGGCAGCGTCGGCCGCCCGTGGCCGGGACTCGACGTCCGCGTGCTCGACGACGACGGACGCCCGTGTGCGCCCGGAGAGACCGGGACGATCTACCTCAAGCTCTCTCCGGGGGCGTCGTTCTCGTACAGCGGGGCCGAGGAGAAGACGCGTGCCGCGATGCGCGACGGCTACTTCACCGTTGGCGACGTGGGCTGGCTCGACGAGGACGGGTACCTCTTCATCGCCGACCGCAAGATCGACATGATCATCTCCGGTGGCGCGAACGTGTATCCCGCCGAGGTCGAGCAGGTGCTCTACCGCCACCCGCAGGTGCTCGACGTGGCGGTGATCGGCGTGCCCGACGACGAGATGGGCGAGTCGGTGAAGGCGATCGTCGAGCTGCGCGCGGGCGAGAGCGCGACCGCCGACGAGCTGATCGCGTTCTGCCGGCGCGACCTGGCGCACTACAAGTGCCCGAAGACGGTCGACTTCGTCGCCGAGCTGCCGCGCGAGCCGCAGGGGAAGGTGCTGAAGCGCCAGCTGCGCGAGCGCTACTGGGCGGGGCGCGCCACGCGAATCTGAGGTGTGCCCACGCGGGCGGACGCAGCGGGGCCGCGCGCCAGCCGTCGCCAGGCTGGCTTCAGCCCGCGGCGGCGCTCTTCGCCCGCATGCCGCGCGACGCGAGCTCGCGCCGCTGCTCGTACGCCGCGCGCGCGATCCGGATGTCCTCGCGGTAGGGCT
>Ga0194121_10010328_pt1 | contig 11353 bp, 9 predicted proteins | sample TA2MahCa50mmetaG_FD_148609 | JGI IMG/M metagenome (GOLD analysis project Ga0194121, IMG submission 148609) | Freshwater microbial communities from Lake Tanganyika, Tanzania - TA2015020 Mahale Deep Cast 50m | ecosystem: Environmental > Aquatic > Freshwater > Lake | place: Tanzania: Lake...
CACCGCCTGCTGCTCGCGGCCGGTGACGTCTTTGCCGAGCGGGGCTACCGTGCAGCCACCATCCGAGAAATCGTCGAGAAGGCCGGAGCGAACATCGCCGCCGTCAACTATCACTTTGGCGACAAGGAGGCCCTCTACACGGCCGTCCTGTCCTTCGTCTGCGAGGGCGCGGAGGCGTTTGCACGCGGCGTCGGGGAGGAAGCCGACGCGCCGGAGGAGGAGCTCCACCTGTTCGTGCGAGGCTTCCTGGAGCGCTGCCTGGGTGCCAACGGCATGTCCTGGCGCGGCAGGTTGATGGCGCGCGAGATGAGCGAGCCCACGCCGGCCATGAAAACCCTGGTGGATCGTGTCATGCAGCCGACCTCCGAGCGGCTTGTGCGACTGGTTCGCGACGCCTGCCCGGCACTGACGGACCAAGAAGCGTGGCTTTGCGCGCTGAGCATCATCGGCCAGTGCACGCATCACATGCACTCCGAAGCCATTATCAGCCGACTCGACGCCCCGATTCCCAGGGGACCGAATGCGATTGACGCCCTCGCCGCGCACATCACGCGCTTTTCCCTGGCGGCAGTCCGCAATTACTCCGACACCAGGGTTTAGGAATTACCGGCATGCTTGGGCAGAAATCCAACCTCGAATCCCCCCCGCAACGCTTTCCCCACGCCGAAGATCGCGGGGATCCCAGAGTCACGCGAGGCAGCTACAAGACGCTTGGCATTGTTCTCCTGGGAATTCTCCTGTGCGGCGTCGGCGTGTGGAAATTGACCCAGCGGCCCAAACCGGCGCCGCCGGATCCGAAGGCCAGGCCTCCGGCGGTGCTCACCGTGACCACTGAAAAGGTCCGCTATCAGCGCGTCGAGGACGCGCTCAAGGTGACCGGCACCATCACTGCCTGGGATCCGCTGAGCATCGGCGCCGAGGCGAACGGCCTGCGCATCGAGCAGATCAACGTGGACGAGGGACACCGCGTGCGCCGCGGCCAGGTGCTGGCCACGCTGAACTCGTCGGTGCTAGAGGCCCAGCTCGAGCAGCAGCACGCCCGCCTGTCGGCGGCCAGCGCCAATGCTTCCCGCGTGGCTCAGCCCAACCGCCCGCAAGACATCGCCGGGCTGCGCTCCGCGCTCCGCCAGGCAAAGGCCAATCTCTCCCAGGAAGAAGCCAGCGGCCGTCAGGCCCGGGCCAACCTCGACAACGCGGAAATCAACGTCAAGCGCTACGCCGAACTGGCCACCCAGGGCTACGCCACTCAGCAAGAAACCGAGAACCGCCACATGGAGGCGGAGCGCGCTCGGGCGTTGATGACCATGTCAGAGCAACGCGTGTCAGCGGCCCGCTTCGCCGTCGAACAGGCAAAGCATCGTCTCTCCCTCGCCGAAGCCGGCGGGCGCAGCGAAGACGTCCAGATGGCCGGCGCAAACACCCGGGAAATTGAAGCCATGATCCGCATGTTGGAGGCGCAGATCGCGCAAACCGTCGTCCGCGCGCCCGACGACGGCCTGATCGTGAAGCGCGACGCACACCTGGGCGAGATTACCTCGGGCGGAAAAGTCCTGTTCCAGATGGCCAGGCTCAACCAGCTCGAGCTGCGGGCGCAGGTGCCGCAGACCGATCTGCCGCGCGTCCGCTTGGGAGAGCCGGTGCGCATTACCGTCGGCCATAAAATCGTGCTCGGCCGCGTGCGCGAGATCAGCCCCCTGGTGGATCCGAGCACTCGGCTCGCCTCGGTCCGCATTCGAATTCCCACCGACGCCGGGCTCTTGCCCGGGATGTATGCGGAGGGCACGCTGAAAGCGGGCTCGCGTGAAGTCCTGGTGGTGCCTGCCCAGGCCGTTCTCGGCCAGTCGGATCGGCATTACCTGTATCTTGAGGAGAACGGCCGGGCGCGCCGTGTGGACGTGCAAACCGGCGCCCGCGCTGGAAGGCTCGCCGAAGTTCGCGGCGGCGTGAAGCCTGGGGACACGGTCATCACCAGCGGCGCGGCGTTCCTGGGCGACGGCGACGTGGTGGACGTCAAGGACAAGTAAAATGAACTGGAACATTTCGGCCTGGTCCATCAAGCAGCCCATTCCGTCGATACTGCTCTTCTTGATTCTCACGCTCATGGGCGTGCTCTCGTTCATGAGCCTGGGCGTGGACGAGAATCCAAACATCGACGTGCCCATGGTCTCAGTCAACGTGACTCAGACCGGCGCCGCGCCCTCCGAGCTGGAAACCCAGGTCACCAAGAAAATCGAGGACGCCGTCGCCGGCATCGGAAACATCAAGCACATTTCCTCTGTGGTGGCCGAGGGCGCCACCACCATCAGCATCAACTTCGAGCTGGGCACCAACATCGACCGTGCCGTGAACGACGTGCGCGACTCGGTGGCGCGCATCCGCCAGCAACTGCCCGGCCAGATCAACGATCCCATCATCCAGCGCATCGACTTTGCCGGCGGTCCCTTTGCCACGTACACCGTCGAAGGAAAAAACCTCTCGATCGCCGAGCTGAGCTGGCTCATCGACGACGACGTTCAGCGCAGCCTGCTTTCGATCCCGGGCGTGGGACAGGTGAACCGCTCCGGCGGCGTGGACCGGGAAATTCGAGTAAACCTTGACCCGACACGGCTCCAGGCGCTGGGCATCACCGCCGACATGGTGAACAGCCAGATCCGCGCGCTCAACATCAACCTGCCCGGCGGGCGCGGAGAGCTGGGGCAAAGCGAGCAATCCATCCGCACGCTGGGCAGCGCGCACACCGTGGACGACTTGAGAGCCATGCGCATCACGCTGCCCAACGGCGGCTGGGCGCGCCTGGACACGCTGGGCACGGTGGTGGACGACGCCGCCGAGCCCCGCCAGATCGCGTTGCTCAACGGCAAGCCCGCGGTGTCTTTCTCGGTGGTGCGCAGCACCGGCAGCAACCTTGTCGAAGTGGAAGCCGCGGTCGACAAGAAATTGGCCGAGTTACGCAAAACCCTCCCGCCCGGCGTGCAGATCACGAAAGTCCGCACCAACGCGAAATACGTGATGGAGTCCTACCACGCCTCGATGGAACACCTGCTGCTGGGCGCCGCGCTGGCGGTGTTCGTCATCTGGCTGTTTCTCAAGGACTGGCACGCCGCCGTCATCTCGGCGCTGGCCATGCCGCTGTCCGTGATTCCCACCTTCTGGGTCATGAAGTGGGCCGGTTTCACGCTCAACAACATGTCGCTCCTGGGACTCGCGCTGGTGATCGGAATCCTGGTGGACGACGCCATCGTGGAAATCGAAAACATCGTGCGCCACATACACATGGGAAAATCCCCATACAACGCGGCGCTGGAAGCGGCTGACGAAATCGGTCTTGCGGTAGTGGCGACGACCCTTACCATCATCGTGGTCTTCGTGCCGGTGGCCTTCATGGGCGGAATCCCCGGGCAGTTTTTCAAGCAGTTCGGGCTTACCGTCTCCGTGGCGGTGTTTTTCTCGCTGCTGGTTGCGCGCTTGATCACGCCGATGATGGCCGCCTACTGGATGAAGGCGCCCCCCACGGAGGCCGGTAAATCGTGGCTGGTGCGCTCCTACGATCGCATGCTCGTCTGGGCCATGTCCAACCGGCTCGCGACCCTGTGCATCGCGGTATCGTTCTTCTTCTACTCGCTGTGGTTGTTCTCCACGATTCCCACTTCCCTTGTGCCGGCCACCGATCGCAGCGAGACGGTGCTCACCGTCGAGCTTCCGCCGGGCAGCAGCCTCAACGAGACGCGCTCGGTGGTCGAAAGGCTCACCAAGATTCTCCTGGCGCGCAAGGAAGTGACGCTGGCCTTCGCCAGCATCGGCACGGCCACCGGCGGCCGCGGGCCACGCTCCGGGCCGGCCGCAGGCGCGGTCAACAAAGCCACCATCTACATCGTGCTGGTGCCGCCCGGCGAGCGCGCGCTGACCCAGGCGAAGTTCGAGGCGGACGTGCGCAAGGAGCTGGCCAGCGTGCCGGGCGCCCGCCTCAGCTTCGGCGGCGCGCAAGGCCTCAGCGGCAAGCTGCGCATCATGCTGTCGTCGGACGATTCCGAGGAGCTGCACAAGCAGGCTGATCAACTGCTGACCCAGATGCGCGCGCTGCCCATCCTGTATGACGTCACTCCGGGCTCGGCGCTGCAGCGTCCCGAGCTGCACGTCATCCCGAACCAGGAGGCGGCGGCGGAGCAGGGCGTTTCGATCCAGTCCATCGCGCGCACCGCGCTGATTGCCACCCTGGGCGACGTTGACACCAACCTCGCTAAATTCGATTTAAAAGACCGGCAGATCAATATTCGGGTTCAGCTCGACCCGAAGTATTCCGACGACCTCGAAGCGATCCGCCACCTGCGCGTCATGGGCTCCAATGGCCGCCTCGTGCAACTGGCCAGCGTGGCGGAGGTGGTGGTGGGCGAAGGGCCTTCGCAGATCGACCGCTACGACCGCGCACAGCAGATCAGCATCGAGGCCACCCTGCGCCCCGGCATATCGCTGGGCGACGCGGTGATCGCGGTCCACGATCTGCCGGCCTTCAAAGGATTGCCGCCCAACGTGAAGGAGCGTCCCACCGGCGACATCGAGATTCAAAAGGACGTTTTCGGCGGATTTGCCTGGGCCATCAGCGCCGCGGTCATTTTCATCTATGCGGTGCTGGTGCTGCTGTTCGGCGGCTTCTTGCAGCCGCTCACCATCATGATGGCCCTCCCGCTGTCCATCGGCGGCGCGCTGATGGGCCTCATCGTGACCCGACAATCCCTTGGATTGTACGCGCTTATCGGCATTGTGATGCTGATGGGGCTGGCCACCAAAAATTCAATTCTGCTGGTGGAATACTGTCTGATGATGATGCACCGCGGGATGCCGCGTTCGGAGGCGGTGATGAGCTCCGGCGAGGCGCGCATGCGTCCCATCTTGATGACCACGGTGGCCATGATCGCGGGCATGACGCCCATTGCAATGGGCATCGGCGCGGGGTCCGAGGTCCGCATGACGATGGCCATCGCGGTGATCGGCGGACTCATCACTTCAACGTTTTTGACGTTGCTCGTCGTCCCGGTGGTGTTCACCCTGGTCGATGATTTTTCAAACTGGCTGCAGCAGCGTTTCGCGCATCGCGGCCAGCAGCAGATCGCGCGACCGGTGGTCGTCGATCACGCGCATTGATTTTCCGGAGAGCAAGATGAAAATATCCTTTCGCCGGGCGATCGCCGGTCTGGGGATGGCAGTGCTCCTGCTGACCCCGGTCGGTGCCGCGCCCTCCGAGACAAAGCCCCAGGACGAGCTGAGCACCCCGCCGATCTACCAGCCGCGCACCGAGGACGCGGTGGTCCCGCCGCCGGTCACGCTTCCTCCGCCGCCTCACATCCCCGCCGAGGTCCCCAACGCGCCGCTGAGCGCCGACGAGGCGGCCCGTATCGCGCTGCGCTACCAGCCCACCATCGGCATTGCGCGGGGGCAGATCACCACCGCGCGGGGGACCGTCACCGCCGCGGGGGCGCCCTCGCGGACCATCTTCAACATGGGGCTCAACTACATCGACGTCCTCACGCCCAGCACCGGCGGCAGCTCCAGCGCGGCCATCGCCACCGCGGTTGCTCAGGGCGCGAATCAAGCCGCGCTCGGGGGAGGGGCCGCCGGAAACGCCGCCCTGCAGGGCGCTGCCGGAGCCGGATACCTGGTGACCGGCTCGGTCCGCCAGCTGCTCTATGACTTCAACCGGACGCGCGAGCAGGTGCGCCAGGCCAGGGCGGCCGAGCGCGCGGCGGTGGCCGGTCTCACGACGACGCAGACCGAGGTCGTGCTGCAAACGAAGCGCGCCTACTACGCGTACGTCCAGGCGCTGCGCACCATCCTGGTCAACGAGGGCAACCTGCGCAACCAGCAGGACCACCTGGCCCTCGCGCGGGGCCGTTTTCGCGCCGGCGTGGGCCTGCCGGCCGACGTGGTGCGCTCGCAGACCGCGGTCAGCAGCGCCATCTTCAACCTCGTGCAGGCGCGCAACAACGCGTCGCTGGCCCGCGTGCAGCTGGCCGCCATCATGGGGATCGATCCGCGCACGCCGATCAACATCCAGGAGGATTCCCACGAGCCGGAGCCGGCCACCGACAGCGTGGAGGCGCTCTTCGGGGACGCGCTGAAGCGGCGGCCTGAAATGGCCCAGAGCCTGTCCAACGTGGAGGCGGCCGAGCACGGGCTGAAAGCCGCGCGGCTGACCAACGCGCCCACGCTGAGCGGCACCCTGACGTACACTGCGCGCGGCTCCTCACTTTTTCCCAGCAACGACTCGGTGATCGGCGGGGTGCAGCTGAGCTGGAGCCCGCTCGACGGGGACCTGACAAAGGGCGCCACGCTGCAGGCGCAGGGCGTGCTGGAGACGGCCCGCGCCAGCCTGCTCAACGCCCGGCAGACGGTGCTTTCCGAAGTGGGCCAGGCGTACCTCAATTTGAAAACCGCCGAGCAGGCGCTGGTCACCGCGGACGCCGAGGTCGCCAACGCCGAGGAGACGGCACGGCTCAACGTGGGCCGCTACAAGAGCGGGCTTGGACAATTGCTGGACGTTCTGGACGCGCAAAATGCCCTCAACATCGCGCGCACCAATCGGGTAAACGCGGCGGCCGGAGTCGACCTGGCGCGGGCCGCCTTGCAGCGCGCCATCGGCACGCCGCTCGGCGAGGACCCGGGACCCTAGACGGGAGAAATCAGAGTCCTCCACCAGCGGTTCAATACACCGGCACGCTCAGCTCCAGGCGGCGGCCTTCCGGAACGTTCACCGTGAACGCCGCGCCTCGCGCGCCGCTGCGGACGAGCTGGACGAAGTGGCGGCCGGGCGCGAGCACAATGGTCTGGGGAGCATTCCCGACCGCCTTGCCGTCGACCTGGACGGTCACGCCGGCCACCGCCGGCAGCACCGCGATTGACAGCTCGCTCGACGTGCCCTGGCTGAGCTCGAGGTAGCCGGTGCCGCGCGCCCAGGGATACGAGCGGCCGCTGTCGCTCAAGCCCTGGATGGCATTCGACAGGTAGCCGGTGTCCGGGAAGGCGATGTACCGCGCCCGCACCTTCCCGCCGTTGTCGATGAGGATGGTCTGGGGCGTGGCGCCCGGCACGCAATACTTTTCGAAGGCCTCGCCGTCGTCGTACAGCACCGGAATGCGGAGCGTGGCGCGCCGCGCGTATCCGATCGCGGCCTCCTTCGCGTCGCCGCCGGCAACCGAATGGACCGCCACGAGCTGCGCGTCGGGATGCGCGCGGGCGAGGGCGTTGAGCCCGGCGAGCGCAAGCCCGGAAATCGGTGCTCGGGCATCCCAGAAATACAGCAAGACAGGCCCATGTCCAAGGTGCGCGCCGAGATTCCACGCGTTGCCGGCCGCATCGGTGAGACGTACGTCAGGGGCGGTCGCGCGCGGCTCGAGTCCGCCGCGCAGCACGACCGTCTTGGGCCTGGCGTCGGGCCATTCCTGGTCGGTCGGGCGGCACGGGGGAGCGCTCGGCCAGTCGTCGGCCGGCGGCTCCTCGTCGTCACTCACCGGGGAAGGCGTCGGCGCCGGGCGCGTGGCGACCGGCGGCGCGTCGCCTCCGTGGGCCGCGATCCAGTTCTGCACCCGCACTACGCGGGCGTCGGTGGGCGGGTGCGAGGGGAACACGCGGATCCCGCCCTCCTTCGAGACCTGCTTGAGCTTGGCGAAAAAGCTGAGCGCGCCTTGCGGGTTGTAGCCGGCGCGCACCATCGTCTCCAGGCCCTCCTGATCCGACTGGAACTCGGCGTCCTGGCTGTATCCGCTGGCCACCAGGCTGTGCATCACCCGGCCCAGCAGCCTCACCCAGCGGTCCTGGCCGCCGGTCAAGATGCCGATGAGAACGCCGGTGGCCTGCGCCTGTTCGATCTTATGGCGGGCGTGCTGGCGCGTCACGTGCCCCACTTCGTGGCCCAGCACGAAGGCCAGCTCGTGATCGCCGACGCCGAGGTCAAGAAGGCCGCGGTTCACGTAGACCATCCCGTTGGGGAAGGCGAAGGCGTTGGCGTCCCTGTCGTTGAGCAGGCGCAGCTCGTAGCGCCAGCGTGTGGGCTTCGCGGCGGCCACGATCTTGCGGAAGATGCGCTCGACCCGCGCCTGCTCCACGGGATTGTGGTAAAGGCCGTGGCGCTGCTCGACCTGGTAGGCTTCCTGCCGTGAGGCCCGATCGAGCTCGGCATCGGTGACCGCGCGGGCCGGGCCGCTGAGCGCCAGCGCGAGCAGGAGGGTGACGATGAAAACGTGACGGATTCGCATGGCTTCCTTGCAACGCAAAGTTCGGGGTGAGGCGGGAATGTTCCCCGGGTGAAACCCTCTCATGCCTGGAAAGATGTCCTTGAAGGAGTCTCCATGGCGGGCATGCAATCCGGAGCGTATGCACCCCTGGTATCATGAGGGCGCCGGCTTCTTCGGCGCCGCCTACCTCGAGGAGTACTCAGCCGTGCTGCCGCCGGAGCGCACGCTGGCCGAGGTGGACTTTGTCGAGCAGGTGCTGGACCTCCCCAGAGGCGCCCGCATCCTCGACCTCGCCTGCGGACACGGGCGCCACGCCGTCGAGCTGGCCGGCCGCGGCTACGAGGTGACCGGCCAGGACCTGTCCAGCTACTTTCTCGGGGAAGGCCAGCGCAAGGCGCTCGACCGCGGCGTGAGCGTCCGCTGGGTCGAGCGCGACATGCGCACCATCGACGCGGACGAGCCCTACGACGCCGTCATCAGCATGTTCACCGGGTTCGGATATTTTGAAAGCGACGAGGAAAATGTCCGGGTGCTGTCCGCGGTCGCCGGCGCCCTGGTGCCCGGCGGACGCTTCTTGCTCGACGTGGTGAACCGCGAGCGCATCATGCGCGTGTATCGCGAGAAAGACTGGACCCGCCTGGACAACGGCGTCACGGTGCTCACCGAGCGGCACTTTGATTTCGCCGGCGGGCGCAACCAGGAAACCCGCACCTGGATTTTCCCGAACGGCCGCGAGCGCAGCCTGCGGGTGGATTTGCGCTTGTACACCACTCGGGAGCTGCGAACGATGTTGTCGACGGTCGGGCTGGAAGTCGACGAAACTTTCGGAGGATTCGACGGAGGTCCCCTGGACCTGGACGCGCCAGAGTGCATCCTCGTGTGCACCCGCGTATGAGCGTCCGAATTTTCGTCACCGGCGGGACCTTCGACAAGGAGTACAACGAGCTGAACGGCGCGCTGTATTTCCAGGACACGCACCTGCCGGAAATGCTACGCCTGGGGCGCTGCAAGATCGAGGTGGGAGTGCGCACGCTGATGATGGTCGACAGCCTCGACATGACCGACGCCGATCGCGACTTGATTCGCGACGCGTGCGCCCGATGCGAGGAAAATCAAATCGTCGTCACCCACGGGACCGACACCATGGAAATTACCGCGCGCCACCTCGGCGAATCCCTGCGGGAGAAAACCATCGTGCTGACCGGCGCCATGGTCCCCTACAAGTTCGGCTCCTCCGACGGCCTGTTCAACCTGGGCAGCGCGCTGGCGTTCGTCCAGACCCTGCCGCCCGGGGTGTACATCGCAATGAACGGGCGTTGCTTCCGGTGGAACTGCGTCCGCAAGGACAGAAAGACCGGCGTCTTCGAAGAGGTGCCCTGAGGGTCCGGCAGGTGGCCCCCCGCCGGGGGACGAACCGGCTCCGAGCATTTCGGGGCCAATCCAGGCTCCATGACGCGGGGAAGACTACATTACATGACGTACGTGGTGGCGGAGCCGTGCATCGGCGTCAAGGATCACGCGTGTATGAACGTGTGTCCGGTCGATTGCTTCTACGAGGCGGAAGACCAGCTGGTCATCAATCCGGACGAGTGCATCGACTGCGGGGCCTGCGTGCCCGAGTGCCCGGTCGAGGCCATCTTCCCAGAGGAGGACCTCCCGGAGAAGTGGGCGTCGTATACCGAGAAGAACGCGCGGCCCTTCCAGGAAGGCCAGGAGCTTCCCACCGCGCCCTACCGCGAGGAGTGGGAAGCCGAGCGCGCCAAGCCGGGATCGACCGCGGCCGGGTATTACGAAAAGTACAGTCCGCTCACTTAAAGAAGTGGGCCCAGTCGAGCACGAACTGGCGCTGCTCGCTGGTAAGCGACAGCCCGGAGAAGGCGATCTCCTCTTCGTTGAGGTCGAGCGCCACGTGCGCGTCAATGCCCTGCGCGACACGCCAGCAGGTGACCATGATGCCGGTGCGTCCCACGCCGCCCAGGCAGTGCACCAGCACGGGGCCGTTCTCAGGGTCGCGCACGAAGCGGATGAACTCGGCCACCTGCTCAACGGTGGGCACGCTCCAGTCGACCACGGGAATGTGTCGCGGGCGCATGCCGGCGGCCATCACGTGCTCGGTTTCCGAGTTGTCCTCAAGGCGCAGGTTCACCACGCTGCGGATGCCCATTTCGGCGATCTCCGGCCAGTGTGTCCGATGGGGCTGAGGTCCGCGGTACAAGGTCGGATGGACTTGATGCAGGCGAGGCACGCTTGTCAGTTGGGCGGCGCGGCGCCTGTCCCTGCCTTCGTCGGGGAGCGCGAGAATGAAGAGTGAGATGAGTACGGACCTCCGTTTCCTGGACGCCTGCGCGGCCGACGGCTGCTCGCCCGACCTCGCGTTGTTCGTGGATGCCGCGCGCGCCCATGCACTTTTGACCTTGAAGCGCAGGGGGACGCCGCTGGTCCCTCTGGTGATGTATCGGCAGGCAAAGCAAATCGGGCTACGCGACTTCCCGGCCGCCACGTTCACGAAAGCCGCGGCGGACGCGCAGGCCTTCATTCAGACGCTCCCCGAAGAAGTGGACGCCTGCGCTCTGGTGATGGATTCGTATCTGGCCGCGGATCCGGCCGGCCAGAAGAAGACCGACGCCATCGTGATCGAAGCCTGCCAACGCGGCCAGTCGGCGTCCTTCCGCTTCGCCCAGCGGTACGGGCATTCCGGAATCTTGCGGCGGTTGAAGCCAAGCGCGCCGTTTGAGTACCTGGGGACGTGCGCGCCGCTGCTGGTCTGAGTTACATTTCCGGCATATGCCGTCTACATCGAAATCGCGCGCAGCCCCAGGATGACGTCCTTCATGTCTCGCGGGCGGCGGTTTGGGAAATACGCCAGCAGGGATTCCACCCAGGCGATGGCGGCCGGGGACAGCGGGGGTTTCACCGTGCGCAGCGCGGGTAATTCCGGAGTGCTTACCCGGCCCAGAGCCGGGGGAGGCTCCACACCGCTGAGCAGGCGATGGGCCAGCGCGCCGAGGGCGTAAATGTCCATGCCGGTATTGCACTCTCCGCCGGCATATTGCTCCGGCGGCGCGTAGCCGTGCGTTCCCATGGCCTGCGTCATGTCCGCGGACGGGCTCCACGCGATGCCGAAATCC
>Ga0194121_10010332_pt1 | contig 11350 bp, 8 predicted proteins | sample TA2MahCa50mmetaG_FD_148609 | JGI IMG/M metagenome (GOLD analysis project Ga0194121, IMG submission 148609) | Freshwater microbial communities from Lake Tanganyika, Tanzania - TA2015020 Mahale Deep Cast 50m | ecosystem: Environmental > Aquatic > Freshwater > Lake | place: Tanzania: Lake...
GCATTGACTCGGTTGTTGCGCGAAAAATAATACAGGTGCTCGGGCGGCTTGATGCGAAACGGCATCAGCCGCATCGTATCCATCGTGGTCAGGACGAACAGCCCTCCCGGCTTGATGACCCGTGCGGCCTCCCGGACGACCTCCATGGGATCGGCCAGATGCTCGATCGTGCCGATGCAGGTGATCGCATCGAAGCTGGCCGATGGAAATTTGGCTCCGACCATGGACCCCTGAGTGACCTTGACTCCCAGTTTCTCGACGGCGTATTGCTGGGCCGCTCGCGAGGGTTCGACGCCTTCCGCGTCCCACCCGGCCAGGCCGGCCTCATGCGGAAGAAACCCATAGGCGCATCCGACATCCAGTAATCGCCCCTTCCCCTTCGCGTGCCGTCCCAGCAGACGCAGGATCTGCCGCGCATTCAGCCGGTGGTCGTGCTCGTTGTCGGGATAATTCGCATAGCCCCGCTCGACCTCCTCCCCCTGAAAGTAATCCTGGTCGTAGAATACCTCGGCGCTCCAGCCGGCGAGCCGGGGCACCCAATACAGGTCACAGCCCAGGCATCTCCAGACTTCATGGGAACGGACGGTTTTTTCCAGCCTGGACTCCTCGCTTCCGCAGATCGGACAGATGATACGGTCAGGTGACATGGTCGGTCGCCTGGTTACAAGAGACGCGGTTGTGACGGCGGAGGGGTGGGAATCGTGCCAGAGCGCTCACTTGAACCGAGTATCTTTTTCAAGTTCCTTGGTCAGCCTCTCGAGGAGAGGGGCATGCGTCTTCAGCAGATCCTGGATGAGCTGATTGGAATAGATGTCGATTTGCTCCACGGAAATAGAAAATAGCAGAATAGCCGCCGTCCCACGCTCCTATCTATTACCATGATAGCCCCTCGCTTTCTCTTTTGAACAGCAAAATTTTCATCAGCACTAGCGACTTTGCAAGATAAAGCATCACCGGCTGTCCCACAAAGTAACGCCCATCTTTCTCCACAATTTGTCCACTCACCAGCAGTCGGTAGAGCCTCGCCCCGAGGATCATCCTCGCGTTGTAGGCCGCCAACAGCTCCTCAATAGTCATCCCTTTGTCACCGGCCAAATAGAGCTCAATCACAAGTCTGATTCGCCTCCCAGCTTCTCCGAGGTTGTAAAAACTAAAGTAGCAGTGCGCAAAGGACACATAGGCCAAGCTCCAGAGAACAGCATATCCAACGACGTCGCTCATGTGTTCGGGCGACATACGTACCGCGAACATTATGACAGAAATAGCAACGCAACCAAATCCTAAAGCAAAACTATACACGGCGGCGCTGAGACGGAACAGCCCTGGGACAATTCTCGTGAGCAGGATATGGGCACCCGCACACGTAGCAATACTCAAGACAGGCACAAACGCGAAGATCACGTGCTAGCCCCCCTTTTCTAGCTTTAAAAATCTCCTGTAAAACAGGTGCACTCGGGCAAGCAGCGCTCCGCTCTGCTCTATGACATACCGGGAGTCAACCTGCTTAACGAGTCCGCCGGCTACCAAGTCTTCAAGCCGTGGGATGACCAAGACCTCGTCACTGAACCGCTCCTCCATATCCCTCAGGCTCACTCCCTGCGGCCCCGCTCTCTCCATCATGAGAAGCAGTGACAAGGATGGACTGTCTGCCTGGATCGCTGAGTATGTGGCGATATAGGCGAGCGACATCCCTCCGTACAGAAACAAAATGGAAAGATATTCAAGCGGAGTCTGCGGGACGAATCTCGCTGACTCAGGTCTTCCCCATGAGACTGCCGCGAATCCGACTGTTGCAATGATCAACACACCACAGCACATCTGTAACAGGACAGCGTATTCACCAGCAGGTCTCTTGATTCGCCACACGATTACCTGAAGGATGAGCAAACAGCAAAACAGCGTCAGACCCAACACGAGCGCTTTCATGGGCAGTGTCCCTCATTCCATGCTGAACGGTGAGCTGTGCTTCTTACCACGCGGAGTTTAGGAATCTTTCCAGGGCCAATTGGGCTGCTCTTCTCTGATCCAGCGCAACCAAAAAAGAGAGTGTCCCCGTCGATCGAGAAGAGTGATCATGAGTGCGATGCTCCGTGTCAATTGATAACGAAGGCCATACCGAGTTTCAGGCGTGCTGGTCAACAGCGTTTCAATGCCGTACGAATCGAACACGAGGCGCGCCTGCGCTAGGTGAAGCACCTCGCCAACCACGACGATGGTGGACGCCCCCTTGTCCTTCGCCAACATGGAGGCAATGGCGATCTCCTGCGTGGTATCCAACGAGCTTTTGAACTGCGCGACGTCGTCAAACGTGACGATTGCAGCGGGTGGAATACCTTGCGCAACGAGGTACCGCTTTCCAATAGACGCAACGGACTCATTCCCCTTCCTCTGCCCTCCTCCCAGAAGCCAGATTGGGCGCGGCTTCTGTACCCAGAGCGCGCGCGCAACATCGAGCCGATCCTGATAGATCGGCCCAGGAGCCCCTTTCACCACATAGTGACCAATGGGGAAGATCGCCTCTCCTTTGCTAGCTAGTTCGCGGTCACGCAGCGCTTTCTGCCGCGTCTCTCCTTCCATGACCGTCACCGTCAGAAAGCAAAGTCCACTCATCACACAAGCAACGAGAGCCCATGTGACCCAGCTTTTGAGCGAGAGACACAGGTTCATTCACAAGGGCCCTCGGTAATCCTCTCTATAAATCGACCATCAGGTCGTTGGGCAGGCCAACTTTCGACCGACTTTGCCGTACTGACCGCGATTCACCACCCGGACGTCCCACCAAAGCGACGCAACAGCGTGAAACACTTTGGCCCAATTCCGAAGCGCCAGGGCCGTGGATTTCCCGTGCGCCCGTTCACGGATATTGATGCCGAATTCGATGAAGTTGACCCCCTGTCTGACCAGCTTGACCAACGCTTCGGTCTGATACGAGAAGCCGCTCGTGTTGATCGTGATGCTCCGAAGGAGATCGGTCCGGCAGATGTTTGACCCGTTCGTATAGGAGAGGTCGGTGCCGAAGAGCCAGTTCACAAGCTTGGTGTATATGCGGGAGAGCATCAGGCGGATGAACGGTCTGATCTCCTGATTCGCGATATAGGTCACGACCAGATCAGCCTGGTCAAGGTGGCGCAATCCCTTGGCCACCTCTTCGACGAGAACCTCATTATCCCCTGGGAGCAGCAAGCAATAGTCGTAGGCGGCCCGCTGGGTCCCAGCCTTGTAAATCCCGCCGATATTTAGTCGGTGGTCATTGTGGAACACGCGGAGATGCGGGTTGGTCTTGGCCAGCGCGTCGGCAAGCGGTCCGGTGCCGTCGCAACTATGATCGTTGAACAACAGGATTTCGAACTCCCACCCGGTTAGACCGAAGTGGTGGGTGATGGCACCGATCGCCGCCGCAAGATTCTTCTCTTCATTGAGGGCAGCTACGATGATCGTGAGTCCCTTCTGCCGCCTCCCTGAGTCCCTAGGCATGATTATGCGCAGCTCGTGCTGCGGTGCGTTCGTCTGCCCCGAGTAAGTCATTCGCTTGAACCATTCAAGTTTAGCCGAGAACCACAGGTTCTTGAACACGTCCACGAAGTGGATCCGCATCGGATAGATGTAGAACTTGATCAGGTAAACCTTGGTCAGATAGTACATCCAGTAGCAGAACTTGGTCGTTGGCCATTTCGACAGGTGGTTCACGAAAAAGTTTCTGAGCCACCTCGTCAGGCGCGGCCAGTTCGCAAACAAGACCACAACCGTAGACAAGAAGCACAACCGGAGCTGGCGCCATTTCTCCTCCTCGGTCAAGCAGGAGAGTGGGGACAGGAATGAGTAGTTGTTGTGCAGCTTGTCGAAATCCCCGTCGAACGATCCGTTCTCAATGGCGAACCTCGTCAAGTTCACTCCAGGCAGCGGATGGAATACGCCTGTTTCGACGTAAGTCGGTTTCAATTTGATACAGAGATCAAATGTCTCGACGTCGTAATCCAGGGCGGTCTTGCCGTCCCGCTCCATCATCTCCTTGGGGATCGGCATGCCGAAGATACAGTTTGCAAACACTGGAATGTCAAGTTCCCGGAAGATTGCAAATGCCTTCTCCATGTGAGCGTTGGTCATGGAACGGTCGAGCAGTCGGCGATCGTTTCGCACTTCCTCATTCCCAACCTCAATAGACATGGTGACCGAGTCCATGCCGGATCTTTTGAGTAGATGTGCTTTCCGAGGGTCCCGCGCGATCAGGTCGGCACGCACAAGCGTATGAAACGGCAGGCCCACCCGCTTGGGGTATTCTTCCGCCCACTCCTCGAGCCATGCATCATCCACTTTCGGGAAGACCGGGAAAACGTCGCTGTATTCCTTGATCCGCTGCGTGTTCGGGTACGCCCGCTTCAGCAATGCCAGCTCCTCGCACACGCGTTTCACGCTCATCCGCCTAAGGATGGGCCCTTTCCCTTTGTACATGTCGTTGTCGCGATGCTCGAAGCAGTAAGAGCATCGGAAGGGGCACCCGCGGGATACCATGAAGCTCCGCATGGGAAAGGAACCGAGTCGGGTGCTTTTCAGCACCAAGTCCCAATCAAGGAAGGGCAGGTTGTCGAGGTTGACGTTGCGGGGGCGAACGACGTCCTTGATGTCGACATCAATGTCGATGAGCGGCACGTGACCGGCTGAATCCGTTGAACACGACCGCTGTTGCAGGTGACGGGCATAATTGTTCTTCGTGACCAGGTTCTGAATGTGATCGATGTCGCGATTGGCTTCATAAGCGTCCAAAAACTCCGTCCAGGCATCTTCGCCCTCGCCGACACAGATCGCATCCAGGCTCGACCGCACAACTTCCTGCTGAAAATAGGTGGTGTGTGGACCGCCCATGATCTGGAAGAGCCGGCTTTCGAACTTATGAATGCGCTCGATTGCCTCAAGGAAAAACCGGTGTTCGCCGGTCTTGGTACTGCAGTAGGCCACGACGTCGGGTTTTATCCGCTTAACCGCCTCAATCGCATCCCCGTCCGCCAGCGCATGCAGAAATGTTTGATGGTTCCGTCCCCCGCTTTTTGCGAGCGCAGACAAGAGTTGCGCGCCCATCGGGTTAATGTACTCAATCTCTCTTACGATCAAAAGGATGCGCATGACGATCTCTGCTGGTCATGTCTGACGATGCGGAAGATCGCTCGTGCAGTCAGGCCAGCAATTCCGAGCATCAATCCTCCAGCACCGGTACGATCATGTTTGCTCTGAACTCATCCTCCGGCAAGTATGGAGACAGCCGCTCGATCGGGTCCGTGGCTATAGTGCCGTCGGCTCGCTTGTGCTGCAGGAGAATGGGCACGAGCGGTTGATCCGGCGCCATCTTCACATCGCAGACTACGGCGCCGGGCGTAGCCAAGACTGCGCGGATCCTGTCCTTCAGATGCTTGTGAGTTTCGATCACCTGTGTTGCAATCCCATAGGCCTGCGCCACCCGAACGGTATTGGGAGTCGAATAACCACTACCCGGATCGGCCGCCGTGATGCGCCCGCCAAAGTAGGTGTTCTGGGTATGCTTGATCGTCAAGTACCCGTTGTTGTTCATTACGAAGAGTTTCAAAGGAATCTTGTACTGCACGATGGTCTGCAGTTCCTGGATGTTGAGCTGCAGACCCCCGTCGCCGACTATACAGATGACTCGGTCTCTGCCAGAGCTGAACCATGCCCCAATGGCCGCAGGCAATCCATAGCCCATGGAGGCTAAGCCGGTGTTGGTAAACAGGCGCTGTCCCTGTTTGACCTTGAACGCCTGATGAGTGCACGTCAAGCTCGTCCCCATGTCGGTGACGATCACGTCATCACGGGTCAGTTCGTCGCACAAGACATCGACAAATACGTAGGAATTCACATAGTCCTTCTCTTCGTAGTAGGCAGGAATCGTTGCCGGATACCTTCGTTTCCACTCCTGGCACCGCTGGGTCCAAGGACTGATGCCCTGCCCGGCGAAGCGATCCAGTGCCGGGACAAGCTGATCTAAGAACTCCCTGCAATCCGCGTGAACCGGCACATCAATATCAGTCAGGTCCTTCTGCAGCTCATGGGGTGAGATGTCCACCACGATCTTTTTCGCTGCCCGGGCGAAGGTCTTCCGGCTGGTCCCGGTCTGCCGCGTGTCCAGCCGAGAACCCAGGCTGAATATGAGGTCGGCATTCGCGACGGCAAAGTTGGCCCCGTACTGACCAAACACACCAGATCGGCCGACATATAGCGGATGATCTTCTGGGATTAGATCCGCTCCACTCCAAGTCGTGATGATGGGGAATCGGACTTGCTCGATGAGCTGCCACAGGAGCACCTCAGCTTTTGCCAACCGAATTCCGTTGCCAATAATCAGGATGGGCCGTCGCGCGCGCCTCACGAGACCGATGATGTCGGGTATCTGATCCACGAACCGGCGCGCCAGCGTTGGCAGTTCTTCAGGAATCCATGGCTGGAGTGCCTGAGGGTCTATAGCGACCATCTGGACATTCTGCGGGATGTCAAGCCATACAGGTCCCGGCCTTCCTTCCCGGGCCGAATAGGCCGCACGTTCCAGGTGATACCGGATCGTTGCAGGCTCTATCACGATCGCGGCATATTTTGTGACGGACTTCACGATCTCAACAATGTTGATCTGCTGGACGCCCAACTGGCGGATCGTTTTCCCATCGGTGTAATCCTTGACCGAAACCTGGCCAGAGAGGAACAGGCATGGAATGGAATCCATCCATGCGCCACACACGCCGGTCAAGGCATTGGTGCCACCGGGACCGGAGGTGACCAGCGCCGCTCCCATTCCGTTCTTGACGCGAGCATAGCCTTCCGCAGCCATTGCCGCTGCCTGTTCATGCTGGACGCAGACATACGTCATCTTGGGATTTCTGGCGACGGAATCCGTAAGATGCATGTTGGCGCCGCCCACGATCATGAAAATGTGTCGGATGCCGAGCGTTGACTGCAAGTACTCAATGACGTAATCGGACAATTTCAATGATCAGCCTCTCCTTTCCATCCACCGGATGATCGGTTCGGTACTTGCTCCGCTATCTTCGGATTCGTTCCTCGATAAACTCCCGGACCCGTCGCACGCCGACTTCCAGCATACCTTTGTCCGGCGTCAGGGCGATTCGGATGTACCGGTCGGCCGAAGGCCCGAACGTCGCCCCAGGCGCGACCGCCACCTGCTTCTCGCGCAAGAGTTGGTCCGCGAATTGATCAGAAGTCAATCCGGTTGCACTGATGTCGACCAGGATATAGAACGCTCCCTGCGGAACATACGAAACTAGGTTCCCAAGGATCTGTAACGCAATGTTCCGCTTTTCGAGGAACGCCAACCGTAGCCTCTCCACATATGGATCGCAGTAGCGCAGGGCGTACAGCGCCGCGATCTGTGATACGGATGGCGCGCACGACGCGTAGAGTTCCTGGGCATTAATTAGAGCCGAATGCAGGTGGGCATTCTGCGTGACGATGTAACCGACCCGCAGCCCGGTCATGTTATAGGTCTTCGAGAAACTGTACACCCCAACCGCATGGCTCGCCCGCTGGAACGCAAGAGGAGACACGTGTTCACCCGAGAAGACGTAGGTCTCGTAGACTTCATCGGACAGCAACCACATCCGATGTCGTGCCGTCAATTCCATCAGGCGCTCGATCTCTTCCTTCGACAGCACCGCTCCCGTAGGATTCGACGGGGAATTAATCACGATCACCCGGGTCCACTCACTGATCTGAGCGGCCAACGAGTCCACGTTGATCTGAAACCCATCCCGCTGTTCAAGCAAATAGTATTTGACAACGCCGCCGTAATGCAGGACAGCAGACGCATAATTCGGATAGCCCGGATCGGGCACCAGCACTTCATCGCCCGGGTTGATCATCGCGCCAATCGCGACAGTCACACCGTACGTTGCACCTGGTGTTACATAGATGTTGTCCACATCGACAGAGATCTTATTGAACGTCGCCAGCTTTTGTTTTAGTTCGAGTCGAAGGTCTAACAGCCCCGCGTTCAAGGTGTATTTCGTATGGCCGGCCAAGGCCGCATCAGCCACAGCCCGACAGATGATCTCTGAAGTCGATTCCTGCGGTTGTCCCAGGCTGAGCTGGATAATGTGACGCCCTTCCTGTCCAAGCTCAAGCACCTGGTCGGTGATCCGCCTGATCCCGGATCGGGGAATAGCTTGCAGCACCCTATTGATGTTCATTACGATTCCCTCGGCCAAGCGTTGGGCCCGCACCCGTTCACCGGTCCCGGATCACTCCCGGCTCGTTGAGCCATTGCTCCACCGATTCATATGACACTTTGTTGATCGCACATTGAGACTGGAGCGCCTGGAGGATCGGCACAACAGCTTCTTCGACAGTCATGCTTTCCTCATTGTGGGCATTCCGCGTTTCCTCGGCCCAGTCCGCGGTGAAAGCCGTGCTGATGGACCCGGGGTTGACCAAAGTGAATACGATACGGTATTGTGCGTATTCTTTTTGCATCGCTTCCGCGATCTTCTCGACGGCCCCCTTCGCCGCCGTATAGATGCTCAGCTTCGGAAGTGTCCGCTCGCCTGAGCGTGAAGACAGAAGGAGGACGTGGGCCCGTTTCAGGCTGCCGGGCTTCATGATGTTTGTCTTCATTCGGGGCAACAATTCCCGCAGCCAGAAGAGCGGCGCTTTGGCGTTGGTATCGAAGATCCGTTCAATATCCTCATGAGTCATGGATTCCAACGTGCTATACACGTGGCTCCCACCCGCGCAATTGATGAACACGTCTATCTGCGCCTTCTCGCTTTCATAAATGCGTCGAATCAGATTTGTCGTCCCGGCTATATCGCGGACATCGAGGGAACGACAGTCAATCGCCGTCGCGGGCGTGATGCCACGCTTTGCTTGCATATCCGCAAGTTCCTTTTTCAGGACATCGAGCTGCGCCCTCGTGTTCCTCGCGATGAGCGTCAACCGGCGACAGATGCCAACAAGGTTCTTGGATAGCTCTTTGCCGATCCCGCTCGAGGCGCCCGTCACCAGGGCATGTTTCCCTACTAGCCAATCATGCGTCGATGCGTTCATCGGGTAGACTCCCAGCGTTCGTTGTATGAATAACGAACTCTCTAGTTGATCCGATCGTTACCAGCGCATTGTATCCGGACACGATCAGATAAAGTTGACATGCGCAGGGGGATGCATGAGGTCCCACAGATACCGATTGGCCTCGTCCATGCGGCAGTTCTGGCGGCATTCCGAGATATTGAGCGTATGGCGTACGTGCTCGAAGCTGCGCCGCCTCGCCTCCCCCTCCCAGACCTCGGCGAAGGACTGCTCGTTGAGGTTCCCGTAGCAAAACCGGCTGTCCTGCAGATAGGCGCTGCAGCCGTACACGTCCCCATTCGCCATCACATAAGCCCAGAAGAAGGGAGTCGCCTGGCATACGGCGTAATAGCGGTCGGCATCCAAGAGCTTCTCCATCGTCCGGCGGCGGAAGATCACCTTGAACCGATCATCTTCAAGCGCCAGCAACTCCTGTTCCATGGGGAATATCTGACTATAGTCAAAGTCCTTGTACCCCTTCTCCATCGTGGTCAGGCTCATTAGGTGCTGGGAGTAGGGCTTGATAACAATGTAGTCCACCCCGACGTCCTTGGCCCTCCTGGCCAACGCCACTGCTTCATGCTGGTTTTCGGGCAGGAGCACCATCTGAACCCCGAGTGTGCAGGCGTAACGGTTGGCCCGCTTGACCTCCGCAGCCTTGGCCAAGTTCCGAAACACGCGGTCGAAATCATCTGCCTTGGTCTGATGGACCGCGGCATAAGTATCACGAGCCCCCGCATTCACGCTGACCTTGATCCAGGCGACAGACCCCAGTGATTCGTGGATGAGGTGTTCATTGAGCGCCACCGCATTTGTCGTGAGCGCCACATCAATGCCGGCCTTCTGCGTTTGAACGATGATTTCGCCGATGTGCCTGTGCAACAAGGGCTCCCCCTCACCAGCATACATGATACTTCTCACGCCCCGCTCGGCCATTTCGGTAACGCGCCGGATCAACAGATCCTTGTCGAGGCTCCGGGTCTTGTAGCCAATGTAATCCACCGCGCAAAACGTGCAGCGATGATTGCAGGCACCAGCCGGTGCAATCTCCACGTAGAGGGGATAGACCGACTTGGCCTTCTCCCACTCATCCCCTGCCGCCTGCCATTGAGCAATGCGGTCTGGATGATACGTCAGCTTATGCGAATCTATGCGATACAGGTCCATTGCCATATCTCCACGAACATCTAGCGCCAGAAGATCTTCTAAGCAGGAAGCCCTCGGAAAGCATAGAGATTATCAGGTTACCGCTGAGGCCGGCGTAAATCAAGTCAATTCTTTAGGATGAGTCCTCTCTTAGCGCTTGGCTAAGGACATGAACTTACAGCCCCTGCTAACCTTGTCTGGCCAGGCTGGTCATACTCGACCAGGTCACCGAGCGATCCGCTGCTAGGCACCCCAACCCGACTAAGTTCATGGCCAGCCAGTGGCTTCCATGGAGCACAGTGGCATAGGCAGCCGCCTGCGTTGGTTCCGTTCCTGCCACCATCGCGAGGCCGGCCACGCAGAAGCCATGGAAGGTCCCGACGAACCCCGGCGCAGACGGGACCGCAACCCCGAAGAGGACGATCACAAACACCAGCGTGGTCTGGGCCGGTGTCAAGTCCAGGTGAAACCCCTGAGCCATCACGTAGAACGCGGCAATAGCCACAACCCAGATGAGCAAGGAGAGGCTGGCCACTGCTGCCACGCGGAGGCCGCCTCGGAGCGCGCACAGCCCCTCCAAAAAGCGCCTGACCAGTTCCAGGCTCCGCGAGGCCCACGAACGACCGACCCGCGCGGCCCAGCGCTCGCCGGCTCGAAGAAGCCGCTCGCGCAGCCTCACGGCAAGCAAGAGAGCCGACACGCCGGCGGCGACCGCCAGCAGGACAGCGAGCCCGGCCTGCTTCAGCATGTGGGCCGTCCCATCACCCAGCTTAGGAGAGACTGCCAAGGCCAGTCCCAGCAGCGCCAGCGCCGCGATGACATCCAGCAACCGTTCGACCAAAATGCTGGCCAGCACGGTCGGAACCGACATCTGTTCGCGTCGCGCCAGCACCCACGCCCGCACCACCTCCCCGAGTCGGGCGGGCAAAAGATTGTTTGCCATGATCCCGATGAACGTCGCCGACACCAGGGACCATGATCCGACAGCCCCTCTTCCGGCCAACAGGAAGCGCCACCGGAGCGCACGCACGACCAGGCTCAAGAGCGCCGCGACGACGCTGGCAAAAACCCACGGGAGGCCTACGCGAGTAATCCCGACCCACAGGGCGGTCGGATCGACGCCGCGGAA
>Ga0194121_10010334_pt1 | contig 11350 bp, 8 predicted proteins | sample TA2MahCa50mmetaG_FD_148609 | JGI IMG/M metagenome (GOLD analysis project Ga0194121, IMG submission 148609) | Freshwater microbial communities from Lake Tanganyika, Tanzania - TA2015020 Mahale Deep Cast 50m | ecosystem: Environmental > Aquatic > Freshwater > Lake | place: Tanzania: Lake...
AGCATCACCACCCGTTGGAGCAGTGCCACCACCAGTGCCACCACCTTCTCCACCGCCGCCTTTCTTCTTCCCACCTGAAGAATCGTTAATCGCATCACCTTGAGAGGTGCTGTCACCCTTCTTGCCTCCCGACGTATCATCTGTCGGAGCAACGCTTGATGACCCCGTATCATCACTTCCTCCAGCAGGCTCAGATGTCGACTTACCTCGATTCCCTACCGCTTGCGCAAGATCAACCGCACCCCGCGCCACTGTACCACCAGCTTTTTTCATCGCGCGTTTGATGCGATTCTGAGCACCACTAAGCGCTTCATGTGCCTGCTTTGCCAAAGCGCTTGGTTTGAAGTTTCCAGCCCAATTACCGGCCGCAGCACTTGCCCCACCCACAAGCTCGGTGGCAAGCTTGGTCATCTTATCGAGAAAGCTGGAGAAGATAAACATCACCAACGCCGCTTTGATGATGGTTTGCAGCTTCTCTATACTCATCGAGCCAAGCACTGGTAGGCCGATTCCAAGCACCTCTAACCCTGGAAGTCTTCTTATGTCAGCAACGTTGAAGATACAGTAGATGCTATCTGTTTCGGCGGCGCCGGTGCAGTTAATTCTTTTTGGCGCGGATTGGCCATCACCATCAAAGGTTGCACTACCTATAACGATGTTGTCGAAGATTGCTATCAACACACCAAGATAAGCAAAAAGAATCATCGGCTGCAGCGTGAGACCGAGTATTTGCTTCCACCAACCATCAAACACGCTTTTGGTTTTGGTAAACAGCGACAGAGGAATTATGAAGACGGAGAGATAGAGCAATATGACAATCGCGGTGATCGCAACCAAAAAGAACTGCAAAGCTTTTACCATCAAAAAGATCATGTAAAAAGCGAATAGGAAGGAGGCCACCACGAATAGTAGTCCGTAGCCTCCAGTCAAGAATCCGCCAAGCGCCATAAAAATTAGATTCGGCACTGAGACATCAGGCCCGAATCCCAAAGCGAAGGCGATCTTGCAATCAAGTACATCCCATATTCGTAGATATTCCTTTCCTGGCGGATAGGCGAAATTCGCTTTGTTCGTGTCGGCAAGATCCGCATAGTTGTAGCGCGGGAACTGACAGCCATCGAGCTTGCTAACATCGGCATTGGGATCGTCAGGCTTGAAGGTGATGCTGGCTAAAACACCTGAGGCATTGAGAACGCCTTGAACCGCCCAATCTTGCCAAGCGGTGCCGAGGGCAAAATAAGAAACCAGCGCCAACTTGAGGATGTAAGGGAAAATAGTTTTGCGCTCGATATGCATGCCAGGCACCGCCAACAAAATCACCACCCCAAAGAAAGTGATCGACAAGGTAAGCACAATCTTGATCAGGGTCTGGAACTGCTTTTGGATTTTAACAAAGAAGGAATCGCCAACTAATTTCTGCCCCTTCGTCAAACTGTTACCGTTGGCGCAAACACCGTTCTGGTTGGGAACATCGTTTGGATCACTACAAGCAGCATGCCCAGCCTTGTTTAAAAACACGTTCTGCATGGTTTCTTTGATGCATTGGATGATCGGTGAGGAAAAGCCTTTGGTGTTAATCGGCAGCAGTTGTGCGGTGTAGCCGTAAACGTTTTGTGAATCTCCGCGCAGGTCACGACAAGAGGAATCAATATAGCCCCCAGTTAGGTTGGAGGTGAAAAAGTAAGAAGGGAGAGGAAGCTTCTGGCAGTGGTTTAGGTGTTGGCAGTAGTTAACGAGTTTGGTAGTGTCATTTTCATCATATTTCTCGGTCTCAGTTCCGCCGCCAAGCAGGTGGTTGTAAGGGCAAACAGAGTAGGTTTTAGCACAGACATAGTTGCTGGCTCTGAGGCTTTCATACACTTCGAAGGAAACATCGCCAACTGTGCAGCGCGTTCCAATCGAACAAAAACTAGATTGGAGAGGTCCTTCGCTGGTTGTAAGTCCGCCAACATCAGTAGTTCCGGCTTTATTCTCGATACAGATCGATTTTTGGCTTCTGTCCTTGCAACAGTTGTAAGCCTGCTGCATCGCCTCTTGGTCTTGGGCAGCTGTGTATCTGCCCTGGTTATCACGCGCCCTAGCTAAGAAGCGGTGGCAAGCATAAGCAGGTGTGCCACCTGGGCCGGTCATGTAGTAACGCTGGTTATCATCGTCATAGCCAAGTATTTGCTGCCTTCTACCATTAGCCCCTCCGCCCTTCTCCCACGTGCTTGGATTTTTGCAGGCTCCGCCTCCGCTATCAACATATTCCATCCCACCATAGATAAACTCACGCCAGGCTTTGTTGGTGATTTCGCGCCGGTTATTAGAGCCACAGTCGTTGCTTGGAGCCACGCCACTAAAGGAAGAGTCAGAACTCGACTCACCGATGAGCAGCCTCCGCAAGCAGTTTTGATATGGTCCGCGCACCTTTGTCCAAGTGCCATCACCAGATTGACTTCCGTTATTGTCCAACTGCTGCCATCCCCGCCACTTGATTCCACATATTCTGGCGGTGCGGTAAGAGTGATTGGCTCGGCCGTGAATTATCGCTAAAGCAGCAAAAACAGCAGCTACCGCAATAACATAAGAAAAAACAGCAGCGCAACAACGCGTGGAATCACCGGCAGCTACTGTTGCTGCGGTGCATGCTGCCGCCGCTGCTGCCGCTCCTGCACCAGCTGAAGCTAATGCTGCTGCTGTTGCGGAAGCGCAGGTTCCCGCTGCTATGCCAGTATTGGTAGCCATTGCACCACATACAGTACCTCCGGCAGCAAGTCTAACTAGCGTTCCTGGGGTTGGGTAAGGTAATGGCGGGTTCGCATTACAAGTTGCTTCGTAAGCTGCAGCTGGTGCGGCATTTGCAGGATATGTGGCAGTTTTGCAAACCGTTCGCGAAGCAATAGAAGTTGCAAACATTACAGCTCCAGATGCCGCGGCAAGAGCGAGGCAGGTTGTGTTGGTTGGCTCGAAATTATAATCGATGTTAGTGCCGAAGGGATCGAATTTCGGGACCGAGCCACCACTAGTCGTGTCACACATGCTAGCATCATCCACATTAGAGCTTGAGCCAATCGAGTTAGACCTGACCCCATCATAGGTCGCATAAGCTTCTTGGGGGGCAATTACAGCAGAAACGGCAAGGAACAGCGAGAGCAGCAGGCGCAGCGTTTTGGAGAAAGAGCTATCTGCTCGCATCAAACAGTTTTATTAGTTCGTTGATCTCTTGATTGGCGGTTTTGAAGGAGGTGCGGTTGATAATGAGGTGGGAAGTTACGTCGAGTATTTTTTCTAACTCAACTAGGTTGTTTTCTTTAAGGGTTTGTCCACTGCCAACTAGGTCAACGATATAATCGCAGAGACCGAGTTTTGGCGCGATTTCCATGGCGCCGTTGAGTTTTATGATCTCAGCCTGGATGCCGAGATTAGCAAAATGGCGACTGGTTAGGTTGGGATATTTGGTGGCAAGGCGAAGGTGGGAGTTTAATGGTAAGTATCCGCCGGTTTTTTGATTTTTTAGTTGAGCGGATTGCAAACTGCTCGCTTCACTGCGCCGTTTGTGGTAGGTGGTAAGTGGTAAGTGGTTTGGGGCGGCTAGGGAGAGACGACATTTGCCGATGCCAAGATCGAGGATTGGAAAGATTTCATTAGAGGAAAACTCTGTAAGAACGTCGAGGCCGCATATACCTAAATCGGCACCACCAAACTGCACGAAGGTAGCAACGTCAAAGCTGCGCACCTTGATGATTGCGAGATTATCGCGATTGGTTGCAAAGATGATCTTGCGCGAGGCATCGTTAAAAAAATCTTTTTCAGGAATAATGCCCATCCTTACCAGCAAAGGGTTTAGCTCATCTAAGATTCTACCTTTGGGAACGGCAAGAAGGAGTTTTTTCATCAGAAATTTTTGTAATAACGTAGCATTACCCCGAGCGTGTCACGCAAATCTAGCACTTCCTTATTGTCTGTGCGCATAAATCTGTAGCCAGCTTGTAAGGTTAGGCGATCGAAAAATTTTGTTTTGTCAAAATCATAGCCAAGCGAGACCTCGCTTAGATTTTGATTAGTACCATTATCAAAAAGCACCTCGCGCTTACGCTGCGAAGTGCCGAGCAACATACTCCAATTTTGATGCAAACGAGTTATTAGATTCGTGGTGAAGTAACTCTCTGTGATATCAGAATTTCCACCAAGATTTTTCATCGAGGCATATTCGATTAGGAAATCGAAATCGAGATTTTCTTGCCATGGAAGTGTATAATTCATGCCGACAACAAAACCTTTCTGATCCGCGACTTTTGTAGCTGCAACCGGGCTCGCTCTTTTATTCACTACCAAATCTATGTAAGAAAAATTGTAAGAAAGTTTTTCCTTAGGACCAAAGTCAAAATTGATGTTGAGTGAGGCGTTGTAAGAGGAGAGAGATCTCGTATCTCCTGGCGTCCCATCTGTTTTATGTGTCGAGTCGCGATTCACCAAAACCGAGTTGTCGAGGTTTTTACGATCATTGGTAAAGCTGCTTAAACTAAAGTTATATTGTCCCGTTTTCTGAGCATTACCGAGCCTGTAAACACCACTAAATCCAAGCCTCTCGATATATCTGTAGTTGTTAGCAATTTGATGAATCCACAAGCCGCGATCCCAACGCCAAGCATTGCCAAAATTCAGATTAAACTTGCCGGCGATCAGTGAATATTTCTCATGGTTAGTACTAAGATTTAACTCCTGAAAATATGCACCGGTATTGTCAAAAGAACGACTTCCTCCACCACTAGAAGAAACTGCAGACTGTTGCTGCGAGCCAAGATTATCCAGGCGCCCAAGCGCTATGAAGCTATTAATCGAAAGATGCTTATCGAGATGGAAGTTGGTGTAGTAGCGAACCGCGCCGGAAGTATCTCTGAACTTGTTTTGCTTGTTGGTTGCTTGGTAGTTGTCATCAAACTCTGCTTCAGCAATGAGGCGATTGGTAATTCTTGGTTCGATTTTTTTGAGAAAAAATCTTGAATCGGAATCAACGATATCGTTCAAGATTCCTTGATTGCTCAATGTCTGAGACCAGACATCTCCAGTAAAAAACAAAAGAAATATAAAAAGTCGCTTCATTGATAGACCTCTTTTCCAACTCATCGTGCCAATCTTTTTAAGAAATTTTTAGCGATTTTTTTGCAAAATCTCGCCGATGTATTCGATATACTTCAAGAAATTTTGCGAGAAAATGAGCAAAAATTTCTTAAAAAGATTGGCACGATGAGTTGGAAAAGAGGTCTATTAAGTCAATACTGGCTTGGTTAAACGCGGTTATTTTTATGTCCTTATCTATCCTAATCGCAACAAGTTTCTCCATCGGATTTTTCTTTGAGAGCATCATCGGATTTGGTGGCGGGCTCATCGCCTACGCCATCCTCAGCTTCTTCATGGATCTCAAAGAAATGATCTTGGCCGGGCTTTACATCGGCACCTGTTCCAGCGCTTACATCGCTTACACCGACTTCAAGTCTTTCGACAAAAAGATTTTCAAATCCCTCATCCCTCTTGCACTAATGGGGACAATACTCGGCGTGCTGGTCTTCACAAAATTTTCTACCAAGATTCTATCCCCGGTTTTTGGATCGCTGCTCGTCTTACTTGCGGTCAAGACCATATTTTTTGATCGATTTTCCTTCCCAAAAATCTTCAAGAAAAAACTGATTTTTATCGGCGGGATCGTGCACGGGGCTTTTGGTTCGGGTGGGCCTTTTGTGGTTAATGCGATTAAGGATGACTTCAAAACTAAATCCGCGCTACGCACAACGATGGCGGTCTTCTTCACTTTTTTTAACTTCGTTCGAATCGCTCAGCTTGGAATCCAAAACCAACTCGAACCAGATTTCTTTAGCGGGATTTTATGGACGATATTTCCGGTATTCATTGCCATAAAACTCGGCCATAAAGTTCATGTAAAACTCAATGAGGATTTATTCAAAAAAGGTGTCGCCCTAATGACCATCTTTGCCGGGCTGAAATTTCTTGCTTCGTAACAGACGGTGACCCTTCACCGCGAACCGGTGCGCCTCGTCGCGCAGACGTTGTAAGTAGTACGAAAGCGGCGAGTTTTTTTCGAGTTGAAAGGGTTTTTTACCCGGCAGATGAAACCACTCCTTGCCAGCATTTCTCTTCTCTCCCTTGGCCATACAGACGAACGGTATTTTTAGAACCTCACGCGCTACAGCTAACTGGGGCTTACCTCCATCGATGATTACGAAGTCAGGAAATCCATCGTGAGCCTTGGCAAATCTTCGCGTTAAAACCTCGCGTAACATCGCGGTGTCGTCGCGATTTCCATGTTCGAAACGGATGTTAAACTTACGGTAGCCGCTTTTGATGAAGCCGTCCGTTCCAGCGGTAATCATGGCTCCAACCGCATTCGTTCCGGAGATGTGGCTGTTGTCGTAAACTTCGATTCGCTTAGGAATTGCGGGTAAATCAAAAATATTCTTTAGCTCGGTAAGTAGTTTTTTTGTGCTCAGTTTTTTCACCAGAGAGCCGGTATTGGAGCGGATTTTTAGCCTTGCCAAAGTTTGGATTTGATCCCTTACCAGCGCCGCTTTTTCATATTCCTGCACTTCACTCAACTGCTTCATCCTCTCCTGCAAAAACTCAGTTGATCCTCGACGCAAAACTTCCGCCGCACTCTCAACAGAGATTTGATAATCATCTCGCGAAACCAGACCAACACAGGGTGCGGAGCATCTCTTAATCTGATATTCCAAACATGGTTTTTTGCGTGATTTAAACTCGGAATCGGAACAGTTGCGTAGCAAAAAACTTTTACGCAGCAAATCGATGGCACGATTAACATCGCCAGCGGAAGGAAAGGGACCGAAAACCATTTCCCTACCACAATCCTTACCCCCGTCATTGCGATCCGCAGGCGAAGCAATCCGCTCATCCGCAAGTAAAGATGGATTGCCGGTAGATTGCCGCGCTAAGCTTCGCTTAGCTCGCAATGACACAGGATTAGAACGATATTTAACAATACGCGGAAACTGGTGATCAGAAATCAAAATCTGCGGAAAAGTTTTGTCGTCGCGCAGCACAATATTAAACTTCGGCCGAAATTTTTTAATGGCGTCGTGCTCGAGCAGTAGTGCCTCTGTCTCGTTTTTTGTCTGCGTAAACTCGACTCGCTTCGTCAAAGACACCATTAAACTAATCCGCGACGAAAGCTGGTCCTGATTGGTGTAACTCATCACTCGCTTCTGCAGATTTTTCGCCTTACCCACATAAAGCAGCTCATCCTTCTCGTCGAAAAACTGGTAGATGCCGGGGGCTTTTGGTAGGATGGGAAGGGTTGATTTTATTGAGTCTAGAGGCATTAAAGAATTTAGGATTTAAGATTTAGGATTTAGAAAATATCTTTGGCTTGATTCGCTTTGCATTATCTTCTCGCAAGCTCGCAGTAAGCGAATCGAATCGAGCGTTACAGGACTTACGCAGTTAAGGTCTGAGCGCTAATCTGGTTTTAACTAACTGCATTAAGTCCTGATCTTCCCAAAAAATGGTAATCAAGAAAACACAACTTGACGAGATTGCTTTCTTGCGCACGCAAGAAAATCAAACCTTCAGACCAGTTGCTCCCGAGTTAGAAAAAATTTTGTATCAGCCTTTTGAGATCTTGGATCATGGCTTCGTACGGGTTGTGGATTACATGGGAAATGATGATTCGGTCGTGCAAGCGGCACGAGTCTCTTACGGTGCCGGCACCAAGAAAATTAGCGCTGACAAGGGTCTGATCAACTACCTAATGGCTCATTACCACACCACCCCTTTCGAGATGTGTGAGATCAAGTTCCACATCAAGCTGCCGATTTTCGTGGCACGGCAATGGATCCGCCACCGTACCGCTTCCGTGAATGAATATTCAGCACGCTACTCAATTATGGAGGATGAGTTTTACATCCCGCGCCCTGAGCATCTCGCAGCACAATCAAAGATTAATCATCAAGGCCGCGATGAGGGCGGAATACTAAGCCATGAAGAGCAAAAACGCGTTTTGGAAATATTAAAAAAAGACTCGAGCTTGGCTTACGACCACTATCTAGAAATGATTAGCCAAGATGGTCAGGACGGACTTGCACGAGAGCTGGCGCGGATGAATCTGCCACTTAACTGCTACACACAATGGTATTGGAAAATCGATCTGCACAACCTCTTACACTTCCTACACCTGCGCGCCGACTCACATGCTCAGTATGAGATTCGTGTTTATGCAGAAGTGGTGCTTGATATAGTCAAGAAGTGGGTTCCGCACTGTTTTGAAGCTTTCGTAAAAAATCGTCAAACCGGCAAAAGCCTGTCTGGCGCGGCTTTGGAGGTAATAAGAAAAATGCTAAAAGGCGAGAAGGTGACGCAAAAGGATAGTGGATTGAGCATTAGGGAGTGGGAGGAGTTGGAGAAGATTTTTAACCTTAAATCATAAAACATATGTCAGTCGGAATGGGAGAGTTGTTATTAATCCTAGTAATCGTCTTTGTGCTTTTTGGCGCTGGCAAGCTGCCTCAAGTAATGGGCGATATCGGTAAAGGAATTAAGAGTTTGAAAAAGGGGCTGAAGGAAGAAGAAAAAAAACCGGAAGAAATCGAGAAGAAATAGTCAGTGGATCAGCATAAAATAATCACAACTCAAGTAATCGAAGATGTGGTGAATAGCACATCTTCCGACCGCGTGCCAATACGCGATTTGGTTTACGCCATGGAGTCTGTTGGATTTGGTTTAGTGATGATGATTTTTGCGCTGGCCATCACCATCCCTACTCCACCGCCATTACCAAGCATCATCTCCGTTCCGCTTATTGTCTTTTCTCTGCAGATGATGTTGGGCTACTCCTCACCAAAACTACCAAAAAGATTCGCTGATTTAACGGTTAAGCGCTCAGTTCTCGCAACATTGGTGAACAAGTCCGCACCCTACATCCGCAAGATAGAACTCATCCTAAAACCACGTCTGGCCTTCATGACCACTAAAACCGCTGAACGCTTAATCGGATTTTTCTCCCTACTCTTTTCCTCATTCATTTTGCTGCCAATACCACTCTCCAACTTCATCCCCGGGCTTGGCATCTTGATCACTTCTTTCGGACTTTTGGGCAAGGATGGCTTGGTTGTGCTACTCGGAATCACTGTTGGCATCTTCGGCATAACAGTCTCCATCGCCACTGTGATGTTAGGTGTTGAGGTGGTTTATTATTTTTTGCATTAACCTTAACGCTTCATGTCTTGTCCAGAAATCAAAAATCAAACCTCTTGATTTTTGATTTCGTCAATGTTTGGTCTAAGCGTAAGAATTTTCTCAAATCGCATTGACAGCATAAAAAACCGTTCCTACCTTGCCACGCCTCGCCGTTCATTGCAGCACACCGCAGCACCGATTTTAGCAGCTTCCCCACGCACCTCTCTCCATCCACTTACTTAACATTTTCAACTAAAATCATGTCATCCAACAACTCCTTTTCTGGAGGCTCCTCTTCTGGAGGCACGCTTACTTTGCGCTATTCTAGTACTCCAACCGTCCCACAGCAGCAGCAACAGCAGCAAGTTTCTGAACCAATCTCAAATCAAACATCTCAGCCGATTAATCTTGGCAATACACCACGTTTGCATACCGGCAATCTGATTAGTCGCGCCAATGCTCCGCAGAGTTTTTCTTCAAGTCAGCAATATGATGATGAAGATTATGACACTCGCCCAACTCGCTCAACCGGCACTGGCAAGACACTCGAGCTAAAATCCCTTAAAACCAAATCCGCCGAGAAACTGGTAGAAATCTCCAAGGAATATGGCCTCGAAAATATCGGAGATTATAGCCGCCAAGATATTATTTATCACATCCTTAAAAATTTCTCCGACCTAAGTCCGGAAAACGTAATCATTGGCGAAGGTGTGTTAGAGCTGGTTGGCGACGGATTCGGATTTTTACGCGCACCAGAAACAAACTATTTCGCCGGCTCCGACGACGTCTATGTTTCACCGAGTCAAATCAAGCGTTTTGGCCTACGCACTGGCGACACGATCAAAGGTCAGATCCGCGCACCAAAAAAAGGGGAGAGATATTTCGCACTACTGCGTGTGATCGAAGTAAACTTCATGACACCAGACAAGATCAGGAACCGCGTGCTTTTCGATGATCTTACCCCTCTACATCCGCAAAAAAAACTGAAGCTCGAAGAGGATAAGCTAATCAACAACGACATCTCCACACGCATCATCGATATGATCGCTCCGCTGGGTAAAGGACAGCGCGCTTTGATCGTCGCCCAACCAAAAACTGGTAAAACTAGTTTGATGCAAAATATCGCCCACGCCATCACTACCAACAATCCAGAGGTGATTCTGATTGTGCTTTTGATCGACGAGCGTCCGGAAGAAGTAACCGACATGCAGCGCACCATTAAGGGTGAAGTGGTTAGCTCCACTTTCGATGAACCGGCAGAGCGTCACGTGCAGCTTGCCGAGATGGTCATCGAGAAAGCGCGTCGTTTAGTCGAAGCTAAAAAGGATGTTGTGATCCTACTTGATTCCATCACGCGCTTAGCCCGCGCATACAATACTGTTGTGCCTTCATCTGGTAAGGTTTTAACTGGTGGCGTTGACGCCAATGCCCTACAAAAACCAAAAAGATTTTTTGGTGCCGCACGAAATATCGAAGAAGGCGGCTCGCTCACCATCATTGCTACGGCCTTGATTGACACCGGTTCGCGCATGGAGGAAGTCATTTTCGAAGAGTTCAAAGGAACTGGTAACTCGGAAATAGTTTTGGATCGCAAGATCGCTGACAAACGCATCTTCCCGGCCATCGATATCACTAAATCTGGAACAAGAAAAGAAGAGCTATTGGTAGATCGCTCCACTCTTTCAAAGGTGTGGATGTTGCGTCGCGTAGTGAATCAAATGAGCCCGCTAGAAGCTATAGAATTCCTCTTACAAAAACTTGAACACACAAAGACAAATGAAGAATTCTTTAAGGCTATGAACAGCTAAGGAATTTTTGATTTTAGATTTTAGATTTTTGATTTGGCTTACTCCTCAAATCAAAATTCATTTACGAATGCGCTCTGTTTTTTTTATCACCCTTCTACTCACCTCCTGCACCATCTCCTCAATACATCTTCTCACGCAACAAGAATCGGCTCTGAAAACGCGCGGGGGATATGGGTCATATCTTGCTTTGGAATATCTCCAGTTTTCACGTAGCTTGTTGTCGGTGAAGGAGAAAAAAACTGCGGAATATTTTTCCAAAAAAGGTTTGGGGATCGCGTCTGGCGTGGAGTTTGTTCCAGAAAATCCAATCGAGTGGAAAGCTGATCCAGCGCAGGTGGAAGAGATGGTGATGA
>Ga0194121_10010337_pt1 | contig 11348 bp, 9 predicted proteins | sample TA2MahCa50mmetaG_FD_148609 | JGI IMG/M metagenome (GOLD analysis project Ga0194121, IMG submission 148609) | Freshwater microbial communities from Lake Tanganyika, Tanzania - TA2015020 Mahale Deep Cast 50m | ecosystem: Environmental > Aquatic > Freshwater > Lake | place: Tanzania: Lake...
CTGCGACCGGAGAAAACCACCGCATCAGCGTGAACAAGGATTTGAACCCGTATGCGTTTCTAATCACGTTTTTGCACGAAGTCGCCCACCTGCTGAATTTTGAAAAACACCAGGGACGCGTGCAACCGCACGGACAGGAATGGAAATGGTTTTTTCGCGAAATAAGCACACCCGTTTTTCAAGAAAATTTACTGCCCCGGGATGTTCACCATTCCCTGAATACGTATTTATCAAACCCCAAAGCCAGCAGCTGCAGCAGTCCACAACTGGTGCGCACCCTGCGAAAATACGACGCCGATACTACTTGGGTTCTGTTAGAGGAAGTGCCCGCCAACACGGCCTTTGAAACCAAAGGCGGACGCACCTTTGTGAAAGGCGAGCGCATGCGTACACGCTATCGTTGTGTGGAAGCGGACACCGGCAAGGTATTTCTGGTTCCCGGCTTCATGCAGTGCCGCTTGAAAATATAATCACGCCTTTGGGTTTGTTTAATTAGTTTTGCTGTGCAATGCCAACACTTTCCATTGTTATTCCGGCTTACAACGAAGGCAGGACCATACAACTGATTCTGAACAAGGTGAAGGCAGTTTCGCTGCGCGACCAAATTGCCAAAGAGGTCATCATTGTTAACGACTGCTCCAAAGACAATACCGAGGAAGCCATTCAGGCCTATATTGCCGCCAATCCTCAGCTGAACATTCAGTATTATAGGCATGAGGTGAACCAGGGCAAAGGCGCGGCATTGCACACCGGCATTCAAAAAGCTACCGGCGATTTTGTTATTGTTCAGGATGCGGATCTGGAATACGATCCCAACGAATACAACATTCTGCTACAGCCCATTTTGGACGGATTTGCGGATGTCGTTTATGGGAGCCGTTTTATGGGCGGAAATCCACACCGAATCTTGTTTTTCTGGCATTCTATTGGTAATAAAATGCTTACATTCTTGTCAAACATGTTCACCAACCTAAACCTGACTGATATGGAAACCTGCTACAAGCTTTTTCGCAGGGAAATCATTCAGGGCATTCAGTTAAAAGAGAAACGCTTTGGTTTTGAACCCGAGGTTACCGCCAAAGTGTCGCGTATTCCCAAAATCCGCATTTATGAGATGGGTATCAGCTATTACGGACGTACGTATGAAGAGGGCAAAAAAATCGGGTGGAAAGACGGTTTCAGGGCCGTCTGGTGCATTTTGAAATACAATTTCTTCAGTAAATAATTCCTAAAATTATTGTCGCTGTTGGTTTTTAGGTGGTTATGAGCAACAAAAAACACGCAGTGATAATTGGAGCGGGGCCTGCAGGGCTCACAGCTGCGTATGAGTTGCTTTCGCGAAGCGAAGACTATGAAGTGACAGTGCTGGAATCCTCCACTTATATGGGTGGCATTTCCCGCACGGTCAATTACAAGGGAAACCGCATGGATATTGGTGGACATCGTTTTTTTAGCAAAAGCGACCGCGTGATGCAGTGGTGGCTCAGCATGATGCCAATAGAAAAAGGCGCATCGCATGCTCACATTCACTACCACGGCAAAGAAGCTGAAGTGACAGGTACAGAGGCCGATCCCGATAAAACGCGGCTGGTAATGCTTTTGAGGAACCGTATTAGCCGCATTTATTTTCTGGGTAAATTCTTTAGTTATCCGATTTCGCTGAACCAGCAAACCCTTAGAAATTTAGGTGCTGTGCGTGTTTTTAAAATTGTATTTAGCTACGCCAAAATTCGTCTGTTTCCGCGCAGGCCTGAAGTGACCCTGGAAGACTTTATCATCAACCGTTTTGGCAAAGAATTGTACCTCACATTTTTTAAGGATTACACCGAAAAAGTATGGGGTTTTAAGTGCCATGAAATAGCCAAGGATTGGGGTGCACAAAGGGTAAAGGGCCTATCTGTGAGCAAAGCCATGGTACATGCGGTACAGCAAATTTTCAGGCGTAAAAAGCCAGTGGATATTGATCAGAAGGGCACAGAAACCTCGCTGATTGAAAAATTCCTGTATCCTAAGCTGGGCCCGGGACAAATGTGGGAACGTGTGGCAGAAAGGCTGCAGGAAATGGGTGGCCGGATACTGACTGAGCATAGCGTTGTTAGGCTGGATGGATCTGTGCAGGGAATTACCGCAGTCTGGGTAAAAAATGCAAATGGCGAGACCGTGGAATTCAAATCTGACCTGGTTTTTAGTACTATGCCGGTGAAAGATTTGTTTGAGGCCTTTTCCTTTAAAACCGATGAACAGGTGAAAAACATTGCCATGGCGTTGTCTTACCGCGATTTTATCACGGTGGGATTGCTCTGTAAAAAAATGAAACCGGGTACGCTGCAGGACAACTGGATTTACATTCAGGAGCGTGGTGTAAACATCGGGCGATTGCAGATTTTCAACAACTGGAGCCCCTATCTGGTGGCCGATGCCAATACTACCTGGCTGGGACTGGAATATTTCTGCAACGAAGGCGATGCCCTGTGGAGCTTATCGGATGATGATTTCAAGGCCATGGCGGTGAAGGAAATGGAGAAGATTGGTCTGCTGGCTGCGGAAGATGTGATTGACAGTACACTCATTCGGATGCCCAAAACCTATCCCGCTTATACCGGATCCTACAGCGAGTTTCAGCGGGTGATTGACTATGTAAATAACATGGAAAATCTCTACCTCATTGGCAGAAACGGCATGCACAAATACAACAACAGCGACCACAGCATGCTCACGGCCATGACGGCGGTAGACAATATCCTTTCAGGTATCAGCAACAAAGACAAACTCTGGCAAATCAATACCGAGGAGGAGTACCACGAGGCGAAGACCGATTAATTTCGGCTTCCCGCTGAACTTTAAGCAAATCTTTTAACCAAATGCGGGCAGACGCTTTGCCGGCCAGCCATAGGGAATTGCCACGGATGGTGCAAACGTTAAAACCTTTTACATAAAAGAGGGGTTTCCAGTTTTTACCGGCATCGGTGCTGTAATCGCTGCCACTGGGTCCTGTACAAACCCATATTTTGCCACGCTTGTGTGCGCAAACCCCGCTGCGGTAACCATTGGGCATGGTTTGGCAGGGTGTCCAGGTGCGTCCTCCGTCGGTGGTGTAGCATGCCGTGCTGTCTGTTTCATTGGGTTTATAAAATGAACCGCCCACGGCCACACCGGTTTTATTCCGGTGCATGTAAAATCCGTAGGCACCTCCTGCTTTTTGCTGTTTGAAGGGTAAACGGCTGCGAAAACGGATAAGATTGTCGGAAACACGGATAAATATGCTCTTCTCATCTATAATGGGAATCGCGCAGAAGTTGTGTTTGCCGGTCCACTGCACGTTGCTGCCCGAGGCTGCAAAATACGAGGAGGTGCTGTCGGGCTGAAAACCTTGTTTGTAATAGCTTTTGCGGTCTTTGGCGAAAATAGTAAAGGCCTTCAGTGAGTCGTTTTTCAGCACGTTTTCAGCACGGATCTGGTACATTTTTTGATGCAAAATGCCATCCCCAACCAGAACGAGTTTGCCTTTGTACATATCCATGGCATCCAAAAAACTACCTGGCCTGTAATCGTGGTATATTTCTTTCCAGGTTTTTCCGCCATCCCGGGTTATAATAACCACACCGCTGTCGCCACTGCTCATAGCCACGGCTTTTTTGCGGCTGAAAGCGTGCATATCGCGGAAATCCTTGCCTGCATAGTCTTTCGGATTGAGGGTGTCCCAGCTTTTGCCCCAGTTGATCGTTCTGAGAATACTGCCTTTGCTTCCCGAAACCCAGGCGGTTTTGGTGCTTACAACCGATAATCCCCGATAGCTTTGGGCATGGCTGAAAACAGCATAAAAAAGAAAGATAGTGAATCCGAGAAGACGCATCTTGTGCAACGAAAATACGGGCTTGCCGACAATGTGTAAAAACCGGTTGTGTTTTTTACTTGTTTATCGTGAAATTGCAGTCGTAAATTATGAATCCGATTAAAAACATTCAGGACTATTTGAACGCTGGAGAAACGCCCGAAATTTTGTTTTGGGTGGGTTGTGCAGGAAGCTTTGATGAGCGCGCACAGCGGGTTTCAAAGGCCCTCGCGTCTATATTGCAAAAAGCAGGTATAAAATTCGCCATCCTGGGCACTGAAGAAGGTTGTACCGGTGATCCTGCCAAGCGCGCGGGAAACGAGTTTCTGTTTCAGATGCAGGCCATGCAAAACATAGAACTGCTAAATGGTTACGGAGTAAAAAAAATGGTCACTGCTTGTCCGCATTGCTACAATACCCTGAAAAACGAATATCCTGACCTCGGTGGCAATTATGAGGTGATCCACCACACCCAGTTCATCAATCAGCTGCTGGAAGAAGGTCGTCTGGCCATTGAAGGCGGGCCTTTCAAAGGCAAAAAAATCACCTACCACGACAGTTGCTACTTGGGCCGTGCCAATGGCGTTTATGAAGCGCCCCGCATGGTCATAGAGCGCCTTGATGCGGATTTGGTGGAACTGAAACGTTGCCGCAGCAACGGATTGTGTTGTGGAGCCGGTGGTGCCCAGATGTTTAAGGAAGCCGAATCGGGCAAAAAAGAAGTGAACGTGGAGCGCACCGAAGATGTGCTGGAATCTGGTGCTGCGGTACTGGCCGTGAATTGCCCCTTCTGCATGACCATGTTGCGCGACGGTACCAAGCACTTTGAAAAGGAAAACGAGATTCAGGTGTTGGATATTGCCGAGCTGGTAGACCAAAGTACCGCCAATTCATGAGTATAGCCCATTTGTCTCCCAGTTCGCGTGTGTGGTTTTTCATCGCCGACAGGCCTTTAAATGCAAACGAGGCCGCGCAGTTAAACCAGACAATGACTGAATTTGTTAGCGGCTGGAAATCCCATGGCAGTGCACTTTTAGCAGGGTTTGAACTGCGCTGGAATGCCCTGCTCACAGTGGCCGTAGATGAATCTGTTGAGGCGCCCTCAGGATGCAGTATAGACAAGGTTTATAGGTTGCTGACAGATTTTACGACAGCAACCGGCATAGATTTTCTGAATCGCCTGCTGCTATTGGTTCCTGAAGGTGAATCCGCAGGTGTTAACACCCGGCAATCGGCTGCTGCTGCTATTGAATCAGGCAAACTCAATGAAAATACACCTGTTGCAGACGTGATGCACACCCGTCTTGAAACTTATACATCACAGCCCTTGAAGCCATTCCGTGACCACTGGATGGGCAAGCAGCTTCTCAAACAAAACGTATGAAAGACAAACGCATCTTAACCCTTTTTTTTACCATTTTCATCGACCTGCTGGGCTTTGGAATAATCATTCCTATTCTGCCGGTGGTATCCAAGGAAATGGCTTTACAATCGGGACTGCACCTGGATGCTGACGTGGCGGTAGGTCTTACCATGGGTGTATTTTCGCTCATGCAGTTTCTGTTTTCGCCAATCTGGGGCTCGCTGAGCGATAAAATCGGCCGCAGGCCCATTATTCTAGGCAGCATACTGGCAACGGCTGTAGGTTATTTGATGCTTGGCATCAGCAATACTTTTATCATCCTCTTTCTGGCGCGGCTGTTGGCCGGAATTGGCAGTGCTAACATTAGCGCGGCACAGGCTTATATCGCAGATATTACGCCACCGCAGGAGCGGGCCAAAAGAATGGGACTGATTGGTGCGGCATTCGGACTGGGTTTTGTGTTTGGTCCACCCATAGGCGGCGCTTTGTTTGAAGCAGGCGGACTGATGTGGGTGGGCTTTGGCACTGCCGCACTGTGCTTGCTGAATTTTATCATGGCTTGGTTTACCCTGCCCGAAAGTTTAACAGAAAAAAACACCGAAAGACGCTCTATTATTTCCTCATTCACCGGATTAAGACGTGTGTGGAAGGAAGAAATTCTGTTTAAGTTGTTTATTATCAACGTTATTTACCTAGCGGCTTTCAGCATGATGCAGGTAAATGCTTCCGTACTGTGGAGCGAGCATTACCACCTCACAGTAAAGCAGGTGGGTTATATGTTTGGATTTATTGGGGTATGCAGTGCTGTGGTGCAGGGTGGTTTGATTGGTACAATCCAGCGCGTGGTGGGGTTGCAGCGCATGATGTTATTCGGCTGCCCGATAGTGGCTGTGGGTTTGTCTATCATTCCGCTGCCTTCTCAGAAATGGTTTGTAATGGTCCAGATTTGTGCCGTAATCTGCCTTGCGATTGGAAATGGCATGCTTACGCCCGCCATCAATTCGCTGGTTTCTGTTAACACACCGGCCCATGATCAGGGCAAAACCCTGGGGTTACTGCAAAGTACAAGTTCGCTGGCGCGTTCTGTGGGACCGGTGGTCAGCGGATTCCTCTACAGCATGGGTTTTATGCTGCCATACATCAGCGCAGGCTTGCTGATGATGCTGAATTTGCTGCTTGCCATTATGCTGGTTTCCAGGCTGCGCTCCCGCTCAAATGAAATTATGTCTGACGACAATACGAATTAAAATTGAAAAAGCTGAAGGTACTTCATATCAATGCATCATCTGAAGGGGGCGCGTCTGTTGTGGCGCAGCGACTCAATGAGGCGTTGAATGAATCAGGCTTGGTCTTTTCAAAGCATCTTGTCTTTTCAGGTAAACCCTACAGCGGCAAATCAACGTGGGGCTATAGTTTGATTTCAAATACGCCATGGAACTGCTTCACGGCCTTCTTTCGTCATGCACTGGACAAACTGGATTTTTTACGATTTGAGGCCGGTAAGTCTATTCGTTTTCAGTTCAGCCATGCTTCTCAGGGAATAGATATCAGCAGGCATCCGCTGGTTCAGGAGGCGGATATAATCCATCTGCACTGGGTGCACAAAGGATTTCAGTCATTTGCTACCCTCGAGAAACTACTGGCTTTGCCCAAGAAATTTGTGTGGACATGCCACGATTTATGGCCTGTAACAGGAGGATGCTATTACAATTGGGGTTGTACCAACCATGAAACCGGCTGTGGCAACTGTAAATATCTGAAAAATCCGGCTTCTGACGATTTGTCGTCGGTACTGATTCAGAAAAAAATAAGTTTATGGGGCAACAATCAAATTCGCTGGATAACACCCAGCCGCTGGCTGGCCGAACAGGGTACAAACAGCCTTGTTATGCGAAACAATAAGCCCTTCGAGGTGATTCCGAATCCAATTAATACGATATCTTACCAGCCAATAGCGGCAGAGGAGCGCGAGACATTGTGCACAAAATATGGTTTGCCCCAAAACATGCCTGTTCTGCTTTTTTCTGCTGCTTATCTGGGCAATCAGGCCAAGGGTTTTTCCTTGTTCGTCGATTTATGTTCTGCACTGCAACAACAGAGTATTGCCTTTCATGCCTTGATTCTAGGTGACAATAAAGGATTGGAGCTAAAGTTTGATTTTCCATTTACCTTCTGGGGGTATGTTTCGGATGCTGATAGAATCAAGCATGCTTTTCTAATGAGCGATTTGTATGTAATAACTTCCGTTCAGGATAATTTGCCCACCACCATAATGGAGAGTTTATCGATGGGGATACCGGTTGCGGGCTTCCGGGTAGGAGGCATTCCTGAACTTGTGGATGAGGGGTTAAATGGTTTTCTGGCAGATTCAGGTGATGCGGTAAGTCTGGCTGAAAAAGTGGCTTCTTTTTTAAAGGATAATAGAAACTGGGCCGCATACAGAAATAACGCAAGAAATAAGGCGGTCACTAACTACGATACAGCGGTAATTGCAGCCAAATTCGCATCTGTTTATCAGGATTTGTAAGGGTTTACAAAACAAACAAGGCAGCATTTCTGCCGCCCTGTCTGTAACTCAACTATGAAAAAACTAATCTACGTTGTCATGCAGGTGCCTGTTGGGTTTTACAATATGATCCACTTCTTCGGTATTTTCCGCAATGGTCATTCGTGAAACCTGATTGTTTTCGCTGGCAGGTGCCTGAAACAAAACCTTATCTCTCCGCAGATAGGCTGGGGTTTCAAGTGATTCAAGCAAGTTTTCGCGGGATAGGCGTGAAGGTTCAAGGTTACATAAGTGTTCGTAGTCTTCCGGTACCCGTTGTTGTGCTTGTGCCGGTGGAATCTCAGCCACAGGGTCATCAAACGATATGGGCTGGGCCAGTTTGCCGAAACCATCATCATTATGAATTTCCTGGCTCACAAATACTTCAGGAGCGGAAACTACTCGCTGTGGAATGGTTGTGGCAGGTACTTCAAAACCGGTAGCAATTACCGTGATGGAAATCTCTTCTTCCAGCCTTTCGTCATGGGTAATGCCCATTTTCAGGTGCGCGGAGTTACCGGCTTCCTGTTGCAGGTATTTTTTTACCCTGGCCGTTTCACCAATGGTGGGCTCTTTGGATCCATAAGTAATGTTAACAAGCAGGTGTTTGGCCTTGTTGATGCGGGTATTGTCCAGCAAAGGGCTGTCTAGTGCGAGTCTGGCGGCCTCTTCAGCCCTTTCGGGTCCGGCGGCTACCCCTGTGCCCATGATAGCCCTTCCGCTGCTGGTCATGGCGGTTTGCACATCTTTAAAGTCAACATTGATGATGCCGGCTTTCGTAATGATTTCAGCAATTCCTTTGGCTGCAGTGCACAGAATGTCGTCGGCTTTGGCGAAGGCCTGCCTTACGGGCAAATCTCCGTACATTTCCACAATGCGGTCATTACTGATACTTAACAAAGCATCTACATGGGGTTTCAGATTCTCTATACCCTGCGTAGCCTGTCCGATTCTGTCCGGACCTTCGTCATCGAAGGGAATGGTAACAATGCCAACAGTTAAAATACCCATGGCTCTGCTGATTTGCGCAATAATTGGAGCAGCACCTGTACCTGTTCCACCGCCCATTCCGGCTGTAATAAACACCATTTTGGTATTAGTACTCAGCAAATCCTGTATTTGTTGCTCGCTTTCCAGAGCAGCCATTCTGCCCATTTCGGGTTCTGATCCGGCGCCCAGTCCTTCGGTGAGTTGCAAGCCCAGTTGAATGCGGTTAGGCACAGGACTGTCAAGCAGTGCCTGTGCATCGGTATTGCACACATAAAATTCAACTCCTTCTATTCCCTGGCGGAACATATGGTTCACGGCATTGCTTCCGCCTCCGCCCACGCCGATTACCTTGATAATGGCCCCTGTCATGCGGATTACATCCGGTTCAAAATGTGATGGCATATTCTTTCTGTGTTATGATTCGTTGGTAAAATCCTCTCCGTCCTTCATCCAGTTTTTAATGTCATTCATGAATTTAACGTTACCCCAGTTTCCTCCCCAGTTTCCGCCAAATAATCCTGTTTTTCCGGTTGCTTTTTCTTCTGTTTGGGGAGTTTCCTCCACGTTTTCGGTTGCTTCTGCCACGGGTTGTAACGTTTCGCGCACCAGAGGGGTGTTTTCGGGAACGTCAAATCTGGCAGTGCTTTCAAACCCGCGAAGTACCAGGCCTATTCCGGTGGCAAACATGGGGTTCCTGACTTCATCGACCATGCCTTTGCCCAGGCGCTGTCCGGGCGTGCCTATATGCACTTCTAAGGCTGTGTGGTAAGAAACAAGCTGGGTGATATTGGCCAGCGATGAACCACCGCCGGTAAGTACAATACCTCCGGCCAGGCGGTTTTTCATGGTCGAAATCTCAATTTCATAATTGATGCGTTCGATAATATCCTCCATGCGAGCCTGAATCACCTGCGCAATCGCAAAGCGGCTTATTTCCTTGGGTTTTCTGCCGGGTAATCCGGGTACCACCACAACTTCGTTTTTCATGCTTTCTGTAGGATAGCAGCTTCCGTAATTTATTTTCACGATTTCGGCCTGCTCGGGCAAAATACCGAATGCTTCCTTCAGGTCTTTGGTAATGCGGTCTCCGCCAATGGAAATGATAGCAGTGTGGCGTATGGAACCATCTTCAAATACGCAGATATCCGTGGTACCGCCACCGATGTCAATCAACGCTACACCGGCATCCATTTCGGCTTGTGAAAGTACTGCCGATGCAGATGCATATGGCTCCACAATCAAATCAGCCACTTCCAGTCCGGCGCGTTTTACGGCTTCGAAAATATGGCGGGCAGCTGCGGTTTGTCCGGTGATGATATGATAATTACACTCAACTCGAACTCCCATGCGGCCTACAGGGTCTTTAACACCATCTTCGTCATCAATCCGGTAATCCTGAGGCAGCACATGCAGAATTTCCACACCCGGCTCAAGTGCCAGGTACTGCATTTCCTGCTCCAGTTTATCCAGTTCTTCCTGTTTGATTTCTTCAAATGAATTGCGCCTCGACAGTGTGCCGCGGTGCTGCATGCTGCGTATGTGGTGGCCGGCTATACCCACGAAAACGTTTTTTATGGCAACCTGGCTTTGTCGCTGAGCCTCTTCTATCGCTTCGCGAATGGCAATTTCCGCTTTGCGGATATTGGCTACCATGCCTCTTGAAACACCCCCCGCACTGGCGGCTTTACCCATTCCCAGTACGTTAATTTTGCCGTTCTCGGCCAATTGCCCGACAATGGCGCAAACCTTGGTTGTTCCAATGTCGAGGCCTACGATAATATCATTCTTTGTGGCCATATCTGTTTGTTGTGTATTAGTGTTTTGCATTTTGGACATTGTTTTATTTTTTCTGTTCAGTTATATTGACACTTTTGACACCTACTATCTGCCCCCGGTACTTCAGGCTGATGGTATGGTACTTATCCCAGCCTGTATTGCGCAAGCCTTTCTCGTAGAACTGGCGTAGGTTTGCGAACTTTTCGGGTAGATTTTCGGCGTCGCCCAGTACAATGCTATGCCTTCCTACGCGGGGAACCAAGATCAGGTCACCAGAGTTATCTACATGGCATTGTTCAAATTGTGCGTTCCACAGCGGGTTTGCATCAATATACCTAGCCAGCTTCAGCAATGTTTTCAGCGATGACAATTTTGCCTTTGCTGATTCTGCCAGTTTTTCTGTGATATTTCCGGTTGCCGGCAGCACATCCGGGGCATGGTTGCCACGATAGGGTATTTTATATCCTGCCGTATCCAAGAAATAGGTTTCTCCTGCAATATTGGTTACCCTTACAATCGGTTTGCGTTGCACAATTTGTATTTTCATAACGCCATCAAGGCTTATGTATACTTGCGATGATTGAATGTAGGGCATAGATTTGAGTGTGGTTTCAAGCTTGGTGAGTGAGACCTGCGACGCTGCTTTCCCCTGAGGATTTCCGTATGTGCGGTTTACAATGTTAAATATATCCTGCTCGTTGAGGAAAAAAATGCCACTATCGGGTAGAATGGCTATGTCAATCTTTTCGATATTTCTGTTTTTCCCCGCATATTTAAGCGCATCCCATACTGCAAAAAGCGTGATAAGCAGCCCTAACAGTATACTGAATAGCCAGACCCTG
>Ga0194121_10010338_pt1 | contig 11348 bp, 12 predicted proteins | sample TA2MahCa50mmetaG_FD_148609 | JGI IMG/M metagenome (GOLD analysis project Ga0194121, IMG submission 148609) | Freshwater microbial communities from Lake Tanganyika, Tanzania - TA2015020 Mahale Deep Cast 50m | ecosystem: Environmental > Aquatic > Freshwater > Lake | place: Tanzania: Lake...
AGCGTCCTTGTACTACGCTCCCAGACAGCCGCAGAAGGACTGGGCACTGAAATGCCGCATGGAGGAAATCCTGCGGGAACATCCAAGCTACGGACACAAACGATTGGCTCTCGCTCTCTCGCACTTTCTTGAGGGCCATCACTTCGCTCTCCGTGAAGATTTTTCCTGCCACTTCCGCCTTCGCCAATGCTACGGTGGACAGGTCGGGCTACGCCGGGATAGGTGTTCCCATTACCAGTTCAATCCATGGCACGGCGAAGCGCTGACGCCGCAAAAGCAGGTGTTTCTCATTGCACGGCCCCGTAGCAGGGCGTAGGCTTTGCCGCGTATTTTTCCCCTTTCGATCAATGAAGAAGTTTTTCGCATTGTTCGCAGTGTCCCTGCTTTCCGCTTGCACGTTCACCGTCAGGACCGACGTGAAGACGGATGGAACGTCTTCCGCATCCGCACCGTCAGCCGCCGATACCGGATTGACCGGTGACCTCATGAAGTCGAGCGAAGCTGCCGTTGAGGAAAAGTCCTCCGCTGCCGCAGAGGAGAAGTCTTCTGCAAAGGTCGAAGAGGTGCAGTCTTCCCAAGCGAAGGTTGAAGAGGTGAAGTCTTCCGCAGCCGCGGTAGAGGAAGCTTCCAGTGAAGCTGCCGCAGAAGTGGATGCCGGTGCGAAGGTCGATGCTGGTGTCGCCGCATCCTCCGAGGCTGCCGCCCAATAATGCGACCGAAGCTCATCGCCATTGCTTCACTGCTTCTCCTCGCGGGTTGTGCCCGTGCGTATGAGCAGAATCCCGATCCAAACCATACACATGCGGATTTCGCGGTGTGGGTCGACGGTGTGCAGGCCGACTTCTCCGGTGCAGAGTACATGTCCGGCCTTTCGACGGATGAAACCACGCATGATGAGGCGGATGAGGTCCATGATCAGTACCTGCATTTGCATGATAGCAACGGCCATGTGATACACAGCCACAAACCCGGACTCACGGTGAAGAGTTTCTTCGACAGTATCAAGGTCGGGTTTACGGAGTACTGCTATTCGTCAGGTATGCCGATGGCCGATGGTGAAGTCTGCGGAGAGACGCCGTTCCGGTTCTTCGTCAATGGCAAGGAGCAGTCCTTCGATCTTGATTATGTCTTTCAGGACATGGATCAGTTGCTGATCACGAATGCCCAGACTGATGAGCAGATCGCAAAGGAGCTGGATCAATTGACCGACGACGCGTGTCTCTACTCGCGCACGTGTCCATGGAGAGGGGAGCCGCCATCGGAAAACTGTATTGCTGATCCTGCGGTGCCTTGCGTGGCTCCGGATGAGGACTGAAACCGGAGGGATTGTTGGATGACAGAACGCGTGCATGCCCATATACTTTCCGTGTTTTCATGACGCAGACAAAGCGACCGCCGGCAGACGATTCCTCAGCGCAGACGCCTGCTGATGAGCTGGCGCAGCTTCGCGAGGAGTTGCTGCGATTGAAGGAGATTGCGGCACGGGCACAGGCGGATTTGCAGAACGCGAAGATCCGGATGGATCGGGAAGCGCAGGAACTGCGGTTATTTGCAGTAGAGGGACTCATGGTGCGGTTGCTTCCAACGATTGATAACTTCCAGCGGTCGTTCTCCCATCTACCCAACGATCTCCAAAATCATGAATGGGTGAAGGGAATCGCTGCGACGGAGCAGAAGCTGATGAAGGACTTGGAGGCTGTGGGGCTTAAGCGTATCGATCCTCTTGGTCAGCTCGTTGATCCTGTGAAGCACGAAGTATTGCAAACAGCGCCCGGGGCGAAGGATACGGTTGTCGAAGTCTACGAAGCGGGCTACGAACTCGGAGGACGTGTCCTGAAAGCGGCGAAGGTCGTTGCAGGAGCGGGTGAATAGAAATCAATTCCTGGTGTTCTTATTCCCGAAGATCGCGTCATAGTTTGCCCGGTAGTTCGGGGTGGAAGCTCTGCTTCTGCTGCCTTTACCTTCGCTGATTTTCTCTCCGAGTATGACGTGGCCGATCTCGTGCGACGTTCCGTCAGACTCAATCATTTCCAGAGAAAATGTATCGCCCGTCTTCAAGTCCTCCGTATTCCCGTCGTACTGTACTGGGAGTGTCGGCATGTCTTCGCTGCTGTCGTAACCTATTTTTCTCATGCTCCGATTTTTTCAGTTTGCAGAGTGTTGTGCAAGGAAATCAGGTGATAATCACGCGCGTTGCTTCCAGAATCAGGAATATTCCTATGGAGTTAAATATCAATGATAGAACCGCGAATTTACATGCTTTGATTTCGGTGATAGAAGTCACCAGAGCAACCCCGAATTCATCCGGGAGAGGGGAGGCGATGATGATCCCTGCGAAGGACCACAGGAGGTACTGCCGTACGTGGTCGGAAATGCTCTCGTGGTGCAGCAGCCGGTGTCCCCACAGGAAAACACGTGTTGTGCGAAGTCTCGTGATCTCTTCGTGGAAGAATTCAAACTTCATCACTTCAAAGATGACGAGATCCCCCAGCATACAGCCGACAGCGCCCAGGAGGGCTCCGTAGAAAGGGTGAACGTGAGGTGCGACCTCAATGAAAACACCGATGCCAAATGGCGCCGTGAATCCGAAGGTAAACAGAATGCCTCCGAGGAATATCGCGAAGTACGAGCCGGCGATTCCGTCGATATGCGCGAGCCATTCAAATGCTCCTCCTCTGAAGAGAATATACGCAAGGAGCGTACAGAAGAGGAGCAGCAGCAGTTTTGGATATTTTTTGACGATGCCCATTTAATATTCATTATAGCATATTTATTATTTTTCGTCAAAACCCTATTTTTGCTCTGAAATCCTCACCTTTTTCCTCAAAATTACTGTAGGAGTCGTAGCTGGGAGAAGCGGGTGAGAGCAGAGCGATTGGTGTGCTGGTTTGGTGGTTCCTGAGTGCATGGATTGTCGTCGTTATAACTTCATGCATGGAGTGAACGGGAATGGTGATTTTCTGTGTAATCGTTTTTCCGATGCGCGTGCTGTTCTCACCGAAGAGAATCACGGTGTCGATGGATGATGTGTCGATGACTGTTCCCAGTTCTGTGAAATCCAGTCCGCGATCCTGTCCTCCGAGGATGATGACCTTCACGCGGTCCCCGAGTGCTTCGATGGCGGCAATTGCTGAATCCGGTGTTGTGGAGATCGCATCATCAATCCACTCGATGCCGTCCCGGATGCCGAGTGATTGAAGACGGTGCGGCAGGGGAGTGAACGAGCGCATCGCTGTCCCGATGCCCGCACTATCCACTCCCAGATGCGATGCAACGGCTCCTGCGAGTGCCAGATTGCTGAGGTTATGATCACCGATCAGTTTTGTGTCCGAGAGCGGCAGCGGAGCCTGCTTTGCCGTGACGGGGATTCTCTTCGCATGTGTTCCTGCAACCATCGGCCGCACACCTTCGGTGTCGGCGTAGAAGACGATGTCGCCGCTCTTCTGCAGCCTCGTAATATTCGCTTTAGCATTGCGATACGCTTCAAGAGGAGTTAAGCCTGTGCTGCGCACAGTCGAAGCATGATAATCCAGATGTTCCGGGAAGAAGCTGGTGATGACGGCGATGTGTGGCGCAGTCCTGAGGTCCATGAGCTGGTAGCTGCTCATTTCCATCACGAAGATCGTGTCTTTCTTCGCATCCGCCAGATGAGCGATAGCGGGGTCGCCGATGTTGCCGACGAGGAGGGTTCGGGCGTAGGGGATAGGGGGTAGGGTTTCGATGAGATGGTGAATCAAAGAGGCGGTGGTGCTTTTGCCTTTGGATCCGGTGACGCCGATCGTCAGTGCGCCGGAGGATTCGATAGTATCGAGGAAGATTTGGGTGGAAGAGGTGAGCTTTGAGCTTTGAGTTTTGAGCTGTGAGCTTGGTGGGATGCCGGGTGATTTGATGATTACGTCGAAGGTATCAAGATTCTCCAGCCAGCTCTCTCCTAGCTGTACGCTGTAAGCAGTAAGCGGTAAACCTTGTGTATCTGTCTTAGGGTTTTTGTCTGCGATGGTGACACGCGCATCCGGAGCATAGGTGTTCAGTGCAGTTACCATGGCTTTGCCTTCCCGTCCGAATCCGAGAATGCAGACAGATTTGCCGTTGAGGTCGGAGATGTGCATGCGTGGGTTTGGGCGTAGGGCGTTGGGGGTGGGAATCAGTACTTCAGTACTTTCAAAATGGCGGCTTGTGCAAATTCTCCTCTTGTTTTAGTCATCGCGCAGGCCTGCTTGGTCTCTTCCGGCGTGCCGACACATTCAAAGGGTTTGAATCCCTCGATGCCCAGAAGCTGACGGTAGAGAGGGAGGAGCGATGTATCATCGAAGAGATTTCTTCCGAAGATCTTCAGAACTTCCGCCTTTGGGAGGTATGCGGCGAGAAGCGCGAAGACGAAGGCGCACTTCGGACACTTCCCACACCAGCGATTGGTCTCAAGTCTCATGTCTCGTTTCTCTTGTCCTCGTGTGATCTTCCAGTTTGCGTTGCAGCTCGTGAAACTTTGAAAATACTGCGGGTACTTCACGAATTCTCGCACAACTTCCAGTTCGGTCATGTCTCCGAGGGCGTTTTCGTAGCGCAGGTTTTTGTTCACATAGGTTTGGATATAGCGGTTGAACGCATCTGCGAACTCCGCGCTTTTGCTCCACTGATGGTTGATGGTTTTTCCCAGGTACTCCACATTGCCCTCGTTGGCACTCTTTTCATTGCTCATGACGACGGTGTCGAACCCTGCTGCTTCCGCAATGACGACTGCAAGGCAGGAGAGCAGTCCGGTGATGGGGACGTGCCCGTTCAGAGCACCCTGCTCGTTCAGCGCAAAAAGCTCTGCAGGAAGACGTCGTTTGACGGTAATGCAAGGGAGTCCTGTGATGCGGACGAGCTCATCGATGAGCGGGTGACTGCCGATGCGCAGAAGCGTGATGTCTTTTTTTTGTGCCTTCAGTTTCTCGATCGTCACGATGGAATCTTTGCCTCCGCCGACGGGGACCAGTATTCGCTTGCTCGGTGATCTGTCTGACTGGTGGAAGACGGGAGTGCCGGGATCTGTTGCCGGGAAGCGGATGAGGCCGCGGAAATCTATCTGATTGCGGAAGAAAAATTCCCCCAGTCCGTTCTCATACACGGTGTTCCAGAACGCAGCTTGATCGTTATTCAGGACGCCGGATCGTATCTCCATTGTTTTTGGACAGCAGGTTTTGAAGTAGCTGGTTCCGGCGGCGACGTGCAGCGCCAGAAGGGCCTGGTGCATGGCATTGAGCTTCAGACCTCCCTCTGCTGGAATTTCGATGATTTCCTCAAAGTGAATCTCATCGTCCAGTGCATATCGCAAGGCGATCCTTCCGCTGTCGGGGTCGAAGTCGAAGGAGCCGAAAACAAAGGACTTGTACTGTTTCATGCGGGAATGAAGCATAGCGCAGAGCGCGAAACATTGCTTCCAAATATTCGCAATGAGTATGCGAAGAAGGCGTACGTGCCGTATGCTCCGGTCATGAGCACATCTGTCATTTCGAAGAAACAGATCTGGTTGTGGGCGCTGTATGACCTTGCGAATTCGATGGGCTTCCTCGGAGTAACGTTTTACTTCGGTCTGTGGTTCGTTGCGGATCTCGGTGGCTCCGAAGCGTGGATGAGCGCCGCAGTGGGGCTTTCGACCATTGCACTGGTGTGTACGTTGCCGTTCTTCGGTCGCAGGTCTGACGACACAGGCAGAAGGAAGTCCTTTCTCACGGTCTTCAGCATCCTCTGCATGGCAGCCCTTGCACTGCTTGGCTTGTACGGAGGCGGGGTGACGTCACTTTCACGGGGTTCCACACTCCTCATCATCGCACTCTACTTTTTCGTCCAGTATTTCTATCAGGCGGGTCTCGCATTTTACGACGCATTTCTCAAAGACTTGACTCATGACGCGCGTGGAGTTGACGGTTTGTCCGGGCTCGGCATGGCTATGGGGCAGGTGGGGAACGTCGTCGCACTCGCATGCCTGTATCCCGTTGCGCAGGGGACGATTTCCATCGGTTCGCTTGCCGGAAAGCCCGCAGCGTTTGTCGTCAGTGCGATCTTGTTTCTCATCAGTGCCCTGCCGGTCTTCCTGTACCTGAGGGATCCACCCTCAGTGTCGCGTGCGACGCATCTCGAGGGATTCGGTGCCACGGTGAAGGCAACGCTGAAAGACCTCCGTGCGATCCGCACCTACCCCGGTGTGTTGCCGTTCCTCATAGCATACTACCTCTTTGCGGATGCGATGCTCACGCTTGCTCTCTTCATCACGCTGTACCTGGATGTCGTAGGGCATCTTTCGGATCTCCAGAAGAATCTTGCCCTGTTGATGGCGCTGCTCCTGGGTATCGCTGGCGGTCTCCTCGCACCCGCATGCGTGCGGTTGTTCCATGGTCGCAAGCGGGCATTACGGGTACTCGTCGCCGTATGGACAGTCTTTGTTCTCTGGATCGCTGTTGCTCGGACACCGTTGATGTTCATGATCGTCGCCAGCGTGAATGGTTTCGTCTACGGTGCGCTCTTCGCGCTTGCACGCTCCTTTTTTGCGACGCTCGTTCCGCAGGGGAAGCAGGCGGAGTTCTTCAGCGTCTTTGTCCTCTTCGAACGTACAGCGTCTATCCTCGGGCCCATACTCTGGAGTGCGACGGCAGCTCTCTTTGCTTCCTATGGACCGGATAAATACCGCTTTTCGGTTGCCGTATTGGCGCTTCTAGTCGGAATCAGCTTCTTTGTTCTGAGGAAGGTGCGGGAGCCGGATTCTCCCTAAGGATTTCCCTTCGACGATTCGCGTCTCAGGGCAAGCCCGAGCCCCCGTTTTTCCATAAGAGTTCTTTCTTTTCGCGTCTCCACCCCTTGATTTCCTTTTCGGAGTTATATGGCTTGCCATGAGGTCCGCAAAGCGGACCGAATGGTGCCATGGGTGGGACTCGAACCCACAATCCTTGCGGAACGCGATTTTGAGTCGCGCGCGTATACCAATTCCGCCACCATGGCACATTTGTAGTGTAGCGATTTTGCCCGGCTCCGCTACGCTTTGCCGCGGCAAGAGTCGCGCGCCTGCCTGCGAAGAGGTGTACCAATAGAGCCTGCACCGATCCTTGTCGAGGGGCCACCATGGCACGTGCTTTAGAGTACTAAAAAACCCGGAGGAAGGGGAGCCAACCACCGGGTTTCTTATGATGCTACTGAATCTCAATCGATGTCGTTGCGGGGCTGTCGAGGGTTGCGCCGACGACGTTGCTCAGCTTGAACGAGAAGGTTTCTCCGTTGTCCGCTTCCACATCGGATTTGATGGGGATCACGACCACTTTGGAGGACTCTCCGGGGCGGAAGGTCAGCGTTCCCGTCGTGTCGGTGAAGTCTTCGGCAGACTTTGCCGTACCGCTCGTGGTGGCATACTGCACTGTTACCTGCCCCTTCGTTCCTCCCGCGCGCTTCACGACGATTGCTATGGCACCGTCGCTTTCCAGGACGGTGTAGTTGTCATCGCCCAGCTTGATGGAACCGCTGCCGAAGTTCGTTGTCACTTCGTTGTCGATGACTGTAATGAGAGACGTGGGCGAGCCCGAGAATACGGCACCTCCTGTCGGGTTGGAGAGCGTGAGCTTGATGGTCTTGTTGCCGCTGATATCGCCGTTGTCCTTCACGGTCACCGTGAAGGTCTTACTGGTTTCCCCGGCGCCGAAGTTCAGTGTGCCGTTCACCGTGGTGTAGTTGTCAGCCGTTGCGGAGCCGTTCGATGTCGCATAGTTCACCGCTACGGCGCCTTCGCTGCCGGTATTCCTTTCGACTGTGATGGTGATCGTGCCGCCGTTCTCTGCGATCTGATACTCGGTTGCACTGAAGACCAGAACGCCGTTCTTGCTCGTCGTGGTACTCACCGGAGTGCCGCTGAGATCATCATCGATGATGCTGAGAGTGGATTTTGCCGGCGTTCCCAATGCCGCTCCACCTCTGGCGTTCTTCAGCTCCAGCACGATGGTCTGGTTCTCTTCCTTCTCCGTATCATCGACGATGGTGACGGTGAAGGTCTTCTTCGATTCACCGTCATTGAAGGTCAGGGTGCCCGTAGCTGCCGTGTAGTCTGTACCTTCCGTTGCCGTTCCCGCTGCAAGCGAGTAGTCCACGGTGACTTTGCCCTTTGTTCCGCTGTAGCGTTCCACATCGATGGTGACGGTCTTCTTGGCCTCCTCAACCTTGTAGCTTCCGGTGGTGAAGTGCACCAGTCCCGCCTCCGCTTTCACGGCGCTTGGCAATTGCTCTTCGCTGCTCGATGACGATGAGGAAGAGCTGGATGTGCTTCTCGACCGCGACGAGCGTGAGCTCGTGTCTCCTGTGTCCGTGGATGGAGTGATGCCGAGGATGTCGTTGCGGAGTCTCTGCATCATTACGGCGACCTGTCCGCGTGTGACGTAGTCATTCGCACCGAATTTTCCAGTGCTGTATCCCTTGATGATGCCCAGGCCGTACATTTCACCGACAGCGGCATCGTAGTAGGCACCTGCCGGGATATCCGGAAACACCGAGGAGCCGTTCATGGCTGCGCCGGCGCTGGTGGTCAGTATTCCGAGGGAAAACCCGAAGAGAATAAGAGAAGAAGCGGAAGGTTTCTTCATGCGAAAAAGGGGAAGCGAGTCGGCGAAAGTATCCGACGGTTGTTTCCCGAAATCAAGCGGGCGTTGCCAACATTCGCGCGGGCGGCATACGCTTGGCGCGTGCGCATCGCTTCCCTCTCACCTGCGGCGACGGAAATTCTCTTCGCGATGGGGATGGGCAACGACATCGTCTGCACGGATCAGTTCAGCAATTTTCCCGACGATGCAAGAGCGATTCCGCATCTCCGTGACATGGTGAATATCGATACCAGCGCGTTGCGCGGGTTTCAGCCGGACATCGTCGTCCTCGGCACATCCATTCAGAAGAGACTTGCGGAAAAACTCAAGACCGAAGATTTTGCGGTGCTCTTCGAAGATCCCCGGACACTACAGGAGATCTACGCCTGGATCCGCAGCCTCGGTGCTGTCTTTGATTGCGGGAGGCAGGCCGAGTCCGTCGTTCTCGGTATGCAGCAGAGCATCAATGAGGTCAAAAAGAAGGCTGCACTGCTTCCCAGGAGGATCCGCGTCTACATAGAGGAGTGGCCAGCCATCGCCCCCTCGGCTTCGCTCGGGGCTACGGCCGGCACGCACGATCTTCCCTATGCCTCCGGCAATTGGGTTCCTGAAATTGCACGCATTGCAGGTTGTCACCCGTTTCCCGTGAACGCGGGAGACCTGAGTTCCGCGGTGACGTTGGAGCAGGTCGCCGCTTTCGATCCTGACATGATTGTGATCAGCTGGTGCGGTGCAGGATCGCTCGCCGACAAGGCACTGCTGATGGAGCGGCCGGAATGGGGTCAACTTCGGGCAGTGCAGAGCGGTGCAGTGCGTGTCATCGATGACAGCTTTCTAAATCGCCCGGGACCGCGACTTGTCGAAGGAGCACGACATCTCTACGGATGGGCCTTTGAGATGCTGCATTGACAGAGACGGAATGGTCATTTTCCATTTACCATTTATCATTTAGCATTTAATGATAATTGATAAATGATAAATGATAATTGATCATTGGTAATTTTCTCCGGTTTTTTCTTCGTGATCATCTTACTTGCAATCCTCTTTCCTTCGTCGTACGTTGAACGTACTCGTTCCCTCCCACCTCCCATGACGATTTCCCTCACGCAGCTTGATCCCGTCATTCGCAGCCGGAGTCTGCTCACGCACTACTTCTACAAGCAGAAATGGAACATGGGAGAGCTGACGAAGGAGGAGCTCGTTGTGTACGCCAAGGAGTATTTTCATCTTGCGAAGCGCGTTCCCGGTATCGTTTCCCGTGTGAAGCAACGCGCAGTTGCCGCTGGGAGAACGGACATCACGTCGGACATTGAAAAGAACATTGAGGAGGAAACGCAGCATGTTGATCTCTGGAAGAGATTTGCAAAGAGCCTCGGTGTTTCCGATGCGGAAATGGAAGCCTACATTCCCAGCAAAACAACGCAGGATGCTGTTTCCGATCTGGAAAAACTAGCCGAAGGGAGCCTTGAGGACGGTGTGACGGCGATGTATGCGATGGAGCTTTCGTTGCCGGAAATTGCGAAGACGAAGAAAGAAGGACTGTGCGAATTCTACGGACTCACATCAAAAGATGCGCACGTGTACTTCGATGAGCACCTGAATGAGGAGGAGCATTTCTCTGTCTGGAGGAAGGTGGAAGTAGACCCGGTCCGCGCTTTCAAGATTGCGAAGATGTCGCTGCACGCGCAGCACAAAGTCCTGGATGGTGTCTGTGAAATGTGTGGCTTCTGTATCAGCTGCTAGGAATGCCAGTTTCCACCCCCTATTCACGCTTTCAAACAACGCTTCATAAGACCCTCAAGCGTCTCGATCTCGATGACGGTGAGAATGCGTTGTTCAGTGAGCCTCAGTACATTCACAGGAGGGATATCACGATCAAGCGTGACGACGGGACGGAGGCGACCTACCACGCCTTTCGTGTGCAGTACAACAACGCGCGCGGACCGTACAAAGGCGGAATCCGTTTTCATCCTGCTGCCGATGAGGATGAGGTGAAGGCGCTGGCAGCGCTCATGGCGATCAAGACTGCCGTTGCCGGCATCCCGTTCGGAGGAGCCAAAGGCGGCGTGCAGGTGAATCCAAAGGAGCTGACGAAGAGGGAAGTCCAGGAGGTTTCCCGGGCGTATGTCAGAGCCTTTCAGGAGAATATTGGCGAAGATATCGATTGCCCCGCTCCCGATGTGAATACGAATCCTGACATCATGGCGTGGATGCGCGACGAGTATGAGTTGCTGACACGCAGCTACAGCCCTGCGATGATCACGGGCAAGCCGCTCTCCTATGGGGGATCTCTCGGTCGCGATACCGCGACCGCGCGCGGCGGTTTTTTCATTCTGCGCGAAATGATGGATCGGGAAGCGCTGGATCCATCGGAATTACGCGTGGCCATCCAGGGTTTCGGCAACGCAGGCGCGCACATGGCACATTTCCTTCACAGTGCAGGCTACACCGTCGTTGCCGTTTCCGATTCGCAAGGTGGCATTTATTCCGCAGACGGCATCGATCCGGTACGTATCGACAAGTACAAGAAGAAGACAGGTTCGGTGACGGGCGAGTATTGTGAAGGCTCTGTCTGCGACATTGAGCGCATGCGCCTCGACAACGTCCGCAAGGTCAGCAATGAGGAACTCCTGGAATTGCCCTGCGATATTTTGATTCCCGCCGCTCTCGATAACGTCATCACGGAGAAGAATGCGGGGAAGATTCATGCAAAGTACATCCTCGAACTTGCGAACGGCCCCACGACTCCCG
>Ga0194121_10010341_pt1 | contig 11345 bp, 9 predicted proteins | sample TA2MahCa50mmetaG_FD_148609 | JGI IMG/M metagenome (GOLD analysis project Ga0194121, IMG submission 148609) | Freshwater microbial communities from Lake Tanganyika, Tanzania - TA2015020 Mahale Deep Cast 50m | ecosystem: Environmental > Aquatic > Freshwater > Lake | place: Tanzania: Lake...
TAGTAGGCATATCTTGTGTTTTACCTGATTTTTTTGCGGTTTCTAGAGCAGCTGTACATTTCTTTACATGGTGGTAAAGGAGGCAAATCGAATCAGAATCCTCCCTGTTGTTTTGATCACTATAATATTTGGACATATTTTCTTCTTTTTGATGCATGCGTTGCGCAGACCTCTCGGCGTTTATTTTGTATAGACTAAAATTACTCTGAAGCATATCCTTGATTGTCTGTAGTATGTCTATTCTGTTTTCGCTTTCCAAACCTAGCAAGTTTGCACCCGCTTGCCTGACCGACTTATACATCCTTTGGAATCTTTTCAAAGGATTCTTGCTATCCGCTTGCCCGTATGACGTAGCATCTACGATGAGCGTCCCGAATACAAAAAAAAGAAACCCCATCCAATACCCTTTTTTAAATCTGAACATATCTATTTTTTTATTTAAATAATTTGACAAACGATGTAGCACTGTATACACCATTATTTTTCTCGTACGTATAGCGACCTACCTTCTGCTAATTTAAAAGACTTGATTTTTTGGCTTTTTCTTAATATATCTGCTGCTATTTTCTCTGCTCCTTGAATCCACTTAGAGTCTGATAGATGTAACTCATCTATTTTATCCAATAATTGGTTGCCTTGTTCTTTCAGCACAGGATGTACGCCTTCACAGAAGATACCCAATAAGAAATCTGTATCATAACAAGATAGTCGAACAGATCGTATTTTCCCTAAATGCTTGGCCACATGAATATCTACTAAAATTCTATTGTGGATAAAGGAGACTTGTCCATACAATAGTGTGCCAGCTTTGAGCTCTATGCCAGATACTGTACACGGTTCTCGTAGTTTCATCACAATGGAACTACCATGTGTGACTTTTTGATTTTCATCTAAAAAAGCATCATAAAATTTAAGGGGACCATTGTTAATGGTATTGGGTTTACTTACGTTGTCACCTTCTTGATCCTTGTTTTCAGAGTCTATATATGAAAAAAACCAGGTAGAGTCCTCCTCATCCTTATTGGCTTCTTTTGCATGTTCTACAGGTTGTAAGTATGTTGCTTTGTTTTGATCGTAAGGGGCTTCCTTAGATGCTTTTTTCTCTTTTTTGGTGTCATTCACTTGGAAAATATGGGCAAAAGAAGCAAGTGGATGGTTGGTAGTTTTATGGAGATCGGAATCTGGTCCATTCAACGTTTTATGATCATAGTGTTTGTAGAAATTTTTTGTCTGATTTTGTTTACTTTTGTCTACAAAATTAGGAAAGTTCACATTCATAGCCATTCTTCCCCTATTTTTATGCTTCTTTAGATAGACCTTAATACCAACCAAACACAACCCTATCGCTCCAAATAATATATATACTTTAGTAGCTCGGCCCATAGTATCTAGCTTTCAACAGAACACGTGCAGGGATAGATAGATTCAAGACTCGAGACCCAGATTGCTCAGAAAAAGAAATCAATAGTTTTCCTGATTTATTTGTAGTATAACGAGGCAACACATAAATAAGCTTTTTAGATCCATAAGCAGGAATAGAACAATCTTCCAATTGGAAAATAGGATCTACTAAAATTCTACTTTTTTTGCTGTTGAAATGTTTAAAATTGGCCTCAAAAAGATCAAATTTTAAAGAGGTTTTGTTTTCTATATAAATTTTTAAGTAAGTGTACTTGTCATCATTGAAAACATTGGTTAAAGTTATATCATAATATTTTCTACGTATAGATACATAAAAATGTTCTTGAGGTAATTTTTTTAAATATTCAATTTTTCTCAGGACATTTGGATCTTGATCTGGTTTGGTTTCCTCTACATTTTCTTGGACTCTAAAATCATAAATATCTTGGGGTTCTGTTGTAATGGACACAACTCCATTAAAAATTTTTTTATCATTATGAAAAAGTACTACAATAGAAGTAGGGCCTGGATTGGGCTTTATGGCACGAAGTAAGATGATTTGTTTGTTAACATTTACTACGTATTCTTTGCTTGCCAGTAAAACTTCCTTCACTGGTTCGTCAAATAGCAAAGTGGTAATATACTGATGGGCAACCTTGACGTCTTTTAAAGAGCTGGGTAAAAACAAATCATGGCAGAAAGCAGGCTTAGTAGCAATAAGTACTAATAGAAACGCTTTACTGAGTATTTTTTTGAACATAGTTATCTTTATTTTTGTAATCTACGAAACTAAAATGTGTGATCAACAATCCATATGGATTTTCTCTACTTCTATGCGTTTTATTGGCTTTGAAATAGATGCCTCCATGGAATGTGTTGTTTGACGCTCCCATCATCTTTTTGGCTTCTAGGTTTAGAAATTTCATCTCGATGGTATAAAAAGCGATTACTTCATAGGGATAATCATCCATATTTACTTGAAGGTTATCTATAGATAATATAGATAGGGCATTATAATTTTTATATAAATCGAAAAGATCTTCTCCGCCGTACTTGTTTTGCAGATGGAGGCGACTTGTTTGATCCATAACACGCATTGCACCATCCATATTGCTCTTATAGGTATGTTCATTGTGTTCAAAAGCATTTTTCAAAAACTGAATGGTAAAATTTTCTATTTCAAAACTTTCGCAATGAATAGAATAGCTTCTTTTTTTGCTACAATATGTACCATCTGGTGTTACAAAGTAAATAACATCTTGATGCGCAGCTTGGAACCATTTAAAAGCACAAAAAGAAACCAATCCTGTTAAAATCAATGTAACAGTGATGAATAGATATTGAATGCGCTCGATTAGGTTACCTATTTTCCTGCTATTAAATGAGTCTATATTATGCATACATCACCTCCTTTGATTGATTAAAGTAACATGAGCTCTGGATTGTATTATTTGATAACTAATATAAAAACATTAATATACTTATTTCTGCTTCAGTCTGCAATTCCTATTTTTGTACACATTGTTAGAAAATGCTCTTTCAACCGTTTTTAATCCCAAACCTAGGACTTACGCAACAGGGCTACGATCATACACGATACCTTTTTAAGATCACACTGGTTCCTGAAGCAATCTGATGGGTAATAAAAGCAGATACTCGATTAAATATGGTTCCACCCAACATGCCCCCAACATAGAAACTTGTTAGTGTTGATACCAATACATACATCAACATCAAAACCATACAATGTATACAATCCATGATGGTTGGCTCTGCACCATTAGATTTCGTCAGAGAAAAACAATCTACTTTGACCAACATCAAATCTACTAAACACATCGTTATCCCCCAAAAGAATAAAGAAAATTGTAACTGAAACCAGTTGACTGCCAGGGCTCCATACCGTCCAGGAAGGGCAGCCATAGCAATAGATAAGGGGCCCACCTGGGTGGAAAAAATCAATAAATAATTGCGCACAAGATGCATGGTATTTCTCAAAAACATAAGCATAAAGCCAGATGATATATTTTTAACAAAATTATACATAGAAGGAAACATGTAACTTCCACTTGATGATAAAAAATCAGGGCTATTATTCTCTGAGCTTTGGATTATGGAGTCCAAATAGGATTCTATAGTTTGCTCTGCATTCAATTCATCCATGATGGTTGCTGTAATACTATCCAAACCCGTCATGAATTCCTTAAAGTAAACAATGAATAAGATAAGTCCCATGCCTTTTGCTAAAGTTGTAACAATAGCTCCTTGACATATTTGTCCATCTAATCCATTTTTTCCATAAGCGACCAAAAAGTAGATGCCCAAAAAGGTAGGAATCAACAACATAGCAGCATTGCAGCTATGGTCACATATTGTTTCCATCTGCTCCCAGAGCGCAGAAGTGATATAATAAGCTGAAGTATATTTCATATAACTATTCTTACCCTCTATCAAAGAGAAAATGATTTTTGTTCAGAAACCCAAGCAGCAATACCCAATAGGTTGTCACCTTTTTCCTGAATAAGGCGGGTAATCCTATTTCGCTCATCAGGATGAGAAGTCAACAATGCATGTTCCCATAAGGAAGTACGCACCAAATACACTTGGCCATCGCTCATCTCCTTGATAAAGACCTCTCTATACCCATTGCTCCCATTTTTTCTTCTTAAACTTTGATATTTTTCTCTATCAAAATCAGTCATGCCTAAGAAGTCTCCAATCTCTTGTCGACTAGATTGTTTGTCATTGTACAGTAAAATAAAAGTAGAGGCATTATTTTTCATGGCGCCTGCTATCCGAGAGCCTCGAATTTCATCTATGTTTTGTGTGATGATGCGGATAGAGGTCTTTGTTTTTCTTCCTTTCCTAAAGAAGGACTCAATATTTTCTTCGGAATAATCATTCAACATGGTCCATCCTTCTTCAATGTCTATAAATTTAATGGCATCCGGATTGCTTGCTACCATTTCAAAAGCAAAATCAAACAAAACTTGTACAACAAGTGGATAGAGCTTGGGGTTGTTTTTTATGGCTTCTAACTCAAAACAAATCAGTCTATGGTCTCCTAAATGTTCTTGGGTATAAGAATTAAAATGGTCTTTATAAACGCCATGTGCAAAAGGCTCTACTACAATCAAAAAATCATAAAAACCAAACAGATCTTGGTCTATAAGCTTTTCTATTTCAGGGTCCTCTTGTTCATTGACCATTTGTTTTAAAAAATCATAAAAATGTGTCAAACTAGGTATGCTTGCTTCATCCAAAGAAGCATAATACTTAACCAACCATTTTGATAATAAAGTTTGCTCTATTTCACTGATGGGATTTTTGTTTAAATCTCCTTTCCAGATCTTTCCTATAAATTGAACCAAAAAAGTTATTTTATTGATATCGGGTTTAAACCTACCTTCTTGATTGGGACGAATTAAAAAGGGATTCAAATGAAGCGGGGATTCTGCATTGTAGGCAATATACTTGCCTCCTAATACCTCAAAAAGTCGCTTATAGGTACCCCCACTATCGATGACAATGACAATATGACCTGCTTGAAAGCGATCTTTGATCATTTTACCATTAAAAAATGACTTACCTGAGCCAGAAGGGCCAAAAATAAAAGCATTCTGGTTGTCTATATGTAGATTAAAGGGGTCATAATACACTGGGACTCCTTGTCTATTTTCGAGCAAAATGCCCTCTTTTTTTCCTATTCTTGGTGTAATGCTATTAAAATAACACAAAGCTGTTTTGAGTGCCATAGGCTGACCACGATAGAGCTGTGCTCCACTGCCAGGCATAGCTGAAAAGTATAGGTTGGCTGTATCTATATCTTCTACAAAGGGTAACATATCTAATTTGTGGAATTCTTTTTTTACCAGTTCGGTATGTTTACCCAGCTGTTCTGCATCTACATCATAGACCAAAACCAGATAGTTGAGGTATACAATGACCTCTTCTTGCTTGCGAATGGCTTCTTCAAAAGCAATCAACTCGTTGAGATCCTGGTCAGCATTCCGGGAAGAACGATCGCTATTTTTGAGACCTTGGGTCCACTGTAGCTCTCGGGTTCTACTTTGTAGAAACTCCTCTGTGTTATATACTTGTAGCGCTTGTACCGTGATATGGGGAATATTCATGTAGTGACTGATGTTCCAAGTAAATGGCACAGTTACCCCTTCACCACTACCTAGGCCATTCTTAGCGCAATAGTTGGGTTCTCCAGATTGGCTTTTCATAGAGATGACATTGCAATGTTTATTGCCTATTTTAAAAAAACCTTTGGTATTGGTTATCGCATGCTCTAACCCCCGGGGAGTATGCTCAAAATCTAAATTCAACCAACTATACAACAAAGCCAAGTAGTTTGTTTCATCCATCTGTGTACAGGACCAAGCCTCTGGTAAAGATATTGCCAACTCTTTGCCACACTGTTTTACCTGATAAATGGTTTGGGCTAAATCTTTAAAAGGATTTGCAAACCCCTTATTACGCATAGAAAAAAGGGTCAGATGGGGATCTACAAGGTCGGTAAAGGGGCTACATATAATAAATAAATAAGTTTTATGGTCCAAAAAAGAAGTCTCTTTGTAGGGATTAAATTGTTTTTTATGGAAAAAATTCACAAACCTATAGCTTGGATCCACTTCAAAAACTTTGGGTGTATAGATGTCTATCTGTTGGACTACGGTGCCCACAGGAAACTTTCTAATGGTTTTGGCGAACATATTAATATGGCTCTTATAGCTATTTTCTTCTACCCCTTCATCTGGCCATACATGTATTTGGTAGCCAATAGCCACTGATCCATCAGCTAAAATCATCAACCCATCTTTGAGTTCATGGATGGGCAGCATCTCTTCTATATAGTCTTTCTTTTGTCTATTATGTAACATAATTTTCCACTTTTGGTATCCAAATATTTTGGCTGCTTATAAAAAGCAAGCCAAGAATATAGATAGGTGGGATTGCCCCCTTTTCTAAAAAAGACCAACCCCATCAACATCAAAAACAACAAAGAGGGACAGCTTAACATCCACCATCTACTGATTTTAAATAGCATGTTGCCTACCATCAAGCCAAAAAATGAGGCCATACCAAACAACGCCAGGAACAACGCTTCATGAACATACAAAGGACCTATACGGCCCCTGCGCTCAATACCTTTGTTTACAATAAGCATGTCTATTCAGTTGATTGGTTACTTTTATGATTGGTTAGTATTATTATCTTTATCGAATTTTTCTCGTAGTTCCTCCACTATAGTGTTTAAAGAAAAGAAAAAGACGATGCCTGCTACCCACCATACAGCATAATTCACGGCTTCTTTTTTATCTCTGCTATTCACAAATTTAACAGCCACAATGATACCCGTAACGGTTGCTATGATGAGAAAAATGGGAGTAATTACTTCCTTAATCGCTGTAGAGAACAGTGTGATCTGTGCTTTAATATTTTCCATACTAAATAAATGTTAATGTTAAATGTAAACTTTTATATTGTATTGTTTTATTTTTTTGTAAATTAGGATAGCTTTTAGGCGCTTATTATAGAACTATGGGCGATTAGGTTATGCAAATGCATACATCCTTTTTATTGAAATGACCATGGTTGCTGAATTGATTTCTTACTTGGTTTACATGTTTATATAATATACGTATATAATTGTTTAATGATTCTTTGCCATTATTTGTTGCTTTATTTAAGTAGTAAATAAGATTTTTGTTTAAATAAAATTAGTGAAATTGATTCCATAGACACAGCTTATTTTCTTGCCCTCGTTAGATATCATCTATTCATGATACATCATATAGGCATAATACAATAAGATCTAAAAAATTGCAAGTTTTTTATTCATGATTACATAAGGTCGCTTTCCATTAGATGTTTTCTTATGTCTATTCATGAAAAAAGGTTGTAATTGTAATAACGAAATTTAACAATATGTCTACATGGCTAGACACTTGATAGCTAGTAACATAATCCTATGATCTATTAATATAGTTTCTAAACTAGAAGAATCCAAATATTTTAGTCTTCTTTTGTAAGAAATATTGTGTGCTGATTGTACCCCATAGCTCTAGAATAGTTATTTGGTAGATTGATCCAACAGGTCGTCTAAATACTTGCCATACCTGTTCCTCTTCTGAAGATTTGCTTCCTTTCTCTTTGTATGGGATTATTATATCAGGATATGTATTGATTACCAGGTCTTTTTTTTTAGGGTACATGCCAAAATTTCGACTCACATCCAGGGCTGCCAAAGATGAAGCATCTTGTGCATCGGCAAATGTATTCCAAGGACAATAAGGATTGGGGTCTATCTTTCTACCTGGAGACCAATCGCTATGACCTAGCATAAGTTTGGGATCAATGGTTTCGTTTGTACCAATGTATATAAGATGAGGCCGTTGCAAAACTCATATAAACGCCTATATGTAAGGCGCACTGGAAGGGAAAAAACGCAGCATATCTTATCGCAGGTTGTATTCTTTTGCATAAAAACTTTCGTAACTTAGAAAGGTATGTAAAATAATGTTTCAGTTATTATTTTACAATAGACCTGTTGCGTAAGTCGCTGCGGCATAACCCATTTTTTAGACTATTTTTACTACATAAGGTTAGGAATTGGTAGGAAATACCGAGCGCAAAACCGCAGTGTACAGTTGTACTTGAGTAATAGGTCTAATCATTGTTATCAATCCTACTTATTAAGTAATGATCCACACTTTATCTGACTTATTGGTGAATCAAATAGCTGCTGGAGAGGTAATACAGAGACCTGCTTCAGTAGTCAAAGAACTATTGGACAATGCCATAGACGCTCAAAGTACAGCTATTAAGATCATCATAAAAGATGCAGGCAAGCAACGCATTCAAGTTATTGACAATGGCATCGGTATGGATGAAAGAGATGCACGTATCTGTTTTGAGAAACATGCAACCTCTAAAATTTCTTCTACAGAAGATTTATTCAACATCCAAACGCTAGGGTTTCGTGGCGAAGCTATGGCTTCTATTGCAGCTGTTTCCCAGCTGTATATGGAAACTCGTTTACATGAAGCATCGATTGGTACATCTATTGTAATAGAAGGATCTGATCTAAAAAAACAGGAACCAATTGCTACTCCAGCAGGAACCAATATCAGTGTCAACAATTTATTCTATAATGTACCAGCTAGAAGAAGTTTTGTGAAATCAAATGCTGTGGAATTCAAACACATTGTAGAAGAAGTACAGCATGCAGCCTTGGCTAGACCCGATATTGGTTTTTCCCTCTACCACAATGGTAATGACATATACCAACTCACCCCAGAAAAAGTAAACCATAGAATTGTACATTTATTTGGCAGTCACTACAAAAAACAACTTCTTCCCTGCCAAGAAACAACGCCTATTATAAGCTTAAAAGGATATATAGGAAAACCAGAAGAAGCCAAAAAAACAAGGGGAGAACAGTTTTTATTTGTAAATCAACGTTTTATAAAAAGTCCTTTTTTGAATCATGCCATTAAAAATGCTTATGATAGGCTTTTAGCAGGCGATAGTTTTCCCTTTTATGCCCTCTACATAGAGATAGATCCGCATCTCATAGATATTAATGTACATCCTACCAAGATGGAAATAAAATTCCAAGATGAGAAAATGATTTACGCCATCCTACAATCTGTAGTAAAAAAAAGCCTGGCTACACACCATGTAATGGATGCTATAGATTTTGATCAAGATGTGAATTTTGGCCCCCTATCATTTTCGCATCCGATTCAGATCAAATCAAATGTGGATGATATACATAAAAATTCAAACTACATTCCCTCAAATACACGTTTTGTGACGCCCTCATCTAAAAATTGGGAAAGCTTATTCCCTGATGACCAGCCTATCCTAGCGAATAAATGGGAAAGTCCCCCCCCCTTAAACAATGTTATAGGCCAAGCTGTACAACTATATGATAGCTATATCATTACACAAGTACAATCTGGTGGATTATTGATTGACCAACAAGCAGCGCATGAAAGAATTCTTTATGACAAGTTTTCCGTGCATGTAGAAAATAAAAGTGGGGTTTCTCAACAATTTTTGATACCAGAACAACTAGATCTAAATCCTGCTGACTACATGCTTGTATTAGAGCATGAACCTATTCTAAAATCTTTAGGGTTTGTCATAGATCCATTTGGAACATCTACGATCATCATTCATGGTCATCCAACAGAATTGAATCAATATCGGTCTAAAGAATTGTTAGAAGGAATTATAGAACAACTGAAATCAAACAATACCAAATTAGAATCATCTATTTCAGAAGGTATCATAAGGGCTTTGGCCAAACGAGCAAGCATTCCGCATGGGAAAAAACTTACTACCCTAGAAATAGATGCCCTGCTGGCACAATTGTTTTCATCTACCAACACCATGTATACGCCGGATGGAAGAAAAATTTGTGTCATGCTTGGAAGAGATAACCTGATGAACATGCTCAAATAATTTTTTAATGTGTCAACAACATGTCCTATGCGTTACGAACCGATTCATCCAGATTTCTTTATAAGAAATAGAAAAAAAATATCCGACCATCTATTACCCAATAGCTTGGTAATATTCCATGCCAATGATTTGCTACCCAAGAATACAGATGGCGTTTTTTTATTTGTTCAGAATAGTGATCTTTTTTACCTGTCTGGTATAGATCAAGAAGAGACCATCTTGATCCTATATCCAGATGCTATGAAAAATGAATGGAAAGAAATCTTATTCATCAAATCATCCGATGCATTATCCATCATTTGGAATGGAAAGAGCTGCACCCAAGAAGAGGCACAAACAATGAGCGGCATTAACCATGTACATTTTATAGATCAATTTTATAAAATTTTGCATACCCTGATGGGAGTAGTAGATTGTGTTTATCTGAATAGTAATGAACATCCCAGAGCAGACTGTACCGTACAAACCAGAGACAGAAGATTCATAACCTGGATGCAGGAAGTCTATCCACTACATACCTATAAACGGATTGCTCCCATTATGCAAAAATTAAGAGGTGTAAAAGAAGAAGAAGAGATTGCATTGATCCAACAAGCATGTAACATTACAGAAGCAGGTTTTAGGTCTGTTTTGGGCGCATGTCATGCCCCTATCCTAGAATACGAAGTAGAAGCCCTCTTTGCGTATGCATTCATTCGCCAAGGATCTAAAGGATTTGCCTATGATCCCATCATTGCCAGTGGAGCAGATAGTTGTACACTACATTATATCAAAAACAACAAACCCTGCCTCAATGGTGAACTTTTGCTGTTAGATGTAGGGGCGGAGTATGCAAATTATTCAGCAGATATGACACGTGTTTTGCCTATTGGAGGAAGATTTAACCCAAGACAGAAGGAAGTATACAATGCTGTATTGCGCATATTACATTGTGCACAAAACTTTTTGATGCCAGGCATTTCTTTTATAGACTACTACAATGAAGTGATTGGATGGGTAGAAAAGGAGCTCCTAGCACTCAAATTGATTGATCGTACAGATATTAAAAACCAAACAAAGCAACAGCCTGCTTATAAAAAATATTTTATGCATGGAATTTCTCACCATCTAGGGTTGAGTACCCATGACCTAGGCGATACCCATGGAGTCATTTTGCCCAATATGGTATTAACAGTAGAACCTGGTATCTACATTAGAGAAGAGGGGCTAGGCGTACGCCTAGAAAACAATATTGTCATCAAAAACCATGGGATAGAAAACTTAATGGCAAATATTCCCATAGAGGTAGAAGAAATAGAAACCCTTATGCAGAAAGGCTAAGATCGGGTCTGTCCACTTAAACTGTGTAAATATTTTTTAGCACTTTAGATTCTACCTTCAAATTTAATTAAAAAATGTGACATAGCCTCATTCCAATTAGCAATAGGCATGGTCCATTTCTTAGTCATATAATTAATCGCTAA
>Ga0194121_10010344_pt1 | contig 11344 bp, 11 predicted proteins | sample TA2MahCa50mmetaG_FD_148609 | JGI IMG/M metagenome (GOLD analysis project Ga0194121, IMG submission 148609) | Freshwater microbial communities from Lake Tanganyika, Tanzania - TA2015020 Mahale Deep Cast 50m | ecosystem: Environmental > Aquatic > Freshwater > Lake | place: Tanzania: Lake...
GATCAACGAAGACACCTGGTGGCTGCACACTGCACGCTAGCGGCCGGCGCGCCGGGCTTTGCCTCGCGGCGCGGATTATCCTAATGTAACGCCTTGATTTAACGCGCGTCCGCGGCCGTCGCCAGGGCGCGTTGCTTTACCTGGCTCCGTTCACGCAATGCTGCGCAACCGTCGCGTCGCCGCCGCCGACATCAAGACCTTGCTGTTGGGCGGCCTCAGGGTGGTGGACGTGCTCGTCATCGTCCTTGGCGCGGTGCTGTCCTATTTCGTGCGCCACGAGACGTTCAACATCCCCGACCTCTACATCATCGCCATCATCGGCGCGGTACTGCTGGCGGTGAACTATCTCCAGGTAGCCCGGGTCTACGTCTTCGACGACCTGCCACGCCTGGCCGTGCAGATCGGCCGCCTGACCATGGCCTGGACGGCGGTGATGGCCTCGCTCATCGCCCTCGCCTACTTCACCCAGACGTCGGTAGCCTTCAGCCGAGCTTTCGCCATCGGCTGGTTCGCCCTGACGCTGGCCGGCTTTATTCTCACCCGGCTGCTGGTGCTGGTGCAGATCGACCGCTGGCGCCAGCGCGGCAAGCTCGCCCTCAACGTCGCCATCGTCGGCGCCGGCGATTCCGGCCAGCATCTCATCCGCCAGATCGAGAGCCAGGCGCGGCACCAGTACCATATCGTCGGCGTCTTCGATGACGACTGGGAGCGTTTGCCGGACAGTGTCGTGGGTCACAAGGTGCGCGGCTCGGTCGACGATCTGGTGCGCTTCGTGCGCGTGCATGCGGTCGATGAAGTCCTGGTCGCCGTGCCCTGGCGCTCGACCGCCTATCTACAGGAGCTGATCAAGAAGCTCAAAGTGCTGCCCAACGACGTCAAGCTCTGCCCGGAATATGTAGGCTCGTCGCTGCCCGTGCGCGGCGTCACGCCCGTGGCCGGGGTGCCGCTCCTCTCCATGCTCGAGCGGCCGCTCTCGGGCTGGAGTCTGGTCCTGAAGAACATGGAGGACCGGCTCCTCAGCGTGCTGCTGATGCTCATCGTCCTGCCGGTGATCGGCATCGTCGCCGCGGCGATCAAGCTCGACAGCCCGGGGCCGGTCTTCTTCCGCCAGCGGCGTTACGGCTTCAACAACAACGCCATCGTGGTCTGGAAATTCCGCACCATGCATCACCGGCCTGACGACGAGACCGTGGTGCCGCAGGCGACGCGCAACGACCCGCGGGTGACGCGCGTCGGCCGTTTCCTGCGCCGCACCAGCCTCGACGAGCTACCCCAGATCTTCAACGTGCTGACCGGTGAGATGTCGCTGGTCGGTCCGCGGCCGCACGCGGTTGCCCATAATGAGCAATACGCCAAGATCATCGACGACTACCTGAGCCGCCACAGGGTGAAGCCCGGCATCACCGGCTGGGCTCAGGTCAACGGCCTGCGCGGCGAAACCGACACGCCGGAGAAAATGCGGCTGCGCGTCCAGCACGACCTCTACTACATCGACAACTGGTCGTTCCTCTTCGACCTCAAGATCCTGGCCTTGACACCGTTCGCCGCGATCAACCGCAACGCCTATTGATGCCGCACAGCGGGCCGGTCATCGAGGTCAACGGCCTCGCCAAGCATTTCAAGACCGTGACCGCCGTCGACGGGGTGAGCTTCGCCATACCCGGCGGCCAGATTACCGGCCTGCTCGGCGGCAACGGTGCCGGCAAGACCACCACCATCTCCATGCTGCTCGGCCTGCTGGTGCCCAGCGCCGGTCAGATCCGAGTCTTCGGCGAGGACATGCTGCGGCACCGCTACCGGGTGCTGCCGCGGGTGAATTTCTCCTCGCCCTATGTCGATCTGCCGCATCGGCTGACCGTGCGCGAGAACCTGATGGTCTTCGCCGGGCTTTACAGCCTGCGCCGGCCGGGCGAGCGCATCGCCGAGCTTGCCGGAGCCCTCGAGCTTACCGAGCTTCTCAGCCGCAAAACCGGCAGCCTGTCCTCCGGCCAGAAAACCCGCGTGGCGCTGGCCAAGGCACTGCTCAACCGGCCGGAGCTGCTGCTGCTCGACGAGCCCACGGCCAGTCTCGACCCCGACACGGCCGATTGGGTGCGGACCTACCTGGAGCGCTACGCCCGGGAGACCCACGCCTCGATCCTGCTCGCCTCGCACAACATGGCCGAGGTCGAGCGCCTGTGCGCCGACGTCCTGATGATGAAGACCGGCAAAATCGTCGACCGTGGCGCACCCACCGCACTCATCGCCCGCTACGGGCGGCGTACGCTAGAGGACGTCTTCCTCGACATCGCCCGTGATCGTCGGTCGAACGAGGCAGCGCCATGAGCAGTGGCTTCGCGCTCGGCGACAGCCTGCGCCGCGTCGGCGCCATCCTCTTGCGCCACGGCTACCTGGCGCGTAGCTCGTGGATCCGGGTCTTCGACCTGATGTACTGGCCGCTGCTGCAGATGATAATCTGGGGCTTCATCAACACGTTTCTTGCCAGCCAGTCCTCCTGGGTGCTGCGCGCCGGTGGCCTGTTCATCGGCGCGGTGCTGCTCTGGGACCTGCTGGTTCGCGGTCAGTTCGGCATGACCCTGTCGCTACTCGAGGAGATGTGGTCGCGCAATTTCGCCAACCTGTTCGTCGCACCGCTGCGGCCGGCCGAGTACGCGGTGGCGCTGATGGCTCTCTCGATCATCCGCTCGCTGATCGGCGTGGTGCCGGCGGCCCTGCTCGCCATCCCGCTCTTCGCCTATTCGATCTTCGAGATGGGCCTGCCGCTCGTTGCCTTCTATGCCGTGCTGGCCATGACAGGCTGGGCCGTGGGGCTGCTGATGTGCGCCATGCTGATCCGCTTCGGCCTGGCTGCCGAGAGCTTCGCCTGGGCCTCGATCTTCCTGCTGGCACCGATCTGCGGTGTCTATTATCCGGTCGCCACGCTGCCGGGTTGGCTGCAGGCCGTGGCCTGGACCTTGCCGCCCACTCATGTATTCGAGGGTATGCGCGCCCTGGTGATGGATGGCACGTTCCGCGGCGACCTGATGGTCTCCGCCATCGCCATCAACCTGCTCTACCTGGGCGGCAGCCTGGCGGTGTTCCTGTTTGGCTTCCGCCGGGCCCGCGAGCGCGGGCAACTGCTGCAAACGGGGGAATAGTCATGGCGAAGCTAAGAGTCAGTCTTGCGGTGGCGCCCTACGACCGCACACGGCCGATACTCGACGGGCGCGTGACCGTCGACGGTTGCGAGATCGTGGCCTCGGCCCTCGAGCCGGAAGAGATGTTCTTCCGTGCCTATCGCTACCAGGATTTCGACATCACCGAGCTGTCGCTGAGCACGCACCTGCTGACCACGGCGCGCGGCGACGCGCCTTTCGTCGGCATCCCGGCCTTTCTCTCGCGCTCCTTCCGCCACGCTTCGATCATCGTCCGAACCGATCGCGGCATCCGCACGCCGGCCGACCTCAAGGGCAAGACCGTCGGCCTGCCCGAGTACCAGCAGACGGCGAATGTCTGGGTGCGCGGCATGCTCAAGGACGAGTACGGCGTCGACGCCAGCGATGTCCGCTGGCGCGGCGGCGGCATGGAGGAGCCGGGCCGGGCCGAGCGCACGCCGATCACCCTGCCGCCGCCCATCGACCTGCAGCGCATTCCGTCCGACCGGACACTGTCGCAAATGCTGGCAACGGGCGAGCTCGACGCCGTTATGGGCCCGCGTCCGCCCTCCTACTTCGGCAAGCCCGGCGTCCCCGTTGCGCGTCTCTTCCCCGACTATCGCGCCGCCGAAGAGGCCTATTTCAAGAAGGCGCGGATGTTCCCGATCATGCACATCCTCGGCATCCGCAAGACGCTGCATGAGCAGCATCCGTGGCTGGCCGCCAACATCTACAAGGCGTTCGTCGAAGCAAAGAAACTAGCGGTGGCCGAGCTGCAGCACGCCGGCCGGCTGGCGGTGACGCTGCCCTGGCTCGTTGCTGAGTATCAGGCGACCAGGGCGCTAATGGGCGACGACTACTGGAGCTATGGCGTCGCCGCGAACCGCCGCGAGTTCGAGGCGCTGGGCCGCTACGCCGTCGAGCAGGGACTCGCCGCCAGGCCCATCACGCCGGAAGAGCTCTTCGCGCCCTCGACGCTGCAGGCTGCACGGGTCTGACCGCTACCGGACCGGCCGAGGGCGCAGCTTTCCGTATTTGACTTAAAGATAGTATCTTTAATATCGTTATCCCAAGACAGCCGGGGGAAGCTTCCGCATGAGCGTGCATGCGCTGTTCAAGGACGAGGAGCGCCCGGGGCGGCAGACGGCTGTCCGCCGCGGCGCGACCCTGTCCTCGCAGATCGTCGGCGCTACCCGCGAGGCTCTCTTCGAGCGGCGCCTGAAGCCCGGCGACTTCCTGGGCGGGGAGAAGGACATTGCCGCGCGCTTCGGTGTCAGCCGCATCGTGGCCCGCGACGCCCTGCGGACGCTCGAGGCGCTGGGCATCGTCGAGATCAAGGTCGGCAAGGGCGGCGGGGCGCGCATCACCCAGGGCAACCCGCGGCTTTTTGCCGAGGCGCTGGCAGTGCAGCTCGACCTTGCCGGGGCCGAGGCGCAGGAGGTCATGGACGCGCAGCGTGCGGTCGAGTGCGTCACCGCTGAGCTCGCAGCCGAGAAAGCCACCGCGGCCGATCTCCGCAACCTCAAGCGCTGGCTGGCCCACGGCGCCGAAATGATCCGCGACGCCGATGCCTATACCCGCTCCTGCCAGAATTTCCATCTGGCCATCGCCGAGGCCTCGCACAACCGCGTGCTGGTCGTGCAGCTCATCTCGCTGCAGCATGTCGCCTGGCCCCTGCGCAACCGCACGCTGACGGCAGCCGTGGCCAGCCACATCCAGAAGGTTCACGCCGAACTCGTCGACCTGATCGAGGCACGCGACGCGACCGCGGCGAGGCGCCTGATGGATGAGCATGTGAAGATGATCCGCGCCCGACGGGTCGCCGAGCGCGGCGACAGGACGAGAGCCAGGAAACCGGCCAGCTGCTGCTAGGCCGCCCGAGAGGAGGGAACCATGTCGAAGTTCGTCATCCAGCCGCATATGCGCCTGCATGAATGGGTGGCCGAGGAGAAGGGCTATTTTCGCGACGAGGGCCTCGACTATGAGTTCGAAGACACGCCCTACTCGCGCGCCGCCCGCGCGCACAATCTCGGCGACAAGGTCGGTGCCTACCAGACTTTCGAAAAGGGCCGCGCTTGCGACGTCAGCGGTGCCTGCCACTGGACGGTCAACGTCGCCGCCTCGGTCGGCCACGGCAAGCTCTACCGCGACTGCTATTCGGTCTCGCCGGCCGGTGTTTTCGTGCCACCCGAGTCGCCGATCAAGGAGCCCAAGGATCTGGCGGGCGTGCCGATCTCGGTCGGCTACCAGTCGGGCAGCCACTACGCCACCATACAGGCGCTCGAATCCTACATGCCGCTCTCGGACATCAAGCTGTCCTTCGCGCAAGGGATGCTCTTCGCGCGCATGGAGGAGCTGTTCGACCGCAAGATACCGGCCTGCTCGGCTTTCAGCGGCCCCTATTATTTTCTCGAGCAGCTCGGCTTCCGCAAGGTGATCGATACGACCTTCATGATGGCAACGATGATCAACGGCAATCCCGCGCCTGACGATCTGCGCAAGTATTTTCGCGCCCTGCGCAAGACGCAGCGCGATATCGACCTGCGGCCGGAGCTCTACACGCACCACTACAAGAAGGAGTTCCCGGTCCGCTTCCACGAGACGATGGACACCCGCCGCTGGGGGCCGGGCGAGCGTATCGTCTTCGAGCCCTACACCAAGGAAGTGTTCGAAGAATCGTTCCGCTGGATCGCCGAACGCAGCATTTTCCCCGAGGGCCAGATGGGAGCGGGCAAGTACGAGGAGGCGACGATCTCGTTGGCCGCCGAGTAGCATCCCGCAGGCGCTGGGATGACGTGGCCGGGCCGGCAATTTGACCGGCCCGGCCGCATTGCTTAAAGCTTGGGGGAAGAGCGGGTTACCCGCCGAATCGAACCCTGGGAGGATCGCCATGCGCAGTTCACGCCGCGCCTTTCTGTCCACGATTCTGGCCGCCGGTGCTTCGGCCGGCCTGCCGCGCGACCTGCTGGCGCAGGCGGCGGAAGAGCTCAAGCTCGCCACCTTCGTGCCGCCGACCCACATCATCCTGGCCCGGGTCCTTACCCCCTGGGCACAGGAGCTGCCGGGCAAGAGCGGCAACAAGCTCTCGGTGCGGATGTTCCCCTCGATGCAGCTTGGCGGCTCGCCGCCGCAGCTCTACCGCCAGATGACCCAGGGCATCTCCGACATCTGCTTCACCCTGCCCGGCTACACATCGGGTGACTTCCCGATGATGGCGCTGACCGAGCTGCCGGGCACGGCGACCAGCGCCGAGGACGGTACGCGCAAGCTCTGGGCGAATTTCGACCGCTTCCTGGCGCGCGAGTACAAGGACGCCAAGGTGCTGATGCTGTGGAACTCGGACACGGCCAGCCTGATGAGCAAGAGCAAGCCGATCCGCACGCTCGAGGACATGAAGGGTCTGAAGATCCGCACACCGTCGGCGGCACAGTCGGCACAGCTCGAAGCGCTCGGCGCCACGCCCATCGATATGCCGGCCAACCAGATCTACAACAACCTCGACCGCGGTGTGGTCGACGCGGCGATGATCCCGATGTCGGCGGCCCTCGACTTCAAGCTGATCGAGGTGGCGCGCTATTTCACCTTGAATGCACCGCTCGGCCGCTCGCCCTTCCTGGTGGCGATGAACCGGAACCGCTACGAGAAGCTGCCTGCCGATCTCCGCAAGGTTCTCGACGACACGACCGGATTGTCGCTCAGCCTCAAGGGTGCTGCCACCTACGACCATCAGAACCACGAGGCGATCGAGGCAGCCAAGAAGGATCGCGAAACCATCCTGCTGCCGGAAGCCGAGCGTCAGCGCTGGGTCGCCGCCTTCAGGCCGCTGATCCGCCAGAAGGTCGAGGAAGGCGAGAAGGCCGGCCTGCCGGCCCGCGGCCTGATCAGCGCCTACGGCCTGATCAGCTAGTCCGTGGACAAGGGGGACGAACAACCACCGGGGCCGTTCGGCCGGGTCTTGCGCTGGCTGGCGCTGGCAGCCGGCGTGCTGATCCTGCTGCTCACGTTCTACACAGTCCTCGACGTGGTGATGCGCTACGTCTTCAACGCTCCCTTCCGCGGCTCGCTGGAGTTCACGCAGTTCTCGATGGCGGCGATCGTCTTCCTCGGCCTTGCCTATTGCGGCTGGACCGGCGGACACGTCGCCGTCGACATCCTGGAACGCCCCCTGGAGAAGCCCGGGCTGCGCTGGGTGCCCCTGTTCCTGTCGCTGGTCAGTGCCGCGCTTTTCGCCACAATCGCTTGGTATTCGTTCAAGGAGGGAATGGCCACCACCAACCGCTTCAGCAACATGCTGCGCTGGCCCCACTATCCGTTCCTGCTGCTGACCGCTTTCGGCTCGGCGGTTTATGCGGCGGTGCTGGTGATCCAGGCCGTGCGCGGGCTGCGCGCCGGCTCGCCCACGTCCGAATGACGGTGAGCCGCGCATGACGTCTGGCGACCTCATCGGCATCGCCGGTATCGCGGCGATGCTTCTGCTGCTCGTGCTGCGCATGCCGATCGGCACAGCCATGCTGCTGGTCGGCAGCATCGGCTTCGCCATTCTCAACGGTGTGCCGGCGGCGATCGCGGCGCTGGGCACCTATCCTTACGAATACGCGGCCGTCTACGACCTCGCTGTCATCCCGCTGTTCGTTCTCATGGGCAACTGCGCGGCGGCTTCCGGCATGGGCCGCGACCTGTTCGCTGCCGCCTATGCCTGGGTCGGGCACTGGCGCGGTGGTCTGGCCACCGCCACGGTTGCGGCCTGCGCCGGCTTCGCGGCCGTTTCCGGCTCCAGCGTTGCCTCGGCCATCACCATGGGGCGGGTCTGCCTGCCGGAGATGCGGCGCTACAACTACGATCCCAAGCTGGCCACCGGCACCATCGCCGCCGGCGGCACGTTGGGCATCCTGATCCCGCCCAGCACCGCCTTCGTCATCTACGGCATCCTCACCGAGCAATCGATCGGCCGGCTGCTGCTTGCCGGCATACTGCCTGGCGTGCTGCTCACCGCCATCTTCATGATGACCATCGCCATCTGGATGCGTTTCCGGCCGCAATACGGTCCGCCGGGGCCGCGCGCCGATGCGCACGAGCGGCTGCGTGCCACCGGCAAGGCCGGGCCGATGATGAGCATCGTGCTCATCAGCATCGGCGGTATCTACGCCGGCATCTTCACCGTCTCCGAGGCCGCCGCCATCGGCGCCTTCCTGTCCTTGCTTTACGCTTGGTGGGCCAAGGCCCTGAAGGGCAGCGCCGTGCCGACCATCCTGCTGGAGACCGTGCGCACCACGGCAATGGTCTTTCTCATCCTGATCGGCGCGCAGGTCTTCGGGCCCTTTCTGGCCCTCTCCGGCCTGCCGGAGCACATCGCTGCCGGGCTCGCCGGGCTCGATGTGCCGCGCGTCGTCGTCCTGCTGCTGATCCTCGGCGTCTACCTGCTGCTCGGCACCTTTCTCGAGGGGTTCTCGATGCTGGTGCTGACGCTGCCCATCGTCATCCCGATCATCAACGCGCTGGGTTACGACCTGATCTGGTTCGGTGTGATCATGGTCATCGTGCTGGAGATGGGCCTGATCGATCCGCCGGTCGGCATCAACGTCTTCGTGGTCAAGGGTCTGGTGCCCGACGTGCCGATGAGCGAGATCTTCGTCGGCATCCTGCCGTTCTGGGTCGCCATGATGGTATGCATCGGCATCCTGATCGCCGTGCCCGAGATCGCCACCATCATCCCGAACAGCATGATCGGGAAGTAGGACGATCGGCTCCCCGCCGGCGGGGCACCGACCCAGTCCTCAAAACAGCATTCGGCCACCGGGGAGAGTACCGGCCCCGGTGTGCCGAACTGCTCGAACCATACATGCCGATGGCGAGAGCGGAGTTGGACGCTCCTCGCTACTTCGCCTGTACCCGGCCCGGCAGCGAGAGGTCACCCGAGGCGACCTTGAACACGCCGCTCACACAAAGGAACGGCGCATGCAGGTTGCCATTGACCTTGAGCGCCGTCGTCACCGCGTCAAAGCCGACGGAACGCGCGACCTCGGCGCTTTCGAAGGGCACGGTCACACGCACTGCACTGCCACCAAGCCGCGGGCGATAGCCGGGGCTATCGATGAAGATCGGCGCGCCCGGCCAGGTCTTCGGCAGCCGCGGCTTGGCGCCGGGCTCGATGTCGCGGACCTTGAGCCCGGCGGCCCCGCAGGCCGGATCCTTGGCCAGAACGACCCAGTGGAAATGCCACTCCGCGCCCCTGTTGGCAAAGAGCGGCTCGTCGTTGAAATCGGGATGGGCGGTGACCGCCGCAGCAAGGATGCCGCTGCCCTTCTCGAAGCCGACGGTCTCGGGATCGAGATTCGTCGGCCAGACGTAGGCGTGAACGCCCGATCCGGCGAAGTGTCCGGTCTTGGCCGGCTTGTCGGCGCCGACCGTGCCGCGCGTGCGCATGGTGAAGGTGACCAGGTGATCCTTGGCCTCGGCCGAAGCGCTGAGGATGTCGAACGAGGCGGTCACCGCCTCGGCGGCCTTGGCCTTGATCTCGTGGCTTTGGGCGGCAGTGGCCGCGACGAGCGCTGCGGCCGTGACAGCCGCGAAGAGAGAGCGAGACATCTGGACTCCTTGCATTAGTAGCGAGTAGCTACTAATCTCTAGCGAGCTTGGGCAGGGTCGTCAAGAGCAATAGCGAGTCGCTACTATGTCGGAAAAGGCGTTGGACGCCGCCTACCTCATCGACCGCCTGGAGCGCCTGGCGCGCAGCGGCGAACTGGTCGAGGGGCTCAACCCTGCGCAGTGGGACGCGTTGCGCTATCTCGCGCAGGCCAACCGTTTCTCACGCACGCCGGCGGCACTGGCCGACTATCTTGCCTCGACTCGCGGCACGGTGTCGCAGACGCTCATCGCGCTGGAGGGCAAGGGCTATGTCAGCCGCGAACCGAGCCCGCGCGACAAACGCTCGATCGAGCTGGCGCTGACCCGCCAGGGCGAGCGCGCGCTCAAGCGCGACCCGCTGCTGGTCCTGGCGCATGACATCGCACAGGCGGCCGGACCTCGCGCCGAGCTGTTCGTCGAGATCCTGCAGCAGACGCTGCGCAACGCCCTGGCGCGCAACCGAGGCCGGGCCTTCGGCATCTGCGCCAGCTGCCGGCATTTCTGCGCCCGCGTCCATCCATCATCGGGCAGCCCGCATCACTGCGCTCTGTTGGATGTGCGCCTGTCCGACGCCGACAGCCGCACCATCTGCATCGAGCAGGAGCCGGTCGCCGCCTAGGCGCTCTTGCCGCTGACTCCGGCTTCGCCGAACGTCGCCATGCCGCTGTGGCAGGCGACGGCAGAGCGCAGGATGTTGACGGCCAGCGCCGCCCCCGAGGCTTCGCCGAGGCGCATGCCGAGATCGAGCAGCGCTGTTTTGCCGAGCTTGTCCAACAGGCGGCGGTGTCCGGGCTCAGCCGAGACATGTGCGACCAGGCAGTGATCGATGGCCCGCGAGTCGAGCGCCCAAACGACCGCAGCAGCGGTCGTACAGGCAAAACCATCGAGCACCACCGGTATCCGCGCCAGGCGCGCCGCCAGCAGCGCACCGGCGATCGCCGCCAGCTCATGCCCGCCGAGATGGCGCAGGATCTCCAGCGGATCGGCGAGAGCGGCCTTGTGCCGGGCCACGCCCTCGGCCACCACCTCGATCTTGTTGGCCAGGGCCGTACCGGCGAGGCCGGTGCCGGGACCGGTCCAGTCCTCGGCCGCGCCGCCGAAGAGCGCCAGGCAGAGGGCCGAGGCCGAGCTCGTGTTGGCGATGCCCATCTCGCCCAGGCAGAGAAGATCGACACCGGTTTCCACCGCCATCATGCCGTAGGCCATGGCGCGGGCGCATTCCTCCTCGCTCATCGCCGGCGCGACGGTGAAATCGCGGGTCGGCCGGTCCAGGGCCATCTCATAGACGCGCAGATCGGCATCGGCCTGCTTGCAGAGCTGGTTCACCGCCGCACCGCCGGCGATGAAGTTCTGCACCATCTGCGCCGTCACCGAAGCGGGAAAGGCTGAGACACCGCGCGCCGCCACACCGTGATTGCCGGCGAAGACGCAGACCCGCGGATGGTCGATGCGCGGCGGATGCCGGCCCTGCCAGGTGGCGAGCCACGACGTCAGCTCCTCGAGCCGGCCCAGGGCGCCGGCCGGCTTGGTCAGGATCGCTTCGCGCTGCGCCGCCGCGGTCGCCGCCTCGAGGTGCGGCCCCGGCA
>Ga0194121_10010347_pt1 | contig 11343 bp, 11 predicted proteins | sample TA2MahCa50mmetaG_FD_148609 | JGI IMG/M metagenome (GOLD analysis project Ga0194121, IMG submission 148609) | Freshwater microbial communities from Lake Tanganyika, Tanzania - TA2015020 Mahale Deep Cast 50m | ecosystem: Environmental > Aquatic > Freshwater > Lake | place: Tanzania: Lake...
TATCTGCTGACGGCGTCGACCGCCATGCTGCGGCCGTTGCCGGCCGATGAGGCGATGCCGCTGGCGCGTCGGGCCGCCGAGCGCGCGCTGACTCTCGACGAAGGGTTGGCGGAAGCCTGGGCGGCGTTCGGCCGCGTCAAGATGGAGTACGACTGGGATTGGGACGGCGCCGAGGCCGACCTGGCGCATGCCGCCGCCCTCGGCGCCAACTCGGTCGAAGCGCTCGCCACCTATGGCCAGTTCCTGAGCGCCATGGGACGGCACGAAGAGGCCGTCGAAACCATGGAGCGGGCGCGGCGCCTCGATCCGCGGCAGGTCGAGACGCTGCAGCATCTCGCCATCGTCTACTGGTTGGCCGGTGATGCCGACCGCGCGCTCGAGCTGACAAGCGAAAGCCTGGCGATCGCGCCGGAGTCGGTGCGCGGCAACTACGGCCGCATGCTCATCCTCGACCAGCTCGGCCGCCACGATGAAGCCATGGTCGAGCGCCTCGTGACGCTCCGAGGTCTGGCGGTCGCGCAAGGCCTCGCCGAGCATCTGGAAGAAATCGCGCGCAGCCAGGGTTGGCGCGCGGCGATGGTTCTGTGGATCGGCCTGCTCGAACGCACCAACCGTTGGGAAGGGGCGGCGCAGCAATGGATGGCGGTCGGCGAGCCGTCACGCACGCTCGATGCCCTCGAGCACTGCGTGAAAGCCCGAACCACCTACCTCTGCTTCACGGCGCAAAATCCCTACTTCCGGACGCTCTATGGCAATCCGCGCTTCCAGGCCATCCTCCGCACCCTGAAGCTTGAGGGTCGGGCTGTCTAACGGCGCGCCGCGAACTCCGGCAGACGATGCGCCGTCACGGCCGGCGCCGGTCCGTCGTGACGCTCGATCTCGACCAGGCAGGTCTGGGCGATGCAGCCCTGGCTGAGCTTGGAGGCGCCGATGTCGAGCGTCAGCGCGTTGGGATTGCCGTGCTTCTCCAGCGGCTGGTTGGAGCCCGAATCGGCGGGGTCGAACCACGCGCCGGTCGAGAGCCGCACGACGCCGCGGCGGATGCGATCGGAGAGGCGCGCTGCGGCAAGGCAGGCACCGCGGTCGTTGAACACCCGCACCAGATCGCCGTCGGCAATGCCGCGCGCCGCCGCATCCACGGGATGCAGGGTCACCGGCTGCCGTCCCTTGATCTTAGTGGCATGGGCGTGTGGGCTGTGATCGAGTTGACTGTGCAGCTTGTCGGTCGGCTGATCCGACAGCATGTGCAGCGGGTAGCGCTCGGCAGCCTTGGCTCCCAGCCACTCGACCGGCTCGAACCAGGCGGCGTGGCCCGGGCAGTCGTCGTAGCCGAACGAGGCGATGGTCTCGGAGTAGATCTCGATCTTGCCCGACGGTGTCTTGAGCCGATGCTTCTCGGGATCGGCGCGGAAGTCCGCCAGCATGACCGGCTCGCGATTGCGGCCCTGGGCTTCGGCGATGCCGGCTTGCCAGAACTCGTCGAAGGCCGGGATGGCGACGCCCGCTTCGGCCGACTTGGCGCGCGACAGCTCGTGGAGATGTCTTAGCCACGCCATGGTGTCGCGGCCTTCGGTATAGATGTCGGCCCGCCCCAGCCGCTGTGCCAGCTGGCTGAAGATCCAGTAGTCGTCGCGCGCCTCGCCGACCGGCTCGCGTGCCTTCTTCATGGCGATCAGGAACGGCTCGCGGCTGCCGTAGCCGATATCGTCGCGCTCCTGGCTGGTGGTGGCGGGCAGCACGATGTCGGCCATGCGCGCGGACGCGGTCCAGAACTGCTCGTGGAACACGATGGTCTCGGGCTTGCGCCAGGCCATCGTCAGTCGATTCAAATCCTGGTGATGGTGGAACGGATTGCCGCCCGCCCAGTAGACCAGCTTGATGTCGGGATAGACGAGCGTGCGGCCGTTGTAGCTGACGCTGCCGCCGGGATTGAGCAGCATGTCGGTAAAGCGCGCGACCGGGATGAAGTCGCTCACCGCGTTGCTGCCCTGCGGCAGCGTCGGCCCGCTGTACTTCGGAAATGCGCTGCCCATCAGGTTGACCGGCCCATAGCCCACGCCGAAGCCTCCGCCGGGCAGCCCGACCTGGCCCAGCATGCAGGCCAGCGTCACCAGCGCCCAGAACGGCTGCTCGCCGTGATGGCTGCGCTGCAGTGACCAGCCGATCGTGACGGTCGTGCGGGTCGCCGCCATCTCGCGCGCCAGGGCGGCAATGCGCGTCGCCGGAATGCCGGTGATCTGCTCGGCCCATCGAGGCGTCTTGCCGGCGAGCGACGGGGTGAACTTGTCGAAGCCGACGGTGCAGCGGTCGAGGAAGCGGCGATCGTAGAGCTTTTCCGTCCACAGCACGTGACAGAGCGCCAGGATCAGCGCGGTGTCAGTGTTCGGCCGAATGGCGAGCCATTCCACCGTGCCGCCGGTATCGAGGTCGTCGGCCGTCGGCGTGACATTGACGAAGCGCACGCCCTTGCCGCGCATGGCGTAGAGCCCGTCCTTGACGTGATGGCGGGTGGCGCCGCCGGCATTGATCTGGCTATTCTTGTGTGGCACGCCGCCAAACGAGACGAACAGCTTGCAATGGTCGGCCAGCACGTCCCACGGCGTGTGCATGGCCATCAGCTCATCCATCGGCGCCACGATGTGCGGCATCAGCACGCGCGCTGCAGCCAGGCTGTAGGAGTCCTGGTGACGCACGTAGCCGCCGATGGCGTTCAGGAACCGATGGACCTGGCTCTGGGCGTGATGGAAGCGGCCGGCGCTCGACCAGCCGTAGGAGCCGCCGAAGATGGCGCGATTGGAATGCGTCTCCTTGACCCGCTTCAGCTCGGCCGCCAGCAGCTCGAGCGCCTCGGCCCACGGCAGCTCGACGAACGGCTCCTGGCCGCGCCGCTCGGGGTGAGCGCCCGGTCCTTTCTCCAGCCAGCTCTTGCGCACCGCCGGCCGGCGCACGCGCAGCCGCGTCACCTCGTCCGACAGCATGTGGAGGCCGATCGGCGAGGGGTCGGGGTCTTTGGCGAACGGGTGCAACCGAACCGGCGCGCCGCTCTGGTCGTACTCGACCTCGTAGACGCCCCAGTGGGCGGCGGTGAGAGTGCGTTGATGGGTCATGGTTTGCTCACGCGGACTCGGCGATCGACAGGAAGCGGTCGACATCGGCGGGATCGGTGTCGAAGGCGGTGACCAGACGATAGGCCCGCTCGCCCGGCCGATCCGATGGCCAGGGATGATAGCGCGCGCCGGCTTCCTGCAGCGCATCCTGCACGCGCGCCGGCAGCACGACGAAGATTTCGTTGGCGTCGACGGGGTAGAGCAGGGCGGTGCCGGACAGCGTCGTCAGTCCGGCGACCAGGCGGCGCGCCATGGCGTTGGCGTGACGGGCATTGTCGAGCCACAGCCCGTCGGCGAGATAGGCATCGAGCTGCGCCGACAGCAGGCGCATCTTGGACAGCAGATGGCCGCCGCGCTTGCTGCGATAGGCGAAATCGCGTGCCAGCTCGGGATTGAAAAACACCACCGCTTCGGCGGCGAGCACGCCGTTCTTGGTGGCGCCGAAGCTCAGCACGTCGACGCCCGCCTTCCACGACAGCTCGGCCGGCGCGCAGCCGACATAGGCCAGCGCGTTGGCGAAACGCGCCCCGTCCATGTGCAGCTTCAGTCCGTGACGCCTCACGGACGTGGCGATGGCCGCGATCTCCTCCGGCCCGTAGACCGTGCCGCATTCGGTCGCCTGGGTGATGCTGACGGCGGCCGGCTGGGCAAAATGCGGCACGCCGTAGACCGGCTGCGCCAACGCGGCCGCGAGCTTCACCGCATCGACCTTGCCTGCCGCGCCGTCGATGCGAAACAGCCGGGCGCCGGCGGTGAAGAACTCCGGCGCCCCGGTCTCCTCGGCCGCGATGTGCGCCATCGGATGGCAGTAGATGGCGCCCCAGGGCGGGCTGCAGCAAGCGAGCGCCAGGCTGTTGGCGGCCGTACCGGTGACGACCGGGAAGGCCACCAGGTCGGGCTTGTCGAACACTTCGCGCAGGCGACGCTCGACGCGCTGTGTCCATTCGTCGGCGCCGTAGGAGAAGGCGCTGCCGCTGGTGAAAGCGCGGCCGACGGCGGCGATGACGGCCGGATGGGCGCCAACCTCGTTGTCACTGCGGAAGTTCATCTCGGATCCTGGCGATTGCACGGCATCGCTATCGCGCGATGCCGGGCGTGAACTCGATGGTGCCCAGCAGGGTGCCGGTGCGCGGGTCGACGACATAGGCTGCGGTCGGCCCGCCCTGGGTCTCGACATGGACCAGCAGGCGATCGCCGGCCGCCGTCATCGACACCACGCGGGCGCCGGCCGGCAGCGCGATGCGTTCGCTGAAACTGGCGGCTGGCGAGCGGCCGGTGTTGGGGCTAGACATGCGGCGGGCGATCTCCGCAGCAATTACGATGAAGCCCGCGATGATCAACAGGCCCATCACGATGACCAGCACCTTCAGCCACAGCGGTGCATAGGCCTGAGCAGGGGACGCCAACGAAGACTCCATGATGAGCGGCCGCCACTACGTGACCGTCGATCAGGACGCCTCGGGCGAACGGCTCGACCGTGCGCTCGTGGCGGCCTTGCCGGGCCTCACGCGCAGCCGCGTGAAGGCGTTGATCGAAAGCCGCCGGGTGGCGCTTGCGGACGGCGCGACGATAGAAGAGCCGTCCCGCAAGGTCAAAACGGGCGAACGCTTCGTCGTCGATATTCCCGAGCCCGCGCCGGCTACGCCGCTGCCGCAGCACATGGCGCTCGACATCCTGTACGAGGACGCCGCCCTCTTGGTGCTGGACAAGCCTGCCGGGCTGGTTGTCCATCCCGCGCCGGGCAATCCCGACAACACACTGGTCAACGCCCTGCTGGCCCATTGCGGCGACAGCCTGTCGGGCATCGGCGGCGTCCGCCGGCCGGGGATCGTGCATCGGCTCGACAAGGACACGTCGGGCGTCATGGTGGTGGCCAAGGACGATGCGAGCCACCGTGCCCTCGCCAAGTTGTTCGCCGCCCATGACCTCACGCGCATCTATCGGGCGCTGGTCTGGGGCGGGCCAACGGCGACGAAAGGCACGATCGAGGCCGCCATCGGCCGCCATCCGGTCGATCGCAAGCGCATGACCGTACGCCGCAGCGGCGGGCGGCGCGCAGTCACCGAGTACTGGGTCGAGCAGCGCTTTGGGCCGCCGCTGGCGCCGCTTGCCAGCCTGATCGGGGCCAAGCTCGAGACCGGTCGGACGCATCAGGTCCGGGTTCATTTGGCGCATCTCGGCTGTCCTGTGGTCGGCGATCCGCTCTACGGTCGGAAGTCCCGGTCGACCGCGCAGCCGGTGGCGCTGCGGACCTTCGGGCGTCAGGCCCTCCATGCCGCTGTCCTAGAATTCCGTCATCCGACGACGGGAAAACTCATGCGGTTCGCCTCAGAATTGCCGCAAGACTTCAGGAGCCTGCTGGCAGAACTGAACGGCGTTAAGTAATCCTTAGTATCCTAGTGGATTAGTAGGATTTTATTGACCCAATGCCGGTCGGACTCGTAGACTGCCTTTAGCAGTCGATCATCGAGAGTGCTAAATCCGCGTTTGGTCGCGTACCGTAGAAAGGGGAGCCCATGAGTACCGCTGCCAGCCTTCCCGCCCTGCCATCCACCCTCACGCCCGAGGGCAATCTCAGCCGTTACCTGCAGGACATCCGGAAGTTCCCTCTGCTCGAGCCGCAGGAGGAATTCATGCTCGCCAAGCGCTGGCGCGAGCATGGTGACACCCAGGCTGCCCATCGCCTGGTGACCAGCCACCTGCGCCTGGTGGCCAAGATCGCCATGGGTTATCGCGGCTATGGCCTGCCGGTGGCCGAGCTGATCTCCGAGGGCAATGTCGGGATGATGCAGGCGGTCAAGCGCTTCGATCCCGACCGCGGCTTCCGGTTGGCGACCTATGCCATGTGGTGGATCCGGGCCTCAATCCAGGAATACATCCTGCACAGCTGGTCGCTGGTGAAGATGGGCACCACGGCGGCGCAGAAGAAGCTGTTTTTCAACCTGCGCAAGCTCAAGGGCCAGATGCGGGCGATCGACGAGGGCGACCTGTCGCCCGAGCAGGTGACCAAGATCGCCACGCGCCTCGGCGTGCCGGAGGAGGAGGTGGTGAACATGAACCGCCGCCTTGCCGCGCCCGATTCCTCGCTCAACGCTCCGGTCAAGAGCGAAGGCGACATGGAATGGCAGGACTGGCTGGTCGACGAGAGTCCCAACCAGGAGGTTCGGTTGGGCGAGAGTCAGGAGCTCGACCAGCGCAAGCAGATGCTGGCCGCCGCCTTGCGCCAGCTGACCGACCGCGAGCGTCACATCATCGTCGAGCGTCGCCTGATCGACGAGCCCAAGACGCTCGAGGATCTGTCGGCCAAGTACGGCATCAGCCGCGAGCGCGTCCGCCAGATCGAGGTGCGGGCCTTCGACAAGCTGCAGAAGGCGATGAAGAACATGGTGATCGAGGCCGCCGCCCGATCGGACAAGCGGCCGGCGGCGGCGTAGATTTCGTTCGCCGCCGGCCGATCTGCCTTGTATTCTGGCCAGAATTCTGGTTGGAGCACGGTAATGATCACGGTCGGTGCCTTTGAGGCGAAGTCGACGCTTTCGGCGTTGCTCGAGCATGTGCTCGAAGGCGAAGAGGTCGTTATCACCAGACATGGCAAAGCCGTTGCGCGACTCGTCCCGGCAGGCGGTGTCGACCAGGTGCGTGCGCGGGCGGCGATCGCGGCAATGAGACGCGAGGCGCGAGGTCGGCGTCTGGGCGGACTCTCGGTGCGGCGAATGCGTGACTTGGGCAGGGCATGACCGCATTCGTCCTCGACGTCTCGGTGACCATGGCGTGGTGCTTTGAAGACGAATCGACGGACGCGACGTGGCGCCTGCTCGACCAGTTGGCAACCGATACGGCACTCGTGCCGACGATATGGGCACCTGAAGTGGCGAATGTCTTGTTGGTTGCGGAGAGGCGTCGGCGCCTGGACCGGGCGCAGTCGCGAGCCTTCACGGCACGACTGCTGTCGCTACCCATCGTCGTAGAGGGCGCGACACGGGGTCACGTACTGCGGACCGTCTTGACGCTTGGCCGGGAGACCGGACTTGCTGCCTACGACGCCATCTATCTCGACCTGGCGATCCGACATGACCTGCCGCTGGCCACTCTCGACCGATCGATGCGCGCCGCCGCTCGCAAGAGCCGAACGAGGGTATTGCCGTCGTAGCCGGTTTCGGGTCGCTGAGTTGGCTCACATCTGGCCGATCCGCCGGAAGAACTGGTCGATCTCGGTGGCCGCGAGATCGGGATTCTCGTAGTGCACGAAGTGGCCGGCGTCCTCGGCGATGTCGGCCTCGACGTCCTCGAAGTATTCGCCCACGACATCGATCCAGTCGCAGCGCAGCACCGGATCGTGGCGGCCCCACAGCACGCGCGCCGGTTGGCGGATCTTTGGCGGCTTGGGCGCAATGCCGGCCATGACGGCGAGCCGGCCGGCATTCTGCGAGACGTACCAGTTGAAGCCGCCCTGCAGGTTGCCCGGGCGCATGAAATTGTCGACCCAGCGGTCGAGCACCCCGTCGAAGGCGTCCTTGCGGTACGACCAGTGCGTCAGGAAATGGCGGAAATAGGCGCGACAGGACTCGCGCGTGGCGCCGACGATCGCCGGCGCGAACGGCATCTGGTGGAAGGTCTGGTACCAGATCTCGTTGATCTGCCGCGACTCGCGCCAGCGCGCGCCGATGCCGTGCGTGCCGCAATTGAAGAAGAACAATCCGGCGACGCGGTCGGCATGGTCGAGGGCCAAGCGTTGCATGACGTAGCCGCCCACGTCGTGGCCGACGAAGCCGGCGCGGCCGATGCCCAGCGCCGCCATCAGCGCGGCGATGTCGTCGGCCAGCACGTCGGGGCCGGCCTGGTCGGAGCGCTCGGGCGTCGGATTGCCGCTGTCGCCGAAACCGCGGAAGTCGGGCGCGATCAGGCGATAGCGGTCCGCCAGGCGCTCGAACATCGGCTCCCAGGTCGCCCAGAATTCCGGCCAGCCGTGCAGCAGCAGCAGCGGCGGCCCGCTGCCGCATTGGGCGACGTGGGTCGTGAAGCCTCTGGTCTCGACGAAGGTGTGTCGGATCGCCGGCATGGCTGGGCTGCTCGCTCGCTGGTCGGAAGGATCGTCGGCTGGTGCCGGCCAATATGGCACGGGGCACGAGAGAAATCGCTTGATGCTCCCCATCCGGATGTGATGTTGCCATGACTCGTACCGAGGCCGGCTGCACGCACCCGTGGCGATCGCGATCCGGCGGCAACACCGGGAGCAACCGCCATGACGGCCGATATTACCCGCGTCCCCAACAAGAGATTTCCAGCCAAGTCGTCGGTGGCGACCTATCGCCTGCCGGGCGGCGGCGGCTTTCTTTGGGCAGTCGCGGTCTCGCCCGATCGCACGCAAGACATTCGCGTCCAGACGCTCGGCGCGCTGGGCGTCATCGACACCTACCTGAAAGAGGCCGGGCTCGACCGCACCCGGATCGTCAAGGCCGAGATCATCGTGACCGACCACGACAACAAGCCGGCGTTCGACGAAGCCTGGGCGACATGGATGCCGGCCGGCCACGGGCCCGTGCGATCCTTCGTGCAGTCGGTGATGCCCGAAGGCGACCTGATCGAGATCATCATCACTGCCGCGTTGCCGGCGTAGCGGGCGGCCGTTCCGACTTCCGGTCGGGCGCCGGATTCCACCTGGACAGACGACGCCTCGGAAGCGTTTGCTGCCGCATACCGGACTGACTGTGATGAGGGTGTCGTGACCGATCCGATCCTGTACGAGACGCTGCCGTCGGGCATTGCCCGCGTCGTCCTCAACCGCCCCGACACGCGGAATGCCCAGGACACGGCTTTCCTCTATGCGTTGAACGACACCTTCGACCGGGCCGCCCAGGATGACGCGATCAAGGTGATCGTGTTGTCGGCCAATGGCCCGCATTTTTCGTCCGGCCACGACCTGCGCGAGGTCGACGGTCACGGCAACATGCGCAAGCACCGTACCGTCGGCACCTGGGGTGGCTTCGGCAAGCCCGGCGCCGAGGCGCAATATGCCCGCGAGCAGGAAATCTATCTCGGCTTCAGTGAGCGCTGGCGCAACATCCCCAAGCCGACACTGGCGCTGGTGCACGGCAAGGTGATGATCGGCGGGCTGATGCTGATGTGGCCGTGCGACCTGATCGTCTGCTCGGAAGATGCCGAGTTCCTCGACCATTCGGTGGCGATGGGCGTGGGCGGCGCGGAATTCTTCGCCCATCCCTGGGAGATGGGCGTGCGCAAGGCCAAGGAATTCCTGTTCACCGCCGACTGGATCGGCGCCCGCGAGGCGCATCGGCTGGGCATGGTCAACCATGTCGTGTCGCGGGCCGAGCTCGAATCGTTCGGCCTCGCCATGGCCGGGCGCATCGCCCAGAAGCCGCTGTTCGCCCTGAAACTGGTCAAGCAGGCGGTCAACGCCGCCCAGGATGCCCAGGGCCGGGTCGGCGCCATGCAGACCTCCTTTGCGCTGCATCACCTCGCCCACGCCCACAACATGCTGGCGCACGGCAAGCTCGTCGACCCCACGGGCTTGATGCCGGCGATCAAGAAGCATCAAAAGGCCGCCGAGTAGGGCGTGCTGCGGCGGCGGACGGCCTTGCGGCGCACGCCGTCTTCTGTATGTTCCGCGCCATCATGAACGCCAAGAACCTCGCCATCGTCGGCGCCACCGGCGCGGTCGGAGTGGAAATCCTCCGCGTCCTCGAGCGGCGGAACTTTCCCGTCGCCTCCCTCAAGCTGCTCGCCTCGGCCCGCTCGGTCGGCAAGACGCTGGAGTTCAAAGGCAAGCCGCACAAGGTCGAGGAACTGAAAGCCGATGCCTTCAAAGGCGTCGACATCGCCTTCTTCTCGGCCGGCGCCACGCGCAGCCGCGAGTTCGTGCCGGCCGCCAAGGCAGCAGGCTGCGTGGTCGTCGACAATTCCTCGGCCTTCCGCATGGATCCGGCCACGCCACTGGTCGTGCCCGAGGTCAACGGCGGCGACCTCGCGCGCCACAACGGCGTGATCGCCAATCCCAATTGCACCGCCGCCATCCTCTCGGTCGCGGTGTGGCCGATCCACAAAGCCGTCGGCGTCAAGCGCATCGTCGTCTCGACCTATCAGTCGGCGTCGGGTGCCGGCGCTGCGGCCATGCAGGAGCTGGAAGACCAGACCCGCGACTTCGCCGCCGGCAAGGCGATCAAGCGTGCGGTGTTCCCGCACCAGATCGCCTTCAACGTCTTCTCGCACAACACCAAGGTGGCTGAGAACGGCTACAACGAAGAAGAGAACAAGGTCGTCGAAGAGACGCGCAAGATGTTCCACATGCCCGACCTCGCGATTGTGCCGACTTGCATTCGCGTGCCGGTGTTGCGCGCGCACTCCGAGGCCATCACGCTCGAGCTCGAGAAGCCGCTGTCGCCCGAGGAGGCGCGCGCCGTCCTGGCCCGCGCCCCGGGCGTCAAGGTGGTCGACGATGCTGCGGCCAACCACTTCCCCATGCCGCTCGAAGCCAGCGGCGATCTCGACGTCCATGTCGGCCGCATCCGCTGCGACCTCTCCAATCCCAACGGCCTGGTGCTGTGGGTCGCCGGCGACCAGCTCCTGAAGGGTGCAGCCTGGAACGCCGTGCAGATCGCCGAGGAACTGGCCAAGCTTTCGGGCAAGCCGAAGGCGATGGCAGCGGAGTAGCCGTCAGATCTTGTCGATCACCGCCGCGCGAAAGCGGCGCATCTCGGCCAGAGTCGCCGCCACGTCCGGCCGGCCGCCGAAGTCGATGTCGATTGCCGTGACGCCGAGGTCGCGCAAGGCGCGGAAATCGCCGGCCACGTCGGCGTCGCTGCCCGAGAACAGGCGCCGCTCGCCGTCGGTGGCCTTCGGCGGCACGGCGGAGCCGTAGCGCTTCACGCGGTAGCTCACCCCGACCGCGGCCGGGTCGCGCCCCGCTTCGGTCACCGCCTTGCGCAGACGGCCGATGCCGGCAGCGAGGCGTGGCGAGGTGTCGAGCAGGTGCTTGTTGTTGGAACCGATCGGATACCAGGCGTCGCCGACGCGCGCGGCGCGGCGCAGGGCGGGGCCCGCTTCGCCGCCGACCCAGATCGGCGGATGTGGCTTCTGGACCGGCTTGGGTTCCAGCACGATGCCGTCGAAGCGCACATGGCGACCCGCGAAGCGCGGCGATCGCTCGGTCCACAGCACGCGGAACGCATCGATGTATTCGTCGGTCACCGTGCCCCGCGCTTCGAACGGCGTGGTGACC
>Ga0194121_10010351_pt1 | contig 11337 bp, 8 predicted proteins | sample TA2MahCa50mmetaG_FD_148609 | JGI IMG/M metagenome (GOLD analysis project Ga0194121, IMG submission 148609) | Freshwater microbial communities from Lake Tanganyika, Tanzania - TA2015020 Mahale Deep Cast 50m | ecosystem: Environmental > Aquatic > Freshwater > Lake | place: Tanzania: Lake...
CAGGCGCACGACGGCGCGCCGATCCATGCGCTGCTCGCCGCCGGCGGCCGCGTCGGCAGCTACGACCCCAACCGCAGCGCCCTCGTCGACGTGGCGTACTTCGAAGCGGGCGCGGTCGAACTCGCCGCCGATCCAGCGAATCCCGGCACGTTCGTCGCCGCCACCGGCCTGTCGCCGGTGTCGTTCGCGTCCGTGCACGTGCAGGCAGCGGCCAGTGCGCGGCAGATCGAACTCGAACTGCTCGCCGACCTGCCGCCGCCGTCCGCGTACGGCCGCCAGCGCCTGCCCGCCATCGCCGGCGCGGCGCGCTTCGCCACCGTGCACGCCACAGCGCCCATCCTGCTCGGCTCGGTCGGCGTGCCGCTGCGCGGCGTGCGCGTGTTCGTCGACGGCCAACCAGCGCCAGCCACCACCGCCGTCGTCGTGCACCGCACCACGCCAGCGCGCGACCTGTCCGCGCCGCCGGTCGCCGGCGGCGAACGCGACCGCGCCTTCGTGCGCAGCCTGACGCTGCACCCACCCGGCGGCGAACGCGCGCGCTTCTACCTGTGGCTGCCCACCGCGCCGCGCTGGCAGGACGTGCCGCAAGGCGGCGCGCCGATGGACGCGCTGCTGCAGCGCGAGCTGGCGTGGGCGCTCGACCTCTTCGGCCCGCTCGCCGTGCGCTGGTGGTGGCAATCGCCGCCCGACGCCAACACGACGCCGTGGCGGACGCCGATGGACCGCGCGCTGCTGCGCTGACGGCTACAGCCCGACGCGCTCGCCCTGGGCCGCGATCGCAAAGCCCCGCGCTTCGATCTGCCGCCGCAACGCCGCGTCGTGCAGCGCCGGATTGGTGTGGTTGAGGTGCACGAAGCGGATCGTCCCCGGCCGTGCCGTGGCGACGTCGGCAAGGCGGTCCATCGTGCGCGTCATCAGCGGGTGAGGGATCTCGGCGAGCGGGCGATCCGGCAGTTCGCGGCCGTCGTAGAACGTGCCGTCGACGTACGCGACGTCGACGCCGTCCAGCAGCCGCTCGAGCAGGCCCGGCGCCTTCTCCCACGCGTCGACGTCGGGCACGAACAGCAGCTTGCGACTCGGTCCCTGCAGCACGAACGCCATCGTGTCGGAGAACTCGTCGCGGTGCGGCACCGCGATCGGCGTGACCAGCAGCCCCGGCCACGGCGAAAACGCCTCGCCGATGACGAACGGCCGCACGTCGAGCTGCCGCAGCGCCACCAGCTGCTTCCACGGCGCGTTGCCGCGCAGGAACTCGCCAAAGCGCGGCGAGCAGTGCAGCGGCACCTCTTTGCTGCCGGCGACCTCGCGGCCGAACCACGCCAGCCCGAGGTAGTGGCCGAGGTGCGCGTGCGTCGTCAGCACGGCGTCGACCGGCTGCCGGCCGCGGCCCTCGACGCCCGCCCTCTCGTGCAGCAGGTCGACCTGCGCCTCGATCGCCGGCGTCGCCTCGACCAGCAGCAGCTTGCCGACCCGCCGGTCGACGACACCGAGCGCCGCCGGATGCAGCGCGCGGCCGTCGATGCGCGCGCCTTCGCAGCACCACTGCTCGCAGCCGAAGTGCGGCACGCCGCCGTCCTGCGCGATGCCGAGCACCACCACCTCGACCTCGCTCGCGCCGAACAGCGGTTCCGCCGCTGGCCGCGGAAACGCGCCGAGCGCGCGCGCCGGCGGCGACGCGCAGGCGGCAAACAGCACGCTGGCGGCGAGCGCCACTGCGGCGACCACGGCGCTGGGCGCCCGCTTGCGCCGCGCGTCGCTCACAGCATGCCGACGACGTTGCCGTCCTGGTCGATATCCATGCGCGCGCCGCCCGGGACCTTGCCGAGGCCCGGCAGCGTCATGATCTCGCCGGCCAGCGGGTAGACGAAACCTGCCCCCACGGCGACGCGCGCGTCGCGCACCTTGAACCGGAAGCCGGTCGGGCGGCCCTTGAGGTTCGGGTCGTGGCTGAGCGAGTACTGCGTCTTCGCCATGCAGATCGGGAAGCGCCCGTAGCCACAGGCCTCGAACTTGGCGAGCTGCTGCACCGCCAGCGGCTCGTAATCGACGCCGTCGGCGCCGTAGACCTTGGTCGCCAGCGTCTCGATCTTCTCCTGCAAGCTCGCCTCGTCAGGGTACAGCAGCCGGAACGAGCTCGGCTCCTCGGCCGCCTTGATCAGCGCGTGCGCGAGGTCCACGCCGCCCTTGCCGCCGTCAGTGAACAGCGTCGAGGCATGCGCCGCCGACGCGCCGGCGGCGATCGCGGCGTTGCGCACGAACTCGATCTCGGCGTCGGTGTCGCCGGGGAAGCGGTTGACCGCGACGACCACCGGGATGCCGAACAGGCGGACGTTCTCGATCTGCTTCTTCAGGTTGCCGATGCCGGCCGCCAGTGCGTCGAGGTCCTTCTTGTTGAGGCCGTCGGGCAGCGGCCTGCCGGCGACGATCGCAAAGCGCCCGCTGTGCATCTTGAGCGCGCGCACCGTCGCGACCAGCAGCGCTGCGTCCGGCTTGAGGCCCGACGCGCGGCACTTGATGTTGAAGAACTTCTCCGCGCCCATGTCCGCGCCGAAGCCGGCCTCGGTGACGACGAAGTCGAGGGTGCGCAGCGCGATGCAGTCGGCGACGATCGAGCTGTTGCCGTGCGCGATATTGGCGAACGGGCCGGTGTGCACCAAAGCCGGCGTGCCCTCCAGCGTCTGCATCAGCGTCGGCTTCAGCGCGTCCTTGAGGATCGCCGTCATCGCGCCGGCGGCCTTGAGGTCTTCGGCGGTGACCGGCTTGCCGTCCGTCGTGTAGCCGACCACCATCGCGCCAAGCCGCTTGCGCAGGTCGTGGATGTCGATGCTCAGGCCGAGGATCGCCATGATCTCGCTGGCCGAGGTGATGTCGAAGCCGGTGCGGCGCGGCTTGCCGTTCTTGTCGCCGCCGTGCGCGACCTCGATCTCGCGCAGCGCGCGGTCGTTCATGTCGAGCACGCGGCGCCAGGTGATCTGGTCTAGGTCGAGGCCCAGCTCGTTGCCGTGGAACAGGTGCGCGTCGAGGAACGCCGCGCACAGGTTGTGCGCCGCGGTGATGGCGTGGAAGTCGCCGGTCAGGTGCAGGTTGAGTTCCTCGGGCGGGATGACCTGCGAGTAGCCGCCGCCGGCAGCGCCGCCCTTGATGCCGAACACCGGCCCCATCGACGGCTGGCGGATGACGCACGCCGTGCGCTTGCCGATGCGGTTGAGCGCCTGGCTGATGCCGACCGTGTGCACCGTCTTGCCCTCGCCAAGCGGTGTGGGCGTGATCGCCGTCACCACCACGTACTTGGCCGGCTTGCGCGTGGACGGCTGCTTGAGCAGGTCCAGCTTCACCTTCGCCTTGGCATTGCCGTACATCTCCAGGTCGTCGGCGCCGAGACCCATGATGCGGGCGACTTCGGAAAGCGGCCGGAGCGGGATGGAACGAGCGATGGTCAGGTCGTTGAGCGACATCGGAGGGCGAACAGGATAGCGCGCTAGCCGGCCCAGGCCACGGCGCAGTGGCCGACGGAGCGAGGAATACGCGAGGGCATCGCGATCAACGGCGGGGGCCACGCCTCGCCGACCTGGACGCGAACGCTGACTTGACAGCGGCCTACCGCGCCGTCGCGCGGTACAGGTCGGCGAAGCGCTGCAGGCAGACGTCAGCGGCGAACCGCGCTTCGACCACCGCGCGGTGCTTCTGGCCGAGAGAGCGGCGCAACCCCGCATTGCCGAGCAGCAGCTTGAGCGCGGAAGCCAGCGCATCGACGTCGCCCGGCGGCGCAACGCACGGCCCCGACTCGAACGGCAGCGTCGCGCGCACGTCGCCGACGTCGGTCGCCGCGACCGGCAGCCCGCACGCCATCGCCTCGAGCAACACCAGCGGCAGCTGCTCGGTGCGCGACGACAGCGTGAACGCGTCGAACTGCGCGTAGCACGGCGCCGTGTCGGCGACCGGGTCGACGAAGCGCACGCGCTCGGCGACGCCGAGCCGCGCTGCCTGCGCGCGCAACGCGTCGGCCAGCGGCCCGCCGCCGACGATCTGCAGGTGCGCCGACTCCGGACACTGCGCGAACGCCGCGAGCAACGTGGCGTGGTCCTTCTCCGGCCGCAGGCCGCCGACGGTGCCGATGACGAGCGGGCGCGTAATCGACTGCGAACCTGCTTCCCCCCGCGGCACGAAGCGCGCGAGGTCCACGCCGTTCACCAGGTGGTGCACGTCCCGCGCGCGCAGCCGCCACTCGCCCACCGCGATCCCCTGCAGCACCGTCGACGGCACCACCACCGGCACGCCGCGCAGCACCCACCAGCGCAGCGCGCTGCGGCGCAGGTGCCGGCGCTGCGCTTCGTCGGGCAAGAAGCCGTCTTCGTGGTGCACGAGCGGCAGCCGCAGCCGCCGCGCCGCCCACGCCGCTTCGATCGCGCCCCAGTTGTAGGTCAGCACGAGGTCGGGCTGTTCGGCGGCGAGCAGCGCCTGCAGCGCCTTCACGTTGTGCAGCACGCCACCGCGCGCGGGTGCCTGCAGCACGCGCACCGTCGCGCCGGCCGGTGCTTGCGCCAGCACGTCGGTGCAACCGTCCATCGCCACCAGCACGTGCTCGATGCCGGGACCGAGGTGCCGCAGCAACTGCATCGCGCGCACCTGCGGCCCGCCGGCGCCGAGCGTGGCGAAGACGTGCAGCCAGCGCACCGGCGCGCTCATCGCGCGATCCCGGCGAAGGCGCGTTCGACGAAGCGCGCACGATCGGTTTCGGGCCTAAAGCCCAGATCGCGCGCGGCGTCGGCGCAGTCGAGCTCGGTCGCAAGGCTGCGCGACGCGAAGTCGCGGAACGCCGGCCACTGCCGCGGCCGCCGCGCCAGCGCCTTGACCGCGTACTTGCCGACTTCCTGCAGCCACATCCAGCGCAGCGGCGTGCCGTGGAACTGCAGCGCGCGGCCGCTGCGTGTCGCCAGTTCGCCGACGTACTCACGCGCCGTCAGCCGCACCGCGCCGGCGAGGTTGTAGGCCTTGCCGACCGCGGCCGGCGCGTCGAGTGCTGCGACCAGCGCATCGGCGCAGTCGTCGGCGAGCACGAACGGCAGCGGCGCGTCGCCCGGGCCCCAACCGACACAGTGGTTGTCGCGCACCCACAGCCCGACGCCGGAGTGCTCGGCGATGCCGCCGGGGCCGACGACGATCGCCGGCCGCACCACCACCGTCGCGAGGCCGCGGCCGCGCAGCGCTGCGACTTCGTGCTCGGCCGCGATCTTGCCGCGCGCGTACGCCGAGCGATCGCCCGGCCGCGGATCGGGGCCGCTGCTGCCGTCGATGCGGCCGCGGTCGCCGAGCCAGAGCGCTGCCGTGCTGCTGGTGTAGACGAAGCGCGCGACCTTGGCCGCGAGCGCCTGCTCGCCGGCCGCGCGCACGGCTGCGGCCATCGCCGCTTCGACCTTGCTGGCGTCGTCGCCGGCGGCGGTCGCGAGGTGCAGCACCGATTGCGCGCCCGCCAACGCCTTGGCCAGCGTCGCCGCATCGCCGGCGTCGCCGACGAACACGCGCACGCTGCCGTCGCGCAGTTCGGCCGGCAGCAGGTTGGGCTTGCGCACCACCAGCGTCACCGGCCGGCCCTGCGCGCGCAGCCGCTGCACGCAGCGACGACCGAGGAAGCCGGTGCCGCCGAGCACCACCACTTCGCCCGTGCGCGCAGGTCCAGGTGCTGGCAACGGTGCTGGCGGCGGTGGCGGCGCGGTGGCGACCTGGGCGGCGGCGGCGGCGCGTTCGCACATCGCCAGCACCGCGACAGCCCCCGCGGGCGACAACGCCGGCGGCAACGCGGCGCCGCGCGCGGCGGCGTGGAAGGCCGCGATCGCGCCGCGCATGCCGCGCAGGTACGGATCGTCGGGGAAGCGCAGCTTGGACAACGCCAGCGCGTAGCCGAGCACGCTGCCGAGCGCGCGGCCGGCGAGGTGCACGCTGCCCGCGGCGAGCGACAGGCCGGCGTCGAGGAAGTCGAGCCAGCGCGACTTGCGCCGCAGCCAGCACGCCCCGCGCTGCAGGTCGATCAACGCAGCGCCATCGCTGCCGATCGCCTGCACCGTCGTCTCCAGCATCGGTTGGCCAAAGGCCATGCGCACGCTGGCGGTGCCGCGTTCGCAGTCGAGGTGCAGCAGCCACTCGCCGACGAAGTCGACGCCGTTGGGCAGCTTGGTGCGCGCGCCCGCGATCGCGCGCACGGAGCGCGCGGCGCCGAGCAACGCGAAGACGACGGCGAACAGGTGCACGCCCTGCTCCAGCAGGATGTTCGCCTCCGTCTGGAACATGAAGTGCCCGACGTCGCCGGTCTGCAGTTGGCGCAGCGGCACGTGGTGCTGGATCGCGACGTGGTCGAGCCGGCCGAGCTTGCCCGCGGCGAGGTGCGCCTGCAGCCGCGCGATCGCCGGATGCGCCGTCTGGTTGTGGTTGACGGCGAGCACGCGGCCGGCGTCGGCGGCGGCGCGTTGGAGTGGCGCCACGTCGGCCGAACGCAGCACCAGCGGCTTCTCGACCAGCACGTGCCAGCCGGCGGCGAGCGCTTGCAGTGCGAGATCCGCGTGCAGGTGCGGCGGCGTCAGCACGTGCACCGCGTCGATCGTGCCGAGGGCCTGCAGTTCGCCGAGCGAGCTGCACGCGTGCGCGATGCCGTGCTTCTTGGCGAAGGCCTGCGCGCGGCCGGGTGCCGGGTCGCAGACGGCGACCAGCGCGACCGTCGGCAGCGACCGCAGCGCCTGCACGTGCGCATCAGCGATGAAGCCAGCGCCGATCAGCGCGACGCGCGTCGGGCGGTTCGTCGGGACGGTGTGGCTGGCGGTCGGCACGGTGCGGGTGGCGAAGTGGAGTGCGTGAGGTGGAACGGGTCGTGCGGTCGGCGGCGGTGCGGTGTCGTGCGGAGTGTTGCGGCGTGGTTGGGCGCGTTGCGGTTCGGTTCGAGGCGACGAAAGTGGATGTTGGCGGCGCGTCGGTTCGTGTGCGACTGCAAGGACGCGTTGCGAGACGCCGGAACCGTCGGCGTGTCGCATCGGCCAAGCGCTGATCATCGGATGCTGGGCGAAGGTCCACGCAGGCGCAACCATCGACCCGGCACGGCAAGACCGGAGTCGTTGCCGGACCGGCCGTTGCGTCGGCGGGGACCGAGCGTTCATCGGCGCGACCGGGGTTTGGACTGGGAAGAGGTTTGGGCTCGCGGCGAAGGGATGCGGCGCGGGCGTGGCTGGAAGCGGGACAGCGGTGTGCGGCGCAGTGTGGTGCGGTGCGACAGTCGGTGGCCGACCGGGGGCGAAGGTGCGGCACGATCGGCGCGATGGCGTCGGGGGGCTGGGTGCAGGGGCGAAGGGAAGGGCGCGGGGTGATGGCCGGCGGTGGCGGCGGGCACCGGGCGCCGGCCAACCCACCGAACACCACGCGCCGCGCGAACGCCCAGGCGAGACCACGACGACGGCAGCTGACCGCGCGCCAGCCAGCGCACGCCGAGGCCCGCTGCTGCGGCCTGCACTGCCCACGCAGCGGTCGCAGTGCCACCGACTCCGCGCCGCATCCCGCCCCCGCGACCCCGGACATCGACCCGCCCGCGCGACGAGCAGAGTGCTGAGCCTTCCGCGACTATGCCGTCGACCCACTGCGGAGCACCGCGCCGACCAAGCGTTCCCGCGCGCCAAAGCGCCGCACGCTTTCCCCCACCGCGTTCGCGCGCTACCGTGCTCGCCGTCGGGCTGTAGCGCAGTTTGGTAGCGCGACTGGTTTGGGACCAGTAGGTCGCCGGTTCAAATCCGGCCAGCCCGACCAGTTTGGCGTGCGGCACCGCTAAGCGACCTCGTCATTCGCAACCCGCGAGCCCGCCGAACACCTCCGCGCGCAGCCTCGCCGTCAGTTCCGGCCAAGGCAGCGCGAGATCCAGCGTCGTCACCACGACGTCGTGATCGCCCAGCTTCGTGGCGACGCGCACGGCCTCTCCGACCCGCGGGTAGACCAGCAGTCCGGTGACCGGCCTGCCGCGGCGATGCTCCGCGGCGAGGTAGCAGAACAACTGTTGCAGATGCGCCGAACGCAGCGCCGGCGCGGCCCCATGCGGGCCCCGGACGAGAATCGTGTCGGTATACTTGCACTCGATCACGCGCGCCGCCGACGGCGACCGCAGCACCGCGTCGGGGATCAGCTTCGGCACCATGGCTTCGCGCCCCGCAGGCCCGCTCCACTCGTAGTGGCCCCGACCGACCTTCGTGCCTGCCGGCTTGTTGTGCCGCGCGAAGCGATAGATGAAGCGCTCGAAGATCCGACGCATCAACACCGGATCCTGCAGCAGGCGGATGCCTTGGTCCCCGCTGCCCTCGCCGTCGGGCTCGGCGTGCTCGGCCAGCAGGCGTGCGACGTAGCGTACGACCCGGTAGCGACGCGCGGGGATGCCACCCGGCAGGCGCCCGAGCATGCGGCGCTCGAGCCGAACCGCTGCGACGGTCGCAAGGTCGGCCTGCACCTGCTCGAGCTGAGCGACCGTGTCGTCTCCCAGCTGGCCCCGTCGGCCAGCCGCCAGCAACCACTGCACGACCGCCCGCAGGACCCGGTTGTCCTGCGTGTCCAGGCCGAACTCATCGTGCGCGCACCACAGCTGCCGCCGGGCCAAGCTCGCCGTGGCGATCGACTCGGCCAGCAGCAAGCGCCCGCGCGGACGCGACAAGCGCTCCTCCACGTCGAGGTAGCCGCGCTGGTAGCCGCCACGGCGGATCCGCCACGCCGACTTGGCGACCATGCGCCCGAACAACTCGACGAACGACGCGTCGCCATCGCGGCCGGCCTCGCAGTCTTCGAGCTCCTCGAGCAGCCCGCCGGCATAGAAGGCGATGCGCAGCAGGTTGGCGATCGGCGTCGGGTCCTTCACGCAAGGAACTCCGCGATCGGCTCCAGCAACTGCACCAGCAACTGCGGCTGGTCTGCCGCGTACTCGCGCAGCATCGGCACGATCTCCTCGCGGAATATCCCGCGCATCCAATCCACCGGCGATCCGGTCGCCTGCACGGCACAGAAGAAGCTGTGACCAAGCACGAACCCCTCGCCGAGCAACCTGCTCGCGGCGATGCGCTTGTTGACCTCCGACATCGCACGGACGATCCGGTCGACCACATCCTCGACCTGCTGCTTCTGCGCGCGCAATTCGCCGCTGGATGCCTCGGCCTCGTCCGATCCCAGCAACTCCCGCTGAAGCCACCGACGGAAAAGCTCCGGCTTGGTGAAGGCCGGCGGCAGGGTGAAGAAGGCAAATCGCCGCCGCAGCGCGTAATCGACCATGGCGATCGAGCGATCTGCCGTGTTCATCGTGGCGACGATCGCGAGGTTGTCGGGCAGCCAGAACCTGCTCTCCCCATCACGGGCAAGCCCCAGTTCCACGGCGTACTGCGGGTAGCGCTTGTCGGCCTCCACGAGCGAAAGCGTTTCACCGAGCACCTTGGCGACATTGGCCCGGTTGATCTCGTCGATGAGCAAGACGTACTTCTTGCCCTTGTTGTTCCGAGCAAGCTCCGCGACCTTGACCAGGACTCCGTCCTGCACTTCGAAGCCACCCGTCTTGGTCGGGCGCAGACCCCGCACGAAGTCCTCATACTGGTATGCGGGGTGGAACTGCACGGCCGTGACCAGCGCCGGATCCCCCGTCCAACGCTGCGCCAGCCGACGCGCGAGCCAGGTCTTGCCGGTACCCGGAGGCCCTTGCAGCACGACCGCCCGCTTGCGATCAATTGCCTTATCGATCTGCATGAGCAGCTCCTCGTCCACGAAGGCATCTTCCGCGATGTCCTTCAAAGTCACGACTTGGACCGACCGCTCCGCGGATGCGTCGGCGTCGGATCGGGAACCAGCGGCGAACGGATGCTCCGAGAAGTAACGCTCGATCTCGTCCGCCCCCATTCGCGCGGACTTGTCCAGGCTCGAGAGCGCCGCTGCGGTCCTGCGACCGAGCATCACATCCGCGAACCCCGCGTATCGGGAGATCTCCGTCAACGTCTTCGTGGCCATCAAGTAGTCCGGCGGCAGCTTCACCTCCGCCATCTGATGCCAACGGACGGCCCGGCTGTGCTGCATGCGCTGATCGCGCTCCACGTACGCATACGGGCCGGCGATCTCGCCGAACCCGAGGATCCGCGCGTTGCCCTTGCGCACGATCACAAGGTCGCCTTCCTGCATCTCGTGGGCAAACTGCCATGCGCAGTGCACGTAGTTCATGGGGTTCTGGTCGCCGGTCAACTCGACCATGCGCTCCCGGATCTGGTCCTTCGACAGCAGCTCCAGATTGCCGAGGCGCTTGCCCTCCTCATCCCCGGGGAATCCCACGAAGATGCGCTGCTCGCGCTCGAACTGCTTCGCCCAGATCCCCTCGGGCCCGGAACCGATCAACCAGATGAGACGGACCGCTTCATCAGGACCGTCATCCGCGTCATCTTCCGCTTGGCCGCGATTGGCCTGGAACCACGCGCGGTACGCGGCCTGCGCATCGTCGAACGCCTGCTGCGAGGTCTTCGTGCGCAGGACCTCGACACCCTCCGGCGTGATGCTCCAGGTGCCGCGGACTCGCGTCAGCCACTTCACCTTGCTGAAGGCCGTGAACTGGAACTGCAGGTCGATCCACCACCGCTCCGTGTTGCGGATGATGCTGCGTTCGTACGGACTGAGGTGGAGGCGGTCGTTGAGCCGTTCCTTCACCGCTTCCTTGCGCATCGCACCCCCCGCCTCATGCAACACCTCCATCAGGGCACGGAAGTACTCAGCACGGCGGGCAGACCCGATCGCATTCCCATCGACAGGCGACGTCTTCTCCATCGCCGCACCCTAGCACCGGCGATGGCGCCGACGAAGCGGGAGACGAGCATGCGACGCAACTTCACCGGAAGCCTGACCTGCCGTGTCCCGCACGCGAACTCCATGGCGCAGCGCGGCCTGGCGCACCGATGGTGCCCGACGCCGACTGATGCCGCCCGCCAGCCTGCCTACGCTTCCAGATCCCCCCGCGCCCGCAACCGCCGCCGGCACGCTTCCGCATGCAGCGGCTTGAGCAGGTACGTGTAGACCGACCCCTTGAAGCGCTGGTTGTCGAGCGCCTGCACGGCGGCATCGACGCCGCACTCCGCGACCAGCGCCTCGAGCATGCGCTTTGCGGCCTCCAGGGCACCCCGCGTGCCGCCGCGCAGGATGCGAGCGCCGCGAGGGGCGGCTCGCTAGGCTTCGCCGCCCACCACGCCCGCCCCCATGCCCCCCCACCGCCCTTCGCCCTCCCCGATCGCCCGCGGCGATCGCGTGACCGCGCCGGTCACCGGGCTGGGCGATGGGCCGGACGGCATCGCCAAGGTCGACGAC